>Ga0194133_10000502_pt1 | contig 78738 bp, 68 predicted proteins | sample TA2KigOf40mmetaG_FD_155448 | JGI IMG/M metagenome (GOLD analysis project Ga0194133, IMG submission 155448) | Freshwater microbial communities from Lake Tanganyika, Tanzania - TA2015055 Kigoma Offshore 40m | ecosystem: Environmental > Aquatic > Freshwater > Lake | place: Tanzania: Lake... | reverse complement strand
ATGGCGGCTTCCCATTGCGCTTCATCGGCCACATCCAGGTTGATATAGCTGGCGGAACCACCGGCCTTTGTTATCTCGGCCACCACGGCGCGGCCTTCGGCTTCCATCATATCGGCCACCACCACCTTGGCACCTTCACGCGTCAAAAGCCGTGCGGTCGCAGCCCCCATGCCGGATGCGGCGCCTGTGATCAACGCCACCTTGTTTGCTACGCGCATGATGTTTCCTCCTGTTCCTTGCTGATCAGGAAGCCTTGCAAGGCTTGCGCGTTACCGCAAGAGCTTTGCTTTGAGCGACTGATTCACTGCGCCGGCGTGCCGCCTCTGCGGATCAGGTGCTAACCATAAGTCATGCCTGATTCCGCGCCCCGGCTCATGTCGCGCGGGATGGGCTGGCCGGTCAGGGTAAGCGCCAAAGCCTCGGCGGTACGAATACCATCCACGCCGGCACTTAGGATACCGCCGGCATAACCCGCCCCTTCGCCAGCGGGAAACAGCCCTGGCGTATTGATGCTTTGAAAATCAAAGCCGCGCGGGATGCGAATGGGGCTGCTGGTGCGGGTTTCAACGCCGGTCATCAGCGCATCGGGGCGCGCGAAGCCGGGCAATTGCTGATCAAAGGCCAGCAATGCTTCACGCATGGCCGTCACCGCAAATTCCGGCAGGCAGAGCGCAAGATCAGTGGGCGTGACACCTGGCTTGTAGCTTGGCAGCACATCGCCAAGCGAAGTGCTGGGGCGGCCCGCCAGAAAATCGCCAACAAGCTGCGCCGGCGCGCGGTAATCGCCACCGCCAGCGGCAAAGGCGGCGCTTTCCCAATGGCGCTGATAGTCAATGCCGGAAAGCACATCGCCCGGAAAATCCTCGGGTGAAATACCCACCACCATGCCAGCATTGGCGTTCCGTTCGGCGCGCGAATATTGGCTCATGCCATTGGTGACCACGCGACCCGCCTCGCTGGTGGCGGCCACCACGGTCCCGCCGGGGCACATGCAAAAACTATAGACGGCGCGGCCATTTTTTGCGTGATGCACAAGCTTGTAATCCGCCGCACCAAGCAGCGGATTGCCGGCATTCGGGCCGAAACGCGCGCGGTCAATCATGCCCTGCGGGTGTTCAATCCGCACGCCAATTGAAAACGGCTTGGCCTGCATGGCAATGCCGCGCGCATGCAGCATCGCAAAACTGTCCCGCGCGCTATGGCCAAGGGCAAGGATGGCGTGATCGGCTTCAATTACCTCACCATCCGCCAGCACCAGGCCACGCAGGCGGCGCGTGCCATCGGCTGCGGTTTCAATGATCAAATCATCCACCCGCGCGCCGAAGCGATATTCACCGCCCAAGGCTTCGATCGCGGCGCGGATATGCTCCACCATGGATACCAGGCGAAAGGTGCCGATATGCGGCTTGGAGACGAACAGGATCTCCTCAGGCGCGCCAGCCTTGACGAATTCAGCCAGCACCTTGCGCCCGTAATGGCGCGGGTCGCGGATCTGGCTATAGAGCTTGCCATCGGAAAAAGTGCCGGCGCCGCCCTCACCATATTGCACATTGCTTTCGGCGTTCAGCACGCCACGGCGCCACAGCCCCCAAGTATCCTTGGTGCGTTCGCGCACCACCTTGCCGCGTTCCAGAATCAGCGGGCGAAAGCCCATTTGCGCCAACAATAGTGCCGCCATGAAGCCGCAAGGCCCGGTGCCGACCACGACAGGGCGACGGATGCCCGATGGTGCGTGGACGACAAAGCGATATTGCGTATCCGGCGCGGGCGCGATGCGCTGATCGCCCGCATGGCGCGCGAGAACGTCAGCTTCATCGGCAACTTCGCAATCCAACGTATAGACCAGCATGATCGCCTGCGGCTTGCGCGCATCATAGCCACGGCGAAACACCTGCATCGTCCGCAGCGCCGCATCGGCAATGCCAAGCCGCGCCAGCACGGCGGCGCGCAGGGCGTCTTCCGGATGGTGCAAAGGCAGGCGCAATTCAGTCAGGCGGATCATGGGGGTTCTATAGTCCGTCTTGCGCTCTGCTTGAAATCCTCTCTTGCATCGGTCAAGCATGGGGCATGGCTGATATTCTTTGTCTTGGCGAACCCATGCTGGAATTCAACGCTCAGACGCCGGATGCGGATGGCAGGCGCCATTATCTGGAAGGCCATGGTGGCGATACCTCCAACGCCGCCATCGCAGCCGCGCGCGCCGGGGCCTCGGTTGGGATGCTGACCGCACTTGGCCAGGATGGGCCGGGCGAGAGCTTCATGCAGCTTTGGGCGCGAGAAAGGGTGGATACCGCGCATGTCATCCGCAATCCTGCGGCGCCGACAGGGATTTACTTCGTGACGCATGATGCGCGCGGCCATCATTTCAGTTTTTATCGCAGTGGCAGCGCGGCTTCGCTTTACCGGCCTGAAGATGTGCCGGAAGCGGCCATTCGCCGCGCAAAATACCTGCATCTGTCGGGCATCAGCCAGGCGATTTCGACCAGCGCCTGCGATGCTGCCTTCCGCGCCATGGAAATCGCCCGCGCTGCTGGTGTGCGGATTTCCTATGATACCAATCTGCGCCTTAGGCTTTGGCCTGCTTCGCGCGCTGCCGCCGTGATCCATGCCGCGATTGCCATGGCCGATATCGCGCTGCCTTCTTTGGAAGACGCAACCGCGCTGACGGGGCTGAAAAACCCCTATGCCATCTGCGATTTCTATCTGCGCCTCACCCCCCTGGTGGTGCTGAAATGCGGGGCTGAGGGCGCCATTCTCGCCACGCGCGAAGCACGGCATCGGCTGCCCGCGCACAAGGTGGCGGCGGTGGATGCAACCGGCGCGGGGGATTGCTTCGCCGGCAATTTCCTCGCGCGTTTGCTGGCAGGCGATGCGCCGCTGGATGCCGCGCGCTACGCCAATGCGGCAGCCGCGCTTTCCACCACGGGCTATGGCGCGGTGGCGCCCCTGCCCTTGCCGGATGCGGTGCGCGGCTTGCTCGAACCCCGCTTATCAGCCCCAGGCGCGATTATCGCCTGGGCGTAGCCGCAGCCCTGGCCGCAGATTGGTGAAGGGCAAAATCGCCGGGTCCGCTACCACCGGACCGGGCGCGGTCACCACAATCACCTCAGACGCTATCGGCTGGAAATGCGCGCGGAAATGCACGCTGGATTTCACGGCGACAATCGTCTGTTCCGCCGGTTCAACACCAACCTGCCGGAACAATTCCTGATCATGGCCCTGCATCTTGCGGCTGACCACCACCACGCGCACGCCAGGCGCCACACGGATCAGTGCAGAAGGCCCAAGATCGGCGGGATTGCCCTTGCCCATCGGCCCGCTCAGTGTGAAGCGCCCATCGGAGAGTTTCTCGACCACCGCATCCACGCGCAACGGCACGCCATCGCTTTTGCCGCCGAGATCAAGCGTAAGGCGCGCACCCTCCCCCGCCGCGTGGCAAGCAGCAGCAGCTTCGGCATCATTCATCGGCGCCAGCACGGCACCTTGCGCGTTTTGCCGGATCAATTCCGCGAGCAAACCGGTGGTATCGCCATGGCCGCCGCCGCCGGGATTATCTTGTGTATCGGCCAGCACCACCGGCCCCTTGCCGCCGCGCGCCATGGCACGTGCTACACCCTCAGCCGCGGTTGCGACACCCAGCGCGAATTCCGGTTCCTTGCTGGCGATGAAAGCAGCGAGCGCTTCCGCCGCCGCGCCGGCTTGATCGTGCGTATCGGCGTAAGCCGCAATGGCCATGCCGCAGCCGGGGAAATCCGCATAGGGAAAGCCGAAGCAGAACCCCAATTCCCAAATGCCTGGCGCTGCACCCAGGCGCGCGCGTTCCGTCATGACATCGGCCATGGGCGCCACCATGGTGCATTGGCCTGGCAAGGGCGTCCAGAAATCCAAATCGCGAAACAGCTTTGCCGGTTTTCGGCCTTCCTTGATCATCCGCAGCAATAGGCGCGTTGCCTGCGCACCGGCGGGCTTCATATCCACATGCGGATAGGTACGGAATGGCACCAGCACATCGGAAAGCGCGACCATCTCCGCGGTTTTATTCGCATGGGGATCAAGGCTGACGGCGATGGGCAAATCAGGCCCCACCACGGCGCGCACGCGGCGCAGCACTTCGGCTTCGGCATCGTCAAAATCCACCGCCACCATGGCGCCATGCAAATCAAGATAAACGCCATCAATCGGGCCGGCTTCCAGCGCGTCCGATAGGCTTGCCACCAATAGGCTGGCGATGCGTTCAAATGCTTCGGCTGTCACAGGCCCGGCGGGGTTGGCGAAGCACCAGACCAAGGGGGCGAGTTCCACGCCGGCTTCTTCCGCCACCATGATCGCACCCGCAATCGGCGCGCTGGTCGGGCGCATGGCTTCAATCAGCCCAGCCGGGCGTTGCAGCGGCGGAAAGCCACCTGGTTTGACAAACTCCTGCCAGCCAGTCGGCAGCGGCGCGAAGGAATGGCTTTCATGCAAAAAGCCGCCAATGGCGATGCGGGTCATATTATTTCTCCTTCGCAATACCAGCGGTGGCGAGCACCGCATCAGCCAGCACACGCAAGCCCGCTTCGGCCCAGGCAGGCGTGATGCTTTCCGCTTCATTATGGCTGATGCCGCCATGGCAGGGGCAGAAAATCATCGCCGCCGGCACGCGCCGCGCGACATAAACCGCGTCATGCCCGATGCCGGTTGGCATATCCATATGCGGCAGGCCCAGGCGCTGCGCTGCATCACGCACGCGCCCGACCAAGGCATTGTCGAACGGCGTCAAAGGCGATTGCCAGAAATCGGTGATGGTGATGGTCACCCCTCGCGCCGCCGCCAATTCCACCGCCTTGGCGCGGATTTCCGTTCCCATGCGCGCGAGCAATGCTGGGTCGCCATGGCGCGTATCAATGCTGAACCAGATGCGCGACGGCGCGATATTGCGGCTATCGGGATAGACAGTGAGCCGCCCCACTGTGGCGCGGCCTGGTTCACCAGAGGGGCTGACGGCGCGCAAAGCGATGTCCTCAATCGCGGCCATCAGTGGGGCGGCGGCCATCATGGCATCGCGCCGCCCGGCCATGGGGGAACCGCCATGGGCTTCAACACCTTCGATCGTGACTTCGTACCAGGCCTGCGCCAGGGCATGCGTCACCACGCCAATATCCTTGCCGGCATTTTCCAGCAGCGCGCCCTGTTCGATATGCAATTCGAAATAGGCGGCAAGATCGGTCAGCGCCACCGGATCCGCATCGCCACGCCAGCCGATGCGCGTCAGTTCCTCGCCAAACGCCTTACCTTCAGTATCACGCAGGGCGAGCACATCAGCCTCAGCGAAAATCCCCATGGCCGCGCCGCTGCCCATCATGGGGGGCGAGAAGCGGGCGCCTTCCTCATTGGTCCAATTGATCAGCACCAAGGGTGCTTCGGTTTCAATCCCTGCTTCATGCAAAGCACGCAGCACTTCAAGCCCGGCCAACACGCCAAGCGGGCCGTCAAACTTGCCCCCCGTTGGTTGCGTATCCAAATGGCTGCCCATCGCGACGGGCTTGCGCGTGGGATCACGCCCTTCGCGGCGCAGCACCATATTGCCGAGGCGATCAACGCTGAGCGTGCAGCCAATTGCCTCCCCCCAACGGCGCAGCAAATGGCGGCCTTCGGAATCAAGGTCCGTCAGCGTCTGCCGATTGCATCCGCCTTTCGGCGTGCCACCAATCTTGGCGAGTTCCATCAGGCTATCCCAAAGCCGGGCGCCGGAAAGGGGCAGGTTCGTGGTCATGATGCTTTCTCCACCCCGCACCATTCGGCCATGGTCAGCGCAATGGTGCGGGTAATGTCATGCATGGAAGCCAGGCCGACGCTTTCATCAATGCCGTGAATATCCTGCGCATCGGGCCCAAAACACGCGACTGGCGTTGATTGATGCAGCACGAAATGCCGCCCATCGGTCAGCCCCGCCGCCGGATAATTCCGTAAATCCGAGCCCGAGACATCGTTGAAATGCCGCTTCGCCATGCGCACGATGGGCGCCTGCATATCAAACACACAGGGGTCCGCCATGAAACCCTTGAATTCCAGCTTGATCTTGGCGCCGCGCAGCTTTTCATCGGCGCCGGCTTCCGCCACCAGCTTTTCGATATCGGCCTTCACGGCCCGCGCAGTATTACCCATCATGACCCCCACGCGAAGGCCAATGCGCGCGCGCGTCGGCACGGAAGAATTCCATTCGCCGCCTTCAATCGTGCCAAGATTCACATTCACCGGATGGTTCACACCATGGAAGGAGGCATGGATGTTCTCGGCGCGGTTCATCTCCGCCTCATAGCGCTTGAAATAACCCGCGATGGTGCTGGCGGCTTCAATGGCGTTCAGCCCGGCTTGCATGTCACGCACATGGGCAGGGCGGCCGGAAACCGTGACCCAGGCCCAAACTACGCCAACCTCCGCACTATACATGGCAGGCAGGCCAGGCCCTGGTTCCGGGATGATCACCGCATCGGTCTTTGGCAGCGCGAGCATCGCCGCCAGCGCGCCATTGCCGGTGCATTCTTCCTCGATCACGGATTGCATCTGCACCTGGGCTGCCGGTTGCAAGCCAGCGCGGCGCAGGGCGCGAAAGGCTGTGACGTAAGAAATAATGCCAGCCTTCATATCGCCCGCGCCACGGCCATACATGCGGCCACCCCGAATGGCGGGTTCATAGGGCGGCGTTTCCCACATATCGGCGGCACCCTCTGGCACCACATCCACATGGCCTTGCAGGGTCAGGCTGCGCCCCTTGGCTTCGCGCGGGGTGAAGACCGCGACGACATTATCGCGCCCCTCATACGAAATGAGCGGTGGCGAAAAACCGGGATGGTTTTCCAGCACCGCCGGCACGGTTGGAATGCGCTGCGGCGTCAGGCCCAGCCCCTCATAAATCCGCGCCATTTCATTCAAGGCCGAGGCTTCATTGCCAAGCGTGGATGGGCAGCGCACCAGGCGCGTGAGCATGGCGATGCTCTCGGCCTGCAGCTCATCCACCGCTTGCAGAATGGCGCGCCGCGCACCGGGGTCCAGGGGTTGCGTCAAGGCTCGATCCTTCCATGCATGGGGCCAGACGCTACCCATCCAAACCAAGGGCAGCAAGCGCGGTGCCTTCGCAGCAGCGGCAAAACTGGTTAGCCTTGCCCCATGAAAACCTTCGCCCATCCGGATCAAGCCGGGCATCACCCGGCGTTTTTCCTGCAACGCGGTCGCGTCCGCGCCAATTTTGAAATTCCCGCCCGCGCGGCGGCGTTGGAAGCAGCGCTGCATCGCATCGGGCTTGCGCCAACCACGCCGGAAGCTGTGCCCGTTGCCGCGCTGCAAGCGGTGCATAGCGCGGATTATCTCGCCTTTCTTGCTGACGCGGCCAGGGATTGGTCGCTTCTTGCCGATCCGGGGCCGGAGGTGGTGGCGAATATGCACCCCTCACCGGAAATGCTGGCGCAAGGTGCCGCTTGTGGTGATGGTGTTATCGCCCGCGCCGGCTGGTATATGGCCGATACCGCTTGCCCGATTGGCCCCAGCACCTGGCAAGCCATTCAAGGTGCCGCGGCTTGCGCCTTGGCTGCGGCACGAGAAGCCGCTGCCGGGCGCAGCGCTTATGCGCTTTGTCGCCCGCCTGGCCATCACGCCTATGCCGCGCGCGCGGGCGGGCATTGCTATGTGAACAACGCCGCCCTCGCCGCGCAGGCTTTGGTGGATGCGGGGGCCAAGCGCGTCGCGGTGCTGGATATTGATAGCCATCACGGCAATGGCACGCAGGGCATCTTCTGGGAACGCGGCGATGTGCTGACCATTTCCATCCATGCCGATCCTGATCGCTATTACCCCTGGTTCGTCGGCCGCACGCGCGAACGCGGCGCGGGCGCGGGCGATGGGCGCAATATGAATATGCCGCTTGCCTTCGGCACGGGCGATGAGGGCTGGTTGGATGCCATTCGCTACGCCATGGCCGCCATCCGCGACCATAAGACCGAGGCGCTGGTGCTGCCGCTCGGCTTTGATGCCTCCGAACATGAACCTCTCGCCGCGCTGAAAGTGACAGCGGATGGTTTCGCCCGCGCCGGCACGATGATTGGTGGCCTTAAGCTGCCCACCGCCATCACGCATGAAGGCGGCTACAACGTAGATGTCATCGGCGATTTATTGGCGGGCTTCCTGCAAGCCTGGGGAGATGCAGCATGAGTGAAGCCATCCACGCGGCCACCCTGACCCTTGATACCCATGTGGATATCAAATGGCCCGACCCGCCCGATGCGACGACGGAAACCGACCGCTGCGTTGATTTCCCGAAAATGCAGCGCGGTGGACTGAAGGCCGTTGTCTTCATTGCCTATACGCCGCAAGGCCCGCGCGACGCTGCCGGCCATCAGGCCGCCGCTGATCGGGCGGAAGCCATGCTCCGCCACATCCGCACACGCGCCGATGGTGTGGCGCGCCGCTTTTGCGCCACCGCCGATGAATTTGAAGCAGCGCATCAGGCGGGCGCGCTTGCGGTGCTGAGCGCGGTTGAAAACGGCAATGCCATGGGGCGCGATTTGGCGCGGCTGAAACTCTGGCGTGATCTGGGCGCGATTTATCTGACGCTGACGCATGATGGGCATAATGATCTGGCCGATGCCGCGCGGCCCAAGCCGGCACTTGGCGATGGTACGGCGCAACATGGCGGGCTTTCCGATCTCGGTCGGCAAGCGATTGCAGAGATGAATCGCATCGGCCTGATCATTGATGTCTCGCATGCTGCGAAAACCTCCATGATGCAGGCCGCCGCGCTTTCCCGCGCGCCGATTGTGGCGACGCATTCCTGCTGCCGCGCGCTATGCGATCATCCGCGCAATCTGGATAATGAGCAGTTGGATATGCTGCGGGCAAAGGGCGGTCTGGTGCAGATCACGGCACTTGATGCCTTTCTTCGCCCGCCGGGCGCGGATGGCAAATCTCGCGCGACGGTTGCGGATATGGTGGATCATGTGGATTACGCGGTGCGCCGCATTGGGTTGGATCATGTTGGCCTGTCATCTGATTTCGATGGCGGCGGCGGCATTCCCGGCTGGGCCAATGCAGGCGAGACCATGAACCTAACAGCGGAATTGCACCGCCGCGGCTATGGCGCGCGGGAGATTGATTTGCTCTGGTCCGGCAATTTCCGGCGGCTGATGCGGCGGGTGCAGGGGATGGCCGAAACATAACTTATGATTGTTTTTCAGTGCGAGATGCGCCATTGATGCGGCATGTCCATTGCCCGCATCGCCACCTTCGCCTTCGCTGGGATCGACGCCCAGGCGGTGGAAGTACAGGTGCAAATCGCCCCGGGCCTGCCGGCCTTTCTGGTGGTGGGCCTGCCCGATAAGGCGGTTGCGGAAAGCCGGGAAAGGGTGCGCGCGGCCTTGCTTGGCCTTGGCCTTTCCATGCCGCCCAAACGCGTGCTGGTGAACTTGGCACCGGCTGATATCGCCAAGGAAGGCAGCCATTTCGACCTGCCGATTGCGCTCGCGGTACTGGCGGCGATGGATGTGCTGCCGCGTGATGAATTGGCGGGCTTTGCGGCGCTCGGCGAATTATCCCTTGATGGCGCCATCATGCCTGTCGCGGGCGTGCTGCCCGCAGCCCTTGGCGCCTCGGCGCGCGAATTGGGGCTGATCTGCCCTGCCGCGCAGGGTGGCGAGGCCGCCTGGGCAGGACAGATTGAAGTGCTCGCGGCACCCGATCTTCCCGCACTGCTCAATCACTTCAAGGGCGTGCAGGTCTTGCGCGCACCGGAAGCGCCGAAGCTGGATGCAGCACCACCTACTGGACCCTGTCTTTCCGATGTGAAGGGGCAGGAAACCGCCAAGCGCGCCTTGGAAATCGCGGCGGCCGGCGGGCACAATCTGCTCATGATCGGCCCACTTGGCGGCGGCAAATCCATGCTCGCCGCGCGCCTGCCTGCGCTGCTGCCTGATCTTTCACCGGCTGAGGCGTTGGAAGTGAGCCTGGTGCATTCCATCGCGGGCCTGCTGCAAGGCGGGCGGCTGGTGACGCGCCCGGCATTCCGGGAACCGCATCATTCCGCTTCCATGCCTGCGCTGGTTGGCGGTGGATCGCGCGCCAAGCCAGGCGAAATCAGCCTCGCGCATCGTGGCGTTTTGTTCCTGGATGAATGGCCGGAATTTCCGCGTCAGGCGCTGGAAGCCTTGCGACAGCCGATAGAAACCGGGCGCACCACCATCAGCCGCGTGCATTCGCATGTGACCTATCCCGCGCGGTTTCAATGCATCGCGGCGATGAATCCCTGCCGTTGCGGGTATTTGGGTCAGCCGGGTCGCGAATGTGGCCGCGCGCCGCGCTGTGGTGAGGATTACCAGATGCGGCTTTCCGGCCCGCTGCTGGATCGCATGGATATCACCATTGAAGTCATGCCGATTGCCCCCGCTGAATTGGCCCGCGCCCCGGCAGGTGAGGCAAGCACAGCGGTCGCGGCGCGCGTGAAGGCAGCCCGTGCGGCGCAGCGCGCGCGTTATGGCGTGGATGGACCGCCGAATAACGCCGAAGCAAGCCTCGCCCAATTACAGCAGGGAATTGAGGCTGAGGCCGCGCATTTGCTTGAAGTGGCGGCAACGCGGCTTGGCCTATCATCGCGCGGGCAAGTACGCAGCCTGCGTGTCGCGCGGACCATCGCTGATCTCGCGGGTAGTGGCATGATCCGGCGCGCGCATATCGCTGAAGCGCTGGCCTTTCGCCACCGCATGCCTGGAAGGGTTGCGGCTTAAAGCGACACCTCCGGCGAAAGCCGCAGCACATAGGATTGCCAAGGCGCGCGCGTCGCGATCCGTTCATATAGCGCGATGGCGGCCTGGTCAGTCTCAGGCACAATCCAGCGCAAATGGGACCAGCCACGCGCGGCGCCAAGCGCAGCCAGTGCTTCAATCAGAAGGCGCGCCACGCCCTGGCGGCGCGTATTGGGCCCCACAAACAAATCATCCAAGGCGCCGCAGCGTCGGGCGAAGACGATTTCCGGCAGATCAAAAAACAGCGCGAAGCCCACCGCTTCCCGATCACGAAAGGCGGTCAGGATTTCCGCGCGGGGATCATCAGCAATCAGTTGTAGCATGGCTTCAGGCGCAGCCGGCGCAGCGCCAGCCAGATGCGGCGCCATTTCCACGCCATAGGCTACAAGCAGTGGCAGCAGCACATGATGGTCATGCGGGGATAGAAGGCGCGTGATCAAGGGCATGGAGCACAACCCCTCAAAAACACTTGGGGCGCCGCATGACGTGCATGCGACGCCCCAGTGCCGGGATCCGGTAGCTTATCAGCTCGCCGGAGTGTCGGTCGAAGCCGGGGCAGCGGCCTTCTTCGCGGCGGGCTTACGGCCGGCCTTCTTCGCGGCGGGCTTCTTTGCAGCAGCCTTCTTAGCAGCAGGCTTCTTCGCAGCGGCCTTCTTCGCAGCCGGCTTCCGCTTGGCGGCAACCTTCTTCGCGGCGGGCTTCTTCGCAGCAGCCTTCTTAGCAGCCGGCTTCTTGGCAGCGGCCTTCTTCGCGGCGGGCTTCTTCGCAGCAGCCTTCTTAGCAGCAGCCTTCTTAGCAGCCGGCTTCTTGGCAGCGGCCTTCTTAGCAGCCGGCTTCTTCGCAGCAGGCTTCTTCTTGGCAGCAGCCTTCTTCGCGGCAGGCTTCTTGGCAGCGGCCTTCTTAGCAGCCGGCTTCTTCGCAGCAGGCTTGCGCTTGGCCGGCGCCTTCTTCTTTGCAGCGGCCATGGCCATCGCCTGGGCACGCGGTGTTTCTTCGGTTTCGGTAGTCTCGATGATATCAGTCATGAGAAGATGAATCTCCATGTGTTCCTGTTGAAGGCGTTCATGGGAAGGTCGCGCTGGGCGCGGCCAATTCCCAATTCAAGCCTGGGGTACAGCAGGTGGGGTCGGTGATGGCGGCGACGCGCGGATCCCGATGCGCGGGCCGACAGGACTGAAAGTCTCCGTGAAGCGCAGCCGCCAAAGCATCACGGCGCGCGGCATTCCGGCGCGGCGTGTTCCCCCTGGCCTCTCTCCCGCCCCTTGCAGATGCCATCACGGCAGCTTGGGGCGGTGTGGAACGCTGATCGTATGAAGCGAAGCGTCCCTTGAGTCTGCGGTCCATGGACCGTCCTTCCCTGCTGCGGCAATTCTGCCTTGCCGACTGCACTTCCTTTCCGCTTCACCGCGCCCTTTTTCAGGTGATGCACCTGAATTGGGGAGCGACTTTTCGCAGCGTTGAGGCAATGCGAATCGCGCAAGAGAATCGCGCGCGAAGCACGCTATCTTCATCACCATGTGGCATGTCAACAAAATCCGTCACATCACGCCAAAAAAAATGCGCGCAACGCGTGACGATGCGCGCAGTGTGACATACATGCTGCGGTTTCACACGCTGCTGCACGCCTTCACCATCTCTAAAAAAATGATGAAGGCGTCAGCAAACTATCGCGCTGACAGCAGCGGCACCGGGCGCTGTTCCGGCCCCGTATACCAGGAAAGCGGACGGATCAGCCGATTATCCGCGCCCTGTTCAATCACATGCGCTGACCAGCCCGTGATGCGCGACGCGACGAAGATCGGCGTGAAGAGCGGGATTTCAAAACCCATCAGGTAGTAGGCAGGGCCTGCCGGAAAATCGAGGTTTGGGTGGATGTTCTTCTTCTCCAGCATCTCACCGGCCAGGATGCGGCTGATCTCCATCCAGGTCTTGTCACCCACAACTTCGGCCATTTTTTCGGCATATTTGCGCATCGTCGGCACGCGGCTATCGCCGGTCTTGTAGACGCGATGGCCAAAGCCCATCACCAGCGCCTTGTGGTCGAAACGGCTTTGGATCCATTCCTTCGCAAGCTTCGGGTCGCCGATTTCCTTCAGCGTATGCATCACCGCCTCATTGGCGCCGCCATGCAGCGGACCCTTGAGCGAGGCAATGCCCGCCGTGATCGCGCCATGCATATCCGCCCCTGAGGAGGTAACCAGCCGCGCCGTATAGGTGGAAGCGTTGAAGGTATGCTCCGCGTAAAGGATCATGGAAACATCAAATGCCTTCAGCACTTCAGGCGCTGGCACCTTGCCCAGGATCAGGTTGAAGGCGTTCTCGGCAAAGCTATGCGCTGGGTTCGGCGCCACCACGGGCAGCCCGCGGGAAGCACGATAGGCAGCCGCAATTGCCGTTGGGATCTTGGCGAAAAGCCGCTTCGCCTTGCGATACTGCGCGGGTAGGGAGACATCGCCCGCTTCAGGGTCTTCCATGCCCATGAAGGACACGGCGGTGCGGATGGCATCCATCGGGTGCGCATCCTTGGGCATTTCGCGGATCACGCGATGCAGCGCCGGGCTGATCTCACGCTCGGCAGCGGTCTCGGCCTTGAAGGCGGCAAGCTGCGCGGCATTGGGCAATTCGCCTTCCCATAGCAGATAGGCCACTTCCTCAAAGCTGCAATTCTCGGCCAAATCCTGCACCGCATAGCCGCGATAGGTCAGGCTATTCGTCTCCGGCATCACCTTCGATACAGCAGAGACATCGGCATAAACGCCGACCAGGCCCTTATAGATTTCGGGTTTCGTGGTTTCGTTCATCGGGTTTCTTCCCTTGCTATTCTGGCTTTGGGCCGGCGCGCCCGGAGCCGACCCTGCCTTCCTCAAACGTCAGTTCAGAAGATGCCGGGCTTGCTGTCCAGCAGGCCACCGGCGGGCAGCGCCACATTCAGCGCGCTGAGCTCACCCGCCTTCAGCTTCGCCAAATCCTGCACCACTTCCAGGAAGCGGTTGGATTCACGGGTGGAGATGATGCCATCTGTGATGGTCTGGAATTTGCGGATGTAATCCGCCCGGCCAAAGGGCTTGGCGCCATTCGGATGGGCATTGGCGACGCCAAGCTCATCCACCAGCTTCGATCCATCCTTGAACAGGATTTCAACGCGCCCGCCGAAGGAAAGCTCATTCGGGTCGCGGGAATGGTATTTGCGGGTCCATTCCGCATCTTCCCGCGTTTCGATCTTGTTCCACAGCCGGACGGTATCAGCCCGACCCGCCCGCTTCGGCGCGTAGCTGTCCACATGGTGCCAACGGCCATCCTGCAGCGCGACCGCGAAGATATACATGATGGAATGGTCCAGCGTCTCACGGCTCGCCTTCGGGTCCATCTTTTGCGGGTCATTCGCCCCGGTGCCGATCACGTAATGGGTGTGATGGCTGGTATGGATGATGATCTTCTCAATCGCCTCCATATCCTTGATCTGCTCCCGCATGCGGAAGGCCAGGTCAATCAGCGCCTGGGATTGGTATTCGGCCGAGTGTTCCTTGGTGTAGGAATCAAGGATGGAACGCTTCGGTTCGCCCGCCTCCGGCAGCGGTACCTCATAATAGACCGGGCCATAGACATCCTTGCGGTTGGACCGCCCGGACAGCACCCAGGCAATGACGCTGTCTTCGCCTTCATAAATCGGCGAAGGCGCACCTTCACCGCGCATGCAGCGATCCACCGCTTCCACCGCCAGCTTGCCGGCATGGGCCGGGGCATAGGCCTTCCAGGATGAAATCTCGCCCTTGCGGGATTGGCGGAAAGACACCGAGGTATGCAAAGCCTGCTGGATGGATTGGAACACCACTTCCTGCTTGAGGCCGAGCAGCGTGCCAATGCCGGCAGCCGCCGCCGGGCAAAGATGGGCGATATGGTCCACCTTATGTTCATGCAGGCAAATCGCGCGCACCAGATCAATATGCAGCTCATAGCCGGTGGCGAGGCCACGGATCAGATCACGCCCGGATTTCCCCATGGCCTGCGCCACCGCCAGGATCGGCGGGATATTATCGCCAGGGTGGGAGTAATCAGCGGCGAGGAAAGTGTCGTGCATATCCAATTCGCGCACGGCAGTGCCATTGGCCCAGGCCGCCCATTCGGGGGAAACCGTGGTGGCGGATTTCACGCCAAACACCTGCGCGCCACCGGCCTTCTTCGCATGGCCAAGCGCCATGCCGCGCGCCGAGACGACCGGCCGGCGATTGATGGCGGCGATGGCGACCGAGGCGTTGTCGATGATCCGGTTGATGATCATCTCCTGCACCGGCTTTTCGACCGCGACCTTGTCCACGGCGACTCCGGCCATTTTCCAGGCCAGTTGGTCTTCGCGCTTTAATAGCGCCTTGGATGGGTGAACCTTTACGGCGTTGAGTTTCATCTGGGGCTTCTCCCTTTGTTGCTGGCGGCTTGCCTGATGCGCTTCTTCTGCGCCCATCCGCCGCCATCGTCCAATCCAATTGACGTGGCGCGCTGATAGGTTTTCCGTATGGGCGAAACCGCATTGGATCGCTCATGGATTTTCGCCTGATCCGCCGCCTGGGGCATTTTCTGGCCGTGGCCGAAGAAGGTCATTTCGGTCGCGCCGCCGCGCGGCTTGGCATTTCGCAGCCGCCACTGACGGCGCAAATCCAATTGCTGGAAAAGGAACTCGGCGTGAAGCTGCTGGAACGCAGCGGCAAGGGCGCACGCCCGACGCGGGAGGGGGAAGCGTTGCTGCCCCTCGCACGGCGCATCGCCGGCAATGCGGCGGATCTTGAAAGCCTCGCGCGCGAATTGCGCATGGGCCATCACGCGCCGGTTTCCATTGCCTGCGTCACCTCCGCGCTATTCGATTATCTGCCGCCCATCGTGCGCGCCATGCAGGCGGCACGCCCGGAAGCCGCGATTGGCGTCAGGGAGATGGATACGGCCGAGGCGTTGGAAGCACTAAGGCGCGGCGAGGTTGATCTGGCCTTGCTCCGTTCGGATCGGGACCGCGCGCCGATCAGGCTACGGCCCTTGGGAGAAGACAGGCTCGCTGCCGCCTTGCCGGAAGGCCATCCGATTCTGGCCGGGCCTGATCCTTTGCCGCTATCTGCCCTGGCCGAAGCGCCGATGCTGATGCTGCCGCGCGCGATCAGCCCCGCCTATTCGGATGCGATGACAGCCGCCTGCCATGCGGCAGGCTTCACGCCGCGTGTGGTGCGCGAAGTGGGATCGGCCATGGCGCAGCTTGGTTTCGTCGCGGCAGGGCTTGGTGTTGCGCTGGTCTCGGAAGGCATGGCGCGGCTCAATCCGCCGGGTGTGGCCTTTCGGATTCTGGCGGGGCCCATTCGCGGCGTTGGTGTCGCACTCGCCTGGAATGCGGAGCGGGAGAATGAGGCAACGAGCCTCGCGCTTCAAATCGCCGATGCGCAGTTCGGCGGGAATGATCAGCGCAAATAGCGCTTTTCAATCTCCCGCATCGCGCCATCCCCCTGAAGGGCAAGGATATCTGCGACACTGGCGATGGAGCCTTCGACGCCAGCGATGCCGCCATCGGCGATGATGCGCGCAAAGCAGCGGCGCATGGCGGCGACGGCAGCGCGGATCGCGTGATTGCCGCAAATGATCAGCCCCACTTTGCCGAGTGCCGCGACTTCGGCGAAGGAAAGCTCGGGATAGGAAGTGGGCACCAGCACCAGCGGCACCGGGCCCCGCCAGGCACGGCAAAAGGCCAGAATCTCATCGGGCGTTTTCTGCTTGCTATGGATCAGCACCGCATCCGCCCCGGCTTCGGCATAGGCTGCACCGCGCTTCAACGCCTCATGCTGACCCAGCCCCGCGATCAGCGCTTCCGTGCGGGCGATCACCAGCGGGCCGCCCGCGATGCGTGCGGCTTCGATCTTGCCCTGGAATTCTGCAATCGGCACCAGTTCCTGCCGCCCACCGGGGCGCAGGCTGCTGCCTTTCGGGAAGGTCTTGTCTTCCATCACCACGGCCGCGACACCCGCCGCCGCATAGCGCGGCACCAGATAGGCGACATTCACCGCATTGCCCTGCCCGGTATCAATATCGGCAATTACCGGGGCGGGCTGCGCTTCCACCATGGCGCGCATCGCCGCCAGATGCGTATCCCAGGATAGGATGCTGGCATCCGGCACGGCATGGGCGGCGGAAAGCTCAAACCCGCTGCCCCAAATGGCATCGAAACCCGCTTCGGCGGCGAGTTTCGCCGAAATCGCGTTATGTGCCGCCATGGCAAGCGCGGGGCGGGATGGGTCAAGGCGGGCGCGAAGCCGCGCGGCGGGGTTTTCTGACATGGCCGATGTTCATCCCTGCCGCGCCTTCAGATCAAGCCCGGCTCTGGCCCGGCGTGCCGTGCTGGATTAGGTTCACGCCTGCGCCCTGGGGAATAAGACCAATCCCCGCAATATCTTGATGCAGGAGTAAGCCATGCCCGCCACCACCCCTTTTGATCGCGTCATTCGCGGCACCTTGGTGCTCCCTGATCGCATCCTGGCCAATGGTTGGATCGCGACGCGCGGCGACATCATTGCCGGCATTGGCGAAGGACCATCGCCGGTGGCCACATCGGTCGAGGATTACGGCAGCAAGCTGATCATGCCGGGGCTGGTGGATGGGCATATGCATACCTCATCTTCGCGCGGCTGGCCGGGGATTGAAGGCGCTTCCAAAACCGCTGCCGCAGGCGGGGTCACGACTTGCGTTGACATGCCCTATGATGTGCCGCGCCCGGTGACGGATGCAGGCATTTTCAAGGAAAAGGTCGAATATGTGAACCGCCTATCCCATGTGGATATGGCGCTTTACGGCACCATCCTGAAATCAGGCGGTGTGGATGCCATTGCCGGGCTCGCTGAAGCCGGCGCCTGTTCCTTCAAGCTTTCCACTTATGAATATGACCCGGTGCGCTTCCCGCGCATTGACCACCCCACCATGGTCGCGGCCTTTCGCGAAATCGCCAAGACCGGGCTGATGGTGGCCGTGCATAATGAGGATCAGGAGATCGTGGTGCGCCTGACCGAAGAAGCCAAGGCCGCTGGCAATACCTCCCCCATCTGGCATTGCCGCACCCGCCCGCCGCTCTGTGAGACCATGGCGGATCTGGAGATTTTCGAAATCGGGCTTGAGACCGGCGCGCATGTGCATATCGCCCATTCATCGCTGGCGCGCGGTTTCGAGATTGCGGAGGTGTTCCGCCGCATGGGCGGCAAGGCATCGGGCGAAGCCTGCCTGCAATACCTGTGCATGACGGAAGAAGACATCATCCGGCTTGAGGGCTTCGGCAAATGCAACCCGCCCTTCCGCACGGCGGATGAGGTGGAACGCATGTGGGGCGCCTTTGCCAAGGGGCAGATCGCTTATGTCTCCACCGATCACGCGCCCTGGCCGCGTGACCGGAAGACCTATACCGGCGATATCTTCACGGTCGGCGCGGGTCTCACGGGGATGCAAAGCTTCGCGCCCGTGATGTTCACGCTACTCAAGCAACGCGGCCTATCGCCCAGCCTGATGGCGCTTTACTGCGCCGAACGCCCGGCACGCTTCCATGGGCTTTATCCGAAGAAGGGCGCGTTGCGTGTGGGCGCGGATGCGGATTTGCTGGTCATGGAAGAAGGCGATTTCACCTTTGATGCACAGGATATCCAGGACCAGGAAGATGCCAAATGGTCGCCCTATGATGGCATGAAGGTGAAGGGCCGCGTTGCCGCCACCTGGCTGCGCGGCAAGCAGATTTGGGATGGCAAGCAAGTTTTGGCCAAGCCCGGCGCCGGGCGCTTCGTGCCGCGTCAGCACAGGGAAACCTATGTCGGAGAATAAGGAAAAGCAGCGCCCGGAAGGGCATTGGATCAAGCGGCCACCGCGGCCATCCAAGCCCGCAGCGCCGCCACCAAGGCGGAAGCCCGGACTGGTACAGGCGATGATTGCGGGTTCGGTTGGCATCATGCTTGGCATGTTGAACGCCGCCGCCACGGGTGCGGGCGGCTTGCCCGATCCCGTGCCGGCGATTGCCGCCGGCATCGGGCTTTGCATTGGCGCCATTGCGACCTGGCGCCTGTTTGGCGGCACGCGGCAGGATTTCCGGGATTTGTTTTTCTGAACCCGGCTTGCCGCTCGGTATTGCTTGGCCCATGGAAGGGCCTTCCATTTTCGCAGGGAGAAACGCGATGAATTCCGCAGATTATTATGTGAAGCACCTGGCGGTGGATTTGCCTTTGGCGACCGCCGATAAGATCGCAGATGTCACGCTGGCCACGGGCCGCGCGGCGGGCATGCTGCCGCTGACCGTGGTGGTGCTGGATGCAGGCGGGCATGTTGTGGTGCAAAAGCGCGAAGATGGTTCGGGCATTCTGCGCGCCGAAATCGCGCGCGGCAAAGCCTATGCAGCGCTTGGCATGGGGGTTGGCAGCCGTATCCTGCGTGATCGCCTGAAGGAACGCATTGCCTTCCAGGCCGCCGTCGCCGCCGCTTCCGATGGCAGCTTCGTCCCCGTGCCAGGTGGCGTCTTGATCCTGAATGCCGCCGGCGCCGTGATTGGTGCTGTGGGCGTCAGCGGCGATGCGTCAGACCGCGATGAACACGCGGCGTGTGAGGGCATCAAGGCCGTGGGCCTTGCTTCCCACCCCGATGCAGCGGTTGAAAATTGGCGTGATGCCGCGCTTTGATATCTATCGCCGCGCCGCGCTGTTTGGCGCTGGCGCGGCGCTGATCGCGGGCGGCGTGCGGGCGCAGGAGGCTTATCCCTCCCGCCCGATCCGCATGATCATCCCCTTCCCCGCCGGCGGTCCGACCGATGTCTATGCTCGGCTTTATGCTGAGCGCCTGGGCCGCGAATTGGGCCAGACGGTGGTGACGGAAAATCGTGGCGGTGCGGGTGGCGCGATTGGCTCCTTGGAAGTGTCGCGCGCGCGGGCTGATGGTTACACGATCCTATTTGGCACGGCTTCGACCCATGCGCTTTACCCGCTGGTGACGCGCCAGCCTCAGTTCGATGTGGTGCGCGATTTCACGACGATTGCGGAATTGGGCGGTGGGCCGCTTTGCTGGTTGGCGCATCAATCGCGCCCCAACACGCTGCGCGAATTTCTCGCCGTTGCGCGCAACGCCAATCCACCACTTTCCTATGGCTCACCAGGCAGTGGGACCATGATGCACCTTGCCACTGAGTTGCTGAAGCAGCAGGCGGGCGGGGTGGCGCTGACCCATGTGCCCTATCGCGGCGCAGCGCCAGCGATGAATGATTTGGTGGGCGGCACCTTGGCAATCGCAGTCAATACTTTTGGCGGCGGCTTGCCGCTGCACCAAGGCGGGCGCGCACGCATGTTGGCGGTTGCAACAGCACGGCGATTGGAAGCGGCGCCCGATGTGCCGACCGTTGCTGAAGCACTTGGCCTTGCCGGTTTTGAAGCGGTGTTGTGGCATGCGGTCTTCGCACCCCCTGCCCTTCCTGCGCCAATCCTGGAACGGCTTTCTGCTGCCACCAATGCCACCCTGGCCGATGCTACTTTCCGCGCAAGCCTCGCCGCATCCGGCATCACCGCTTCCGCGCTAGGCACCCCCGCCAGCGCCGCCGCTTTCATCGCCGCCGAGACCAGGCGTTACGCGCCTGTGGTCGAGGCTATTCGTCCGGAGCTTGAACAATGAGCCGAGTATTGCGCCTTGCCGGCGCCCAAATGGGGCCGAACCAAAAAGCCGATAGCCGGGAAGCGATCCTGGCGCGTATGATCGCCTTGTTGGAACAGGCCGCCGCCGCCGGGGCGAAGATGGTGGTGTTTCCGGAATTGCCGCTGACCACCTTCTTCCCGCGCTGGCTATTCACCGACCAGGCCGAATTGGACAGCTATTTTGAGCGCGAGATGCCCAATCCGCGCGTGCAGCCGCTATTTGATCGCGCCCGCGCCTTGGGCATTGGCTTTTATCTTGGCTATGCGGAACTGACACCGCATGGCAAGCGCTACAATACGGCGATCACGGTTGGGCCGGATGGCAGCGTGCTTGGCAAGTACCGCAAGATTCATCTGCCCGGCACGGTTGAACCACGCGTTGGGAATCGCTTCCAGCAATTGGAAAAGCGCTATTTCGAGTATGGTGATCTCGGCTTTCCCGCTTTTCGCGGTCCCGATGCCTGGGGCCGGCCGGTGCTTGGCATGCTGATCTGCAATGACCGCCGCTGGCCGGAAGCCTGGCGCTGCTATGGCTTGCAGGGGATTGAGCTGATGCTGATTGGCTATAACTCGGCCGCCTATGATCCGATGGGCGGCGATAACGAAGACCAGTCGCTGCGGACCTTCCATTCGACTCTCGCGGTGCAGGGCAATGTCTATATGAATGCGACCTGGGCGATTTCGGTTGCCAAGGCGGGCGTTGAGGATGGCTCCGGCCTCATTGGCGGTTCAGTGATTGTGGACCCGAATGGCCGCGTGGTGGCGGAAGCGAAGACACTGGGCGATGAGATCATTGTCGCTGATGTGGATTTCGATGCCTGCCGGCAGGGGAAGGAGAAGATGTTCAACTTCGCCGCCCATCGCCGCCCGCAATGGTATCGCGCCATGATTGACCAGGTGGGGGCGGTGCCGCCGGCGTGATGCGCGCCGCGCGGTTCACGATGACACACTTATATATATGTGTAAGCAAAGGATGAGCGCATGACCCGTTCCCTTGTTCTGGCCGCCGCGCAATTGGGCCCGATCCAAAAGGCCGAAGGCCGTGATGTTGCCGTCGGGCGCATGATCCGCCTGATGGAAAAGGCGCATCAACGTGGTGCCGAGGTGGTAGTCTTTCCCGAATTGGCGCTGACCACCTTCTTCCCACGCTGGTATGAGGAAGACCTCGCTAATGCAGATCATTGGTATGAAGCGGCACTCCCTTCCAATGAAACCGCGCCGCTATTTGAAGCCGCGCGCAAATGGGGCATCGCCTTTCATCTGGGCTATGCCGAGAAAACACCGGAAGGCCGGCGCTTCAATACCGCGGTTTTCGTGCTGCCATCTGGCGAGATTATCCTGAAATACCGCAAGGTACATTTGCCGGGGCATAAGGAATTCGATCCTGTCCGCCATGTGCAGCATCTGGAAAAGCGCTATTTTGAGCCGGGCGATCTTGGCTTTCCGGTAATCCGCGCGTCGGTTGCGGGCCAGCCCGTCAATCTTGGCATGATGATCTGCAATGACCGCCGCTGGCCGGAAGCCTGGCGCGTGATGGGGTTGCAGCAGGTGGAATTGGTCATGCTTGGCTACAATACGCCGTCACTCAATATGGAAAATCGCGGTTTTGAGGCGCCGCATCTGCGTGTCTTCCATAGCCACCTCTCCATTCAGTCGGGGTGCTACCAGAATTCATGCTTTGCGGTCGCAACCGCCAAGGCTGGCACGGAAGATGGGCATGAGCTGTTCGGCCATTCCATCATCGTGAACCCGCAAGGGGAAATCATGGCCCAGGCTACCAGCTGGGATGATGAGCTGATTGTGGCGGAAGCGGACCTTGGCAAATGCGAATTGGGGCGGAAGACGATTTTCGATTTCGCGCGCCATCGCCGCCCGGAACATTATGGCCGCATCGCCGAACAGGTGGGCAGCGTGGCGCCACCCGAATGGCAGGGTAAAGCCTAACGTCAGACGACGATAACGCCTAGTCCTGCCGGCAGAATACCAAAGGGGTCAAACAGCAAAGGCGCGGCGCGGGTAATTGCTACCATATCAAAGGCGCGATGCGGCGTGCCAAGGATAATCGCGTCAGGCCGTGCGCCATCCGGCATTGTCAGGGCAGCGCTGCGTGGCATGGCTGACAGTGCCTTGGGCGCGGCGCCGATCACTGGATCATGCCAGGCAAGATCAGCACGCCCGCCCTGCAAGGCGCGCAAAAGCCTGACCGGCGCTGCGGCGCGCAAATCGGCGACATCGGGCTTATAGGTGACGCCTGCCACCAGCACGCGCTTGCCTTCAAGATCATCACCAAGCCTTGCGCTGATTTGTCGCATCACGCGCGCCACGCGCCCACGATTGCGCGCCATGGCCTTGGCGAGCAAAACGGATGGCGCGCCCGCGCGCGCTGCTTCCATTTGCAAAAACGCCGGGTCCACCGGAATGCAATGCCCGCCGGCGCCAAGCCCGGGCCAAAAGGGCGCAAAACCAAACGGCTTGGTCGCCGCTGCCGCCACCACATCGCGGGTCGCGACGCCAAGTGCCGTGAAGGCAGCATGGAGTTCATCCATCAGCGCGATATTCACCAGGCGATAGGTGTTTTCCAAAAGCTTGGCGCATTCGGCAATTTCGGGCGATGCCACCACCTCGACCCGGTCCACGATATGGCGCCAAAAGGCCAAGGCGCGGCGGAGTGAGGCATCATCCGTCGCCCCCAAAAGCCGCGGAATGCTGCTTGTGGCCAGCGCATGGGGGCCGGGGTTTTCACGTTCGGGCGAAACGGCAAGGAAAACATCGCGCCCGATGCGCCACCCCGCTTCTTCCAACACCGAACGACACAACCCATTGGTCGCCCCCGGCTGGCAGGTGGACACCAGACAGACCAGCGCGCCAGGCTTCAAGCCGCGCGCCGCAACCCCAAGCGCTGCCCGCACCGCTGCCAGATCAGGGCGCCCGCGCGCATCAAGCGGGGTTGGAACGCAGATCAACCAGGTATCGGCGCCGGCCAATACCGCCGGATCAGCACTGGCGCGAGAGCTGCCCCTGCCTGGGCGATGGGCCGCGCTGGTGACCGCCCGCGCCGCTGGCGCCGGGTCATAGCCAATCACCTCATAGCCTGCGGCGGCGGCACCAAGCGCCAAGGGTCGGCCAACATAGCCAAGGCCAAGCACAGCCAGCCGCCCCCGATTAAGGCTCGGCCTGGGTGCGATCGCTGGGTGCAACAGATCTTGGATCACGATTTTATGATTGTATTAATTTGCCTTATTACAACCCTGGGTTTTTATTAAAATTCATTTCCCTCGGTCTCCACGCCCAGCCAAGGCGCCGGAAACCCTATTTCCTGCGCGGCGCGTTATCGCCTAAAGACACGCTCCCAAGCGGTTGGAGGCAGCCATGGCGAGGCTTTCAGGGTCAGATGATGACGGCATGCTGACCGTGGTCGGGCATCCGCTGATCCAGCACAGGCTTTCGCAAATGCGCGAAAAATCCTGCCCCGTGCCGACCTTCCGCGCCCTATTGCGTGACATCGCCATACTGCTTGGCGCCGCTGCCTTGGCCGACCTGTCGCTGGAAGCGCGGGAGATTGAAACGCCTCTTGAAACCATGTCGGCCCCAAAGCTTGCCGGCAAGCCGCCTATCTTCGCCCCGGTGCTCCGCGCGGGCATTGGCTTTCTGGACGGCATGTTGACCCTTCTGCCGGAAGCCGGTGTTGCGCATATCGGCGTTTATCGGGACCACAAAACGCTGCAAGCACATGAATACTATTTCAAGGCGCCAGAGGATCTGCCTGAACGCCTGGTGATCCTGCTTGATCCCATGCTGGCGACCGGTAATTCAGCCATCGCGGCGCTGGATAGGCTGAAGGCGCGCGGCGCGACACGCATCCGCTTCATCTGCCTGCTCGCCGCGCCCGAGGGCATTCGGCATGTGCGGCAAGCCCATCCTGATGTGCCGATCTGGACTGCGGCGATTGACGATAGGCTTGATGAAAACGGCTACATCCGCCCCGGCCTGGGCGATGCCGGGGATCGCGTTTTCGGGACCTAATCCGCTGGGCCCAATACTTCGGCAACCGAGCCGTCCGCGATGATGCGCCCGGCATCAAGTTTGATGGCGCGGGTACACCATTTGCGCACAATCGCCATGTCATGCGTTGCAATGACAAGTATGTCTGCGCCGGTCACCAATCGCGTCAGGCGCGCTTCAGCCTTGGCCATGAAGTCCGCATCGCTCGCCAGGAACCATTCATCCATCAATAGGATTTCCGGGGTCATCGCTGTCGCCATCGCGAAAGAAAGCCGAACATTCATACCGGCAGAATAACCCCGGATGGGCAGGTCTATGAATTCGCCAAGCCCAGAAAATTCGGCCACCTCATCGGCCAGGGAACGCCCTTCCCGTTCCGTGAGACCTCGGTAGAGACCACGGAGGACGATATTCTCGCGCCCGGTGAGCAAGGGGTTCATGCCCGCCCCAGGGTCAATCAAAGAACCGATGGTTCCTTCCACCATTAATTGGCCAGCGACGGGTTCATAAATGCCGGCGATGGTACGCAAAAGCGTGGTTTTACCGGCACCATTGGAACCGATCAGCGCAACGCGGTCGCCCTTGCCGATGAGAAAATTGAGATCCGCCAGGGCCGCCACAACAACGCGGCTTTCCGCATGCTGCTTCACCCGGCGCGTCGCACCATCAAAAATACGCCGCTTCAAGGACCGCGCATTGTGGTGATAAAGCGGAAATTCGATCGTGAGCGCATGCGCTTCAATGCCAGCCATGGCGTTCAAACCCAAAACGCGATGCGGCCGCGAAAGCGGGTGAAAAACGCGAACCCCACCGCCGATAGCATCACTGTGAAACCAAGCGCTGTGGCCCACACCATCGGATCAATCGCGCGCCCCAGCAAAGGAGCGCGCATAATTTCCATAACGGCATTGAAGGGATTAAGCGCGAGCCAGACCGCCCTTTCACCCAATTGTTCAGGCATCCAGATGATCGGGGTGATGAAAAAGCAAAGCTGCATCAGGGATGAAATGATGGGCGAGATATCCCGAAAACGCGCGCAAATCATCCCCAGGAAAAACGCCGCCCAAAAGGCGTTGCACAGGAATATCAGAAAGCCTGGCAAAAACGCAACGATCCCGAAACCAGGTGAGATGCCGAACAGAAATAAAACCACAAAAATCAACGGCAGATTATGCGCGGCCACCAGGAGATTACGCAAAACGCACCGCAAAACATGCACGGTGAAAGGCAAGGACATTTGCCTAATAACCGCTTCGCTTGAGGTAAAGCAATCAGCACCATCAGTCACAGCCTGATTGATCATGGCTCAAAGAATCAGGCTGATCGCAAGCCAGGGAAAGAAAGTGCCCGGATCCACCTTCATATATGTGAGTAAAAGAAGCCGAGTGCGACGACCATCGCCGCCGTCGTCAGGGTTACCCAAAACGGCCCCAAAACGGACCCGCGATACCGATGCTTGATGTCACCCCAAGCCAAGGCAGCCGCAAGACGCCATTGCAAAATGCCTTCGCGCAAATCCGCCAAAGCCCGCTGCACCCGCTCGGGGTTGGCGGCATCAAAGACTCGTTTCCTTGAAAGGGTCACGCTCATGCTAGGGCTTTTATAGACTTCAATGCCGAACGTCACGCCGGCCTTGCTCAGATATGCAAAGCCCGCCCATCCACGGCGAGTGCCGCTTCCTTCACCGCCTCATTCAGCGAAGGGTGCGCATGGCAGGTGCGGGCCACATCTTCAGCACTTGCGCCAAATTCCATCGCCAGCGCCAATTCCGCAATCAGCGTGCCGGCATCCGGGCCGATGATATGTGCGCCCAAAACCTTATCGGTTGCCTTATCGGCCAGGATTTTCACAAACCCATCCATATCCCCCATGGCGCGGGCGCGGCCATTCGCGGTGAAGGGGAATTTGCCAACCTTATAGGCAATGCCACGGGCCTTGAGCTGTTCCTCGGTTTCGCCCACCGAAGCAACCTCCGGCCAGGTATAAACCACGCCCGGGATCGCGCCATAATTCACATGCGGCTTTTGCCCGGCCAGCATTTCCGCCAGCGCAACACCTTCTTCTTCGGCCTTATGTGCCAGCATTGGCCCCGCGATCACATCGCCAATGGCGTAGATGCCCGGCACATTCGTCGCGTAATGGCCATCCACCTTGATGCGACCACGCTCATCCAAGGCAACGCCCGCCTTGTCCAAACCAAGCCCTGCCACATAAGGCCGGCGCCCAATCGCAACCAGCACGACATCGGCCATCAGTTCCTCCGCAGCGCCCCCGGCGGCGGGTTCCAATTTCAGCGTAACACCCTTCTTTGACTTGGCCGCACCCATCACCTTGGTCTTGAGCTTCGTCTTGATGCCCTGCTTCGCCAGGATGCGTTCAAACGCCTTGCCAACTTCCAAATCCATGCTCGGCACCAGACGATCGAGGAATTCCACCACCGTCACTTCCGCGCCAAGGCGGCGCCAGACGCTGCCCAATTCCAACCCGATATAACCACCGCCAATCACCACCAGATGCTTCGGCACGCTCGTCAATTCCAAACCACCGGTTGAGGTAACGATCTGCTTTTCATCAACCTCAACGCCCGGCAGGGGAATGCTCTCACTCCCGCTCGCGATCACGATGTGCTTTGCGGTATAGTCCTTGCCGCCGACGCTGACGGTGCCGGGCGCGGCAATGCTGCCCTCCCCCTTCAGCCAGGTCACCTTGTTCTTGCGGAACAGGAATTCGACCCCCTTCACATTGGCACCGACCACTTCGCCCTTGCGCGCCAGCATCCGCGCCAGATCAAGCTTCACCGAACCAACCGTCACACCATGATCCGCGAGCTTATGCAGCGCTTCTTCGTAATGTTCCGAGGATTGCAGCAGCGCCTTTGATGGGATGCAGCCGACATTCAGGCAGGTGCCGCCCAAAGTCTCGCGCTTTTCCACGCAGGCGACCTTCATGCCCAATTGCGCCGCACGGATGGCGCAAACATAACCGCCGGGGCCGGCGCCAATCACGATCACGTCAAAGGCTTCAGTCATGGTCAGGCGTCCTCAACCCGTTTGTTTTCGCCACCTTGTTTGGACCGGGCAGGCGGGCCGATCAAGCCATCAAATCGGACTTGGGTTTTTTGTGCTTTCCGGCTTAACCTTCCTGCCGGAAGGCGGCGCCGATAGACGCGCCCCTAGGGAGGAAAACCAATGTCGAAGATCACTGGGATATCACGACGGGGCGTATTGGCCGCAACCGGTGCGGCGCTTGCTGCGCCCGGCCTGGCCCTGGCGCAAAGCCGCTACCCGGATCGGCCCATCCAGCTTGTGATCCCCTGGCCCGCCGGCGGTTCCGCCGACGCGCAACTGCGCTCCATCTCCGATCTGGTCGGCAAGGTGCTTGGCCAGCCCATGGTAGTGCAGAACCGCCCCGGCGCGGGTGGCACGCTTGGTCCGCTGACGGTCGCGCAGCAGGCGCGGCCGGATGGCTATACGCTGACGCAAATGCATCTTTCCGTGCTGCGGCGGCCATGGATGATGCGGACACCGGGCTGGGACCCGGTTGGCGATTTCACGCATATCATCGGCATGACGGGCTGGCTGTTTGGCACGGCGGTGAAGGCCGATAGCCATTTGAAATCCTGGCAGGATTTGATTGCCTATGCGCGGGCCAATCCCGGCAAGCTCACCTATTCCACCAGCGGCATTGGCACCACCAACCACCTTGCCATGGAAAGCATTCAGGAAATTGAGAAAATCAGCCTGACCCATGTGCCCTTCCGCGGTGCCAATGAAGGGGTCACCGCCGTGCTGTCCGGCCAGGTGGATATGATCTGCGATAGCTCCACCTGGGCGCCCAATGTGGAAGCCGGGCAGATGCGGGCACTGGCGGTATGGAGCGCCGAACGCGCCCCGCGCTTCCCCGCCGTGCCCACCTTGAAGGAGCTTGGCTACGATATGGTCGTTGCATCCCCTTACGGGGTCAGCGGCCCCAAGGGCATGGACCCCGGCATTGTGCGCGTGCTGCATGATGCCATGAAGGACGCGCTGTTCAGCCCGGAAAATACGACCATCCGCTCCCGCTTCGACATGCCGCTGGTCTATCAGGACACGGAAAGCTACCGCCGCTTCATTGCTGAACGTGTGGAATATGAAAAAACCATGGTGCGCCGCCTTGGCCTGACCCTGGATGGTTAAGGGGGCATGCGCCATGCCACAGCTTCCCCGCCGCGCTGCCCTTGGCCTCGGCGCCAGCATCCTGGCCGCACCCGCGCTCGGCCAGGGGCGGTTTCCCAATAGGCCGATACGCTTCCTGATCCCATGGGCGCCCGGTGGTCTGCTGGATGGCTTCATGCGCCTGCAGACTGAGTTGTTTCAGCAGGAACATGGCCAGACGATCATTATCGAAAATCGTCCAGGCGCCCGCGGGACCCTGGCCGCCCAGCAATTGCTGACGCAAGCGCGGCCAGATGGCTATACACTGGCCCATCATCATCTCTCAGTGATCCGCCATCCGTTCCTGACAAAACGTCCAACCTGGGATCCGGTGAACGACTTCACCTACATCATGCAGCAGACAGGCTTTATTTTCGGCCATGTCGTTCATCCGGCCTCAGGATGGAATTCTCTGAAGGACATGTTTGCCGAAGCGCGGCGCCGCCCAGGGCATTTAACTTATGGCACTTCCGGCATCGCCACATCCAACCACCTGGCGATGGAAGAATTATGCGAAAAGGAAGGCGCTGAAATGATCCATGTGCCCTATCGCGGCGCATCGGAAAATATCACAGCGCTGCTTGCGCGCCAGATTGACTGCATCGCCAATTCGAATTCCTGGGCGCCGAATGTGGAAGCAGGTCAATTGCGTCTTTTGGCAGTATGGACCCGCGAAAGACTAAGCGCCTTTCCAGATGCACCAACCCTGCGGGAGTTGGGCTATGACATGGTGGTCACGTCACCCTACGGGATTACCGGCCCTAAAGGCATGGACCCCGAGATAACCGAATTCCTGCATCAAGCCTTCAAAAAGACCCAGCATCACCCGCTGGTTCAGGAATACATGAAGAAACACGACCTGCCCAATGAATATCTTGGACCGGCAGACTACACAAAATTCGCCCGTGAACGTGCGGTCTATGAAGAACGCATGGTCGCAAGATTGAAGCTGAGCATAGACTAAAAGAAAAACGGGAGGGCTATTTGCCCTCCCGCGTTTTTCAAATATCCAGCATCAGCCTGCGCGGGTCTTCAATGCTTTCCTTGACGCGCACCAGGAAGCTGACGGCTTCCTTGCCGTCCACAATGCGGTGGTCATAGGAAAGCGCGATATACATCATCGGGCGGATTTCAATCTTGCCAGCCACCGCCATGGGGCGATCCTGAATCTTGTGCATGCCAAGAATGCCCGATTGCGGCGGGTTCAAGATTGGTGTGGACATCAGCGAACCGTAAATCCCGCCATTGGTGATGGTGAAGGAACCACCCGCCAATTCATCAAGCTTCAAGGCACCATCACGCGCGCGCTTGCCGAATTCGCCAATGCGCTTTTCAATTTCGGCAAAGCCCAAAGTGTCGGCATTGCGCAGCACCGGCACCACCAGGCCTGAAGGCCCACCCACCGCAATGCCCATATGCACGAAGTTCTTATAGACAATCTCATCGCCATCAATTTCGGCATTCACCGCCGGGAATTCCTTGAGCGCGGCAATGCACGCCTTCACAAAGAAGGACATGAAGCCAAGCTTCACGCCGTGGCGCTTTTCAAAGGCATCGCGATAATCTGAACGGAGCGCCATGGCAGCTGACATATCCACCTCATTGAAGGTGGTCAGCATCGCGGCTGTGTTCTGCGCTTCCTTCAAGCGGCGTGCGATGGTGGCGCGCAGGCGCGTCATCTTCACGCGTTCTTCACCCGCTTCAGGCGGGCGCGAAGCGCGCGCGGCGGGTGCAGGCGCCGGCGCGGCGGCAGGTTGCGCCAGATAGGCCAGCACATCGCCCTTTGTGATGCGCCCATCCTTGCCAGTGCCCGCGCCAATCGCGGCAGCGGAAACACCAGTTTCGGCAATGATCTTCGCCGCCGCCGGCATCGGCGCATGGCCCGAAGTGGCAGCGGGTGCGGGCGCGGGTGGCGTGGCAGGCTTGGCCGCAGGTGCCGGCGCGGCGGCGGGCTTCGCGGCAGCGGCAGCGCCGGCCTGAATGCTGCCAAGAACGGCGCCCGGCAGCACTTCAGCGCCCGTATCAGCGGCAATGGCGGCAATCACGCCGGCCACCGGCGCATTCACTTCCACCGTCACCTTATCGGTTTCCAATTCCACCAGCGGCTCATCCGCCGCTACGGCATCGCCGGCCTTTTTGAGCCAACGCGCGACGGTGGCGGAAGAAACGCTTTCGCCCAGGCTGGGCACGACAATATCGGTCATTGCTCGATCCGTTCCAAAACCAATACGCGTCAGCCCATCAGGGCCGCGCGCACCAATGCTTCCTGTTGTTGTTGATGCACCTTGGCCAGGCCGGTCGCGGGGCTCGCCGCTTCTTCCCGGCCCACATATTCGGGGCGCTTCGCCTTGATATCCAGCGTCTTCAACACGCCTTCAATCTTGCGATCCACGAAGTTCCACGCGCCCATATTCTCTGGTTCTTCCTGGCACCAGATCACTTCCGCATTGCTGTATTGCGCCAGCACAGGCGGCAGGCTGATGCGCGGGAAGGGATAGAGCTGTTCCATGCGCACAATCGCGACATCCTTGATGCCCTTGTCGCGGCGTTCCTGCAGCAGATCATAATAGACCTTGCCGGTGCACAGCACGACCCGACGGATTTTCTTGGGCGGCGCGATCTTATCCACCTCATCAATCACATGGCGGAAACCACTGCCGGGGCCGAATTCCGACAAACTGCTGATGGCAAGCTTATGCCGCAGCAGGGATTTCGGTGTCATCACCACCAAGGGCTTGCGGTAATTGGCCTTCATCTGCCGGCGCAGCGCATGGAAATAATTGGCCGGCGTGGTGAAATTGCAGATACGCATGTTGCGTTCGGCACAAAGCTGCAAATAGCGTTCAAGCCGGGCGGAGGAATGTTCCGGCCCCTGCCCTTCATAACCATGCGGCAGCAGCATGACCAAGCCCGACATGCGGAGCCATTTCGTCTCACCGGACGCGATGAACTGGTCAATGATGACCTGCGCGCCATTGGCGAAATCACCGAACTGGCCTTCCCACAGCACCATGGTCTTGGGATCTGCCAGCGAATAGCCGTAATCAAAGCCAAGCACGCCGAATTCCGCGAGCAGCGAATTGAAGGCTTCAAACTTCGCCTGCCCCGCGCGGATATTATTGAGCGGCGTGTATTCCGCTTGATTTGCCTGATCAATCAGCACCGCATGGCGATGGCTGAAGGTGCCGCGCTGCACATCCTCACCCGAAAGCCGAACGCGATGCCCTTCCAGCAGCAGGGACCCGAAGGCAAGCGCTTCACCGGTTGCCCAATCAATCCCTTCGCCGGTTTCGATCGCCTGGCGCTTTTGTTCCAATTGCCGCGTGATCTTGGAATTGGCGCCAAATTCCGCGGGCACGCGGCAAAGTGCCTCACCAACTTCCTTCAGAATTTCCGGTGTGACCGAGGTTGCCTCAAGCTGCTCCGCCTCATCGGTGGAACCGGCAGGGCGCAGGCCAGACCAATGCCCTTCCAGCCAATCCGCCTTATTCGGGCGGAAGGATTGCGAAGCCTCAAAGGCTTCTTCCAACCGCGCATTGAAGGCATCAAGCATGGCCTTGGAGGATTCGGCGGGTACCGAGCCTTCCTGCGCCAGGCGATCCGCATAAAGGTTGCGCGTCGTGCGCATTTCACGAATGCGGTTATACATTTGCGGCTGGGTGAAGGCTGGTTCGTCGCTTTCATTATGCCCATGGCGGCGATAGCAGACGATATCCAGCACCACATCCGCGCCAAACACCATGCGGAATTCCGAAACCAGCCGCGCACAGAACACCACCGCTTCCGGGTCATCCCCATTCACGTGCAGGATAGGTGCCTGCACGGATTTCGCGACATCGGTGCAATAAAGCCCGGAATAGGCATGCGCCGGCACGGTGGTGAAGCCGATCTGGTTATTGGTGACGATATGCACTGTCCCGCCCGTGCGATAGCCAACCAATTGGCTCATCGCGAGCGTTTCATAAACCACGCCCTGCCCCGCAAAGGCGGCATCGCCATGCAGCAGAATACCCATGACGGAACGGCGGCCCTTGATGTCGCCCGACATATCCTGCCGCGCGCGCACCTTGCCGGCCACCACCGGGTCAACCGCCTCAAGATGCGAAGGGTTGGGTTGCAGCGAAAGATGGACCTTATTGCCGGCAATTTCGATATCGGTGCTGGTGCCAAGGTGATATTTGACGTCACCAGACCCACCAATATCGTCCGGATTGCTTGAATTCCCCTTGAACTCCGAAAACACCTGCGTGAAGGATTTCTTCACGACATTGACAAGCATATTGAGCCGGCCGCGATGGGCCATGCCAATCGCGATTTCCTTCGCCCCCTGCTTGGCGGCGGTTTCAATCACCGCCTGCACCGCGGGGATAGTCGCTTCACCACCTTCCAGGCCGAAGCGCTTGGTGCCCACGAATTTCCGCGCGCAAAAGGCTTCAAAGCCCTCCGCTTCCGTCAATTGCTGCAGGATTTGATTCTTCTGCGCGGTATCAAAGGCGCCGTTCCAGGGCGCGCCTTCTATGCGGCGCTGAATCCAGGATTTCTGATCTGGGTCCTGGATATGCATAAATTCAACGCCGATGGAACCGCAATAGGAAGCGCGGCAGATCGCCAGAATCTCACGAAGCGAGGCCGTTTCCTTGCCCAGCACGAAATCAAGGAAAATCGGGCGATCCCAATCATCATCCGTGAAGCCATAGGTCTTGGGGTCGAGTTCCGGATGGGGCTTCGGCACTTGCAGGGCTAGCGGATCAAGCCGCGCTTCCAAATGCCCGCGCACACGATAGCTGCGGATCAACATGAGCGCACGGATCGAATCCAGCACCGCGCGGCGGGTCGCTTCCGGGTCAGCCGCAGCTGTTTTCGCACCCTTGGCGGGCGCTGGCTTTTCGGGTTCTGGCCCGAAGGCGCCGCGAATGCGCGGCGCCCAGGAAGCGCCAGACGCGTCCGTCAGTACCGCGCGGGCTTCGTCATTCAGGGAAGCAAAAAGCTCCGCAAAGGTGGGGTCCACGCTTCCGGGATTTTCCGTCCATTTGGCGTAGAGATCAGCAAGATAGGCAGCATTCGCCCCCGTCATCGCGGTTGCGAGAATATCCACTCCGGCCATCAACCTTCTCCCTTCCGCCTCGGCTGCCCCCGCTGGGGTCGGGCGGATGTGTTCTTGTGGTGCCGCGCATCGCCCCGGCACCGGGGCAGAGGGCTGCAAGCATAAGGCTTTAACGCCCGTAGCGGCAGCCCCCCAAAATCAACTTCCGGGCGAAATCAGCCGCCAAGCGCCTTGACCATGGTGGACCCTAGCGCAGAAGGACTATCCGCAACGTGAATCCCAGCGGCTTTCATGGCGGCCATTTTCGCTTCCGCGGTATCCGCACCACCGGAAATCACCGCCCCGGCATGGCCCATTCGCCGGCCCGGGGGGGCCGTGGCGCCGGCGATGAAGCCCACCACCGGCTTATTCGGCTTGCCGGGGGCGAAATTCTCCCGCTTCAGGTATTCGGCCGCCAGGATTTCGGATTGCCCGCCAATCTCGCCGATCATGACAATGGATTTGGTATCGGGGTCGGCCAGGAACATCTCCAGCACTTCGATGAAGTCCATGCCCTTCACCGGGTCACCGCCAATGCCAACGCAGCTTGATTGGCCAAGCCCGGCGGCGGTGGTTTGCGCCACCGCTTCATAGGTCAGCGTGCCCGAGCGTGAGACAATGCCAACCGACCCAGGCTTATGGATATGCCCCGGCATGATGCCGATCTTGCAGGCGCCCGGCGTGATCACGCCCGGGCAATTCGGCCCAACCAGGCGGGATTTTGACCCATCCAGCGCGCGCTTCACCTTCACCATATCCAGCACCGGAATGCCTTCCGTAATGCAGATAATCAGCGGCACTTCCGCATCAATCGCTTCCAGAATCGCATCGGCAGCGAAGGGCGGCGGCACATAGATCACGGATGCATTGGCCCCCGTGGCCGCCACGCATTCCGCCACCGTATCAAAAACCGGCAGGCCGATATGGGTGGTGCCGCCTTTGCCGGGTGTCACACCGCCGACATAGGTCGAACCATAGGCAATGCCCTGTTCGGCGTGGAAGGTGCCCTGCGCCCCGGTAAAGCCCTGGGTCATTACGCGGGTATTGGCGTTGACAAGAACAGCCATGGTTCAGGCCCCCTTCACGGCAGCGACAACTTTCTTCGCTGCATCGGCAAGATTATCGGCGGCAATAATGGCAAGCCCGCTATCGGCGAGGATTTTCTTGCCCAAATCAACATTGGTGCCTTCCAACCGCACCACCAAAGGCACTTTCAATGACAGCGTCTTGGTCGCTTCCACAATGCCCGTGGCGATCATGTCGCATTTCGCGATGCCGCCGAAGATATTGACCAGAATGGCCTTCACATTGGCATCGGACGTGATGATGCGAAACGCCTCAGTCACGCGCGCCGCCGTGGCCGTGCCACCCACATCCAGGAAGTTGGCCGGGCTGGAGCCATAAAGCTTGATGATATCCATCGTCGCCATGGCCAGGCCCGCGCCATTGACCATGCAGCCGATCTCACCATCCAGCGCCACATAATTCAGGTCATTCTTGACCGCGTCCAATTCCTTCGGGTCCATTTCCGTATCATCGCGCAGCGCCTCAAGGTCCTTGTGGCGGAACAGCGCGCTGTCATCGAAGGAAACCTTGGCGTCGAGTGCCACAATCTCCCCTGCCCTGGTCACGACCAGCGGGTTGATTTCAACAATGGCGCAATCGAGTTCAACAAAGGCGCCGTAAAGCGCCAGCACAAACTTCGTGAAGGACGAAACCTGCTTGCCCGTCAGCCCGAGCCCGAAAGCAAGCTTGCGCGCATGAAAGCCCGAAACCCCTGAAGCGGGGTCAATTGCGACCTTCAGGATTTTCTCGGGGTGCTTTTCGGCGACTTCCTCAATCTCCATCCCACCTTCGGTGGAGGCCATGATCGTGAGCCGCGATGTCGCACGGTCCACCAACAAACCAAGGTAAAGCTCACGCGCGATATCGCAGCCATCTTCGACATAAACGCGCGACACAAGCTTGCCGGCGGGGCCGGTTTGCTTCGTCACCAGCGTCTTGCCGATCATGGCGTCCGCGGCGGCCTTTACATCGGCGGCGGATTTCACCACACGCACGCCGCCCTTGCCATTCGGGTCCTCCTTGAAGCGGCCAGCGCCACGACCACCCGCATGGATTTGGGATTTCACCACATAGACCGGGCCAGGGAGCTTGGCCGCTGCCGCGGCGGCTTCCTCGGCATTCCAGGCGACATGGCCTTCAAGTACCGCAACGCCATAGCGGCGCAGCAATTCCTTCGCCTGATATTCATGGATATTCATGCAAAATGCCTCCGGTCCGGATGCGAAAAGGGCCAGGCGATACCTGGCCCCAGGCTGTTCAGCCTACCAGCTTGCGCGACGCTTCGATCAATTCCTGCACCGCAGCGCAGCTTTTATCGAAAGCGGCTTGTTCAGCCGGGTTCAGTTCAATTTCGACAATACGCTCAATGCCGCCCGCGCCGATCACGACCGGCACGCCGACATAAAGATCCTTGATGCCATATTGGCCGGTCAGCCAGGCAGCGCAGGGCAGCACGCGCTTCTTGTCCTTCAGGTAGCTTTCGGCCATGGCAATGGCCGAAGCCGCCGGCGCGTAGAAGGCGCTGCCGCGTTCCAAAAGCTTCACGATCTCGCCGCCGCCATTGGCGGTGCGCGCCACAATGGCGTCAATCTTTTCCTGCGTGGTCCAGCCCATCTTGATCAGGTCAGGCACGGGAATGCCGGCGACCGTGGAATACCGCGTCAACGGCACCATGGTATCACCATGCCCGCCAAGCACGAAGGCAGTGACATCTTCGACCGAGACATTGAATTCCTGCGCCAGGAACAGCCGGAAGCGCGATGAATCCAGCACACCCGCCATGCCCACAACCTTATTGTGCGGCAGGCCGGATTTTTCGCGCATCACCCACACCATCGCATCAAGCGGGTTGGTGATGACAATCACAAAGGCATTCGGGCAATGGTTCTTGATGCCTTCGGCCACTTGCGCGATCACGCCGGCATTCTTCGCCACCAGATCATCACGGCTCATGCCCGGCATGCGCGGGAAGCCGGCGGTGACGATCACCACATCGGAACCAGCAATAGCGGCATAATCGCCCGTGCCGACCATGTGCGAATCAAACCCATCCACCGGGCCAGATTGCATGAGGTCCAGCGCCTTGCCCGCGGCAACGCCGGGGAAGACATCGAACATCACGACGTCACCAAGTTCCTTGAGACCAATGAGATGAGCCAAAGTGCCGCCGATATTACCGGCGCCGACCAAAGCAATTTTCTTGCGGGCCATGTCGCTTCCTTAACCTTGCCTGGAAAACGCCCGTTTCCTAGCCCCGAAGCCCCCGCCCGGCAAGGCGCCTTCCGCCTCAGGCCGGTGATTGCCCCACCAAATGCGGCAGGGCGCGGTATTCCTGGCTTTGCATTTCCGCAAGCCGGGAAGCCGTGCGTTCAAACATGGCAGCATTGGTGCCGCGTTCATAAAGCTGGTCGGGGGGGGATGCCGCACTCGCCACCAGCTTGCAGCGATATTCATAAAGCGTGTCGATGCAGGTGATGAAGCGGCGCGCCTTGTCGAAATTCTCCGGCCCCAGGCGCGGGATATTGTCCAGCACCAGGGTATGAAAGGCCTCGGCAATCGCAAGGTAATCCGCCGGGCCCAAGGGCTTGCCGCAAAGCTGGTTGAAATCAAACCGCGCCACGCCGCGGGCGGCTTCGGGCACCTCAATCACCCGGCCAAGCAGAGGCAATTCCATGGGCGCCCCCCGCGCCTGCCCCGTCAGCTCCGCAAAGGCTGCATCAAGCGCGGCTTCGGCCCGACCATCGGCGGGGACATGCCAAGTGGGCAGGCTTCTGATCCTCTCGCGCCGGTAATCGCGCACAGCCACAAGTGGCCACACCTCAACATGGCGGTTGATCAGGGCGATGAAGGGCAGGAAGGCATCGCGCCCCGGCTGCCCTTTGAACAAATCATCCGGGGCGGTGTTGGACGTGGCAACAATCACGGTTCCCCGGGCGAAAAGTGCCTCAAACAACCGGCCCAGGATCATGGCGTCCGCAATGTCATGCACCTGAAATTCGTCAAAACACAGCAAAGCGGCATCGGCGGCGATGGAATCGGCCAAGGGCGGGATGGGATCCGCGCTATCGCCATGCACCTGCTTCCAGCAATGAATGCGCCGATGCGCCTGCTGCATGAAGGCGTGGAAATGAAGCCTTTGCTTGCGCGGCACCTCAGCGGTCTCAAAAAACAAATCCATGAGCATGGATTTGCCGCGCCCGACCTCTCCCACCAAATAGAGGCCCCGGGGCGGGTCAGAGCGTGGCGGGGCGGAGCTTCGCCCGAAAAGCCGGCCCAGCAGCCCGGAGGGTTTTGCCACAGCTGCTTCCAAAGGCGGAGGGTCATAACCACGCAGCGCCTGCCAAAGGGCCTGCAAACGCTCCATCGCCGCGGCCTGAGCCGGGTCAGGCGCCAATTCGCCGCTGCCGAGCTTCGCCTGATAGGCCGATATTGGCCCAGGCGCCGCCACTTTGGTTTTCGAGTCGCTTTCCTCAACAAGCTGCATGCTCAGCGCTTAGCCCGACCAGGACAGCCCCACAATCGGGGTGGCATTGATCGGGCGTGGGGAAGGATTTAGTGACGAAACATCATCGAAAGTGTGGCCCCTCATGACCCGTTCTCTTGCCATTCTCTATGCCGCTGATGGCTATGTTTCGCAGGGCCGCGCCATGCTGGGCCGGCGCGTTGCGGGTGATGGCTTCCTGAATGGCTTGCTCCGGCATGGCGGGCTGGAAAGCCTGGTTGGGCTGATGCTGAATGACCGCAAAGCCCAGGGCTTTCCCGCCGAAATTCAATCCCGCGCGCCCGGCCTGCAAGTGCGGACCGCCGGCTTTGATGATTACCGCCCGGTGGCGGAAGCGGGCACGCTGTTCCTGCCCGGGCCTGGGCTTGAATCCTACGCCTATTGGCGGCGACGGTCGGGCAATCAGCGCGCCTTCAGCCTTTGCGGCGTGACGCATACCACCTCCACCGACCGGGTGATGGATGCGCTGGCCCATTCGCTGACCGCGCCGGTTCAGCCCTGGGATGCGATCATCTGCACTTCCCGCGCGGTGCAAGGGATGGTGCGGCGGCAATTGCAGGAAAATGTCGGGTACCTGCAAAGCGCGTTGGGGGCGACGCGCGCCGGCGTGCCAATGCTGCCCATGATTCCGCTTGGTGTGGATTGCGATGCCTTCCGCCGCGATCCGGCCCTTGGTGCTGCCTATCGTCAGGAGTTGGGCATCGGGCCTGAGGATGTCGCCATAATTATGGTGGCGCGGCTTTCCAATGCGACGAAATTCTCGCCCCTGCCCATGTTTCTCGCCCTGCAAAAGGCCGCCGAGCGCCGCGGACGGAAGCAGCACCTGCTGCTGACGGGATGGATCGAAAATGACGGGTCACGCCCCGCCTTCACCGATGCCGCGATGCAGCCTGCCCCGATGTGAAGGTGCATGTGCTTGATGGCCAGAATGCCGAGATACGCTCAAAAGCATGGGCAGCGGCGGATATCTTCACTCTGCCGGTGGATAATGTGCAGGAAACCTTCGGCCTGGCCCCGGTGGAAGCCATGGCGCGGGCCTGCCGGTGGTGGTGACGGATTGGGATGGGTTCCGCGATACGGTGGAAGATGGCGTCACGGGCATTCGCATTCCAACCGTAATGGGCGGCAATGGCAACCTGATTGCCACGCGCTACCAGATGGGTGCGGATGACTACAACGCCTATCTGCGCGGCACATCGCAAGGCATCGCCATGGATATCTGCGCGGCGGCGGATGCCTATTATCGGCTGGCGGAAGATGGCAATTTGCGCCGGCAAATGGCGGAGGCAGCGCGGCTGCGCGCGCGGCGCATGTATGATTGGTCCGCCATCATTCCGCAGTATCTTGCGCTATGGCAGGAACAGGCGCGCATTCGTGCCAAGGCCACGGAATTCGCGCCACTTATCCCCGGCCGCCAGCCAGCACCAACGCGGCCTTATCCCTTCATGCTGTTTGCGGATTACCCGACGCATCGGCTGGACCCGAAGCAGCGCGTTACCCTTGTGCCCGGCGCCAATATTAATCTGCTGCGCCAGCGCGCTTCTATTCCTGGCGCGGTTTCTCGTGGTTCGTTGCTGCCTTCGCTTCCGGGTTTTCAAGCAATGCTGGAACGCTTGGCTCAAGGCAGCATGACCGCAGGTGAATTGGGGGGCGCCCTGCCGCCGGATCAACGCGCGCGCGCGGCCATGGGCATGGTCTGGACGATGAAGCTTGGGCTCATTACCATCGCACCCGCCGAGGAAGCCCAGCCCGCGTGACTTGACGCGCCTGCCATCCGGGCTTCCGATACCTCAGCCATGCGCAGAGCATGGTGAGGTTTGGGATGGAATATCATGGCAGCGCATCATCGGCAGGAAACATTCGACCCGATCAGCCTGGAAATCTATTGGTCGCGGCTGATTTCCATCGCTGATGAGGCCGCAACCGGCCTGTTGCGCACCGCCTTTTCCACCATTGTGCGCGAATCAAATGATTTCGCGACGGTGCTGATGGACCGCAATGGCGATTCCATCAGCGAGAATACGGGGGGGATTGCGTCCTTCTCATGCATTTTGCCGAAAACGACGAAAACCTTTCTGGAACGCTTCCCGGCAGAGAGCTGGCAGCCAGGTGATTGCGTCATCACCAATGATCCCTGGCTTGCGACCGGGCATTTGCCGGATTTCACCGCGGTCAGCCCGATTTTCCATCAGGGGCGACTGGTGGGCTTTGCCGGGTCCATTTCCCATTCGCCTGATGTTGGCGGCGCGCTCTGGTCCGCTGATTGTCGGGAATTGTTTGAGGAAGGCATCCGCATCCCCCCTTCCCGCCTGTTTCGCGCCGGCAAGCGCAATGAGGATTTGGCGGAAGTGCTGCTCGCGAATGTGCGGCTGCCGCGGCAAGTCATGGGCGATCTGGAAGCGCAGGTGATCGCGAATGAGGTCTGCGCGCGGGGCGTGGATGAATTCCTGACCGATACGGGCCTGCCAGATTTGCAGGGGCTCGGCGCGGCGTTGCATCAACGGGCCGATGCTGCCATGCGCCGCGCCATTGCCGCATTGCCCGATGGCACCTGGCATTCCTCGCTGGAAGCGGATGGCTTTGATGAGGCGATTACGCGCATTGCCTGCGCTGTCACCATCGCGGGCGAGACCATGCATATTGATTTCGCGGGTACATCGAAGCAGGTGGATCGCGGCATTAATTGCGTGATGAATTACACCCATGCCTATGCGGTTTATCCGGTGAAATGCGCGCTTGATCCCTTCACCCCGCGCAATGAGGGTTCCTATGGCGCCATTACGGTTAGCGCGCCGGAAGGCAGTATCCTGAACCCGCGCTTTCCGGCGGCTTGCAGCGCGCGACAATTGACCGGGCATTTGCTGGCGGGCGCGATCTATAAGGCGCTGGCGCCGGTCATGCCGGATAAGATCATCGCGGAATGCGGCGGCGCGCCCACCATGCGGGCACTTTTCAGCGGGTTGGATGGCGCGGGGGATCGGTTTTCGCAGGTATTGTTCGCCTCGGGCGGCATGGGCGCCTCGCCACACCGCGACGGGCTGCCGACCACAGCCTTCCCGACCAATGTCGGCGCTGGTTCGATTGAGGCTTATGAAAGCGTGGCCCCCCTGGTGGTGTGGAAGAAACGCCTTCGCGCGGATTCCGGCGGTGCGGGTCGCTTCCGCGGCGGCCTCGGCCAGGAAGTGGAAATCGAAGTGCGCGCCCCGGATGAGGTACGGCTTTCGCTGCTGTCCGACCGGCGCGACCACCCAGCGCAGGGTGTATTGGGCGGCGCAGCAGGCGGCGCCGCGGTGATTGCCTTTGATGATGGCACCCGCCCGCATCCGAAATCCCGCACCACTGTCGCCCCTGGAACGCGCGTGACGCTGCTCTATCCCGGCGGTGGGGGGTATGGGGACCCCGGAACGCGTGATCCCGAAGCCCTCGCGCAGGATATCCGCGATGGTTATGTCTCAGCGGAAGGTGCCACGCGCGATTACGGGGTGAAGCCATGAAGGCGACAGCCCGCATCGGCGTTGATGTCGGTGGTACCTTCACCGATTTCGTCTTGCATGATCCCGCGCGCAATCTGGTCGCAACCGGCAAGCGGCTGACGACGCCGGATGATCCGTCGGAAGCGATTGTCGCCGGCATTGCGCGGCTTTTGGAAGAAACCGGCCTTCAGCCCGGCGATCTGCACAGCATCGTGCATGGCACGACGCTGGTGACCAATACCATCATCGAACGCACCGGCTGCAAGGTGGGCTTGCTCACCACCGATGGCTTTCGCGATTCCATCGAAATCGGGCGTGAAATCCGCTACGATCTTTACGATCTTTTCCTGGAAGCGCCGCCGACTTTGGTGCCGCGCCATTTGCGCCTGGAAGTGCCGGAACGCCTGGATGTGCAGGGCGAGGTATTGTTGCCGTTGGATGAGGCCGCGCTGATCGCCGCCACGCGCCAATTGGTGGAAGTTGAGAAGGTAGAAGCCCTCGCTATTGGCTTTTTGCATGCCTGGCGCGACCCGCGCCATGAACGCCGCGCGGCAGAGGTTATTCGCGGCCTATTCCCTGATCTGCCCATGACGCTTTCTTCCGCCGTGGCGCCGGAAATTCGCGAATTTGAGCGCATCAGCACCGCCTGCGCCAATGCCTATGTGCAGCCGCGCATGCAGCGCTATTTGGCGAAGCTTGAAGCATCCCTCGCGGCCATGGGCGTGACGGGGGCGCTTTATGTCATGCTCTCGGGCGGTGGCATTGCTTCCGTGCAGGAGGCGAAGGATTACCCGATCCGGCTGATTGAAAGCGGGCCGGCAGCGGGGGCCATGGCGGCATCATGGCTCGCGCAACGCGCTTCGCTGGATCAGGTGATTTCCTATGACATGGGCGGCACCACCGCCAAGATGTGCCTGATCCAGAATGGCGCGCCGGACCGGAAATTCGATTTCGAAGCGGGGCGCGTGCGGCGCTTTCAGAAAGGTTCTGGCCTGCCCTTGAAAGTCTCTGTCGTGGATATGATCGAAATCGGCGCGGGCGGTGGTTCCATCGCGCGGGTTGATCCCGCTTCCGGGCTGATGAAGGTTGGCCCGCGCAGCGCGGGCGCGAAGCCAGGGCCGATCTGTTACGGGCGCGGCGGTGCGGAACCCACCGTGACCGATTCCGATCTGGTGCTGGGCCGGCTTGATCCCGCCTATTTCCTCGGTGGCGAAATGGCGCTTGACCTCAACGCCGTGACGCGCGCCGTGAGCGGTGATCTTTCCGCCAAGCTGGGCGTGAGTGCGGATGATGCAGCGCTTGGCATTCGCCGCATTGTGGATGAGACCATGGCGGCGGCAACGCGCATGCATATGGCTGAAAAGGGCCGCGATCCGCGCCGCTTTACGCTGATTGCCTTTGGCGGTGCTGGGCCGGTGCATGCCTGCGACCTCGCGCGCTTGCTGAAGATCAAGCGCGTGCTGGTGCCACTTGGCGCCGGGGTTGCTTCTGCGATTGGCTTTCTGGTCGCACCACCCGCGACCGATCTGGTACGCAGCCTGGTCGGGCGGCTGGAACGGCTCGATTGGGCGAAGATCGCCGCCCTATATGCGGAAATGGTCGCGGAAGCGCGCGGCTTGCTGATTGGCGCCGGCGCTGATCCCGCCGACATCATCTACAAGCCGGCAGCGGATATGCGCTATGTCGGCCAGGGTTTTGAAATCCCCGTGCCGATGCCGAGCCTGAGGCCCGGCCCGCAGGATGTTGCGGCGATTGAGCAGAATTTCCTGGCGGCCTATCGTGAACGCTTCGGCCGCGCGCTGGATGGGCTGCCGATTGAGGCACTCACCTGGCGGCTTGCCGCATCCGCGCCGGGCCGAGATATCGCCATGGAAGGCGCGCAAAAATCCGAAGCAGGTGAGGCGCGGCGCGGAACCAGGCGCGCGCTGTTTGAAGGCCATGGCTGGTGCGATTGCGCGGTTTATGACCGTTATCGGCTGGCCCCCGGTACGGCTTTTGCCGGGCCAGCGCTGGTGGAAGAACGCGAATCAACCTGCGTGATCCCGCCCGGCGCGCAGGTTTCCGTGGACAGGCACCGCAATCTGGTCATTGAATTAAGCCAAAGCTGAAGGAGGCTTCCATGCATTTCATCCAACGCCGCGTGGTTCTGGCCGGTTTGCTTGCCGCGCCCGCGCTTCGGACTGCTTCCGCGCAGGAGGTCTGGCCCGCGCGCCCGGTGCAGATCATCAATCCCTGGCCGGCGGGTGGGTCGTCAGACACCATGGCGCGGCTTTTTGCACAGCGTTTCAGCCAGGCTTTCGGCCAGCAATTCGTGGTGGATAATCGCGCCGGGGCTTCGGGCACGATCGGACATGGTGTTGTCGCGCGTGCGCGGCCGGATGGCTATACGCTGCTGTTCGCAACCAATAGCACCTATGCCATCGCGCCCCATCTGATTGATCCCCTGCCCTATGATAATCGCGCGGGCTTTACCGGGATCAGCCTGGTTGGGCGCACGCCGCAGGCGCTTTGCGTGCATCCTGCCTTGCCGGTGAACAATATCGCGGAATTCCTGGCCTATGTACGCGCGCGGCCGGAACAGGTTTCCTTCTCCTCCGCCGGGATTGGCGCATCGAGCCATTTGGCGACAGAAATGCTGATGGCGATTGCGGGCTTGCGCATGCTGCATGTGCCTTATCGCGGTGGCGCGCCTTCCATGCAGGCGGTGGTGGCAGGCGAGACGCAAATGTCCTTCATTGATGCGGTATCTTCCCTGCCGCATCGCGCTGCGGGGACGCTGAAATTGCTGGCGGTGGGGACGGCGACGCGATCCTCGCTTTTGCCGGAATTGCCGACGCTGGCGGAAAGCGGCGTGACAGGGTTTGATTCCTCGACCGATATGGCGCTGATGGGCCCGGCGGGCTTGCCGAGCGTGGTGGTGGAAAGGCTGGCGGGTGCCGTGCGCGCGGCAGTGGATGACCCGGCGTTTCGCCAGCAGATGATCACGCAGGGGACAGAGCCGATTGGCGATAGCCCGGCAGAGTTTCAGGATTACTGGACGCGGGAGATCGCCAAATGGGGTGAGGTGATCAAAAGCCGCGGCATTCGCGCGGCGGGGTAGTGATGCAACCTTCGCCAAAATGAGGATTTTGGCGCAAGAAATCATTCTTGTTCTTTTTTTGTTCTTGCCAAATCCCTAACCACTTGGCATCTTCCTCTTGCACCGAATCGAGGCCGCAGGGCCTTGTGGCGGGGCTCTGACGAATTTTCTGGTCACATTACCATAAGCTGTGGTAACCGTGCCCAAAATCGCGTTATGGTTGAAATGACAATGAGCTATTCACCAGCATCAGGGGTGCAGCATGGATAAGGGAAAGGCGCTCGACGCAGCGCTCAGCCAGATCGAAAGGGCCTTCGGCAAGGGCTCCATCATGCGCCTCGGCGCCAAGCAATCCCAGCAGGGCGATATTGAGGTCGTGTCCTCAGGCTCGCTCGGGCTTGATCTGGCGCTTGGTATTGGCGGCCTGCCGAAAGGGCGGATTGTTGAAATCTACGGGCCGGAATCCTCAGGCAAGACCACGCTTGCGCTGCATGTGATCGCGGAAGCGCAGAAGCGCGGCGGCACCTGTGCCTTTGTGGATGCGGAACATGCGCTCGATCCCGGCTATGCCAAGAAGCTTGGCGTGGATGTGGATAATCTGCTGATCAGCCAGCCCGATGCCGGAGAACAGGCGCTTGAGATCGCCGATACGCTGGTGCGCTCCGGCGCCGTTGACGTGCTGGTGGTGGATTCCGTCGCAGCGCTCGTGCCGCGCGCGGAATTGGAAGGCGAAATGGGCGATAGCCATGTCGGGCTGCATGCGCGGCTGATGTCGCAGGCGCTCCGCAAGCTCACGGGTTCGGTCGCCAAATCCAATACGCTGCTGATTTTCCTGAACCAGATCCGCCTCAAGATCGGGGTGATGTTCGGCAATCCCGAAACCACCACGGGCGGCAATGCGCTGAAATTCTACGCCTCGGTCCGCATGGAAATCCGCCGCATCGGCGCCATCAAGGAACGTGATGAAGTGACGGGCAACCATACCCGCGTGAAGGTGGTGAAGAACAAGATGGCGCCCCCCTTCCGGGAAGTGGAATTCGACATCATGTATGGTGAGGGCATCAGCAAACTTGGTGAACTCATTGATCTTGGCGTGAAGGCCAATATTGTCGAGAAATCAGGCGCCTGGTTCTCCTGCGATAGTCAGCGCATCGGCCAGGGGCGCGAAAACGCCAAGGGCTTCCTGCGCGAACATCCGGAAATGGCGACATCCATCGAACAGCGCATTCGTGGCCAGGCCGGCTTGCTGGCCGAAAAGATGCTCTCTGGTGATGTCACCGAAGAAGAGGAAAAGGCGGCGGCGGAATAACCGCCCCCCTCAAATAGGCGAGCCCCATCTCTCTGGGTCACGCCCCCCTGCCCGCTTAATCCGCGTAAGCGCCAGCGGCTTCAATAATAGGCTGCCAGCGTGTCACTTCCTCGGCGACAAAGCGGCGATGGAAGGCGATGGAAGCGCGTTCATCTGAAGGCACATCGGTCAGCAGATCGGCAAAGCGCTGACGCAGTCTTTCTTCCTTCAAGGCCATGCGCAACGCGGCCGAGATATGTTCCTGGATCGGCTCCGGCGTGCCGGCGGGTGCGTAAAGCCCATGCCAGGTGGACATGGCGATGCCGGGCGATCCGGCCTCGGTCGTGGTGGGGACGTTCGGCAGGCCAGAAAGCCGCGCAGGGCTGCTCACGCCATAAACCTTCACGCGATTGTCGCGGATATAAGGCACGGTATTGGTTGCCTGATCACACAGCACATCAATCCGCCCGGCCATAAGCTCGGCGATTGCCGGCGCAGTGCCACGAAACACCACGGTGGTGGCCTTGGCGCCGGCAGCCTGCTGCACCAGAAGCCCACAGAGATTGGCCGCCGAGCTGATGCCGGCGGTTGCCAGGTTAATTACATCGCCCTTGCGATTCATTTCGGCCATCACGTCCCGCAAATTGGCCGCCGGGAAATCGGGCCGGGTGATCACCGTCATGGCGGCGTCGGACACAATACCAAGCGGCGCAAAGCTGCCCGGCACCTGATAGGGCAAACGCCGATACAGGGTGGCACTCGCGGCCATGCCAATATTATTGATCATCAGCGTATAGCCATCGGGGCGCGATTGCGCGAGGCGCTGCGGCCCCACAACCGACCCGCCAATGGATTCCACCACCACGGATTGGCCGATATGCTTGCCAAGGCTGTCGGCAATGATCCGGGTGATGGTGTCGGTGGGTCCCCCGGCAGCGCCAGCAGCGATAATGGTGATAGGGCGCGCTGGATAGGCCTGGGCATGCGCCCTGGGAGCAGCGAGCATAGCGGCCCCGGCGGCAAGAATCTGGCGACGCTTCATGGTTTCCTCCTTCTGTGGCCGGGCTGGGTTCGCCCCCTTCCTCGGTGGCTCCCATCCTGGCTTGCCAAGGGCGGTGCGCGAAGGGGGCGCGTTACCGAAATCTTATCTGCCACCCCCTTGAAGTAGTTTTCTTTTGTTCGATCCTAAGCTAGCTTCAAACACAATTAGTTGAGAATCCCGCCTTCCGAGCGGGACGGAAGTTCCAACAGGGGGTACTCGCTTCATGGCGCCACTTTTGGCGTTCAGTCGCTTTGTCGACTGGATCAATCAGAATATCGGTAAGCTATGCGACTGGCTTGTTTTGCTCGCGTGCCTTGTCAGCTCCGTAAACGCCATGATGCGTTATGGCTATGACAGCAGTTCCAATGCCTGGCTTGAAGCGCAATGGTATATGTACGCCACCATCGTCATGCTCGGTGCCAGCTACACGCTCAAGAAGAATGAGCATGTGCGGGTGGATATCCTTTACACGATGCTGTCGCGCCGTGGGCAGATCCTGCTTGATATTGCGGGCATCATTGTCTTTATGATGCCGGCCTGCATCCTGCTCGGCTGGCTTTCCTGGCCCTTCTTCATGCAGTCCTTCTCCATGGGTGAATGGTCCAGCAATGCCGGTGGCTTGCTGCGCTGGCCGGTGAAATTCCTGATCCCGCTGGGCTTTGGCCTGCTGGCGCTGCAAGGCATTTCCGAACTCATCAAGCGCGTGGCGGCACTGAACGGGCATGATATCCCGGACCTTGAAGCCCATTACGAGAGGCCAGTGCAATGATACCTTTGGATTGGATGCCGCCCCTGATGTTTGCGGGGCTGGTGGTATTCTTGATTATTGGCTTTCCGGTGGCCTTTTCGCTGGCGGCAGTTGGGCTCTTCTTCGGCATGATTTCCATGGCGCAGGGGTTCTTCACCATAGACTTCCTGCAAGCCATCCCTGGGCGTATTTTCGGCAGTATTTTGGCCAATGATCTGCTGCTCGCCATTCCATTTTTTACGCTTATGGGCGCGATATTGGAGAGATGCGGGCTGGCGGAAGACATGCTTGAAAGCATGGGCCAGCTTTTCGGCCCCATGAAGGGTGGGCTTGGCTATTCGGTTATTATTGTGGGCTTCATCCTGGGGGCCATTACCGGCACCGTAGCCGCACAGGTAATCGCCATGGCGCTGATCACCATGCCGGTGATGATGCGCTACAATTACAATATCCGCTACGCGACAGGCGTTTTGGCAGCATCCGGCACCATCACGCAGTTGGTGCCGCCTTCACTCGTGCTGGTGGTGCTGGCAGACCAGTTGGGCCGGTCTGTGGGCGATATGTACCTGGGCGCCTGGGGACCTTCGCTGCTGCAGATCGCGCTCTTTGCGCTTTATACCTGGTTCCTGACGATCATCCGGCCGCAGGATTTGCCGCCGGTGCCGCGCACCCTCACGGGCCGTCCACTGCTCATCAAATGCTTGTGGGGCATCATCCCAGCCGGGGTGCTGATCTTCCTGGTGCTTGGCACCATTATGCTCGGGCTCGCAACGCCAACCGAAGCGGGTGCGCTTGGTACGGTTGGCGCCATCATTCTGGCGGTGCTGCGCAATACGCAGATGACCAACATAGATAGGTTGGCCTATGCGGCCGGGTTGATCGCGGTCGCTGGCTGCCTGGTCGCTGCCTATACGGTCGGCATGAAGACGGTGCCGTTTCGCATCGGCTTCTCCGTGTTTTTTGCCTCCATCATCTGGCTGTGCTGGCGCGCCTGGCGGGATAAGACGCTGCATGATTTGATTGTGGAGGGCATGCGTTCCACCATGCGCATCACCTCCATGGTCGCCTTCATCGTGGTGGGGGCTACCTGCTTTTCCATCGTCTTTGCCGGGGTGGATGGCAATCTTTGGGTGGAACATGGGCTGACCAGCCTGCCGGGCGGCGTTTGGGGCTTCCTGATCGCGGTCAATCTGCTGGTCTTCTTCCTGGCCTTCTTCCTTGATTTCTTCGAAATCGCCTTCATCATCGTGCCCATGCTGGCCCCGGTGGCGCAGAAGCTATTGACCCCGGTGGTTGGTGCGGATGCGGCGCTGATCTGGTTTGGCGTGATGCTCTGCGTGAATATGCAAACCAGCTTCATGCACCCGCCCTTCGGCTTTGCGCTGTTCTATCTCCGCAGCGTCATTCCAAAGACCATCAGTAGCGCGGATATCTATTGGGGCGCGATTCCCTGGGTGGGCTTGCAGCTCATCATGGTGGCGATCGTTATCTTCGCACCGATCACCGTCACCTTCTTCCTGGATAAGCCACACGGGATTGATCCGAGTACGATCAGGATCGAAGTGGCACCGCCGCCTGAGGAAGATGATCTGCCGCCGCCTAGCTTCGGCCCGCCAAGGTAAGTCCTTGACAGGCCGTCAACGCAAAGCCCCATGGCACACCGCCATGGGGTTTTTCTTTTGGCGTGATCGGGCAACAAAAAACCGGTCAGGTGCTTCCACCCGACCGGCTCTAGAGCATGTTGCGTTCACGTGGGTTCACGCAGCAGCCTCTACCTCGTTGTTTTTCGAGCATCTTCACACGTTCAGATTTTCCATCTGAACGTGATCTGCTCTAAAAAACCAACTACGCGTCTGGATCAGATGCGGTTGGCAGCCGACATCCTGTGCAAGAAGCCGTCAAACGTGGCCTCTGCAACACGGAACCAAGCGACGGTATCCGGACGGAAGGCCTTCATGCTGTCGAGCAGCTTCTTGAACATGGCGTTCTGCGCGGCAACTTCATCATAGTATTTCCAGCACTCATCATAGCATGCCTGCAGAACAGGGGTCGAGAAGGGCTTCAGCTGCGTACCGCCAGCCAGCAGACGTTTCATGGCCTGCGGGTTCAGCGCGTCATATTTCGGCACCATGGATGCGGTGACGATACCTGCCGCAGCTTCGATCATCGCCTGGTAGCTCTTGGGGATAGAATTCCACGCCCGCTCATTGATGAACAGCGTGCCGCAGGACGCGCCTTCCCACCAGCCGGGGTAATGATAGAAACGTGCGACCTTATTGAAGCCGAGCTTTTCATCATCATAGGGGCCGACCCATTCGGCGCCATCAATCGTGCCGCGTTCTAGCGCGGGATAGATATCGCCAGCGCCAATCTGCTGCGGCACAACGCCAAGGCGGCGCAGAATATTGCCGGCAAAGCCACCCACGCGGAATTTCAGGCCGCGCAGATCCTCAACCGTGTTGATTTCCTTGCGGAACCAGCCACCCATCTGGCAGGCCGTGCCGCCGAAGGAGAAGGACCGCACGCCAAGCGGGCGGTAGAATTCCTGGATCAATTCATGCCCGCCGCCATTTCGCAGCCAGGAATAATATTGCCGCTGGTTCAGGCTGAAGGGCAGGCCCGTTTCGAACACGAAGCATGGGTCCTTGCCGAAATGGTAATAGGCCGCATCCTGCCCGCATTCCACCGTGCCATTCTGCACCGCATCATACACCTGCAGCGCGGGCACGATTTCACCAGCGGAATAAATACGAAGCTGGAACTTGCCATCGGACATTTCGTTGATGATTTTGGCGAAAAGCTCTGTCCCGCCGAACAGCGTATCGAGTGACCTCGGGAAGGCCGAGGTATGGCGCCAGCGGATTTCCGGATTGGCCTGGGCCAGCGCCGGTGTGGCCAATGCTGTGGCGGCAACGGCGGTACCGCCGAAGCCGGCTTGCTTAATAAAATTACGACGTTCCACTGCGGGAAGCTCCCCTGTTACGTGGTTGATGAGGTCTGCCAGCACCCTTATACCGGGGCTTGGAAGGTACACTTCTAATACGCTGTGACGCGCTAGAAAAGCTGAATCTTTTCCAAAAATGCTTCTCAATGGCCAGATTTCACGCCAGTCGGCACGGTGGACAGGCGGTCCACCAGCGCAATGCCGATCGCCGAGAGGATGAAGATGGTGTGGATAATGGTCTGCCACATGATGCCCGTTTCGGTGAAGGCCGCTTGGGGCGAACCAAGGTTCCCGGCCTCAATAAAGGTCCGCAGCAAATGGATCGAGGATATGCCCACAATCGCCATAGCCAATTTGATCTTGAGGACGCTGGCATTCACATGGCTCAGCCATTCCGGCTGATCCGGATGCCCGGCAAGGTTCAGGCGCGAAACAAAGGTCTCGAACCCGCCAACAATCACCATGACCAGCAGATTGGCAATCATCACCACATCAATAAGGCCAAGGACGATCAGCATAATCTGCTGTTCGGTGAAGGTCGCGGCATCCACCACCAGATGGATCAATTCCTTAAGGAATTTGTAGACATAGACGCATTGCGCCACGATCAGCCCAAGATAGAGCGGCAATTGCAGCCAGCGTGAACCAAAGATCAGCGCGGCCAGGGGGCGAAGCGGCTTTAATTCGTCAGGATGGGCCATGATTGTCCTCGGCTGGGTTGAAGTGCCCCGGTGACATAGGCTTAGATTATGAAAATGTCAGCAGGGCGCCCCTGGCCGGGCGGCATGGGAGCAGGCAAGATGGTGCCATGAAACACTGGCTAGCCGCCCTTGGCGCCACCATGCTGATGCAATTGGTCGCTTCCTTCATGGGCCAAAGCTTGCCGGTGATCGCACCACTCATGATGGCCAGTACAGGGCTGGCGCCGGAGCGGATTGGCAATCTTTCTTCCCTGACGGCGCTTGCCACCGTGCTTTACTTGACGATTAGCGCGGTTTTCCTGTCGCGCATGGGCCCGGTGCGGATGCTGCAATTGGGCACGGCCATGGCAGTGACGGCGCTGCTGGTGGCAGGCCTTGGGCAGGCTTGGGCGATATTCCTCGCGGCCTTCATGCTCGGCCTCGGCTATGGGCCAACACCGCCCGCGGGCAGCCGCATGCTGGCCGCAACCGCGCCGCCCGCGCATCGTTCGCTGATCTTTTCCATCAAACAGGCCGGCGCGCCGGCCGGTGGCGCCTTGGCCGGGCTGATCGCAGCACCCGTCGCACTCGCCTATGGCTGGCCGGCAGCGTTGATGCTGGCCTTTGGTGTTGGCGTTGCCGCTATCCTGGTGATCCAGCCGCTGCGCCCTGCCTTTGATGCGGAGCGCAATCGCGCGCAGCCGCTTCGCTTGTTCGACATATTCTCGCCGCGCGCCATCAGCGCCCCCTTGTCCACCTTCAAACAGAATCCGGTACTGAAGCGCGTGACGGCGCTTTCTGTTTCCTTCGCGATTTGCCAGGGCTGCCTGTTTTCCTTCACCGTGACCTGGCTTGTTGAAAAGCGCGGCTTTGATCTGGTGCTGGCCGGCAGTGTTTTTGCCGCCATGCAATTCGCCGGCGTGGTGGCGCGCATTCTGCTGGGCTGGGTCGCGGACAGCACCGGCAATGCACTCGCCAATCTGGTGGCGCAGGGCTTTGTCGCGGGCGGCGCTATCCTTGCCTTGGCCCTGCTGCCCGCAGATGCCGGTTTCTGGCCCCTCGCGCTGATATGCGCGCTGACAGGTTTTTTCGGCGCTTCCTGGAACGGCATTTCATTGGCCGAGGTCGCGCGGCTTGCGCCACCCGGTAAGGTCGCGGATGCGACCGCGGGTTCGACAATTTTCGTCTTTCTCGGCTATGTCGCGGGGCCGTCGATTTTTGCGACGCTGGTCAGCTTCACCGGAAGTTGGACCTTGCCGCAAATCCTGATGGCAGCGCAGCTTTTGCTGGTCTCAGCGCTGGTCGGATTGGGGCTCAGGACGCCCAGGCAGGGGGGCGCTTTTCCTTGAAGGCGGCGATGCCCTCTCGCGCCTCATCGCCCGAGGCACAACGCGCGAAGGCGAGCGCGCCCGCTTCCGCATAGCCATCGGGCGAGAGCGGGCCGAGGGCTGCGATCAGCTTCTTGGTCTCGGCGAGCGCACGCGGCGCGCCCTGTCGGCAATCCGCAATCACCGAAGCGACCGCAGCATCCAAGGCGGGCGCATCGGCAACCAATTGATGCACCAAGCCAATACGCGCGGCTTCGGGCGCATCAATCACATGCCCTTGCAGCACCATGCGCGCGGCATTGCTGCGGCCCATGCGGCGCACCATCCAGGGCAGGATTTGCGCCGGCACCAGGCCGCGCTTGGCCTCCGGCGCGGCAAAGCGCGCATCGGCGGTGGCGATCGCGATATCCGACGCGCAAACCCACCCAAGCCCGCCCGCATGGGCCGAGCCCTGCACGGCCGCAATCACCACCTGCGGCAGGTTGCAGAGCCTGATAAAGCGATGGCCGGTTGCGTGATTGCGTTGCTGCGCGGCGGCCAGACGTTCCGCTTCCGTGCCCTGAGAACCCACTTCCGTCAAATCAAGCCCCGCACAGAAATGCCCACCAGCACCGGAGAAAATCACGATGCGGGCGGTGGTATCTTTCTCGAGCGCATCAAGCGCCACATCCAGGGCAACCCCCATCGCCGCCGACATGGCATTGCGCCGATGTGGCCGATTGAGGGTAAGGCGCACCACTGGCCCTTCCCGTATGAGCAGAACGGGGTTTTCGGTTTCAGACATGTGATGCGCCTTCGTGCTGTTACGAATTCGGCCCGCGTTCCATGGAATAGGGCTGCCAACGCTTCAGGCTTGTGCCCGCGAGCACGGTTGGATTGACGCAAGACAGCGGCCAACGCCCTGACAATACCAGGGAGATATTCTGCCCCACGCGACGCTTGCGCGCCGGATCAAACCGCGCTGAGGCCGAGGCATTATGCGGCGACAGGATCACATTCTGCATCTTGTGCAGCGGATTATCGGGCTTGGTGGGTTCAATTTCGAACACATCAATGCCGGCACCCGCGATCCAGCCCTTTTGCAGCGCCTTGATCAGCCCGGCTTCTTCCACTGTCGGGCCGCGGCCTGTGGTGATGAAAAGCGCATTCTTCTTCATCTGCTTGAAGTGCTTTTCCTTTAAGAAGCCGCGCGTTTCAGGCGTATCCGGCAAATGCATGGAAACGAAATCGGACGTGGCGAGCAGATCAGAAAGGCTCGCGGGCTCCACGCCAAGCGCGGACATCGTCAGTTCTTCCACGAAGGGATCAAAGGCCTTCATATGCAGCCCGAAAGCGCGGGCGCGAATTGCGGTGGCGCGCGCCACACGACCAAAGCCTATGAAGCCAAGCGTCTGGCCCATCAGGCGCGGGATTTGCAGCAATTGCGGGCGGCCTTCCCCCCAACGGCCTTCACGCACCATGCGGTCCTGTTCGATGCAGCGCCGATGCGTGGCGAGCAGCAACATCATGGCGTGATCGGCAACTTCTTCGATGAAGGTATCTGGGCAATTCGTGACCGGAATGCCATGCGCGGTGGCCGCCGCCACATCCACATAATCAACGCCGACGGACCCAAGCGCGATGATGCGGCACTTCTTCAGCGCCTTGATCATCTTGGCATTGAATTGCATGCCCTTCGCGTAAACCGCATCCGCCTGGCCGGCCTTGGCAATGAAATCCTTCTCCGTCGGCTGGCATTCAATGATTTCAATACCCATGCCTTCCAGCGCTTCAAGCTCATAATCATAGCCGCCGCCGGTGGTGGTGAAGGACGCCGCCGCGGGCGTCAGGATGGTGAATTTTGCCATGTGATCAGTCCTTTTCAGATCATTCCTTGACCGCGCCGGTCAGGGAGGAAACATAGTAATCCACAAAGAACGAATAGAAGATCGCAACCGGGAGTGATCCCAGAAGCGAACCCGCCATCAGCGCACCCCATTGATAGACATCGCCCGTGACCAATTCGGTCAGAATGGCCACAGGAACAGTCTTGTTCTCGCTCGATTGGATGAAAGCGAGCGCATAGATGAATTCATTCCAGGACAGCGTGAAGGAGAATATGCCCGCGCTGATCAGCCCCGGCACGGCCAAGGGCAAGGTAATCTGCCGCAGGATTTGCAGCCGCGTCGCACCATCAATCAGCGCGCATTCTTCAAGCTCATAAGGAATGGATTTGAAATAGCCAATCAGCAACCAGGTGCAGAAAGGCACAAGGAAGGTCGGATAGACCAGGATCAGCGCAAAGGGCGTATCAAACAGCCCCAGTTGAAACACCATGGTCGCCAGCGGAATGAACAGAATGGAAGGCGGCACAAGATAGGCAAGGTAAATCCCAAGCCCGACATATTGGCTGCCCGTAAAGCGCAAGCGCTGGATGGCATAGGCCGCAAGGGTTGAGCTGACGAGTGAGAGGATGGTTGACCCGATCGCCACCATCATCGTCGTCATGAGCCATTTTGGATAAGACGTATTGAAAAGCAGCAACCGAATGTGATCCAGCGTGGGGGACGTAATCCAGAAGGGATTATGCGTCTTGTAATCGTAAAGTTCAGCATTCGGTTTGAAGGCCGTGATCGTCATCCAGTAAAACGGAAATAGCAGGATGATCAGAAAGCAAGCCAATGGCAGATAGATGGTGACCATCCGCCGCGCCTTGCTGTCCCAGGCCATGGCTTCCGATGGCGGGGCAGCACTTGCCTGGGTTTCTTCGGCTTCTGTTGTGGCGCTCATTATTCGTTGCTCCCGGCGTCAGTCATTGCTCTCACCCTGCTGCCATTTCCGCCGCGCCAGGGCGAAGTAGCTAAACAGTGTCGCGAAAACGAGGAAGGGAATCATGGAAACGGCAATCGCCGCCCCTTCGCCCAATTGCCCACCTGGGATGCCGCGCTGAAACGCAAGGGTCGCCAGCAGATGCGTTGAATTTACCGGCCCACCACGCGTGATGGCATAGACAAGCTGGAAATCGGTGAAGGTGAAGATGATGCTGAAGGTCATCACAATCGCCAGGATCGGCAGCAGCATCGGAAAGGTGATGTAGCGAAAACGCTGCCAGGCGGTGGAGCCATCCAAAAGCGCGGCCTCATAAAGCGATGGCGAAATGGTCTGCAGACCCGCCAGCAGCGAAATCGCGACAAAGGGAATACCGCGCCAAATATTGGCGGCAATCAGTGACCAGCGCGCGGGCCAGGCAGTATTGATGAAATCCACATTGGTGTCTCGTAGGCCAAGTTCGATCAGCATCCAGGAAATAACGGAAAATTGCGGATTGTAGATCCACCAAAAGGCAACCGCTGTCAGCACTGTGGGCACGATCCAGGGCAGCAGGATGATGGCGCGCAGCAGGGATTTGAACGGCAGGTGATTATTCAGCAAAAGCGCCAGCCACAGACCAAGCCCAAACTTCCCGATCGTGGCGACACTTGTGTAAAAAACACTGTAGAAAACGGCATTCCAGAAAATCGGATCCTCGAACATGAATTCGAAGTTTTCGAGCCCAACCCAACGCCCACTGCGCCCGATGGTTGTGTCCGTAAAGGCAAGCCAGATACCAAGCCCCAAGGGATAGGTCAGGAATACCGCAAGCAACCCAAGGGCGGGCAGCAGGCAAATGATGATAAGAAAGGGCTTCCAATCAAGCAGCCTGGTCAGCCAGTTTTGCTCGATCTTGGGCCTGACCCATCCGGTAGTTGTGCTGGACATTACTTGGGCTCCGGCAGGGGGCGGCCTTTACATTGAAGGCCGCCCTTGTTTGGTTCAACCGCGGCGGAAGATACGGCGCGCCCGGCGTTCAGCTTCGCGCATCGCCGCATCGGGCGTGGCTTGGCCGGCAGCGACGGATGCGAACATCTGCACCAGCACATATTCCGCATTTGCCTGGCCAGAGGCTTCCGAAATCGGACCCTTATAGCCATTCCAGAATTGGTTATTCATGGAATCGCGGAAAAGCGTGATCTTCGGATCGCTGGTCCAAACCGCAGAAGCGCGATAGGCGTTCAGCGGATGCGCCCAATAGCCAAGATTGGCATTCAGCCAGGGTTCATATTGTTCCTGTTCCATCATGAACGTCAGGAAAGCCTTAGCCGCATTCGGGAAGCGGCTATGCTTGAACACCATGGCATTCAGCGTCAGCGGCGCGCTTGGCCAGCTATTGGCAACGCCCAGCGGCATGACGGAATGTTCGGTATCTTCTGCAATGGCGCGCGTCGCGGGGTCGTTCTTCAGCGCGAAGTAAAGCGACACGCCATTGGAAGTCACCCAGCAGGTATTGGCCGCGTAAGCCTGGTTGTTGCTGATATCGCCCCAGGAAATCGTGCCACCATCAACGAAGGTCGGGTAGAGTTCCTTGAGGTAATTCAGCGCCGCCAGCGTTTGCGGACTATTCACTGAAACACCGCCGCTTTCATTGGTGATGGAAGCGCCATGGCTCCACATCAGCCAATTGGCGAAACCATTGCCATCACCCACGGCATTGCCAAGCGCGAAGCCGGAAGGCTTGTTGATGCGGCGCAAGCGTTTGCACATTTCAAGGAAGCCCGGCAGATCTGAAGGCGGCTTATCATAACCCGCTTCCTTCACCGCCGATTTGCGCCAAACCAGCGGCCCGGCGGTGCCACCAAAGGGCAGGCCGATCCAGTTGTTGGTGCCATGCCGCTTGCCGAGCTTTTCGCCGACAAACATCCAGCCGCCATATTTCTTGCCAAGATATTCAGCAATATCTGAAACCTCAACCAGTTTGTCGGCATAGATATGTGGTGAATCACCAAAGCCGATGATGCAATCGGGGCCAGCGCCGGTATTGGCGGTGACGGCGGTTTGCTGGTTGATATCTTCCCAACCCACAAAATCCACGCGCACCTGCACCCCTGTCCGCTGCGTGAAGCGCGCGGCGGAAGCACGGAACACTTCCTCATCGGGTTGCACGAAGCGCACCGGGCGCAAAATGCGCAGCGTTGCGCTATTTTCAATCGCAAGCCGCGGCGCAGCGACGCTGCTGTCACCACGCACCTGGCTTTGCGCCAATGCCTCACCGCCGGCGGCGAGTGCCGCCATACCGACACCGGCACCCAGAACGCTGCGGCGTGTTATGATATTTGCCATGTTTCTACTCCCTGATGTTGTGTTGAAACGAAACTAAATCCGTTGACCACTTGCCTTGTCAAAAAGATGCACAAGGTCAAGCTCGGGCGAAACCGCAAGCATATCGCCGTGATTTGCCGCGATACGTTCACGGAAGGCGCCCATCACAGAAATCTCGCCAATCCGTAGAATTACCTGGGTTTCAGAACCCGTTGGCTCCACGACCTGAATCGTGGCCTGAATGCCATTGGGGTCAAGGCGGAGATGTTCTGGCCGAATGCCATAAACTACCTCAGCCCCCTCACGCCCGGCATGGACAGGTGGCAAGGGCCAGCTTGTGCCGCCACCATCGATGAATTTGCCATCCTTGATGCGCCCGGGCAGCATATTCATAGCGGGTGATCCAATGAACCCGGCCACAAAAAGATTGGCCGGCCTGTCATAAAGCTCCAGCGGGGCGCCGGCCTGTTCGATCCGCCCGTGATTCATGACAACGATCTTATCCGCCATGGTCATGGCTTCGATCTGGTCATGCGTCACGTAAACCGTTGTGACCTTCAAGCGCTGATGCAAATCCTTGATTTCGGAGCGCATCTGAACGCGAAGCTTCGCATCAAGGTTGGAAAGCGGCTCATCGAACAGGAACACTTGCGGGTTGCGCACAATGGCGCGCCCCATGGCAACGCGCTGGCGCTGTCCGCCCGAAAGCTGGCGCGGGAAGCGATGCAATAATTGCTCAAGGCCCAGAATGCGCGCAGCCTTCTGAACTTCCTGGTCCATCACTTCCTTGGGCGCGCCCGCCAGCTTCATGGAAAAGGCCATGTTCTGATAAACGGTCATGTGCGGATAAAGCGCGTAGTTTTGGAAAACCATCGCAATATCGCGGTCCTTTGGTGGCACCTTGTTCACCACCTTGCCGCCGATCACGATTTCGCCACCCGTGATATTCTCAAGCCCCGCCAACATGCGGAGCAAGGTGGATTTCCCGCAGCCGGAAGGCCCGACCAGCACCACAAATTGCCCGTCCTCAATATCCACGCTCACGCCATGCAGGATCTGCGTGGAACCGAAAGCCTTGCGCACTTCGCGTATATCAACTGTCGCCATACTCTTTTCCTTCCCGGCCCGCGGTATTCCGCTTCTATTGGCGTGAGACTTCGGTTTCCTTGCAGGTGATGAATTCCAGCAGCGCTGGCGTGCCATTCTTCGTCTGCTCAATGCCACGTTTGATCGCGGGGATGATATCCGCGACCTTTTCCACCCTTTCGCCATAGCCGCCAAAGGCCCGCGCCATCGCCGCGTAATCGCCCGAAATATCGGTCGAGCGATATTTCTTCGTGCTGATCGGCATGACCTTCAATTCGATCGCCATCGAGAAATTATTTAGCAGGATTGAAAGAATGGGGATCCGCTCACGCACCGCGGTTTCAAAATCCATCCCCGTAAAGCCAATCGCCGCATCGCCCCAGACATTGATGCAAAGCTTATCAGGCGCGGCAAGCTTCGCGCCCATCGCCAGCCCCAGCCCATAGCCAAGCTGCGTGGTCTTGCCCCAGCCGAGGTAAGTCAGCGGCTTGCGGCTGACCCAGAAGGGAGAAAGCTGATCGCGCGGGCTGCCGGCATCATGGGTGATGATGGTATTGTCCACATCCACCGTGCGCCACAAATCGCGCAGCACGCGATAGGGGTTGAGCGGGGATGCATCGCTATCCGTCTTATGCGCCCAGGCGGCCAGCCAATCCTTGTCCAGCGCGGCAATTTCCTTGGCAACCGCGGTTCGGCTGCGCGGTTTTTTGATGCGCGTCGCCAAATCGGCAATCAGCCCATCCAGGGTCAGGCCCGCATCACCGACCAGGCCGATATCAATCGGGATATCCTTGCCCAGATGGTCAGGATCAAGCGTCGCGTGAATGATCTTCTTGCCGCTTGGCATTTTCACGCCGAAGTTTGTTTCGGTAAAGGAACATCCAATGCCAAGGATCACATCGGCATTATCCAGGAAATGCCGCACGCCGCGCCGCATCGCGAGGCCACCGGAACCAAGCGCCAACGGATGGTCTTCCGGGAAGGCAGACTTGCCGCCAAGGCTGGTGGTGACCGGCGCCGCCAACATCTCCACCAAAGCCTGCAATTGCGGCCAGGCGCGGGCCCAATGCACGCCAGTGCCGGCATAAATCACCGGGCGCTTCGCTTTCGCCAGCATCGCCGCTGCGCGTTCCAGATCAACCGGATCAGGACCGTAACGTGTGGCGGCAACCGGGTGATAGGCCAGCGGTTCCGGCACTTCCTCATTCCACATATCGGTCGGGATTTCGACCAGCACCGGGCCACCGCGGCCATTGCGCAGCCGCGCGAAAGCACGGCGCAGAATATTTGGTACCTCAGCCGCGCTCATGATCGGTTCAGCGGATTTGGTGATGCCGCGCATTTGCACGGAAGAATTGAAATTCGGGTCAATATGCGCGATGCGGCGCGGATATCCCATGGGCAGCACCAGCACGGGCACGCTTTCGCCGTAGCATTGCGCCACTCCGCCATAGGCGTTCTCGGCGCCCGGCCCATGCTGCATGCAGAAGGCGCCGATGGTGCGGCCCGATGTCACGCGCGAAATGGCATCCGCCATATGCAGACCGATTCTTTCCTGCCGCACCATGATGGGGCGGATATCGGCATCCGCGGCATATTCGATCAGATGGTTCACGGGATAGCCAGTGAGGATTTGAATCCCCTCACGCTTCATGATTTCCGCAATGGCGGCGCCGAGTTTCATGCCGGACTTCCCCTACCCTGGCGCCAGGCGCCGTTTCATCCCATAGCACGCTGACGGTGCCTGAAGGGAAGCCTAGGCTTGCTTTGCGCCCGGACGCAACAGGGCTTTGGGGTTGCACCCCAGGCGCTGCCCCGGCAGGCTTTGCCCTGACCCATTGAAGGACAAACCATGCCCATCCCCGCCTTGTTCCAGGGCCGGATCGCCCTGCCGGTGATTGCCGCCCCCATGTTCCTGGTTTCTGGCCCTGATCTGGTGGTGGAAACCTGCAAGGCCGGCATGGTGGGCAGCTTCCCGGCACTCAATCAGCGCAGCACGGAAGGCTACGGGGAATGGCTGGCCGAAATCCGGGAGAGAACCGGCAATGCCGCCGCGCCCTTTGGCGTCAATCTCATTGTGCATCGTTCTAATACCAGGCTGGATGCGGATTTGGCGGAAACCGTGCGCCAGCGCGTGCCCTTTGTGATCACCTCACTCGGCGCGGTGTCGGAAGTGGTGGACGCGATCCACAGTTATGGCGGCTTGGTGTTCCACGATGTGATCAATCTGCGCCATGCGCAAAAGGCTGCCGAGGCCGGCGTTGATGGGCTGATCGCGGTTTGTGCCGGCGCGGGTGGCCATGCGGGCACTTATAGCCCCTTCGCTTTTTTGCAGGAAATTCGGCAATTCTATCAGGGCACCATCATCCTGTCGGGTGCCATGTCCACCGGCGCGCATGTCGTGGCGGCCCGCGCGGCAGGGGCGGATTTTGCGTATTTGGGCACGCGCTTCATCGCGACCACCGAAAGCCGCGCACCGGAAGACTACAAGCAAATGATCCTGGCCGCGACAGCCAAGGATATTGTCTACACCAATGCCATCAGCGGGGTGAATGGCAATTTCCTGAGTGCGTCACTGGAAGCGGCGGGGCTTGATCCCGCAAACCTGCCTGAATTCAACAGGGAACTTCATTTGGGTAGCAGCGAAAAACGCGCCTGGAAGAATATCTGGTCCGCCGGTCAGGGCGTTGGCGCCATTCAGGATGTGCCAAGCACGGCGAATCTGGTGGCGCGGCTCAGGCGGGAATATGCGGAAGCGATTGCGGGGTTGAACAGGGGCTTCGCCGCATAAGCGGCGTCGCCCATTCGGGCTCGCGCCCGCCCTTGGCGGGCGTTTGGCGCTTTTGCAGGTAAGGCTTACCGCTACTTCCGCAACTCCATCTGGATCGGCCCTTCCCGCTCACCACGGGCGAATTGGTCCACCATGGCATTGCCGGTATCGCCAAGCTTCGCGGCCTCACCGGTCCAGATGATGCGGCCCTTATGGATCATGGCGGCGTCATCGCCAATCCGCCGCGCGCTTGCCATATCATGCGTGATGGAAACGGCGGTCGCACCCAGCCGATGCACCACATCTACAATCAGCCCATCAATCACCGCCCCCATGATGGGATCTAGGCCGGTTGTGGGTTCATCGAAGAAAATGATCTCAGGCTCGGCGGCGATGGCGCGCGCCAATGCGACGCGTTTCTGCATGCCGCCGGAAAGCTCGGATGGCGAAAGATCACCGACCGACGCGGCAAGCCCCACTTGCGCCAGCACTTCTGCCGCCTTGTCGCGCGCGCGGGCGCGCGCAATGCGCTTTTGTGCGAGTAGCTTGAAGCAAACATTCTCCCAGACCGGCAGGCTATCGAATAGCGCGCCATTCTGAAACAGCATGCCGATACGGTCATTCAGCGCTTCCCGTTCGCGCCGCGGCAGCTTCAGAATATCCTGGCCATCAATTTCAATGCTGCCGGCATCCGGTTCAATCAGCCCCAGAATGCATTTGATCGTCACGGATTTGCCGGACCCCGACCCCCCCAGAATAACCATGCCATGCCCTGCACGGATATCGAGGTCCACGCCATCCAGCACCTGCTTCGGCCCAAAGGCCTTGGACAGCCCGCGTAGGCGGATTTTTGGCGCTGCCTCGCTCATCGTGCGAAGAACATTTCAGTGATGATGTAATCCAGCGCCAGGATCAGGATGGAAGATGCCACCACCGCCGATGTCGCCGCTGCCCCCACGCCCTGCGCCCCGCCCCGGCTGTTATAGCCGCACCAGCAGCCCATCAGCGCAATGATGAAGCCAAAGACAGAAGCCTTCACCAGGCCGGAGACCACATCCATGGTCTGCATGAAATCAAGTGTGGCGCGCAAATACCCAGCAGAACTAAAGCCAAGCTTCGCCGTGCCAATCAGCCAACCGCCCATAATGCCAAGGATATCGGCAATCAACACCAGGAAGGGCAAGGCGATAGTGCCGGCCAAAAGCCGAGGCGCCACCAGATATTTCATCGGGTTGGTGGAAAGCGTGGTCAGCGCATCTATCTGATCCGTCACGCGCATGGTGCCGATTTCAGCGGCAAAGGCCGCACCGATGCGCCCGGCCACCATCAGCCCGGCAATCACCGGCCCCAATTCGCGCGTGATGGAAAGCACGACAACATTCGCGACCGCCCCTTCCGCATTGAAGCGCGCAAAGCCGGTATAGGTTTGCAGCGCCAGCACCATGCCGGTGAAAAACGCGGTCAGGGCAACCACGGGCAGGGAGAAATAGCCAATCTCCATCACATGGCGCAGGAATAGTCGCCCGTAGAAGGGCGGGCGCAGCAGATGTGAAACACCTTCAAGCGCAAACAGCACCACCGCGCCGATGCGCTGAAAAGCGCCGAGCACCGCGCGCCCCAATGCCGCGACAGGATCAAGGATCGCGCCCAAGTTCAGCCAGCCCCATAGGTGCGGCGATAACGATCGCCAAGCGATGTCAGGATTTCATAGCCAATCGTGCCGGTGCGCGCCGCCAGATCATCCGGCGAAGGCGCGGCGCCGCCGATCAGTTGCACAAGATCACCCGGCACAAGGCTCGGCGCATCCGTCACATCCAACGTGATCAAATCCATGGAAACGCGCCCCACCATGGGCAGAATCATGTCGCGATAGGCCGCAACACCCCGCCCAGATAAGCTTCTCAGGTAGCCGTCCGCGTAGCCAACCGCAATGGTGGCAATCCGGCTGGGCCGCGCCGCCACAAAGGCAGCGCCATAACCCACGCTGGCGCCAGCGGGGATGTCGCGGATTTGCAGGATGGGCGCTTCCAGCCGGACCACCTGGCGCATCGGGTTTGGCGCGCCGGGGGTGGGGTTGATGCCGTAAAGCGCGCAGCCTGGCCGGGCGAGGTCTGAAGCGTAATCCCCGCCCAAAAACAGGCCCGATGAATTGGCAAAGGATCGCGGCAGGGGCGGCAGCCCCGCACAAGCGCGGGCAAAACGCGCTGCCTGTTCCGCATTCAAGGGATGGTCCGCTTCATCCGCGCAGGCCAGATGCGACATGACATAAAGCAGATCGAGCCCCGCCAGCAGGGAATGATCGGCGGCGAGCCGCGCCTGTTCCCCGGCATCCAGCCCAAGCCGCGCCATGCCGGTATCCAGATGCAGTGACGCCTGGCGCGCCCTGCCCGTGCTCCGCCCTGCGGCAGCATGGGCCAGCACGTCACCAAGGCTGTTTAGCACTGGCACCAGCGCAGCGTCCTGATCCGCACCAGGGGCAAAGCCATTCAGCACGGCAATCATTGGCCGGGCACCAAGGGCGGCGCGCAGCGCCACACCTTCTGCCAGATGCGCCACGAAAAAATGCCGGCAGCCCGCGGCATGCAAGGCGGGCGCCACCCGCGCCGCCCCCAGCCCATAGGCATTGGCCTTCACCACGCCTGCCACCGCCCCTGGCGCGGCACGCGCGGCCAGCGCGCGCCAATTCGCCGCAATGGCGGCCAGATCAATATGCAAAACCGCCGAAGGGTCCATCATGAAAAGGCGGTTTCAGCCGCCATAGCCATCATCATGCTGCGTGTCCAAATCCCCAAAGCGCGTGAATTCCGCTTCAAAAAACAGCTTGATGGTGCCGGTCGGGCCATGGCGCTGCTTGGCGATGATCAGTTCCGCCTTGTTATGCGCCTCCTCCATATCCTTTTGCCATTTATCCAAGGCACCTTGGAATTTTTCGGAATTGTCGAAGGAAAGCTCCTTGGGTGCCCGCTGCATCAGGTAATATTCATCGCGATAGACGAACATGACCACATCGGCGTCTTGTTCGATCGAACCCGATTCACGCAAATCCGAAAGCTGCGGGCGCTTGTCTTCGCGGCTTTCTACGGCACGCGATAGCTGAGAAAGCGCAATCACCGGCACCGACAATTCCTTGGCCAAAGCCTTGAGCCCCTGGGTGATCATGCTGATTTCCAAAACGCGGCTTTCAGGGCGCGTGCCCGCTGCCGGGCGCATCAGCTGCAAATAGTCAACCACGATCAGATCAAGCCCCTTGGTGCGCTGCAAGCGCCGGCAGCGCGTGCGCAAGGCGGAGATGCTGATCGCCGGCGTGTCATCAATATTCAGCGGCAGGGACGCCAATTCGCGGCTGACTTCCAAAAACCGATCAAAATCACGCTGGCTGATTTCGCCGCGCCGAATACGATCCCCTGAAATGCGCGATTCCTCAGCCAGCAAACGCGTTGCCAATTGATCCGCGCTCATTTCCAGTGAGAACAACGCAACCCCACCCCTGGGCACCGCATTCGGGTCAGCTTCCTGCGCGCTGCGCAGCACGGATTTCGCCGCACCAAAGGCGATTTTGGTCGCCAGCGCCGTTTTGCCCATGCCGGGCCGGCCCGCGATAATGAGCAGATCGGACGGATGCAGCCCGCCCGTTTTCGCATCCAAATCACGCAAACCAGTGGCAAGGCCGGAAACGCCGCCTGGCGTGGTGAAGGCTTTTTCCGCATGCTGCACGGCAATGGTCAGCGCGCGTTCGAAGGTCAGGAAGCCCCCCTCACCCGCGCCGCCTTCCTTGGCCAATTCGAACAGCGATTGTTCGGCGGCTTCCAATTGCCCCTTGGCATCCAATTCGGCTTCCGCACCAAAGGCACGGTTCACCACCACCTCGCCCAAATCCACCAATTGGCGGCGGAGCCAGGCATCATAAATCACCTGGCCATATTCGCCGGCATTGATAACGCCCACCATGGCCGACAGAAGCTGCGCCAAATAGGCAGGCCCGCCCACTTCATCCAACAGCCCGGAATGTTCAAATTCCGCGCGCAAAGTCACCGCATCCGCAAGGCTGCCCGCTTCCACGCGCCGCTTGATGGCGTGGAAAATCCGCCCATGCACGGGATCGGCGAAGTGTTCCGGCGCCAGATATTCGCCCACACGCTCAAACGCCTTGTTATTGGCCAAAAGCGCGCCCAGCAGCGCCTGTTCCGCCGCCAGGTTGGAAGGCGGAATACGCTGCGACAGGCCGAGCAAACCGGCCCCGGGGGTGGCGCTTGGCGAGGGATCAAAACTATTCATGCCCCCCTTATAGCCCGGCGGGGCGGAATTGCCCCCTGGGGATTACGGGGATGGTGGGGATTGGCTGTGAATTCCGCCCACCCCAAGCGCCCGGATCACCGATTGACGCTCCGCCTGCCACATATAGTCGCGCGTAACGGGCAACGCGCTTTGTTCGCGCGTGACCTGCATTTGCCAGTTCATATGCCCCATGCGGCGGAAGGCAAGCTCCGCCCCGGAAAGATAGAATTCGAACATGCGGCAGAAACGCTCATCATAAAGCGAAGCAATGGCATCCCGGTTCCCAGCGAAGCGCAGCCGCCAATGGGCGATGGTCTTGGCGTAATGCAGCCTGAGGATTTCGATATCGGTCACGCAAAGCCCCGCCTTTTCAACCGCCGGCAGCACTTCGGAAAGTGCGGGGGAATAGCCGCCGGGGAAGATGTATTTGGCAAGCCAGGGGTTGGTGGAACCCGGCCCATCCGCGCGCCCAATGGCATGCACCAAAGCAACGCCCTGCGGCTTCAGCGCGCGGCGGATAACGCGAAAGAAGCTAGCGTAATGATGCAGGCCGACATGTTCAAACATGCCAACCGAGACAATGCGATCCATGGGTTGGCGCCAATCCCTGTAATCCATCAGCGCAAAGCGCACTTGCCGCGAAAGCCCTGCCGCTTCCGCCCGCGCCCGCGCCACGGCCAATTGCTCGGCAGAAAGCGTAATGCCGGTCACTTGCGCGCCCCATTCCCGCGCCAAGGTTAGCGCCATACCGCCCCAACCGCAGCCAATATCCAGAACCTCCAGCCCTGGGCGATCCAGTTTCAGCTTGGCCGCGATATGGCGTTTTTTGGCCTCTTGCGCTTCTTCCAGGCTTTCAGAACCGGTTTGGAAATAGGCGCAGGAATAATGCCGATCCCTATCCAGAAACAGCGCATAAAGCCGCGCATTCAAATCATAGTGATGCGCCACATTGCGCCGCGCACGGCCGGCTGGGTTGAATTGATCCAGTCGCCGCTTCGTCCAGCGCGCCCATTCGAATGCCTTCTCCGCTGGATGCGCGCCCCCCTCCATCAGGTTGAGTGTCAGCAAATCCAGCAATTCATTCAGCGTGCAATCTTCCGGCAGAACCTCGCCATCCATATAGGCTTCGCCCAAGGCCAAGGCCGGGTTCAGGCCAAGGCGCTGCAACGCCGCGCGGGACCGCACCGCAAAGCCCGCAACAGGCCCCTGCCCCGTGCCATAGGATCGCAATTCCCCCTGCGGCAGGCGCACATGCAGCGTGCCATGCTTGATCAGGCGCTTCATGAAAAGATCGAAAAGCACAGCACGTTTCCCTTGCCGATACGGCAATAACCGCATCTGCAAGGGCGCTTTTGCAACACAAGAAGGCGTGAGGCGCGCTACGCCGCCGCGCGGGGCAGCACCAAGACCGGCGCACCCGTCCCTTCCCAGCCAAAGGCGCCAAGCCCATCATGCTCATGAACGCCGCTGATCACGCTCAGCTGCTGATCATCCATCCGAAAGGCGATTTCGCGTGCCGATTTTCAGGCGCGCGCCAAAGCCTAACCACAATCGGCTGGCGCGCAGTTCCAGGTAGCCCAAGGCGGTCAGGGGCATAGCGCGCCCCCTACCCGCCCGTGATTTCTGCGCCTCAATCCACCTTAACGCCGGCAGCGCGGGCTTTTTCCACCATATAGCCGCGCGCCCATTGCATATCTTCAAGCGACCCGAAGGCATTGGTGTAATGCCCCCTGAAGCCGCGCGCTTCGATCAGCCGGAACATATCGCCGAAATCAAAATTGCCCTTGCCGGGAACCAGATGTTCTTCATGCCCATTGCGCCAACAATCCGCGAGGCGCACTTCGCGCACACGTTCCATGGGAATGCCCGCCACCCAGGCAGCGACGCCACCGGGCATCAAATGCGCATGATTGGCGGTGAAGGAAAGTGCGAAGGCCGGCGAATGGATGGCATCATAATAATAGCGCCATTCTTCCTGCGTATGGGCCAAATAATGCACCTCGGCCGTTGGCGGTTCCACATTCAGGTTTTCAAGCAATAACAGGGCGCCATGCTTTTCTGCATGCTGCACCATGCGCTGCAGGCGGTCGCGCCCCGCTTCCATGCGCATCGGCACATCGGCGGTGAAATGATAGCCGGCATGGACAACAATCCATTCCGCTTCAAGCTTCGGCGCCACTTCAATATAGGCGCGCATATAGGCATCCACCGCTTCCGACAGGAAGGGCGAATATTCGGCCACATTGACGGCTGAGAGCGTATGCAGCGCAATCGTCACGCCATTGGCACGGGCAGAGGCAACAATGGCGCGGCAGCGCGCATCATCGAACATGTTCACCTTATTCTCGCCAGTGTCCAATTGGATATCTATGTGTCGTACCTGATTGCGTGCTGCCCATTCAATGGCGGCTTCCAGCTTCAGCTTACGGCCAACATCCACCCCAATACGGTCAATCAACGCCATGGCGTGCCTCCTTCTTTGGCCCATGGTTTACAGGCTTGGGGCAAGGTGGCAAGCTTCTTCCAATTGAAGAGAGCGTCCATGAGGCGCCCGTAACCCTGGGAAGGAAGCAAGCAATGATGATGATTGATCGTCGCGGTATGCTGGCGCTTGGCGCCTGGGCCGCTGCCACCAGCAAAGCCTTCGCCCAAGCCCCCATGCCGGATCATGAACGGGCCTTGTATGAAGCCGCCAAGCGGGAAGGCGAAATCACCTGGTATTCCGGCCAATACAGCGCTGAGGCTTCAGAAGCTGCCGGCCGCGCCTTCAATGAACGCTACCCAGGGGTGCGCTGCAATGTTGTTCGCAGCACGTCGCAAGTGGCCTTTCAGCGCCTGTCGCAGGATCAAAGGGCGGGTGTCGCGCAATGTGACGTTTTTTCATCCACCAATGGCGGCCATTACAGCCAGTTGAAGCGGCAGAATCGCCTGATGCAGTTCCGGCCCAAAAATGCGGATGGCCTGCTGCCGCTGCTGCGCGTTGCGGATTCCGAGAATTATTTTCAGTCCTCCTTCCTCGGCATTTTCCTGATGGCGCATAATACGCGCCTGGTCTCAGAGGCTGATGCCCCCAAAAGCTGGAAGGACACGCTCGATCCCAAGTGGAAGGATAAGCTGGCTATCGGCCATCCCGGCTTCAGCGGCGCCATTGGACTTTGGGCGCTAGAGATGCGCCGTCTTTATGGCGCGAATTTCCTGCGTGATTTTGAAAAGAATAAGCCACAAATCGGGCGTTCTTCCATTGACCCTGTCACCGCCATGAATGCGGGGGAACGTGCGGTTGGGGTGGCAGTGCCATCTTCTTCCACGCTGTTCAGCATGTCACGCGGCAATCCGCTTAAGCTGATCTATCCTGAAGAAGGCGTTGTGGCCGCATTGTCGCCTTCCGCCATCATCCGCAATGCGCCGCACCCCAATGCCGCAAAGCTGTTCATGGAATTTCAGACCGGCCCGGCGCTATCGGCGGCAGTGGTAAAGCTGTTTAATGAAAGCCTGCGCCCTGATGTTGCACCGCCAGAGGGCTCCCGCCCGCTGGATCAGGTCAAGATGTTGGCACCAACGCTAGAGGAAGCCGATAAGGGTGTCCCCGAAGTGCGCGACGCCTGGCGCGATATTTTCGGCGTATAAACCTTCAATATGTCTGAAGCTGCAGTCACGAAAGCTGGGCCGCGCGTATTATTTGGCGCGCGGCTCAAAATGCTTGAACCGGTCACCCTGCTTTGGGTGATACTGATCATTGGCCTTTTCTTCCTGATTGCCGCACCGCTTCTCAAAATGCTGCTGATCAGCTTTGAGGAACAGGATACCGGCGACTTCACACTAATGAATTACGCGACCGCCTATGGCCGGCAGCGTTATCTGGATGCCTTGCGCAATTCCCTTCTGCTCGGGCTTTTGACCGCGGCGATTTCCACCATCATTGCCGTGCCCATGGCCTGGGCGGTTTCGCGCACCGATATGCCAGGCAAGGGCTTTACCTGGGCGATGGTTTTGGCCGCCTTTGTCATGCCACCCTATCTTGGCGCCATTGGATGGATTTTGCTCGCGGGTCCCAATGCAGGTTGGATCAATCGGGTCTGGCGCGCTGTGACCGATGCGCAAGAACCGTTGATGAATGTTTATACCTTCACCGGCATGGCCTTTGTCATTGCGCTGCATTCCTTCCCGCTGGTCTTCATTTTTGTCAAATCCGCGCTCGATTTGATTTCTTCCGAAATGGAGGATGCGGCCAATATCATGGGTGCGGGCACCTGGACCACCATGCGCAAGGTGACGCTGCCGCTGGTGTGGCCATCCATCCTGGGTGGCTTCATTCTGATTTTCCTTGAAACCATCGCGCTTTTTGGCACGCCCGCCATTATCGGCATTCCAGCCCGCATCAATGTCGTGACCACACAGCTTTGGCAGTTTTTTGAAGACCCGGTGCGCGTGGAAGTGGCCGCGGCCTATTCCATCCCGTTATTGCTGATAACCGTAGCGCTGATTGGCGTGCAGAAGTTGCTGCTCTCCCGCAAGGGATTTGTTTCGCAAACCGGCAAGGGTGGTGAAAGGCGACAGATCAAGCTTGGCCCCTGGCGCTGGGTGCTATTTGCCTGGTGCTTCGCCGTGGCGCTGCTTGCGGTACTGAAGCCCTTGCTGGTGCTGTTGCAGGCATCCTTCGCCAAGGCCTGGGGTCGCGGGTTTTCGCTGGATAATCTTACGTTCCGCAATTACCGAATGCTGTTGTTTGAACATGATATGGCGCTGCAATCGGTCTGGAATACCATCTGGTTTTCGGCGGCCTCAGCCGGATTGGCGCTGATCCTGGCCTTGCTGATTGCCTATATTGTTGTGCGACACCTGATACGTTTCGCTGATGGCTTGGCCTTCCTTGCCATGGCGCCCTTCGTCATTCCCGGCATTGTCATGGCAATCGGCTTCTACGCGGCCTATGCCGGCCCGCCCTTGATGCTTTATGGCACGGCGCTCCTGATCATCCTGGCCTTTACTGCGCGTTTTCTGCCGATTGCCTATGCGAATGCGCAGGCCTCCATCCGTGCGGTACATCCGGAAATGGAAGAAGCCGCGCGTATTCTGGGCAGTGGGCGGCTGCAAACCATCCGCCGCATCACGGCGCCTTTGCTGAAAACATCCTTGCTCGGTGGCTGGCTGATTGTTTTCATCGTCGCATCCCGCGAATTATCCGCCGCCATCTTCCTGGTGGGGCCGCGCACGCGCACCATGTCTGTTCTGCTGTATGACCTTAGCGAGCAAGGCAATTTCGAATTGGTCTCCGCCTTTGGCGGCATATTGCTGGTGATCACCATGGTTTTTGTCGGTATCGGCATGAAGCTTGTCGGCCGCGATTTCATGCTGCGGAGGGATTGAAATGCCGCGCCTTACCCTTTCCGGCCTGACCAAGGCCTATGGCAAAAATGTCGTTGTGGACGCGATTGATCTGACGTTGGAAGAAGGGGAATTCCTGTCCCTGCTTGGCCCATCCGGCTGCGGCAAGACCACAACCTTGCGCATGATCGCGGGCTTCGTTGAACCCAATGCCGGCACCATCGCCGTGGATGGCACGGTGCTTTCCGCGCCTGGCGCCGTATTGCCGCCAGAACGCCGCAGCATGTCCATGATTTTTCAATCCTACGCCATTTGGCCCAATATGACAGTGGCGGAGAATGTCGGCTTCGGTCTCACGCTCCGCAAATTGCCCGGCGATGAAATCAAACGCCGCGTGGCCGAGATTCTGGATGTCGTGAAAATGGGCCATCTGGCCGCGCGCTACCCGGCGGAGCTTTCTGGCGGCCAGCAGCAGCGCGTGGCGCTCGCGCGCGCCATTGTGGTGAAGCCCGCCGTGCTATTGCTGGATGAACCGCTGTCCAACCTGGATGCCAATCTGCGGGAGGAAATGCGCTTCGAAATCCGCCGCCTGCATGATGAATTCCGCATCACCACGGTTTATGTCACGCATGATCAGGCGGAAGCCATGGCGACATCGGACCGCATTGCGGTGATGAATGCGGGCAAGATCGAACAGGTGGATGCGCCGCATCTGCTCTACACCAAACCGCGCACCCGCTTTGTCGCGGGCTTTGTCGGGCGCACCAATTTGCTGGAAGCACGTGTGGAAGCCAGCGCCTTGATGCTTGGGGGCCTATCGCTCGGTCCTGCCGCGCTGGCCGGCATTGCGCCAGACGTTTCGGGCGAGGTTCTGCTTTCCCTCCGCCCCCAGGCAATGAGCCTGCATCTGTCGGAACCGCCCCGCGAAGATAACGCCCTGACCCTGCCGGTGGAGCTACTGGAACGCACCTATCTCGGCGAAGCCTGGGATTATGTGCTGCGTCCGGAAGGGGTTGCGCTGCGCCTGCGCGCCGCTGCGCCGCCGCTTGCTGCCTACCCGGTTGGGGCCAAGCTTTGGCTGCGCATAGACTCGCAACAAATCGCGGTGGTCCAGTAAGCTTCAAGGGCGTAGGGCCTGGCCAAGCCATCGGGCAGCACGACCCAAACCTGCCGGGCGACATCTTATTCGCGCCACAGCTTTCATCATTTCCGCGACCTGGACAAAAAAGCCAGGGAATGGAGTGAACTGCCCGGCGGACCCTTTTCGCCGACCACCTTCCAGGGCAGAAGGGCGCCATGACACCCGCCATTGCCTCCGCCCTCATGCCGCTCATGCGCGGTATGGATGCTGAAACCGCCCATGGTATCGCGCTGCGCGCCCTCTCGCTTTGCCTGGCCGGCCAGGATCGCGGCGCGGATCGCGCAAGCTTGGCCACCGAAGTCGCGGGGCTTCGCTTCCGCAATCCGCTTGGCCTTGCTGCCGGCTTTGATAAGAACGCAGAAGCCGTGCTGCCCTTGCTGCGGCTTGGCTTTGGCTTTGTCGAAGCCGGCACGGTTACGCCGCGACCTCAAGCGGGTAATCCTCGGCCAAGATTGTTTCGCCTGACCGAAGATCAGGCCGTGATCAACCGCATGGGCTTCAACAATGCCGGGCTTGATGCTTATCTGGCGCGGATCAAGGCTTTGCCCCGCCCGCTGCCGGGCATTTTCGGCGCCAATATCGGCATCAACAAGGAAGGCGCCGATCCCGAACGCGACTACCCGGCACTTTATGAGGCGCTGGCCCCTTACGCGGATTACGTCACCGTCAATGTCTCCTCCCCCAATACGCCGGGCCTTAGGGATTTGCAGGGGGAAGAACGCTTGGCCGCGATTCTGAGCGCGATCAATGCGCGCCGTGCGGCATTGTCAAAGCGCCCGCCTTTATTCGTGAAAATCGCGCCTGATCTGGCCGTTGATGCGCTGGGGCCGATTGTGGAAGCCTGCGTGGCCCAGGGCATTGCCGGGCTCATCATTTCCAACACCACCATTACGCGCCCAGCGTCGCTGCGTTCCGGCTTCAAGGATCAGGCGGGCGGGCTTTCAGGTGCGCCGCTTTTCACGCTTTCCACTGAAATGCTGCGCCGCTGCTACCGTATCGCGCAGGGTCGGCTTGCGCTGATCGGTGTTGGCGGCATTGCCAGCGCGGAACAGGCCTATGCGAAAATCCGCGCCGGCGCTTCGCTCGTGCAGCTTTATTCCGGCTTTGCCTATGCCGGGCCAGTTCTGGTGCGGCAGATTCTCGATGGCCTCGCCGCACTTCTGGCGCGTGATGGCTTTACCTCGGTCGCCGATGCTGTCGGCAAGGATGCGTGATGCAAATTCTGGAAGGTATCGCTGGCCTGGCTGACCGCTATGACGGCTATGTGCTCGATCTTTGGGGCGTGGTGCATGATGGGCGCACACCCTATCCCGGCGTGCCGGAAGCCCTGGCGGCGCTGAAGGCGCGCGGCAAGCGTATTGTCTTTCTGACGAATGCGCCGCGCCGCGCCTGGTTTGTGCAAGGCATGCTGGACCGCATGGGGCTCGATCGCGGGCTTTATGATGGCATCATGTCCTCTGGTGAGGCTTCCTGGCGGCTGATGAAGGAACGCAAGCATCCTTGGTTCGCGCGCCTTGGACGCCGCGTGATGCATATCGGGCCAGAACGTGATCTTTCCGTGGTCGAAGAAGACGCGGCTGAGATTGTGACAGACCCGACCAAGGCGGATTTCCTGTTGAATACCGGCCCGGATGCAGATGGCGGCACCACAAGCGCGGAACCCTATCGCGCGGCACTTCGCGCGTGTTTCGATGCCGGGCTGCCCATGCTCTGCGTCAATCCTGATCGTCACGTGATGGTGGCGGGTGAGAAGGTGATTTGCGCCGGCGCTTTGGCCGATGTGTACCGCGAATTCGGCGGCGATGTGCTGGAAATCGGCAAGCCTGACCCGGCGGTTTATGAACCGGTGATGGAATTGCTGGGGCCTATCCCCAAGGCGCGCGTGCTGGCGATTGGTGATAGCCCGCATACGGATTTGGCCGGCGCGCAAGCCACAGGCATTGATGCGCTTTGGGCGCTGACAGGCTTGGCCGGCGAAGCCCATGGCGCGGACCCTAGCGGTGAAGCCCTGGCGGCCGTGGCGGCAGCGGAAAAAGTGGCGCCGCTCGCGGCGTTGCGGAGTCTCCGCTGGTAGCGCCGCCTTCAATCCACAATGAACAGCTTGGCGCCGATGGTGGTGCGCGACATATGCGGCTCTGCCCCATCGGCCACCTGATAGGACATGCCGGGCTTCAACAGGAACACGCGCCCATCCGCGAGCGTCGTTTCCAATTCGCCTTCCAGCACCAGCAGCACATGGCCCTTCTGGCACCAATGATCCGCGACATAGCCGGGTGAATATTCCACCATGCGCACGCGGATCGGGTTTTCCGCCGGCCCAACATGGCGGGTGCGCCAAAGCGCTTCCCCGGTCACGCCCGCATGGCGTGTGGGTGCCAGATCCGCCCAATCAGTTGTGTCAAAGGGAATGGCCGACATGTGCATGTTTCAGGGCGCCTTACGCATGGCCGGCGGCTGAAGACAACCAAGCCGGATGAACCTTGAGCTTCGCCAGCGCCGCCTGCCAGGCAGTGCTGGCTTTTTCATGGAATAGCAGCGCCTCATCTGCCGGCACGCTCAGCCAGGAATTGCGCTGGATTTCTTCTTCCAACTGCCCGGCGGCCCAGCCCGCATAGCCAAGCGCCAGCAATCCCTGGCGCGGGCCGCCACCGCTTGCAATCGCGCTTAGAATATCAACGCTGGCCGTCAGGGCGAGGCCCGGACCAAAGGCAAGGCTGCCATCTGCCGACCAATCATCCGTGTGCAGCACAAAGCCGCGCCCGGCTTCCACTGGGCCGCCCGAAACCAAGCGGATTTGCCGCTGCGACGGCACTGGCTTTAACCCAAGCTGCTTCAATAGCTTATCAAAGCCCAAACCTTCGATCGGGCGATTGACGATCAGCCCCATCGCCCCTTCGGCGGAATGGTTGCAAAGACACACCACGCTATGCGCAAAGCGCGGATCTCCCATGCCCGGCATCGCAATCAGCAAATGCCCGGTCAGATAATCACCAGCGCCGCGCTTCGCGGCTTTACCCTTTCTGGCCATGCGTGGAATTTGGCGCCACCGGCGCAAAGCTACAAGCCCAGGGCCTGTTCCGGCGAACCTCGCCCGCCAATCTCATGCCCAGCTTGCCGCGTGGCAGGCTTCAGGGCGCCGGCAATAAGGCATCGGTGCGCCCCATCAGGCGATAGGCAATAAGCCCCAGCCATTCCCTAAACCCCCATTCAAATTGACCAAGCCGTTCGGGAAAAGGCGCGTCATACATCGCGGCAAAACTATGCCCGGTGCGATAATTCACCGGCCACGCAAGGATGTCTGGCCAGCCCGCCTTGCGGAAAACCCCCATGGCGCGCGGCATATGGCTGGCCGAGGTCACCAACAGCCAGACCTCATCCGCTTTTGGCCGCACCAAATCCCGAGTCAGCACCGCATTTTGATGCGTGTTGCGCGCTGCGTCCTCATATATCACGCGCGGACCGGACAGGCCCAAGCTTTCAAAAAACTGGCGCGCCACATCAGCTTCCGTGAGCCCACCATGCACGAGCGATCCCTGCCCCCCCGTGAAGACAATCCGCGCATCGGGAAAGCGGCGCGCCAGCGCAATGGTTTCAGTCATGCGTTCGGCAGCACCATTGATGGCGGGAATGCCGCGTGCATCGGTAATGTTCTGATCCACAGCACCGCCCAGCACAACAATACCGTCAACACGCGCAGGCACTTCGGCAGGGCGCGGAAAACGGTCTTCCAAAGGCAGCAGGATGAATTGGCTGATTGGGGTTGCGATCAGCAGGAAAAAGAAAGCCAGGCAGCAAAGCAGAAGCCACCGCCCGAACCGTCGCCCGCGCCAGACCATGGCGAGCCCCAAGGCACCGACCAAAAGCGCGAAATGCCCTGGCCGCGCCGGAAACCACAAAATCTTGGAAACAAGATAGCTGATATCCATCAGGACAGGACCCACACCGCGCTCCTAAGCGAAAAGCAGTGCCTCAAGGGCCTGTCAAGCGAAGCCTGAGCCGGGCGCTTATGGCCCGGCTCAGCCCGCGCAACTACTTGCGGCCGGCTTCGGCCTTGGCTGCTTCATTCACGCGCTGTTCGGCAGCAAGGATGGTGTTGCGCAATTCCCGCATGAAGGCATTGCCCTTGGGGGTGCGCTGCACCAGCACCGAACGACGATCCGATGGATCATGCTTGCGCCGCGTGAGTTCATGATCGGCCAAGCGGTCCAGGGCGCGTGTGATGGCGGGCTTGGACACATTCAGCTTTGCTGCCAATCCGCGCACGGTATGGGGACCATCCGAAAGATAACTGATCAGCATCACGCCAAGCTGGCGCGACGAAAGATCATCAACATCGCGGCGCACCAAGGCGACCATTGTTTCCTGAAGAACACGGATCAGATGCTCTGAACCGTTATTGTTGCTAGCCATGATTTTTGTCCCTTTCTTAAGGCTGATTACGGTCTTTTTGTGACCGACAAATTTTTGTTGCATCGTTTATTAGCACCGGAGTGCGATCTTCATCGTTCAGGATAAATGATATGTCCATATCACATTTCCTTTGATGAATGGAGCAACATCGTGAAGATGGCGCGTGCAGCTTGTGCTTCCCCGCCCTCTGGGCGACCGGGTCGCGTGCTATCGTTCCAGGCATAGACATCAAGATGCGCCCAAGGCTGACCTTCAGGCACAAAACGACGCAGGAATAACGCTGCCGTTATCGCGCCTGCCATGGGTTTCTGCGAAACATTGGAAAGATCAGCAAAGGGACTATCCAGCCAGGCATCATAGCCGTTATGCAAAGGCAGCCGCCAAAGCGGATCATGCACTGCTGTGCCGGCGCGCAAAAGCTGCTCCACCAGGGCATCATCATTGCTGAAAAGCGCGGGTAGATCAGGGCCAAGCGCAACACGCGCTGCACCGGTAAGCGTGGCAGCATCCAGAATCATCTTGGGCTTCTGCTCTGCTGCAAACTGCAACAGATCGCACAGCACAAGCCTTCCTTCAGCATCGGTATTGCCGATTTCCACCCGCAATCCCTTGCGTGTCGGCAGAACATCCATCGGCCGCATGGCACTGCCGGAAACACTATTTTCCACTGCGCCAATCAACACCAGAAGCCGGATCGGCAGCTTGGCACGCATCACCATTTCGGCAACGGCCAGCATTACCGCCGCACCGCCCATATCCTTCTTCATGCGCAGCATCGCGGCCGAAGGCTTCAGGTCTAGCCCGCCAGTATCAAAGCAGACACCTTTGCCGCAGAGCGCAATCAGCGGACCATCGGCGGCACCTTCCCAGTGAAGGACCGCAAGATGCGGCACACGCGGGCTGCCTGCGCCAACTGCCGCCATGCAGGGAAAGCCCGCGGACAAAGCCTGGCCGGTGATGATTTCCGCGCGTCCACCATGGCGGAGGGCAAGCCCAGCCGCCGCTTCCGCCAATTGCTGAGGGCCCAATTCTGCGGCCGGCATATTGATAAGATCACGTGCCCAACAAATGGCTTCGGCCATCATTACGGCATGTTCGGCGCCGGCTGGCACAACCAACTCAGCCGGGGCGCGTTCCGCCTGCTTGTGGCGCAACCAACGATAGGCACCCAAATGCCAACCCAGAACAGCTTCCGCGGTATCAGCGAATGGGCCAGCGAAATGCCAGCGACTCCCCGCCGGTAGCGCCCAGGCTGTCCCGCCGAAATGCCAGGGCGAAGCTTCCTTTCCAACCCCGATAACAGCGCCAGCCAATCCATGTTCATCCGGCAGCAGGGCAATTTCCCCAGGCTTGGCCGCAAAGCCGGAAGCCAGCAGAAACGCGGCCGCAGCAGCGGGAAGCCTGGCCAGAAACGCGGACAATCCACGCGCATCAACGGCGTGCAACGGCCGTGACGAGCCCCCTTCGACTGATATGGCTTCAGGCAATATTTTTTCCCCCCAAATTCGCGCAGTCCACGCGAAATAAAGGACAGCACGTTTCTGCCCCAGAAAAATAAAAAAATCAACTTATCAAATAAAGAATTCTTCTTCATAGATATCTGTTTGAAAATTGAAATTAAAAAATTTTATTTAGAATTTACTTTTTTAATTGTAAATTATTATGTATTTTATTACCAGATGCGTGCCGCGAGGTGATTTTCTGTAATCTCATGTCATCATAAACAATGTTTTATTATCGGATTATATAAAC
>Ga0194133_10000495_pt1 | contig 79139 bp, 66 predicted proteins | sample TA2KigOf40mmetaG_FD_155448 | JGI IMG/M metagenome (GOLD analysis project Ga0194133, IMG submission 155448) | Freshwater microbial communities from Lake Tanganyika, Tanzania - TA2015055 Kigoma Offshore 40m | ecosystem: Environmental > Aquatic > Freshwater > Lake | place: Tanzania: Lake... | reverse complement strand
TCCGCCTCGGGCCCGCCCCCCACCCCCCCCCCAACCCCCCCCCCCCCCCCCCCCCCCCCCCCCCCCCCCCACGTCCTCCCACGATGCCCATCGGCCGCTCCCTGCTCCTCGCCGCCGCCCAGAGCGATACCCTCAACCGCTTCGCCCTCCGTAGCCCCATCGTGAAGCGGGCGACGAAAGCGTTCATGCCGGGCGAGCGCCCCGAGGACGCCCTCGATGCCGGCGCCCGTCTCGCGAAGGACGGTCGGTCACTCATCTACACCAAGCTCGGCGAGGCACTCACCGCCCTCGCGGACGCCGACGCGGTGCGGGACCACTACCTCTGGTTCTTCGATCAGGTCGCCGCGCGACGCCTCCCGGCCCAGGTGAGCATCAAGCCGACGCAGCTCGGGATCGACCAGTCGGAAACCGCGTGCCGCGACCACTGCCTCGCCCTCGCGGCCAAGGCGGCGACGACGGGCTCGGTGCTCTGGCTCGATATGGAGGACACCTCGTACGTCGATCGCACGCTCGCCCTCTACGAGGCGGTGAAGGCCGCGTACCCGCAGACGGGTCTCGCGCTCCAGGCATACCTCTATCGCACGCCGAAGGACGTCGAGCAACTCCGCCCCCTCTCGCCGGTGATCCGGCTCGTGAAGGGCGCGTATGCGGAGCCCGCCTCCCACGCCTTCCCGAAGAAGCACGACACCGACACGGCGTACGAAGCGATCGCGGGCACGATGCTCGAGATGGCGGCGACCGGTGGATGCCGCGCCGTCTTCGGGACGCACGACATCCCCCTCCTCGGCCGCATCCTCGGACGCGCGGACGCGATGGGGCTCGCGAGGGGACAGTACGAGATCCACATGCTCTACGGCATCCGGGAACGAGAGCAGGCGCGCCTGCGCCGCGAGGGCCACGCGGTCACGACGCTGATCAGCTACGGCGACGCGTGGTATCGCTGGTATATGCGGCGCCTGGCCGAGCGACCGGCGAACGTCTGGTTCGTGGCGAAGTCGATCTTCGGCTGATAGGCGCGGAACCCAGACGCCGGTGAGCGGCGTTTGATGAAGATGTCCGCGTCACCCCGTATCCGCGCGCTCCTCCTAATCCTCACGGCCGCCAGCCGTCTGACCGCACAGCGCCCGGCCGCACCACCGCCCGCCGGGATCATCACCGGCCGCGTCATCGACGCGGTGACCGAACAAGGGCTCGCCGACGCCACGATCCGCATCGTCGGCCAGACCCCCACCACGACCTCCGGCACCGACGGCACCTTCACCCTCCGCGGCGTGACTCCGGGCATCGTCCGGCTCGAGGTCCGCCGGCTCGGGTACCTCCCGACCGTCCGGAGCGACCTCGCGGTCAGCGCCGGAAAGCCGGTCGTCGTCACGCTCGCGATGCGACGCGTCCCCGCCGAGCAGCTGGCCGCCGTCACCGTCCGGCCATCGGCCTTCCCCGCCGAGCCCCCGAGCGGCACCCCCGTCTCCACCACCACGCTCACGAGCGAGGAGCTCCGCCGCACCCCCGGTGCGCTCGAGGATGTCGTGCAGGCGCTGGCGGTGACCCCGGGGATCGCGACGACGGGCGGGGGACGCAACGATCTCTTCGTCCGCGGCGGCGCGGCGTATGAGAACCTCTTCGTCGTCGACAACATCGAGGTGCCGAACATCAATCACTTCGGCTCGCAGGGATCCACCGGGGGCCCGCTCTCCCTGATGAACGTCCGCTTCATCGAGGAGGCGACCCTCTCCGCCGGCGGCTTCGGCGTCCGCTACGGCGACCGCGTCTCCTCCGCCACGAGCCTCACCCTGCGTGAGGGGAATCGCGAGCGCGTCGCCGGCGAGCTCAATCTCGCGGCGTCCCAATTCGGCGCGATCGTCGAGGGCCCGCTGGGGCGCTCCGGCTCCTTCCTGCTCAACGTCCGCCGCAGCTACCTCGACCTCCTCTTCGAGGCGCTCGGCGTCGCCTTCGTCCCCACGTACACCGACCTCACCGCGAAGCTCGCCTGGCGCCCGACCGCGCGCGATGCGGTCTCCTTTCTCACCGTCGCCGCTATCGACGAGATCGCCTTCAACAACGACTCCGCCGAGAGTCGCGTCTCCAACAGTCAGATCCTCGGCACCGCGCAGGACCAGTACTTCTCAGGGCTCACCTGGAAGCGGCTCCTTGGACGCGGCGTCGTTACGACCACCCTCGGTCGGACGTGGAGTCGCTACCGCTCCATCCAGAACGACTCGCTCGTCCCACCGAATCCGATCTTCGCGCTGCGCTCGACGGAGGGAGAGACGTCCCTCCGCACCGACCTCACGCACGAGGTTGGCACAGCCGTCACGTTCGACGCGGGGGTCATTCTGAAGGCGGCGCCGCGGTTGCGCTACGACGTCACCCTCCCCGGGTTCCTGCGCACCGACGCCACCGGTGTCCCGCGCGCGCTCAGTCTCGACACCACCCTCTCGAGCACGCGGCTCGGCGCCTACGCACAGGCCACGCTGCAGGCCACGCCACGCCTGCGGGTCACCGGCGGGCTCCGCGGCGACACCTACGGCGCCCTCGGCGAGGCGCGCACGCTCGCACCACGGCTGAGCGCGGTCTATCAGCTGAGTGCGCCCACCTCATTCACCCTGAGCGCCGGCCGATATTTTCAGGCGCCGAGTTGGATCTGGCTCGTCGGTGATCCCGGGAACGCCGGTCGGCTCGCGCCCCTGCGGACGGATCAGGTGGTGGCGGGGTGGCGGCGCCTCATCGGCGATGACTGGCGAGTGCAATTGGAGGGGTATGCGAAGCGGTACGCGCAGTACCCGACGCGCCTCTTCCGCCCGAATGCCGTGTTGCAGCCCGGCGGTTTCGACGATGCGACCACGGACATCCCCTTCGGCCTCGAGCCGCTCGCCGCTACCGGGACCGGCCGCGTGTGGGGGGTCGAGGCGCTCCTGCAGAAGCGCCTCGGCGTGATCCCGGTCTACGGGCTCGTAGCCGTGAGCTACACCAAGACCGCCTTCACCGGCGCGGATGGCAGCACGACGCGCGGTGCCTTCGACACCCCGCTGATCTTCAACGTCGTCGGGGGATGGCGCCCCTCACGCATCTGGGAGGTGAGCGGGCGACTCCGCAGTTCGACGGGGCGTCCCTACACGCCGTACCTGACGGCGGGCGCCGAGGCGGGACGCCTCGACTTCGCGCGGTACAACGCGGAGCGGCTCCCGACCTTCTTCTCCGTCGACGCGCGCGTGGACCGACGCTGGACCGTGGGACGCACCCAGCTCGTGACCTTCATCGACGTGGGGAACATCAACGCCCGCGCCAACGTGAACGGCTATCGCTGGAACCCGCGCACGCGGCTCGTCGAGGCACAGTCGGGGATCGCCATCCTCCCGACCATCGGGATCAACTGGGAGTTCTAACCCGCGCGGGGCACCGGCCCGTCGCGACCTGTGCGGGCGGAATCGTCCCGGTGTCGAGGAAGCGCTTCACAATCTCGATCGTGTCATCGCGCATCATGATGAAGGTGTGCCCCTGCGGGACGATGATGTGCGCGCGGGCGCCGGCCAAGCACGTCTCGTCGAAGGAGACGGTGCGATCGTCGCGGCCGGCCACGATCGCGAATTCGAGCCCCTTGGGTGGCGCCGGAAGGGATGCAACGGTGCTCCCCGTCGTGGTGAGCTCCGTGATCGGCGCGAGAAGCCAGCTCACATATGGCGCGAACGCATCGGCGACGTGTGCGCCGCGGTTCGGTGGGGCGAGCATCACCATCCGGCCGAGGGGGGCGCGCATCGGGTCGTTGGCGAGCATCCACCGCACGACGATGTTGCCGAGGCTGTGCCCCACGAAGTGCACCCGCGCCACCGGCTGCGCCGCGACCTCGGCGTCGACCGCGCGACTTAGCTCGGCGCCGATCTCCGCGATTGTGGGGCCGTAGCTGCTGTAGAAGAAGTTGAGGACGCGGTAGCCGTCCGCCTCGAGCGCGCGCTGCATCGGCCACATCGACATCGAGGTGCGCCCCATCCCGTGGACGAGGACGACGAGTGCGTCCTGCGAGCGCATCGGTGCGCGGGCTGCCGGTTGCGCCGCGAGCGGACGCGCCGCGCCGACCGCCGCGACGGCGGCGGCGAGGAGTCCGAAGGCGAGTGCGCGCGAACGGCTGTGCATATTGAGATAGTCTCACCTTCCCCACTCGCCGGAGCAACGGCCGCGCGATGTCCCTCCACCCCACCCCGCCCTCGCTGATGCGCGCCCCCGCCACCACCGGTCTCGCCGCCGCCGTTCTGCTCACCGCCGCCTGTGCGCCGCGCGACGCCTCGACCGCCTGGCCCGCCCCGACCCTCGACGGACGCCGCCCGATCGTCATCGCGCACCGCGGCGCCTCGGGCGAGCGGCCGGAGCACACCCTCGAGGCCTACGAGCGTGCCATCGCACAGGGTGCCGACTGCATCGAGCCCGACCTCGTCCTCACGAAGGACGGCGTCCTCGTCGCGCGGCACGACATCTATCTCTCCACCACCACCGACGTCGCCGACCATCCGGAGTTCGCCGCACGGCGCCGACTCGCGACCGACGAGGGCCACCGCGGCCTCGAGGACTGGTTCGTGGCGGATTTCACGCTCGCTGAGCTCCAAACCCTCCGTGCCCGGCAGGCCTTCAAGGGGCGGTCGACGGAATTCGACGGGCGGTACGAGATCCCGACCTTCGACGAGGTGCTTCAGCTCGCCACACGGAGCCGGACCACGATTGGCGCACCGGTCTGCGTCTATCCTGAGGCCAAAGCCCCGGCGTTCCACACCTCGCTCGGGCAGGATATTGGCGGCGCGATCCTCGCGTCGCTCAGCGCACACGGGCTGGATGGTGCGGACGCGCCGGTCTTCATCCAGTCGTTCGAGCCGGCGTTCGTGCGCGAGATGTCGACGCGCACCCCGATCCCGGTGATCCTCCTCGCGGGCGACACGACCGCCCTGGCAGCGGCACAGGCGCTCGAGGGCGCCCCCTTCTGGGACGGACTCGGGGTGACGCACGCGATGCTCTTCGATTCCACTGGAACGTCGAGCGGCCTCGTCGAGGCGGCACACGCGGCCGGCCGCGCGGTGCACGTCTGGACCTACCGCGACGATGCCCCGTTCCTACCGGGAGAGACAACGGCCGAGGCGATGCGCCGTGCCCTCGCGCTCGGCGTCGACGGCGTCTTCAGCGACTTCCCAGCGACCGCGGTGCGGGTGGTGGGCGAGTTCGGTTCCGGCGGCGCGATCAGCCCGGGCGAGCGCCCGACGCGCTCCGACGCGCCGCAATGAGGAAGAGCAGCCCCGTCACGAGGAGCGCGCCCCCCCACCAGAGATTCAGGTTGATCCCCCCGGACTTCACGTAGCGCGAGGCGTCACCACCGGTCAGGAGGCCGAACCCACCGAGGACGCCGCCCAGCGTGGTGAAGAGCCCACCGATGGGGAGCCGAAGATCGAGATGCGCGTCTGCGTTGGACATAGCGAGGCTCCGGGTCAGGCGAAGGCGAGGTTGAGCGCGCCCATCAGGACGAGGATCCCGACGGCGAGGACGGCGGGACGCTGATGCCAGGGCAGCGCGGTGTCGACCGGCCGAGGCGTCAGCGAATGCACGAGCCCGGTTAGTTCACCGTCCGGATGCGGGCGCGTCGCCAGACTGACGACGATCGTCACGACCACGCACGACGCGAACGCGGCGATTGCGGTCCAGAACGTCTGCGCCATCTCACTGGGATACGTCGTGAGGTGGCCGAAGAAGCCCCCCTTCACCCCCGGCACAGCGCCGAGCGGGAGGGTCAGCCCGTGGTGCAGCGCCGCGCCGACCATCCCAGCGGTGAGCCCCCAGAAGGCGCCGTGCCCCGTCGCACGCTTCCAGAACATCCCGAGCGCGAAGGTCGCGAAGAGGGGCGCATTCACGAACGCGAAGACGAGCTGCAACAGCTCCATGATGTTGTTGAAGGCGCCCGCCACATACGCGGCCGCCACCGAGAGGAGCACGCCGCCGACCGTCGCGACACGCCCCATCCAGAGGTAGTGCGCGTCGCTCGCCTCCTTCCGGAAGTGGCTCTGGTAGATGTCGTAGGTCCAGACGGTGTTGAAAGCGGTGACGTTCCCTGCCATCCCGGACATAAAGGAGGCGAGGAGCGCCGTGAGCCCGAGGCCGAGCATCCCCTCGGGGAAGAGCTTCACGAGGAGCATCGGCGTCGCCAGGTCATAGTCGAGGACAGCGCGGCCGGCGGCGTCGACGAGCGGGAGACCGTCCACCCCGAGCTTGGCAGGGATGATCCCGCTTCCCGCATCGGCGGCGCCGCTGGTCAGCGCGAGGGCGATCATCCCAGGGAGGATCACCAGAAAGGGGAAGAGCATCTTAGGCAGCGCTGCGATCAACGGCGTGCGGCGCGCGGCGTGCATCGAGTCGGCCGCCATCGCGCGCTGCACCACGAGGAAGTCGGTGCACCAGTAGCCGAACGAGAGTACGACGCCGAGCCCCATCACGAGCCCGAACCACTCGACGCCGAACGCATTGGTCGCGGGGTCAGTCATCCCCTGCCAGGCAGTGGTGTACGTCCCCGCGGGGAGCCCGCGCGTCGCCGCGGCCTCGGTGAGCCGGGCGGTGAGCCCCTCCCAGCCGCCGACGGCCCGGAGCCCGATCCCCACGAGCGGCGCGAAGCCGAAGGCGATCATGAAGAACTGCAGCACCTCATTGTAAATGGCGCTCGTGAGCCCCCCGGCGAACACGTACGCGAGGACGATCGCGGCGGAGACGAGGACGCTGACGTCGAAGCTCCACCCGAGGAGCAGATTGAAGAGCTTCCCCATCGCGTACATCGAGATCCCGGAGGAGAAGATCGTCATCGCGGCGAAGCTCAGCGCGTTGAGCGTGCGCGTCTTCTCGTCGAAGCGGAGGGCGAGGTACTCCGGCACGCTGCGAGCCCGCGAGCCGTAGTAGAACGGCATCATAAAGATCGCGACGAAGACCATCGCGGGGATCGCGCCTACCCAGTAGAAATGGCTCGTCGCCATCCCGTACTTGGCGCCAGAGGCCCCCATCCCGATCACCTCCTGCGCGCCGAGATTGGCGGAGAGGAAGGCGAGCCCGGTGACCCAGGGCGGGAGCGAGCGGCCTGACTCAAGGAACTCGGTCGCGGTGGCGGTGCGGCGCCGCAGGGCCCAGCCGATGCCGAGGACGAAGGCGAAATACAGACCCATCACGGCGTAGTCGATCGCCGTGAGTTGCGTGGCGGGGGCGAGGGGCACGAGGGCTCCGGGGGTGGGGGGCGTCCGTGGCAGACGATATCAGCCGCGCTACATTCCCGCTATGACCACCTCTCCCGTACTCTACCAACGCTGGGCGGACGTCCCGCTCGAGCCCGTCACCGACCAGATCTCCCGCAAGCTCATCACCGGGCAGCGGATGATGCTGGCGCACGTCTACCTGAAGCAGGGAGCCGTGGTGCCGAAGCATCAGCACCACAACGAACAGTTCACCTACATCCTCGAGGGAGCGCTCCGCTTCTGGATCGGGGACGACGGCGCGGAGGTGATCGATGTGCGCGCCGGCGAGGTGCTGCACATCCCGTCCAACGTGTGGCACAAGGCCGAGGCACTCGAGGACACGCTCGACGTCGATATCTTCGACCCGCCGCGCGAGGACTGGCTGAACAAAACGGACGCCTACTTCCACCAGAAGTAGCGATGGACCTCGGCCTCCGTGGACGCACCGCCTTCGTCGCGGCCTCGAGCCGGGGCCTCGGTCGGGCCATCGCTGAGGCGCTCGCCGCAGAGGGCGTACGCGTCGCGATGTGCGCGCGCACCGACGCCATCGCCACCGCCGCGGCCGAGGTCGCCGCCGCGCACGGGGTCGAGACAATCGGCCTCGTCGCCGACGTCGCGGTCCCCGCGCACGTCGACCGAGCCGTCGCAGCGGCCGAGGCGCGATTCGGCGCCATCGACATCCTCGTCACGAACGCCGGCGGGCCGCCCCCGGGCCCCTTCGAACAGCACTCCGCCGAGGCGTGGCGTGCGGCGACGGCGCTCACGCTCGACAGCGTCGTCAACCTCTGCCGCGCCGTGCTGCCCGGGATGAAAGCGCGCCGCTGGGGGCGCATCCTGAACGTCACGTCGATCGCGGTGAAGCAGCCGGTGGACGGGCTGATCCTCTCCAACAGCCTGCGCGCGGCGGTGACGGGGTTCGCGCGGACACTCGCCACCGAGGTCGCGCCGTTCGGCGTGACGGTGAACAACCTGCTACCCGGCTATACGCGCACCGAGCGGTTGGAGCAGCTCGCCGACGCCCGCGCCGCGCGCGAGGGGAGCTCCCGCGACGCCGCGACCGCCGCGTGGACGTCACAGATCCCGATGGGGCGCCTCGGCGAGCCAGCCGAGTTCGCGGCGCTGGCGGCCTTCCTCGCCTCGGAGCGCGCCGGCTACATCACCGCACAGAACGTCGCCGTGGACGGCGGCTGGATCCGCTCGCTCGTCTGAGCACCGGGCGTCACGCCGCCGCGCTCAGCCCGGGGCGAAGCACCCGATCCGCAACGGCTCCGGCCGCCGCACCGCGTCGGTGATCGACACACGGAGCCCGACGAGCCGCGTCGGCGGGATCGTCAGCAGGCGACGGTAGCCGATCGTCGTGCCGACCCCGAGCCGATGCCAGCGGCCGTCCGGCGCACGGCCGTCGACCTCGAACGCGGCGACGGTCTGTCCTCGCTCAATCGGCTCCCTCAGGTCGATGACGTCGACCATCGCCGCACGCGGGAGGTCGAGGTCCGCGCGGGCGGTCGTCGGCCCGGTCGTGCGCCAACGCATCGTACTCCCGGCCGCGACGTCCTGTGCGAAACGCGCATCGAGCCGGTCGCGCATCGCGCGCAGGCTGGCGATATCGCGCTCGTGGAGCAGCCCACGCCGGTCGGGCGGGACGTTGAGGAGGAGCTTCGAGTTCCGGCCGACGGAGGAGAAGTAGAGCGCGACGAGATCATCAGCGGAGCGGACCCGTTCGTCCTCCGCGGGATGATGGAACCAGCCCGGCCGGATGGAGACGTCGGTCTCGCCGGGCCGCCAGACCGTGCCGTCGCGATCGCCGTCCTGGAGCGAGCGCATCACCTCGTCACCGGTCATCCCGGGGACGGGGACGATCTCCGGCCGCACCGTCGACCAATTCGTGGTTCCTGCGGCCCCGCGTTCGTTCCCGATCCACCGGACGTCGGGACCCGCGTCGGAGAACATCACGGCCTCGGGCTGAAGTCGGCGCACCAGCGCCCAGGTCGCCGGCCAATCGTAGACCTGCCGCTTCCCGTTCGGCCCCTCGCCGTTCGCCCCGTCGAACCAGACCTCGTGGATGGGCCCGTATCGGGTGAGCAGCTCGGTGAGCTGCGCCTGATAGACGGCGTTGTACGCTGGGGTGTCGCCGTACGCCGGGTGGTTGCGGTCCCACGGCGAGAGGTAGAGCCCCGCGCGCAGCCCTTCGGCGCGGCAGGCGTCGACGAACTCGCGGACGAGGTCGCCACGGCCGTCACGCCACCGACTCGACGCCACCGAGTGGGTCGTGGTGGCGGTGGGCCAGAGGCAGAATCCGTCGTGGTGCTTGGCGGTCAGGACCATCGCGCGGAACCCAGCCGCGCGCGCGGTGCGCGCCCACTGCCGCGCATCGAGTGCACTCGGCGCGAAGATCGCCGGCAACTCGCGGCCATCCCCCCACTCGCGATCGGTGAAGGTGTTCACGCCGAAGTGGATGAACATCGCGAGCTCATCCTGCTGCCACCGGAGCTGCGCGGCGGTCGGCGTCGGGATCTGCCCGGCGTCGGTGTGCCATGTGGGTCTCGACGGCCCGGTCGAGTGCCGGTCGGGGGCGGCGGCGTCCCCGGCGAGGAGCCGGCGGGCCTGAAGGGCTGCGAGGAGCCCGCCCGCGACGAAGGTGCGACGGTCGATGGACATCGGTCCGCCTATTATGGTTCGGGAACGCCCTCACCATAAGGAGACCCCGATGCGTCCCTATGTCCTCGCGAGCCTGCTCGTCGCCGCGCTCGCCCTCCCCACCGCCGCGCGCGCGCAGGACGACGCGGACCGTTCCGTCGCTGACGGCGGCATCAAGGTCGCCGGCTGGAGGGGCCGGATCGACCGGCGGGCGATCACGCAGGGGAAGACGATCAACGACTCGCGCTTCGTCACCGAGGGGCGCGGCTTCCGTGCCTCGGTCGGGCCGGCGGGGATCTTCTGGAATCCGGCGAACACCGTCGCCGGGGACTACGAGGTGATGGGCACCTTCACCGAGCACAAGATGGCCGCGGCGCATCCGCACTCGTACGGTATCTTCATCGGCGGGCAGGGGCTCGAGTCAGATACCGAGTCGCTGATGTACTGCATCGTCTATGGGACCGGGAGCTACGCGATCAAGACGTTCCGCGGCGCGACGGTCTCGACGATCGTCGGCACGACGCCGCACCCCGCGATCAAGAAGGCCGATGCCACGACGGGGCAGGCGGTGAACACCGTCGGCTGGCGCGTGCGCGGTGGGCAGGCGAGCTGCGTGGTGAATGGCCAGGTGGTGCGGACACTCGAGCGCGCGCAGTTCGTGGCGGCGGACAAGCTGACGACCACGGACGGCATCTGGGGGATCCGGGCGACGCACAATGTCGAGTTCAGCGTCACGGGGCTGATGAAGCACTGACCGACCGCGGGTCCCCCGACCGCGCCGACGAGCGTCGGACCGGTCGGGGCATCCGATGGTGGAGACGGGGCGGGTCCCGGACGGGATCCGCCCCGTCGTGCGCTTGCAGACCACGCCGGCGTACGGTATAACCATATCGGCATACGGTTGTTCATCTCCCACCCCCCGGAGCGCCCCCTCGATGCGACGCCTGCCACCCGCGGCCCTCGCCCTCGCCCTCACCACCGCCACCCTCGCGTGCGGCGGCCGCGAAGAGATAGCCGACGCCGCCCACGCTGGCTCCGCTGTCGTCTTCACCGAGGCCGCCTGGCAGCCCACGCGCGAAGCCGACATCCCCGCCGACTCGATGGGCGCCTCCATCACGCGCGGGCTCTACCTCCTCCGCTTCACCCCGGAGAGCCTCCCGGCCTACGCGACCTCCAACCTGCGCTGCACGAGCTGCCACCAGGACGATGGCCTCGATCCCAAGGCGGCCCCGCTCACCGGCTCGCACGCCCGCTTCCCCAAGTACATGTCACGCTCCGGCACGGTCATCGCCCTCGCCGACCGCGTGAACTACTGCTTCACCCGCTCCCTCGCCGGCAATGCGATCCCGGTCGGCAGCCGCGAGATGACCGATATCCTCGCCTACCTCGCCTTCATCTCGAAGGACGTCCCCATCGGGACGAGGATCGCCGGCCACGACGGCCTGATCTCGATGCCCGATACCCTCGTCGGCGACATCGCCCGCGGCGAGGCGCTCTACACCGCGAAGACCTGCGTCACCTGCCACGGCGTCGACGGCGCCGGCAATGGCCCGATCCCCGCGCTCTGGGGGGCGAAGTCCTACTCCGTCGGCGCGTCGATGGCCCGCTTGGAGCGCGCGGCGAGCTTCATCATGCACAACATGCCGCAGACGGCCCCGGGCTCGCTCACCCCGCAGGAAGCCTTCGACCTCTCGGCGTACATCAACTCGCACCCGCGCCCCGACTCCCCGGGCAAGGAGAATGATTGGCCGATGGGTGGTGCGCCGGCCGACGTCCCATATGCGACCAAGGGGCACGCGGCGTTCAATCCGCCGCCGCTCCTGCCGCGCGCGAATCCGCGCGGCGCAGCGGTCCCGAACCCGCCGGTGATCGGTCGAGGCGCGCAGTGAGTCGCCGGATGCCCACCGATGCGCGTGCCACTGAGGGCTCTCCTGCCCTCTCCCGGCGCGCCCTCCTCACCGGCACCGCCGGCGCCCTCGGTGGCGCCGTGCTCGCGGGACTCCCCGGCGTCCTCGACGGGCAGGAGACCGCCCCGGCGCGACCCATCGTCCCCGACGACGCCACCAAGCTGCAGGGCGCGGCGACCTCGCCCCTCGGTGAGCGCTCGCCGTTCGTCACGGCCTCGCGCGCCCCATACGGGGAGACGGTCGGTAGCTCGTATACGCCGCTGCAGGACCTCACCGGCGTCGTTACGCCCTCCGACCTCCACTTCGAGCGGCACCACGCAGGGATCCCCGCGCTCGACCCCGAGCGGCACACGCTGACGATCCACGGCCTCGTGGAGCGGCCGCTCACCTTCTCCGTCGATGACCTCAAGCGGTTTCCGCAGACGGTCCGCACCTACTTCATCGAGTGCTCCGGCAACGGACGCGCGGCCTATCGTGAACCGAAGCCCGAGATGACGGCGCAGAAGGTCTCGGGGATGCTCTCGACCTCGGAGTGGACGGGGGTGCCGCTCGCGACCCTCTTCCGCGAGGTCGGCGCGAAGCCCGAGGCGAAGTGGTTCCTCGCCGAGGGGGGTGATGCCTGCCTGATGACGCGGTCCGTGCCGATGGCGAAGGCGTGGGACGACGCGATGGTCGTCTGGGCACAGAACGGCGAGCCGCTGCGGCCGGCCCAAGGATATCCGATCCGTCTCCTCCTCCCGGGATGGGAGGGGAACATCAACGTGAAGTGGCTGCGCCGGCTCGAGCTTGGCGCCGCCCCGTGGATGACGCGATGGGAGACGGCGAAGTACACCGATCCGCGTCCTGACCACACGGCCGATATGTTCACTTTCGCCCAGCAGGCGAAGTCGATCATCACGAGCCCGTCACAGCCGGGGCGCATCGCATCGCAGGGGTGGCACGCGGTGCACGGGCTCGCCTGGACGGGCCGCGGACGCATCACGAAGGTCGAGGTGAGCGTCGATGGCGGACGCCGCTGGCACGAGGCCGAGCTCCTCGGCGAGGTGCGCCCGAAGGCGCCGGTGCGCTTCCAGCATATGTGGGAGTGGCGCGGCGAGGCCGCGACGCTCCTCTCCCGTGCGACCGACGAGACGGGGGAGGTGCAGCCCACACGGACGGCCCTCATCGAACGCCGTGGCATCGGCACCGACTACCACTTCAACCAGATCGTGGGGTGGCAGGTCGCGCGCGACGGGGCCGTCACCTTCCACGGGGAGACCTGAGCGATGCGCCACCGCTTCTCCCTGCTCCTCCTGACCTCGCTCACCGCCTGCCGTGGTGGTGACGGCGCCGCATCGACGGCGGACGCCGGAACGCGCTATGGGATCGGCCGTCCCGCCGACGCACAGCTCGTCGCCCGACTCGACACCGACATCGACCCATCGGGCACGGCGCTCCCCGCGGGCCACGGCACGGCCGCCGAGGGCGCGGTGCTCTACGCGGCCCAGTGCGCGATGTGCCACGGCGCCGAGGGACTCGGAATGCCCCCGGCCTTCCCGCGGCTCCTCGGCCGTGGTCCGAAGGCCGAGGATTTCAACTTCGCCTCGGACCACAAGCTCCCGAAGACCATCGGGAACTACTGGCCGTACGCGACGACGCTCTTCGACTACATCCGTCGGGCGATGCCCCTGACGGCGCCCGGCTCGCTGACCGACGATCAAGTGTATGCGCTCACCGCGTACCTGCTCGCCGCCGACGGCGTGATCCCGAAGGAGACCACCCTCGATGCGGCCGCGCTCGCGGCCGTGAAGATGCCGTACACCGATCGTTTCATCTGGTCCGCCGAGGCGGGCGGCCAGGACCGCGACTGACCCTCAGCACCCACACCCATGACGACACACACGACCATCGACCCCTCCGCCAAGACGCCCTGGCTCTTCTACGGCGTCCTCTTCGGCATCCTGGGCACGCTCTCCATCATCGCCTGGGGGCCCATCGGGGTCTCCGGCACCTATCCGCGGCTCGTCGGCGAAGTGCTCACGCTGGTGGTCCCCGACTACGCGGCGGCCAACCCCTATCTGCAGAAGATGGGGCACCTCTTCGCTAAGACCGAGACGTATCTCGTCATCGGCCTCCTCCTCGGCGGCTTCTTCGGCGCCCGGCTCAACAAGGAGAAGGCACCGGCGTGCGAGATGATCCATCCCTCCGAGAAGACGACGGGCCGTCGGTACCGCGACGCCTTCATCGGCGGCTTCCTGATCGTCTTCGGCGCGCGCATCGCCGGCGGCTGCACCAGCGGCCACATCATCTCCGGCATCACGCAGCTCTCCGTGAGCGGGTTCATCTTCGCCGCTGGCGTCTTCGCGACCGGGATCCTCACCGCCAAGACCCTCAAGCGCCGCCACGTTGCGGCGGGAGCCTGACCATGACCGCGTTCTACGGCCTCCTCATCGGCGTCGCGATGGGCTTCTTCATCCAGCGCGTCCGCGCCTCCAGCCCCGCGATGATCGTCCGGAACCTCCGCCTCGAGAACCTCTCCGTCATCAAGTTCATGGCGCTCACGATGGCGGTGGGGATGGTGCTGGTCTACGCGCTCAACCTCGTGATCCCGTCGGCGCTGCACTTCGACGTGAAGCCCACCTACGTCCTCGGCGTGCTCCTCGGCGGCCTCGTCTTCGGCGTCGGCTTCGGGATCGGCGGGTACTGCCCCGGCACCTCGGTCGTCGGCATTGGCGAGGGGCGGAAGGACGCCATCGTCGCGATGCTCGGCGGCGTGGTCGGCGCGCTCGTCTTCACCCTCGTCTACACGACGCTGATCGCGCCGCTCGTGAAGGTGGCGGACCTCGGGAAGATCACGCTCGCCGACGTCACCCATCTCTCGCCCTTCGTTCTCGCCGTGATCGTCTCGGCCGTCTTCCTCGTCGCGATCAAGCTCCTCCCGACCGAGGTCGGCGCGAAGCGATGAGCACCCGCCGACCGGTGCGTCACGCCACGACGGCGCGACGCACCCCTACGCCGGAGCTCCTCGGGCTCGTCGCCGGCCGCTTCCGCGCGCTGGGCGAGCCGGCGCGGCTCGGCATCCTGCACGCCCTCGAGGATGGCCCGCTGAGCGTCACCGCCCTCGTGGCGCGCACGGGGCTGGGCCAGGCGAACCTCTCGAAGCACCTGCAGCAGCTCCACTCCGCGGGGTTCGTCTCGCGGACGCGCCGCGGGATGTTCGTCGACTACGCGCTCGCGGACGAGCGCGTGCTACACCTCTGCGAACTGATGTGCGGGCGGCTCGATGACGATCTCGCCGCCTCGCGCGCGGTGATGGCACCGCAGCGCCGCAGCGCGTAGGCGGTGCAGGTCGCGCCGCGCGCGCCTCCGCCACCGGGCCCCGCCCTCAGAGCCGGCGGAGGTACGCCAGCTTCACCCGCACCCCGCGATCCTGCGCCGCCCACGGGTCGAGCGGCGTACCGCGCGTCTCGTTGAAGACGAGAAAGAGGTCGCTCCCGGGGCGGAAGATGTACTGGAAGCGGAGGTTCGAGGAGAACGCCCGGTCGAGCCCGTTGTACTGCACCAGCGCATTGAGGAACATCTGCGTGCTGAAGGCCCACCCGGCGCGCAGCGAGACGATGTCCGACCGGAGCGCCCCACTCGGCACGTGCACCCACGACCGCTGTGCGTTGAGCGAGAGGCCGAGGTTGACCCCCACGCGGGCACCGAGGTCGACGCTCGCGGTGGTGAGGGTCCCGCCGTACACGGTGTTCCGCTCGCCGTTGATGCCGAGCCGAACGGCCCGCGCGGGGTTCGTCGAGAGGAACGCCCCCGTCACGTGATCGTCGAAGGCGCCGGCGGGGACGGCGAGCCGGTCCGCGATGTCAAAGCCGTCGTCGAGCCGCGTCGCGCCGAGGCGCCGGTACGCGGTCACGCTCGCCCCGGAGTTGAAGGTGAGGTCGATGGCGTTCGCGACTCGCCAGTCCTGCAGCCCCCCGTCGATCCGCGCGATGTAGTCGCTGAAGGTTAACCAGTTCAGCGTGCGCAGCCCGAGCACGCCGGGGCGCCAGGTGAGGCGGGTCGTGCCTCCCGTCTGCTGGATGTTCCGACGCGTGATGAAGCCGAGTTGCGCGTCAGTCTCCTCGCCGATTCGCAGATGCTGCAGGGAGACGCCGTAGACCCCGGTCTGTGCGTTCAGCGCGATGCGCTGGGCACCCCCCTCACCACCCGGCCCCGCGGTCGCGGTCCGCGCCACGAACCCCTGCACGTTCACCACCTGTGTCGGCCAGAGGCTGAAGTCGATGCCTCCGGCGCTGTTGGCGGCGCCTTCGCGACGGCGATCGGTGACCATCGCCCCCACATAGTTATTCCCACCGATGTCGCGTTTGGCGCGTGCGATGGTGAAGCGCTCCTCCGGCACCGCCGTGGTGGCGTCGGTGACCATCGAGAGCAGGCCGACGGTCTGCCCGCCGACGCGACCGGTGAGGCGTGCCCCACCCCGCACCGGGACGGGGCCGTCCTCCGCGATGCCGATACGCCGCGAGAAGAAGAGGAGGAACGGCGGCGGCCCGAAGAGCTCGCGCGCGCCGAACTCGAAGACGCCCGCGTTCTCGAGGAAGAACTCCCGCTTCTCAGGGAAGAAGAGCGAGAAGCGGCCAAGGTTCACCTGCACGTTGTCGGCCTCGACCTGCGCGAAGTCGGTGTTCACGGTGGCGTCGAGGACGAGCCCATCGCCCACCTGCGCTTTCAGCTCGCCCCCGAGCCCCTGCCGCGGCGTGCGGTCCCACCCGCCCGCGCCGCGCGTCTCATCCCCGCCGGCGAGCAGGTAGGGACGCACCTCGACGTTCCGGCGCGGCCGCGGGAGGTCCGCCAATCCGGTCAGATGGCCGGCGAGGCTCACACGCGCGAACCCGCCCCCGCTCCGCGTCCATCCCTGCCAGAGTGCTTCCTCGTTCTTCCGTCGGACCATCCGATAGATGTTGAAGCCCCAGGTGTCCACATCGCCGCGATACCGGAGCGAGCGGAAGGGGATCGCGAACTCGGCCGCCCATCCCTCAGGGGTGCGCGACGCGACGACGCGCCAGATCCCGCGCCAATCGACGTTGAATTCCCGTCCCTCGTCCGTGATGAGCGCGTCGAACTCCGCGCCGTTGGGATTCGTCGCGAAGACCATCGCGTTGCGATGGTCGTGCATCCCGTCGATCAACAGCGCCACGCCATCGTCGCCGCCGAAGACGGGGCTGCCGTCGAAATTCGTCTCGAGTACGCGATCCCGCTCGCGGATGCGCGCCACGACCGAGGCAGGGTCGGTGTCGTGCGCCTCGACCGCCACGTAGAGCGTCGTCGCATCGTACACGACCCGCACGATGGTCCGCTCGGTGGCGGGGACGCCCTCGAGGGGTTCCCGCTGCCGGAGGTCGTCCATCGGCACCGCGCCCTGCCAGGCCGCATCGTCGAGCCGGCCGTCGAGCCGTGGTGCGGGCGTGGCAAGCCCGAGACGCTGCGCCGCGAGCGCGGCGGGCGCCCCCGTCTGCGCGGCCAGCGTCGGCGCGCCGAGCGCGAGCGCGCCGACGAGGACGGAGGCGATCAGACCGGTCGAGGACGCGCCGCGCCTACGGATTCCTGACGACACCCGTGATGCCCTCACGCGAGCGTCCGCAGGATCAGTGAGCAGCAGGTGACCGCGCCCTCCGCCTTGGCTAGTTCGCTCGCATCGACGAGCTGCATCGCATAGCCGTGGTCCTCGAGACGGGACCGCGTCCGCGGATACGCCTCGTCGTACAGGAGTCCGGTCCCGATCCGCAGGATGTTCGCCCCCATCGGCTCATCGGGGTGGACCGCGATCGTGCGCAGCGGCGCGAACGCTGCTGGGTCGACCCACGCCGGATTACACAGCACCGTCGCCTCGTCGAGGGCGGTGGCCGCCGACTTGAGATGCAGGCAGCCGGTGACCGTCACACCCTCCACCAGATATCCGTACGGCGCGAGGAGCTCCTCCAGCTGCGCGATCCCCTCGGCGTTCGTCCGCCCGGTGCGGCCCACGAACACACGCCGGCCGACTACGAACACATCCCCGCCATCGAGGGTCGCGGGGTCGCTGATGCGCGCGATCGGCCGGAGCCCGGCGAGCGCCGCCTCGACCGCCGGCACCTCCCCACGCCGTGAGGCGGCCCCCGGACGCGTGAGGATGGCAATCTCATCGAAGACCACGGCCGTATCCTCGATGAAGACCGAGTCAGGGTAGCTCGGCGCCGAGTCGACGCGCCGCACCGTGCATCCGAGGGCGGCGAGGAGCCGCTCGTAGCCGGCGTGCTGGATGCGTGCGCGCGCCACGTCGATCGGCGTCCGCGCGAGATGCGTGAGCTCGCAGTCCACCATCGACGGGGCGACGTCACGCGTGAGGGCGAGGAACGGGGTGGGCATCCGCTCCATTCTAACCGCATATTCCCGAGACGATGCCTATCGCGCCCCGCCGTTTCGGCGTCTGGAAGGCCACCGCCCTCGTCGTCGGGAACATCATCGGGGCCGGCATCTTCATGCTCCCGCGCGACCTCGCGCCCGCCGGCTGGACCGCCGGCGGCGCCTGGCTCCTCGCCGTGGTCGGTGCGCTCGGCGTGGCGTGGGTCTTCGCCCGCCTCTTCGCTGCCTTCCCCACCGCCGGCGGGGTGCACGGGATCCTCACGCTCGGCGTCGGCCCGCGAGCGGCGTTCGTCGGCAGCTGGGGGTATCTCGTCTCCGTCTGGGCCGCGAACGCCACCCTCGCGATCTCGGGCGTCGAGTACCTCGCGCGCGTCGTGCCGCTCCCCGTCGCGATGCCGTGGCTCCGACCGAGCCTCGCGCTCGGTGCGCTCGGCGCGCTGCTCCTCGCGAACCTCCGCGGACGGGGTGGCGACGTGCAGCTCGTGTCGACCGTGGTGAAGCTCCTCCCCCTCGTCGCGGTGCTCCTCCTCGCCGCGCGACTACTCGGTCGCGAGGGCGCCGCGGCGCTGACGGCGACCGCCCCCGCCCCGTTCACGACCGCCGCACTCCTTCCGGCGATGAGTCTCACGCTTTACGCGATGCTCGGCATCGAGAGCGCGGCGATTCCGGCGGACCTCGTCGAGGACGCCCCGCGCGTCGTCCCGCGCGCCACGATGCTCGGCACCGCGCTCAGTGGCGTCATCGGACTCCTCGTCACCTGCGGCGTGACGCTGCTGCTGCCGGGCGCCGCCACCTCCGATGCCCCGCTCGCCGACTTTGTCGCTTGGCAGTCGGTCCCCGTCGCGGGCCTCGCCGTCGCGCTCTGCGCGATCGTGAGCTGCTTCGGTTGCCTGAACGGCTATCTGCTGGTCGGTGCGGAGCTCACCGCCGCGATGGCCGACGACGGCGACCTCCCCACCAGTCTCGGTCGACGCAACGACGTCGGCGTCGCCCCGGTCCCGCTCTGGCTCGGGGCTGGTGTCACCACGCTCCTGATCCTCGCGGCATACACCGCGACCTCGGCCTTCCGGTTCGCCGCGCTCGTCACCACCGCGACGAACCTCGTGCTGTACCTGCTCGCCCTCGCCACCGCCGCGCGGTTCCTCCTCGATGGGCGTCTCCCGCGCACGATCGGTCTGGGTGCGGCCTGCGTCGGCGGGATGGTGTTCGCGCTCTTCGCGCTGCTCGGCGCCGGGGCCGAGGCGTTGGTCTGGGGGGCGGCGCTCGTCGCCGCCGGGATCCCGCTTGGGCTCGTCGCACGGCGTGCCGCGCACCCGGCCCGCGCGAACTGATGCGTCACCCGCGCCACGTTTTCCAATCGACCACGCCGTGAGCCACCACCAGGTCCTCATCGTCGGTAGCGGATTCGCCGGCATCGGGATGGCGATCCGCCTCCGTGAGACCGGCACCGAGGACGTCGTGCTCCTCGAGCGCGCCGCCACCCTCGGTGGCACCTGGCAGGCGAACCGCTATCCGGGCTGTGCCTGCGACGTGGAGTCGGTGCTGTACTCGTTCTCCTTCGCGCCGAACCCGGGATGGACCCGCACCTTCGCGACGCAACCGGAGGTCGAGGCGCATCTGCGCTCGCTCGCCGACGCGCACGGAATCACGGAGCGGATCCGCTTCGGCGAGGAGGTCCGCTCCGCCCGGTGGGACGCAGTGCACGCCCGGTGGGAGGTGGTGACCTCGACCGCGACCGGCGTCTGCACCTGGACCGCCGACACGCTCATCCTCGCGACGGGGGCATTGAGCGATCCGATCCGTCCCGACATTCCCGGCCTCGAGTCGTTCGGTGGTCCGATGTTTCACACCGCCGAGTGGGATGCCACCGTGCCGCTCGACGGACGCCGCGTGGGCATCATCGGCACCGGCGCCTCCGCCATCCAGGTGATCCCCGCGATCCAGCCACGGGTGGCGCAGCTGGTGGTGGCGCAGCGGACGCCCCCGTGGGTGATGCCGCGGAGGGACCGGGCGATCCCCGAGCGAACGCGCCAGCGCTACGCGGTGAGGCCGTGGACGCAACGACTCGCGCGCCTCGCGCAGTACCTCCGTCACGAGGTGCTCTTCCTGCCGTTCCGCCACGCCGCGTTGCGACGGGTCGCGGAGGCGGTGATCGGTCTGCATTTACGGTCGCAGGTGCGCGATCCGGCGCTCCGCGCGCGCCTCCGACCCCGGTATGGCATCGGGTGCAAGCGCCTCTTGCTCTCCGATGACTTCTACCCCGCGATGACGCGGTCGAACGTCACGCTCGAGACGACGGCCATCCGTCGGATTGTTCCGGATGGCATCGAGACCGTGGAGGGGACGCACCACCGACTCGACGTCCTGCTCCTCGCGACGGGATTCCGTCCGACGGATCCCCCGCTAGCACCGGCGGTGGTCGGTGCCGCGGGGCGTTCGCTCGCTGAGGTCTGGGCCGGGAGTCCTCGAGCCCATCTCGGCTGCTCGGTCGCCGGCTTCCCGAATCTCTTCCTGCTCAACGGCCCCAACACGGGACTCGGCCATTCGTCGGTGCTCCTGATGTTCGAAGCCCAGTTCGCACAGATCCTCGGCGTCCTCGCCGTGCGTCGGGCGCGCGGCGCCCGGAGTGTCGCGCCGACCGAGGCCGCGCAGGCGCGCTATGTGCGGTGGCTCGACGCGGCGCACCGTACCACCGTCTGGCAGTCTGGCGGCTGTGCGAGCTGGTACCTCGACCGGACGGGGCGGAACAGCACCCTGTGGCCCTACGGGGTGGGTCGGTATCGCCGACTGCTCGGACGGGTCCGCCCGGAGGAGTACGCGTTCGACGCCTGATCACCCGCGATGGCGAGGCCGACCCGCGCTCGCTCCGTCGTCACCTCCCGCCCTCCGTCACGTCTCTACTTGAACGTCCCGATCGGCATCGCCGTACATCTCGCGTCACCTCTTCCTGCCTGGAGTCGTTGATGTCCCGTTCCGCCCGCCACGCCCGTCGCGCCGTCCTCGCCGCCATCGGCCTCGTCCTCCTCGCCGTGCAGCCTGGGCTCATCTCCGCGCAGGGGACGAACCGATACGGCAACCCGGCGCGGGTGCGTCCGGCGCCGACCGCGTCGGGGATCTCGGTCCGCGACCTGCAGATCCGGCTCTATCAGTTCGCCGACGACTCGATGCAGGGGCGGCAGGTCGGCCGCGTCGGCAACAAGAAGGGGACCGACTATATCGCCGCGGAGCTCCGGCGCTTCGGTGTCATCCCCGCGGGGGATGACGGCACCTACTTCCAGGTGCTGCCGTACCATCTGCGCCGCTTCACGCCGAGTTCGCGCGTCACCGTGAACGGCACGCCGTTGGCGTGGAACACGGAGGTCGTCGCGGTCCCGGGCGCGCGCGCACCGCGGCCGATCGCCGACGCCACCGTCATCTTCGGCGGCACGCAGGGGGACACCACTACGCAGATCCCCGCCGCCGCCGCGGCCGGGAAGTTCGTGGTGCTCCTCCCCGCGCCGGGGCGCCGGACCGGCGCCGCCGGCCTCGCCTTCGGTGGGCGCGCAGGTCCGGCCGCGCCGAGCCGCTTCGACGCCGCGGCCGCGCTCGCCGTCATCGACCTCGACGACCTCTCGCCCGCGCAGCGCGTCGCACTCAACGAGCCGACCGTCGCGACGATCACCCCGGCGCCGCGCACCGCGCCGGTGGCGGCCGGTGCGTCGGTTGATTCCCTCGCCCTGCTCAAGCAGCAACTCAGCCAGCTCCAGCCGCAGGCGCAGCTCCGGGTCACCCGCGCTGCGGCTGCCGCGCTCTTCTCACGGACGAGTTTCGAAGGGGTGGCGCCCGGCACCACGGGGGGCACGGTGAACGCCTCGCTCGACTTCGTCGAGCTCCCCTCCGCCTATGGCCGCAACGTCGTGGGGATCATCCCCGGCAGCGACCCCGCCCTCGCGACGCAGTACGTCGCCATCGGCGCACATAACGACCACGTCGGCTTCACCACGCCCGTCGACAAGGACTCGCTCAAGGCCTTCAACGACCTGCGGATGCGGTGGATGCTCGAGAACGGGATGAAGCAGCCCACGATCGAGGTGCTCGCGCAGTTCCGCGTGAATATGGACAGCATCCGGCGTCGCGTCCCCACCCCGCGGCTCGACTCGATCAACAACGGCGCCGACGATGACGGCTCTGGGTCGATGGCGGTCCTCGAGATCGCGGAGGCGATCGCCGCGATGCCGGTGAAGCCGAAGCGCTCGACCCTCTTCATCTGGCATACTGGCGAGGAGGGCGGGCTCGTCGGCTCGGCGTTCTTCACGCGCAACCCGACCGTTCCGCTCGACTCCGTCGTCGCGCAGATCAACATCGATATGATCGGGCGCGGGCGCGCCGAAGACCTGCCGGGCGGCGGCGACGACTTCGTCGGGGTGATCGGCTCCTTCTTCGACTCCCGCGACCTCGGGGAGCAGGTGCGGACGACGAATGCGAAGCAGGCGCGCCCGCTCGCGCTCGACTACAAGTTCGACGATCCGATCAGCTGGGCCGGGTACAACAACCTCTACGGGCGCAGCGACCACTTCAATTACGCGCGCCAGGGCGTGCCGATCGCCTTCTTCTTCACCGGGCTGCACGGCGACTACCATCAGCGCAGTGACGAGCCGGAGTTCATCGACTATCCGCACTATGCGCGGATCACGTCGATGCTGAAGGACCTGACGGTGGATGTGGGGAACGGGCCGCGGCCGCGGCTCAACGGGACGAAGCCGGCGCGTCCTCGTCCGGTCCCCTGACCGACGCCCCCCGCGCCACGACCTCCGACGCGAACTCGGTCAGCGCCTCACCCGAGGGCGCGGACCTCACTCGGCGTCAGGTGTCGCCACGCCCCCTTGGGGAGGTCGCCGAGCGCCAACGCGCCGACGGCGACGCGAATCAACCGCTTCACCTCGAGCCCTTCGACCGCCAACAACCGCCGGATCTGCCGGTTCCGCCCCTCATCGAGCACGAGCTCGAGCCAGTGGCTGCTGCGTGACCCGGTCCGGAGGAGGTCGATCCGCTTAGCGGTGAGCCGCTCCCCCGTCGCGAGCTCATCGACCCCGGCGCGCAGGCGCGCGAGCACCGCGTCGTCCGGGAGCCCCGCGACCTGCACGTGATACGTCTTATCGACGTGTGCGGCCGGGTCGGTGAGCCGTGCCGCCCAGCGGGTGTCGTTGGTGAGGAGGAGAAGCCCTTCGCTCGCCTTGTCGAGGCGCCCCACCGGGGCCACGAACGGCAGCGTCGGGTCGTCGACACAATCGTAGACCGTCACGCGGGCCTGCGGATCGTCCCGCGTGGTGACGAGACCTCGCGGTTTGTTCAGCACGAGATACACGCTGGCGGCCCGGTCGACCGTGACGCCATCGACGGAGATCGCAGCGGTCTCGGGATGGACGCGGCGGAGCGGGTCGGTCACCACCTGCCCCCCGACCCGGACGCGCCCTGCACGGATCAACCGCTCCCCCTCGGCGCGCGAACAGCGACCGAGCTTCGAGAGCGCACGTGCCAACCCGACGGTCCCCGAGAGCGTGTTCACGCTCGTAAGTTATCGGTATGCCGAACCTCCGCTCGCTGACGCGCCGCGTCGCCCCCGCCCTCATCGCCGTCCTCCTGCCCGCCCTCGCCGGTGCGCAGCGCACCCGGCCAACCCCCGCCGCCGCGCCCGCCCTGCCGGCGTACGACCCCACGATCTACACCTCCCCGACGGCGACCGACCGCGCGCTGAAGGCCCTCCGGTGGCGGAGCGTCGGCCCGTATCGCGGCGGCCGCGTCGATGCGGTGGTCGGCGACCTGCGGAAGCCCTTCCTCTTCTACATGGGCGCGGTGAACGGCGGCGTCTGGCGCACCCAGAACGGCGGCATCACGTGGGAGAACCTCACCGACGGGAAGTCCGATCTGTCGTCGGTCGGCGCGATCACCGTGGCCCCGAGCGACCCGAACGTCCTCTACGTCGGCAGTGGCGAGTCGCAGCTCCGCGAAGACCTCACCTTCGGCACCGGGATGTACCGCTCCACCGACGCCGGGGCGACCTGGGCGTCGCTCGGGCTCGCCGAGACGCACCAGATCACCGACATCATCGTCGATCCACGCGATGCGGACCGCGTCTACGTCTCTGCTATCGGTCACGCCTTCGGGCCGAATCCCGAGCGCGGCATCTTCCGCACGCTCGACGGCGGGAAGAGCTGGAAGAAGGTGCTCTTCATCGATGACTCCACCGGGGTGAACGACCTCACCATCGACCCGTCGAACCCGCGCGTCCTTTACGCCTCCACCTACAAGTTCCAGCGGACCCCATGGTCGATGCTCGCTGGCGGCGGCCGCAGCGGGATCTGGAAGACCACCGACGGCGGCGACACCTGGACCGAGCTCACCCGGATGCCGGGCATCCCGAAGCGCCCGCTCGGCAAGATCGGCCTCGACGTGTCGCGCGCGAACCCGAATCGCCTCTACGCGAACATCGAGGCGCCCGACTCCTCGGGCGGCTTCTTCCGCTCCGATGACGCCGGTACCACCTGGACGCGGATGAATGACGACCCGCGGATGTGGGTGCGGAGCTGGTACTACTCCGCCGTCACCGCCGATCCCGCGGACGAGAACACCGTCTACGTGATGAACCTGAGCGTCCTAAAGTCGATCGATGGCGGGAAGACCTTCACCGAACTCGATGCGCCCCACGGCGACCAGCATCTCCTCTGGATCGACCCGGCGGACCCGTCGCGGATGATCCTCGGGAACGACGGCGGCGCGACGATCTCCTTCGACCGCGGCGTCACCTGGTCGAGCCAGCACACGCAGCCGACGGCACAGTTCTACCACGTGAACGCGGACGACCAGTTCCCGTACCGCATCTACGGCGCGCAGCAGGACAACTCGGCGATCTCCGTCGCCTCGCGCGGTGAAGAGGGCGGGATCGGCCTCCGCGACTACTTCTCCGTCGCCGGGTGTGAGAACGCGACGATCGCCTTCGATCCGCGCGACCCGAACGTCACCTATGGCGGATGCTACCTCGGCCAGCTCTCACGCTACGACCGGCGCAGCCGACAGGAGCGCGACATCTCCGTCACCGAGATCAACTGGGACGGCTGGGCGGCCAAGGACGTGCGCGAGCGGTTCCAGTGGACCTTCCCCGTGCTCGTCTCGCGGCACGACCCGCGCACCCTCTACGTGACCTCGCAGCACGTCTGGCGCTCCCGCACCGAGGGGGCAAGCTGGGAGCGGATCAGCCCCGACCTGACGAAGGCGGACCCGATGACGCTCGAGCGCACCGGGGGGCCGATCCACGGGGAGATGACCGGCGCCGAGTGGTATGCGACGATCTACGCCTTCGCCGAGTCGCCGCGGACGCCGCAGGTGCTCTGGGCTGGATCGGACGACGGGCGGATCCACGTCTCGCGCGATGGCGGGACGACGTGGCAGGATGTCACGCCCCCCGCGTACGGGGCCTTCACACGCACCGCGCACATCGACCCGTCGCCCTTCGATCCGGCGACCGTCTATGTGGCTGCGAATCGCTACCAGCAGGACGACTTCGCCCCGTATCTCTGGAAGAGCAGCGACTACGGCCGCACCTGGACCCGGATCGTGAACGGCATCCCGCGCACGGCGTATACGCGCGTGGTGCGGGAGGACCCGATGCGTCGCGGGCTGCTGTACGCGGGCACGGAGCTCGGCGTCTGGGTGTCGTTCGATGACGGCGCCGCGTGGCAGCCGTTGCAGCTCAACCTCCCGCGGGTGAGCGTCCGCGACCTCAAGGTCCACGGGAACGATCTCATCGCCGCGACGCACGGCCGCGCCTTCTGGGTCCTCGACGACCTCTCGCCGCTCCGGCAGCTCGCCGACAGTGTGACGCGCCGCGCGGCGCACCTCTTCCAGCCGGCGCGCGCGATTCTCTGGGAGGGCGCACGCGGTGGGGATGGCACGGGAGAGAACCCACCCTCGGGCGCGCTCATCGATTTCTGGCTCCGCGAGGTCCCGACCAGCCCGGTCACACTCGAGATCTTTGACGCGCAGGGGGAGCGGCTCCGCCGCTTCACCTCCGCCGACTCCGCGGAGGTCGACGACGCGCTCGCCTTCGCGCCGGCGGATTCAATCGTGCCGACGCGCCGCGGGAGCAATCGCTTCGTCTGGAACCTCCGCCTCCCGGGGATCCGGAAGCTGCCGAACACGGTGATCGATTACGGGACGACGCGTGGCCCCGTCGTCCCGCCGGGCACCTACACCGTGCGACTCACCGTCGGCCGCGACACGCTCGCCCGGACCGTCCAGGTGGTCGCGGATCCGCGGGTCACCTCAAGCACCGCCGATCTCGTCGCGCAGTATCAGGCCGCACGACGCGCCGTGGACCGCGTGAACGATGTGGTCGATGCCGTGAAGCGCGTGGAGGACCTGCAGCGGCAGATGGACGACCGGATCGGACGCCTCGACGGCGGACCGGCGGTCGATTCGGCCAAGGCGGTGCGGGCGCGCCTCGAGTCGGTGCGCGAGGAGCTATACGAGGTGGGATGCCACGTCGACCAGTGCACCCTCGATATGCCGACGAAGCTCTACAACAAGCTCATCACGCTGAACATGCAGGTGCAGTCGGGGGCGTACGCCCCGACGCGACAGCACGGCGAGATCTACGACACGCTCAACGGGCAGTTCGAGCGCCAACTCGAGCGGCTACGACAGGTGGAGGGAGAGGGCCTCGAGCGGCTGAACGGCCAACTCCGGGAGCGCGGGCTGCCGGCGGTGCACGTGCCGGCGCCGAAGCCGATTGCATGAATGCTGAAAGCTGGAGGCTGAAGGCTGAAGGCTGGAAGCTGCTTTCAGCACTCAGCTTTCAGCTTTGAGCTTTCAGCCTTCAGTCTTCAGCCTTCAGCGCCCTTTGAACGCCCCCTCCACCTCCCCCGCCACCGCATCGACCGGCGTGATCCGGTAGAGGCGGGTGAGGGTGCCGCCGGCGGTCAGCCGCCAGCGTTCCGCGCCGGTCGATGAGACTTCGATCGCCGTGATCGGTCCCGTCGACCCGTTCTGACCCTGCAGCATCCCGAAGAGCATCAGGGTCCGCCCTTCGTCGGTGCGGCGCGCCGAGCCGACGAGGGCGGCATAGATGTCGGGCGCGGGTCGGTGCTGCCAGACCCGCGTCGCTCGGCGGGCGATGGTATCGATCCCGAATTCGATCGCCCTCGAGTACGGCACGCCCGGCCGCTCCCACCCGTTGTCGAAGATCAGGACCCGACCGGGTGTCGGCTCCGTCACGTAGTGCTGCCCGAGGAAGACATCCGCCGAATCGATGGCGAGCGTCCCCGTGGGTCCGCCGAGGCGCCACTCGATCCGCGAGAAGTCGGGGGCAATCGAGATCACGTGGTCCGCATTCCGCAACGACATCAGCACGTTGCCTCGCGGGCCATAGCTGATCGCATTGCCGTGCAGCCAGTTGCCCGGCACCGAGCGCGAGCCGCGCAAGGTGTTCCAGTCGAGCTCCGTGAACGCGCTCCAACGCTTCGTCACGGCGCCGGTCTCCGGGACCCACTCCCAGAGCGCTTCGCCGACGATCGAATCCGCGCCGACCAATCGCGTCTCGTTCGCGATGAAGAGCAGGGTCTGCTGCGGGGTCGCGATCACGTCGTGATGGATGCGACCGTACGCCGTCGGCGCGCCGGTCGCGGGATGCGGGAGCGTCCGCACCGTGCTGCCGTCGATCCGCATCTCCACCAGTCCCTTCAGCGGGTCGAGCAGGACGTACGTGCCCGACGCCCGTCGTGTCGCGCCGAAGAGCGAGCCGACCACGGGCAGATGCCCGACGATCTCCCCGTCCTCAACCATCAGGAGTCCACCAAGCCCCCCGCTCGCGCCGACGATCTCAATGAGCTGCACCGGGTGGCTCGGCGTCCCGGTCGCGGTGAAGGTCGCGGCGAAGAGCGCCGACGGCATCGCCGGCATCGTGAAGGTCGTCCGCCGCACGGGCGCCGACGCACTCCCCTCGGCGACCGCCTCCAGCGTGTACGTCCGACGCTGCCGCAGCCGCGGGACGAGAAACCGATGCTCGGCGAGCACGCTGTCGCTCACGAGCGTCAGCACCTTGGTCCCCTCAGCGCCCCAGGTGACGCGCGCCGGCGCCGGGCGGGAGAGCCGCACCGTCACGACGCGCGCGAGCGCGTTCGCGACGGTGGTATCGATCCGGATGGCCTCGACCGTCGGCGCATCCGAGGCTGGCGAAGTCAGCGCGTCACAGGCGGCGAGGAGAAGCGTGAGCGCGCAAAGCCACCATTGCCGCATCAGAACACCCCCGGGATGAGCCACCAGGTGCGGGCGCGATACTCGGCCCATCCGGCGTGCCGGGCGAGCGACGCCTCCTTCATCACCATATTCACCGCGAAGACCCCGCCCCAGACCCAGAGCAGGACGAGCGCGGGGATCCAGTGCCACGCGACGAGCGCGAAACTGCCGTAGATCATCATCTCGCCAAGGTAGTTCGGGTGCCGGATGTATCGGTAGACACCATCCGTGATGAGTCCCGAGCGGAGCCGCAGCGTGAAGAACTTCTGGGCGTCCGCGACCACCATCAGCACGCTCCCGAGGAGACAGAGCAGCACGCATCCCGCGAGCCACGCACTTGCGGGGAAGGGATAGCGCGGGACCACGCGATGCGAGATCAGGAGCCACCCCGCAAGCCAGTAGGGGCCGAGGACGAGGGCGAAGGCCGCGAGCCCGCCGCCGATCGTGACGGGGACGCGCCAGCGCGGGTCGGGGAAGGCGAAGTCCTTGAGCAGCCAGACGAGCCCATAGCCGCCGTGCAGGGCCAGATAGGTCCAGGCCGCCGGTGTCGGCGCGCCATAGTGCCACATCAGCAGGGCGAGGACGGGCAGCGTCCCTCCCTTCTGGAGATTGATGACCGTCGAGAGCCGCCACGGGCGGGGACCGCCACCGAGATCCTCGGAGCAGTACCGGGTGACGCGCTGCAGCGTCGCAGCCCAGCGGGGCACCGCCGCGGTCATAGGAGCGCGGCGGCCACCACCGTCAGCAGGAGCACGCCCAGGATGATCACGAGGAGGCGGATGCCCGCATAGAGCTTCGCGACATCGGCGAACTTCGCTTGATTGATGCGGCCGAGGATGAGGAGCTGGTCCGCGAGCTCGGCGTTGATGCTGTCCTGCCGCATCTCATCCCAAAGGCGCCGAAGGGTCGCCCCCTCACGCGGAGCGACGTCGCCGTAGAAGAGGACACGCGCCGAGGCACCCGGTGCCACCGTGGTCGGCAGGCTCTCTGGCGCAGGCGGCGGCGCGAGCCGCGGACGCAGCACCGAGATGGCATGCCAGAGATGGTAGAACGTCAGGACCACATACGCGGTGAGCTCCGCCTGCACGAGGCGACCCCAAAGGCCGGAGCGTGGCAGGACGCCTGGGCCGGCCTGCACCGCGACGAAGAGCAGGACCCCGTTCAGGACGCTGATGATCACGAGCGCGAACCGTACCTTCTTGTCGGCGAGCTCGATGAGATCCTGCGCCTGCCGGATGGAATCGTTCATCACGCGATAGCGCTGGGACGGCTCGAGCAGCCCACGCTCCGCCTCCAGCCGCCGGCGGTCCTTCTCGCGGCGCTTCAGCTCTTCGGCATCGTCCGTCGGGACGGGCGGCGTCACGGGGTCCATTGCCGGGAAAGCTACCGGCGCCGGCGTGGTCCGCCAGCCGCCGCCGGACGCTCGCTCAGCGCGCCCGGCGGAACGTCAGGCCGAGGACCACCTGCCGCGGCAGCCCGGGCTCGTAGGCGAGCGGCGCGCCGGCGGCATAGTCCGGATTGATGAAGGCGCTGCCGATGAAGCGGCGATCGGTGAGGTTCTCGACGGCGAGGGTCGCGCGCGCACTGATCCCGCCGGCGAGGACGCGCTCACCCGCGAGGGCGGCACGATAGACCGTGAACCCGGCGACCGGCACGAGATTCCGATCGTCAGCGACGTGATCACCCAGATGCTGCGCGCCCATCTCGACGCCGAGCCAGGGGAGTGCGGGCGGTCGCCAGACGATCGCGGCATTGACGACGCGCCCGGGTAGCCCCGCCACCGCATTCCCATCGAGGACCACGCGCCCGCCGGGCGCGCCGAGGTAGGTCGAGTCCACGCGATAGCGATCGTAGACGTTGCGCGAGAAGGTGCCGGAGAATCGGGCCGAGATCCCCGCAGCGAGATCGGCGTCGATCGCGAGCTCGACCCCACGACGCGTGACCTGCCCGGCGGTGAGATAGAAGCGTCCGCCATTGTACGGCACCGGCTCACCGCGGACCTGTGTGTGGTACAGCGCCGCATCGAGGCTGAGCCCGCGCAACGGCCCGTCACCCACCGCGACATACCGCCGCATCCCTGCCTCGACCGTGCGCGAGAGGATCGGATCGAGCAGGGGGTTCAATGCCGTGACGGGCGTCGGGAGCCCGACGCCGGGGGGATCGGTCTCGTTCCCCGCCGGCGCCTCGATGCCACGCCCGTAGCTCGCGTAGACGGTGCCGCCCCCGACGCGCCAGGAGAGTCCCGCCCGCGGCGTCACCTGCGTGAAGCGGCGGCGATCGTCGAGCGTGGGCGCGATGAAATCCCGGTAGAAATACCCGATGTCGTCGTACCGGGCGCCGAGCAGCAGCGTGACGTGCTCCCCGAGCCCGACCTCGTCCTGCACGAAGAGTCCGGCGTTCTGTGCGCCCTCCCCCTTGTTGGTGGTGAGGGTGGTGCCGCGCGTCGCGCCGGGACCGAGCGTGTAGAACTGGATCGCGCCGTCCTGGTAGGCGAAGTCCCCGCCGACGCGGAGGCGGTGCGTCACCCCACCGCGCTCGACACGGCCGCCCCACGAGAGGCTGCCGCCGGTGTGCACCCGGGTGAAGTCGCGGAACGTATTCCGCTCCGACCGCTGGAGCACCTTCGGATTGACGAACAACATCGCGCTCACATCCTGCGTCGTACCGATCGGCTGGTCGAGCGTCAGGCCGAGGCGCATCAGCCGGTTGTACCGACGCTCGTCGCGCGCGGCGTAGGTCGCGTTCGCCTGCGCGGGATCCACCTCGGTCTGCGCTGGCGTGAGCGGTCCGGGGATCCGGAACAGATTGCCCGCCGCCGCCACCTGCACCCCGAGCCGTCCCCCGCGCGGGAGCGGCGCCATCGCGCCACCGACCATCTGCGTCCGCGACGCATCCGAGTGCTCGCGCCATCCCGCGAAGGTCGTCCGGGTGAGCGCGCCCCACACCTTGCCGTCACCGAGCGCGAGGCCCCCGCGGACGACCGCCCGCTGCAGCCCGAAGCCACCACGCTGCATCGTGACCTCGCTGAACCGACGATCGAAGGTCGGCATCGAACTCAAGCTGACGATGCCTCCGGCGGCGTTCCCGTACGCCGCGCTCCCGTTGGAGCGGAGCACCTCGATCCGCTCGATCGTGGCGAGGTCGATCTGGTCGAAGGCCGTCCGTCCGTCGGGTTCGGTCTCGGGAATGCCGTCGAGGAGGACGCGGATGCCGCGTGACGTGCCGGCATTCGAGCGGTCCCCCGCGCCGCGGGCCCCGAACCCCCGGATGGTGAGGCGGATGTCGTGCGTCCCATACCGGCTGAGCGCCACGACACCGGGCACGTTGGCGAGCGCCTGATCGAGGCCGAACCCGGAGCGGCCCGCCCATCGGTCGACGCTCACCACGCTGACAGCGAATGGCACGCGGGTCAGGCTCTGCGGCTCGCGCGAGGCGGTCACCACCACCGTCTCGAGCCGACGGGAGGTATCGGGGGCGGCCGTTTGAGCGCCGACCGCGAGGGCCGGGACGAGGATCAGCGCGACCGCGAGGCCGCGGACGGATGAGCGAAGGGGGGAGGGCATGCGCACGGGGAATCTAACGGCGCCTACGCCCCACCATCCCCCGACGTTGAGCCGCCCGTCGGTGACGTCGATCCACCCACCGCGCCGCGGCAGCGCCGGCGCGATATGTTCTGCCTGACCCGCTCGCTCACCTCGACACGGATCCTCCGATGCGAACTCGCCACCTCGCCGCGCTCTCGCTGCTCGTCACCGCCGCCTGCGCCCCCGGCGCACGCGTCGCCCCCGCCCCGACCGCCGACGCCCCGTACGACGTCGTGATCGAGAACGGCCGCATCGTCGACGGCACCGGCGCCGCGTGGTATCACGGCGACCTCGCCATCCGCGGAGACCGCATCGCGGCGATCGGCCCGCGCGGCGCGTTCCGCACCGCGACCGTCCGCCAGCGCGTCGACGCCGCCGGCCTCGTGGTCGCCCCGGGATTCATCGACATCCAGGCGCACAGCATCGCGCACTATATGGGCGGCGATGGTCGCGCCCTCTCAATGGTGACGCAGGGGATCACGACCGCGATCCACGGCGAAGGCAGCTCGCTCGGCCCCGTCAACGAGCACATCCTCGCCGCCGAGACCGATACGGCGACACGGCGCATCCTCGAGCGCTTCCGCGGCCCGCACGGCTTCAGCGCCTGGCTTGAGTATATGGTCGGACGCGGCGCGGCGCAGAACGTCGGGTCGTTCGTCGGCGACGGGACGCTCCGCGTCTACGCCAAGGGGGAGGAGGCCGGCCCGCTCTCCCCCGCCGAGCGCGACACCGCCCGCGCCGCGATGGCCCGCGCGATGGAGGATGGCGCCTTCGGCCTCGCGAGCGCGCTGATCTATCCGCCGAACACCTATGCCACGACCGAGGAACTCGCCGACGCGGCCCGCGCGATGGCACCCTACGGCGGCGTCTACATCACGCACATACGGAGCGAGGGCGACAAGTTCCTCGAGGCGATCGACGAGGCACTGCGGATTGGACGCGAGGGAGGCGTCCCGGTCGAGATCTTCCACCTGAAGGCGAGCGGCCCGCGCAACTGGCCCAAGATGCCGCTGGCCATCGCGAAGATCGATTCCGCGCGCGCGGCGGGGCAGGACGTGCAGGCGAACATGTACCTCTATCCGGCGGGCGGGAACTCCTTCGCGAGCTGCATCCCGCCCAAGTACGCCGCCGGCGGACGCCTCCTCGAGAACCTGCGGAACCCGGCGCTGCGCGCGACGATGGTCGCGGAGATGCACGCGATGGACGCGGGCTACGAGAACCTGTGCGAGATCGCCACGCCGGCGAACGTGATGGTGACCGGCTTCACGAAGCCACACCTCCTCCGCTTCGAGGGGAAGCGCCTCGCCGAGATCAGCGCCGCCCTCGGCAAGGACTGGGCGGAGACGATCATCGATCTCAACGTCGAGGAGGAGCTCGGGCTCGGCGAGATCCTCTTCCTGATGAGCGAGGAGAATATGCGGCTGCAGCTCCGGCAGCCGTGGATGAAGTTCGGGACGGATGCTGGCTCGCAGGACCCGTCGACCGCACGCGGGATGACCCACCCGCGCGCCTACGGGAACTTCCCGCGGATCTTCGCCCGCTACGTGCGCGAGCAGCAGGTGCTCACACTCGAGGACGCGGTACGGAAGGCGTCCTCCGCGGTGGCCACGCGCCTCTCGCTCACCGACCGCGGCGTGCTCAAGGTGGGGCTCAAGGCCGACGTGATCGTCTTCGATCCCGCGACGATCACCGACCACGCGACCTTCGAGCGCCCGCACCAGCTCTCCACCGGCGTGCGCGAGATGTTCGTGAACGGCGTCGCGGTGCTCCGCGATGGCGCGCACACCGGGGCGAAGCCGGGTCAGGTGGTGCGCGGCCCCGGCTACCGCCCGTGAGTCTGCGCCCCGGTCCCGACGATGGCACCCTGAGGGTGCGGTGAGGCACCGATGAGGGTCGTGGCCGGCGCCTTCGCCGGGCGGACGCTCGCGTCCCCGAACGATTTCCGGGTCCGCCCGACGGCGGAACCCGTCCGCGCGGCGCTGCTCGATCTCCTCGAAGCGGACCTCCCGGGCGCGAGCGTCCTCGACCTGTTCGCGGGGACGGGGGCGCTCGGCATCGAAGCGATCTCCCGCGGCGCACGGCGCTGTGACTTCGTCGAGACTCGTCCCGCGAGCCTCGCCGCCCTCAAGTCGAATGTCACCCGGTTCCGACTCAAGGACCGCTCCCGGACCTTCAAGCGCGACGCGCTCCCCTTCGCCGCCGCTCTGGGGATGGGCGCCTACGATCTCGCCTTCGCCGACCCGCCCTACGAATCGCGGATGCTGGACCGCGTGATCGACCACTGGCGGGCGACGGCATTCGCCCCCGTGCTCGCGGTGGAGCACGCACGCGCCCACGCGCTCCCGCCCGGCGCGGTGACACGCGTCTTCGGCGACACGGCGGTGACGATCTACCGCGCGCCGCGCGCCGAGAGCCCCGTCAGCGGCTGAGTGCGGGGACGGTCGTCGGGGGCCGGCGGTGGTGCGTCGCCTGCTCGTAGGCGTACGCGAAGCCGAGGAGCTTCCCCTCGCTCCACGGCCGCCCGAGGAACTCCAGCCCCGCTGGGAGCCCCTCCGGCGAGAAGCCCATCGGCACCGTGAGCGCCGGCCAGCCGAGTGAGGGACTCAGCCCGCGGTTGTCGCCGCGGCCGTAGCCGTCGGCGGCTCGCGGGTTCGTGAGCGCATCCGCGGGGATGACCGCCGGCGGCGCATCGTAGGTGGCGTAGATCAGCGCGTCGAGCTGCAGGTCCGCCATCACCTTGAGGAGCGCGACGCGTTGCGCCTCGCGGTACTGGAGCACGGCGCCGTAGTCGGCGTCCGAGGTGCTGCGCCCGACGTAGGTCATCAGGGCGCGGGCCCGCGATGGCGTCACGCCGCCGGCCAGCAGGATCTCCTGGAGCGTCCGGTAGGGCGCGTTCGGATGCTCGGCCAAGTAGCGATTGGTCGCCTCCTCGGTCTCGAAGTCGTTCCCCACGCGGCGGCCCGGCACGGTCGGCATCGCCACCGAGTCGATGACGACCGCGCCCTGGGCGCGGAGGTCGGCGATCGCGCGTGCGAAGAGTGGCCGGACCTTGGCGAACTCCGCCTCGGTGAGGCGCGCCTCCGCCTCCCGACGCGCGGCGGCGGTGTCGGTGGCCGTGCCGGCGGCCACGGGACGTGGCGCCACGCTCGAATCGCGGCGCATCCGCAGCACACCGATGCGCGCCCCGCGCAGCGCCGTGGGCGCGAGACCGGCGGCGTAGCTGGCGGGCATGTGACCGACCGTGGCCGCGGTGACCGGATCGTTCGGGTCATAGCCGGCGATCACGTCGAGCACGCGCGCGGCGTCGGCGACGGTGCGCGTCATCGGACCCATCGTGTCCTGCGTCGGGTTCGCGGGGAGCATCCCGAAACGGCTCACGAGTGGCACGGTGGGCCGGAGCCCGACCAGGCTGCTGACGGCTGCGGGCCCGCGAATCGACCCGCTGGTGTCCTCGCCGATCCCGACGAGACCGAAGTTGGCGGCCACACCGGACCCGGTGCCGCCGGACGAGCCACTCGGGTTGCGCGTCGGATCGTACGCGTTGCGGATGATCCCCGCGGCTGAGCTCAAGTAGCGCGAAGCGAACTCGCCCATCGTGGTCTTGGCGAGGATGATCGCGCCCGCCGCTTCGAGCTTCTGCACGACCGTCGCATCGCGGCGCGGCACAAAGTCCTTGAAGAGCGCGGAGCCATAGGTGGTCGGCATATCGCGCGTCTCGACCTGGTCCTTCAGCAGCACCGGGACACAGTGCAGCGAACCCATCGACCCGCGGGCGCGTCGGACCGCATCGAGCGAATCGGCCTCCAACAACGCACGGGGGTTCACGGTCTGGATCGCGTTCAGCCCGGGGCCTGCGCTGTCGTACGCCGCGATGCGGTCGAGGTACCCCTGCACGAGCTGGCGGCAGGAGAGCCGGCCCGACTCCATCGCCGCACGCGCCTCGGGGATGGTCAGCTCGAGGAGGTCGGCCTGCTGTGCACCGAGGGTCGGCACGGCGAGGCAGAGCACGAGGAGGAATCGGAAGCGTCGCATCGCGGAATCGTACGGCGGCGTCTCTCGTCCGGCCAGCGGACGAGCCGCGCCGCGGTCGCGGTACAGCAACGGCCGCCATCGTGAGTGCGCGACCATCCCCCCACCACCCCTGATCGGTCGATACCTTCCATCGATGGCCCTCACCGCCACCGTCTACACCTTCGACGTCGCCGTCAACGACATCGACCGCGGCGTCTACGAGACGCTTGCAATCAAGGCCGCGCGCCATCCGTCCGAAAGCGAGGACTACCTCCTCACCCGCGTGCTGGCGTACTGCCTCGAGTACACCGAGGGGATCACCTTCTCCAAGGGAGGCATCTCCGACCCGGAGGACCCGCCGCTGCTCGTGAAGGACCTGACCGGTGCCTGGTGCAGCTGGATCGAGGTCGGCGCGCCGGATGCAGCGCGTCTGCACAAGGCCAGTAAGGCGAGCCCGCGCGTCGCGCTCTACACGCACAAGGAGCCACGCATCCTCTTCCGTGGCTACGAGGGCCAGACCATCCACCGGGCGGCGCAGATCGAGGTCATCGCGATGGACCGCGCGCTCCTTGAGGCCTTGGTCACCCATCTCGACCGCCGCGTCCGCTGGTCGCTCACCCGCACCGACGATCAGCTCTTCGTCGATGTCGCCGGTGAGACGCTCACCGGGTCACTCGAGCGACTGCGCCTCCCCGGCTGACCCCGCGCGACGACCCAGACGTACGACGCGCTCCAGTAGCACGGGACGCGATGTCACATCAGCGCGTTGAGGATCGCGTTGCCGATCCCCACCAACGCCGCGCCGGAGATCAACCCCGCGCAGACGGACTCGGCGCCCTCCACCCAGATGGCGTGCGCACGCGAGCCGGCCGCCGGATTCCGCGACCCCTGCCACCAGAAGAGCATCGCGCCCGCCCACATCGCGAAACACGACTCCGGCGGCAACACCACGCCGAGCCCGATGGAGACAGCGCTGAGCGGGAAGCGTCCCTTGGTCCGGATGCGCAACGTCTCGAAGACCACCGCGAGCACGGCGGCGACGAGCATCGCGTAGATCGCCGAGGTCGGCAGCCGGCTGATACCGTTCGTGATGAGATCCGCGACCCCCTTCCACTGCAGTGCTGACGGCATCGCGAACTGCTCGCTGACCAATGTGGCGGGTGAGCGTGTGCCGTCGGCGCCCTTCGGGAGGAAGAGGAGAAAGAAGAGCGGTGTGGAGGCCGCCGCCCCCGCGAGGATACCGATGACGTGCCCGATCGCCTGCTGCCGCGGCTTCGCGCCGAGCATATAGCCGGGCTTGATGTCGCTGAGGAGGTTCGCGGCGTTCGAGGAGATCTCCGCCGTCATCGTCGCGGGAAGGAGGTTGCTCGCGGGATTCACGCGATCGATCGCCCCCATCGTGAACTGCGTGATCTTCGAGAGCGCGCCTGTCGGCGTCCACGATGTGAGCGCCATCGAGTTCGTGCAGATGACGGTCAGCACGAAGATCAGCGGGAGCGAGACGAAGGCGAGCAGCCAGGGGACGCCGAAGAACTCGTGCGTCAGCCACCCGCCGAGGAGGCTGAAGATCGGCACCCCGACATAGGAGACCCAGAGCGGCACCTCGATGTCTCGCAGTGGGTCCTCCCCCGCGTCGGCCGAGGCCGCCTTCGCACGGAAGAGTCCGGTGAGGAGCTCCGGCTTCGCGACGAGACTGACGAGCGAGCCGACGACCATCATCGTGACGCCCCACCAGAGTGCCCACTGGTTCACGATCTCACCGCGCGAGATGGCGACGACACTCCCGTCCGGCGCCGTATACGGCGCGATGTCGCCACGCTGGATCATGATCGGCGCGAGGACGGCGAAGTTCACGACCGCCCCGAGGAGCACACTCGTCGCGACGCGGATCCCCATCAGCCCACCGACGCCGAGCATCGCCATATCGAGCGTCAGGCGCAGGCCGAGTTGCCGGATGTCGGTACCGAGGATCTTCGGTGTCCAGAGGTGATAGCGAGCGGCGAGGTCGTAGAAGTACGTGTCGAGCCGCTCTTGCAGGTGGAACGGCTCCGTCAGGCGCGTCCAGCGATCCATCCGCAAGAGCTTGAACTGAAGGAGCCGCATCCAGCCGTCGCTGACGAGCAGCTGCCAGCCGCCGGAGATCGCCGCCGCGGCGGCGAGGAGCCGCGCCTTGAAGAGCCCGGCCGCCTCCTGCCCGGTGTACAGGGCGTCGAGCACCACCCCCGCCGCCCGCCCCTCGGGGAACGGCAGTTGATCTTCATTGATGAAGCGACGCTTCATCGGGAAGGCGAGGAGCACACCGAGGATCGAGATGAAGGTGTTCCACGCCATCATCTGCCACCACGGCACGACCCGCCCGGTCACGAGCATATACGCGGCGAGCCCGGAGACGAGCGGCGTCACCATATACCCGGCGGCCGTGGCAATCGACTGCGTTGCGTTGTTCTCGAGGATGGTGTAGTCGGGCGCGAGCCCTGCCGCCGCCAACCCTCGGAACATCGCGAAGGCGAGGATCACCGAGGTGACGCCGACGCCGATGGTGATTCCCGTCTTTCCCGCGATGTAGAGCGCGGTCGCGGAGAGGACCCCGCCGAGGAGGAATCCGGTGATCGCGGCGCGGAGGGTCAACTGCGCCATATCGCCGCGATAGACGCGGGTGAGCCACCACTGGTCCTTCTGCCGGCGCGACCAGGTGGCGATCTGCTCGTCGGTGAGTTGTTCGATGGCCATACGCGAGACGTTCGCGTCCGTGCCGGATGCGGGCAAGGGGCTACAGGGTATCTTCAGCGGCATGCCACCCTCGCTCGCCCTCCTCCGCGCGACCCTCCTGGCGGTCATCCTGACGTCGGCCCTCCCGCCGTCCCTCGCGGCGCAGGCCCCCGCCGATGCCCGGCCGCGCATCGCCGTGATGTCCGCGTTCGACACCGAACTCGTCGCCCTCCGCGCCGCCGCCACGATCACCGAGACGCGCGTGGTGAACGGGCGCACCTGGTTCCTCGGCACCCTCGGCGGGCACGACGTCGTGCTGCTCCTGAGCGGCTTCAGCATGGTGAACGCCGCGATGACCACGCAGGCGCTGCTCGATCGGATCCCCATCCGCGCGATCGTCTTCTCCGGCATCGCCGGCGGCGTGAACCCGGGGCTCGACGTCGGCGACGTCACCGTCCCCGCGCAGTGGGGTAACTATCAGGAGAACGTCTTCGCCCGCGAGACGCCGAATGGATTCGTCCCCTCGCGCGTGACGACCGACTTCGCCGGCTTCGGGATGATGTTCACACAGGGGACGTCGGTCACCGTGCCCGGGGCCCCGGCCGACTCGCTGGCGCGCCGCTTCTGGTTCCCCGTCGACACGCTCGCGCTCCGGGTCGCCCGTGCGGTCGCGGCGCGCGTCCCGCTCGCCCGCTGCACGACGGACGGGAGCTGCCTGCCGCACCAGCCTCGTGTGGTGGTCGGTGGCAACGGTGTGAGCGGTCCGACCTTCGTCGACAACGCCGCCTATCGGGAGTGGAGCTGGCGGACCTTCCAGGCGGATGCGCTCGATATGGAAACCGCCGCCGTCGCGGTGGTCGCGCACGAGAATCACGTCCCGTACGTCGCGTTCCGCTCCCTCTCCGACCTCGCCGGCGGGGAGGCGGGCCCGAACGTCGCCCGCACCTTCGGTCGTCTTGCGGCCGCGAACTCCGCCGCGGTCGTGATCGAGTTCCTGCGCGCCTACCCGCGCGCCGATGCGGCGACGGGGGCCCCGCGATGATCGGGGCGCTCCGGCGTGCCCTCGCCGCGGGCGAGACGACGCTCGCCACCGAAGTACGGGCCGGCGTCGCGACGTTCATCACGATGGCCTACATCGTCGTCGTGAACCCTGCCATCCTCGAGGCGGCGGGGATCCCGCGTGAGGCGTCCGTCACGGCGACGATCCTCTCGGCCGCCTTCGGAACGCTCCTGATGGGCGTGTACGCCAACCGCCCCTTCGCCATCGCGCCGTATATGGGCGAGAACGCCTTCATCGCCTTCACCGTCGTGAAGGGGATGGGGTTCCCGTGGCAGACCGCCCTCGGCGCGATCTTCCTCGCCGGCATCGCGTTCACGCTGCTCACGGTGTTCCGCATCCGCGGCTGGCTCGCCGCGGCGCTCCCGCGCTCGCTCAAGCACGCCTTCGCCGTCGGCATCGGGCTCTTCGTTACCTTCATCGGGCTCAACGACATCGGCGTGGTGGCGCTCGGTGCACCGGGAGCCCCGGTCGCCCTCGGCGCGCTCCGTGCCCCCCCGACGCTCATCGCCCTCGGCGCCCTGGGCGTGACCCTGGTCCTGATGGCGCGCCGCGTCACCGGCGCCCTCACCATCGGCATCCTCCTCGCGTTCGCCGGCTCGATGCTCGCCGGCATCACGCCGACGCCGACGGCGCTGCTGAGCGCGCCCCCCAGCCTCGCACCCACCCTTGGACAGCTCGACATCGCCGGCGCACTCACCCTCGAGGCGCTCCCCGTGGTCGTGATCGTCTTCGTGATGGCGTTCGTCGACACCATCGGGACCCTCTTCGGCCTCTCCGCGCACGCGGGACTCCTCGACGCCGACGGCAATCTCCCCGATGTGGAGCGGCCGATGCTCGCCGATGCGCTCTCGAACCTCTTCGCACCGATCGTCGGCACCACCACGACGGGGGCGTACATCGAGTCCGCCGTGGGAATCGAGGAGGGCGGGCGGACGGGCCTCACCGCGGTGGTGGTCGCCCTCCTCTTCCTGCTGGCGCTCTGGGCCGCTCCCATCCTGACCGCAGTCCCGCTGCACGCCTCGGGCGTCGCCCTCGTGGCCATCGGCGTGCTGATGCTCAAGCCGCTCGCCGCGCTCGACACGGCGGACGCCACCGAGTGGATCCCCGCCCTCTTCACCATCGTGCTGATGAGCTTCACCTACAACATCGGCGTCGGGATGACGGCAGGGCTCCTGCTTCATCCGCTGCTCAAGGTGGCGACGGGTCGCGGACGCCAGGTGCCAGCCGCCCTTTGGGTGCTCGCCGTCCTCTCGCTGCTCTTCTATCTGGTCTATCCGTACCGCTGACGTCCGGCGCCCGCCGCGTTGGGCGGGCGCGACGATCAGTAGCGCACGAGCGTCTCCGCCCGGACGCCGGTCAGTGCCGTACGCCAGGGCAGGAACGAGAGATCGATCACCGCCGCGAGCCCGCCGACACTCGCGCCACACCGCTCGGTAAGCCGGACCACCGCACGGGCGGTACCGCCCGTCGCGAGCACATCATCGACGATGAGCACGGATGCGCCCGGGCCGATCGCGTCCGCGTGCAACTCCAGCGCATCGGAGCCGTACTCGAGCGCATAGGTCTCGCGCACGCGTGCGCGGGGTAGTTTGCCCGGCTTCCGCACCGGCACGAGGGGGACGCCCAACTGCTGCGCGACCGGGGCGCCGAAGAGGAATCCGCGACTCTCGATCGCCAGCACGTGCGTGATGCCGGCCCGCTGCCACGGGGCGGCGAGTGCCGCCGTGGTGCGCCGGAAGAGCGCGGGATCGGCGAGCACCGGGGTGATGTCCTTGAAGGCGATCCCGGGTGACGGGAAGTCGGGGACGGTCTGGATCGCCGCCGCGAGATCTGCGGCGAGCGTCGGGTCAGACGACAGAGCGGACGGTGCGGGCGACGGCATCGGCGAACGCTCGTCGCCCCGCGGCGACGCGGCAAGGGCGGTCACCCGTCGGATCGCGTCCGAAGGTAGCGGGCGAGTCCGTGGAAGCTCGCGCGGAAATCGGAGAAGGCCGCCACCGCCTGCCGTTGCTCCGACGTGAGCCGATCCGCTATCGACGCCAAAACCCAGGCGTGGAATCGATCGGCCCGTTCCGCATCGCTCCCCTCGTCCATCAGGAGCGCCTCCGCCCGTTCCGCCCACGCGTCGAGCCTAGCGCGGAGCGCGTCGAGATGCGCCGACGGATCCTCCGACGGCCCGTAATGCGTCAGGAAGAGTTGTGCGGGGGCGAGCGCCTCGAGCGTCTCGAGACTCGCACGCCACGCCAAGAGATCGACATCTGGTGGCGGCGTCACCGGCAGGACGATATACACCGGCGGCAGGCGGATCCCGGCCGTGTCTCCGACGTAGGCTGTGCCATCGGTCTCGTCGAGGTACGTCACGTGATGCACCGCGTGACCCGGGGTGTACCGCACGGCGAAGGGGCGGTCGCCGATCCGCAGCGACTCCCCGCCGCGCAGCACGTACAATCGGTCAACCGATACAGGGAGGAGTGGCCCCCAGAGCGCATCCATCCGGTCGCCATAGATGCGCGTGGCACTCGCGATCAAGCGCGAGGGATCGGCGAGATGCCGCGCCCCGACCTCGTGGACGTAGACCGTGAGGCCCGGGTGCGCCGCGACGAGCGACCCGGTGACACCGGCGTGGTCGAAGTGGATATGTGTCAGGAAGACCGCGTGCAGGTCAGTGAGGGCGATCCCCTCGGCGGCGAGGCCGGCGGTCAGCGTCGCGAGCGTCGAGCCCGGCCCGGGATCGATGAGCACCGGACCGGCTGCGGTGTAGAGCACGCGACAGGCGACGGACCGCGGTCGGCCCAGATGCAGCAAATCGATCGTGAGATCTCGGGACGACATACAGAGGCGCACTCCTAGCGAAGGCAATGCACGAGACGAACGGGAACCGACGGCCCGGAGCCGACCAGCCGACGACCCAAGCTAGCCGATCGCAGCCCCTCCCACGCGCTCGTGCCGACTCGCCGGCCCGACGCGTCCGCGTCATCTTCCTAGGGGTCGCCCTTCCCACCTCCAGCTCCGATGCCGATGCGCCCGCTCCTCGTCGTCCTCGCACTCGCCCTCCCGCTCGCCGCCCAGGCACAGGGCGCCGCCCCCACCCGACCCGCCGGCGTGACCGATGCCGCCATCGCGATCGGCGACTCGATCTATCACAGCGGTGGCTGCCAGCGCTGCCACGGCCAGAAGGGGGTGGGCGCGAACAACGGCCCGAGCCTCGTGAGCGGTGCGTGGGTGCAGCAGGCCGGTAGCTTCGACGAGCTGGTCGCGACCATCACCACCGGTGTCCCACGCGAGAAGGTGAAGGACACCGCACGCCGGTTCCCGATGGGTCCGCGCGGCGGCCCGATGAACCTCGACGACGCGCAGGTCCGGGCGGTGGCGGCCTATGTGTGGTCGATCTCGCGCGCGAAGACGCCGCCGGCCGCGCCCTGACGACGTCAGAGAGGCGTCGCACCCGGGCGGACGGCACGACCTGCCCAGCGCCCTGATCGCCCGCTGCGTTGAGGAGGGGCGGGAACCATTCCCGCCCCTCTCACGCTGACTTCAGATGCGCGACCTCACACAGGGCCCAATCCCCCGTCACATCATCCGGATTGCCGCCCCGATGGCGATCGGGATGCTCTTCCAGACGGCCTACTTCTTCGTCGACCTCTACTTCGTCGGTCGGCTCGGCGACGCCGCCATCGCCGGTGTCGGCACGGCGGGCAACCTCCAGTTCATGGTGATGGCGGTGAGCCAGGTGCTCTCCGTCGGCACGATGGTCCTGATCTCCCACGCCGCAGGCCGCAAGGACGGCGCAGCGGGGACACTGACGTACAACCAGTCGCTTGTCCTCTCCGCCATCGCCGGCGTGCTGACGCTCCTCCTCGGCTACACGGCGGGCTTCGCCTGGGTCCGCGGCATCGCCGCCGATGCTCGCACCGCGGAGCTCGGCGTCGACTATCTCGCCTGGTTCCTGCCGGCCCTCGCGCTCCAGTTCCCGCTCGGGGCAATGATGTCCACCCTGCGCGCCACCGGCATCGCGCAGCCGACGATGGTCATCCAGGTCGCGACCGTCGTGCTAAACGCGATCCTCGCCCCGGTCCTCATCGCCGGATGGGGCACCGGCCGTCCGCTCGGTGTGGCGGGCGCCGCCATGGCGAGCGACATCGCCCTCCTGGTCGCGATCGGGCTCGCGCTCTACTACTTCAAGCGGCTCGAGCACTTCGTCCGTTTCGACGCCTCACTGCTCCGGCCGCATCTCGCGACGTGGAAGCGCCTCCTCGGGATCGGGATTCCCTCCGGGCTCGAGTTCGGATTGATGTTCGTCTCGATGGCCATCGTCTACTGGATCATCCGCGACTTCGGGCCCGCCGCGCAGGCCGGCTACGGGATCGGCTCGCGCGTGCTGCAGGGGGTGCTCCTCCCCGGGATGGCGATCGCCTTCGCGGCGGCGCCGGTCGCCGGCCAGAGCATCGGCGCCAACCGGCCCGATCGCGCGAGACAGACCTTCGTGGCGTCCATCGCCTTAGGATCGGCCGTGATGCTCGCGCTGAGCATCCTCTGCCATTTCCGGCCCGAGTGGCTGGTGCACTGGTTCTCCGATGAGCCGGAGGTTCTCGCGGTCGCCGCGACCTTCCTCGCGACGATCTCGATGAACTACGTCGCCTCGGGGATCGTCTTCACCTGCTCGGGGATGTTCCAGGCCCTCGGCAACACGCTCCCGACCGTCGTGGCGAGCGGTGTCCGTCTCCTCTGCTTCGTCCCGCCGGCCCTCTGGGCCTCGCACCGCCCCGGATTCACGCTCCAGCGACTCTGGTACATCTCGGTCTTCGCGACGACGATGCACGCGATCGTAGCGGTGGCGATGTTGCTCCGCGAGGCGCGGCGACGGAGCGAGCTGCATCTGCTCGACGGGACCGCGCCGGCGACGCCCGCTCCCGCCTGACAGGTCCGCCTCCGACACGTCACGCACGCGCCAGAGGCCACCGCCCCAGTCGGCGGGTTCTCATCCCGCGCGCTCCGAACACCGCCCGCCCCTCCTGATGCGACATCTCGTCCTCATCCTCGGCGATCAGCTCGACCCCACCTCGAGCGCGCTCGATAGGTTCGACACCGAACACGACGCGATCTGGATGGCGGAGGTCGCTGAGGAGTCGACGCACGTCTGGTCGTCGAAGCCCCGGACGGCGCTCTTCCTCAGCGCGATGCGGCACTTCGCCGCCGCGCAGCGCGACGCCGGCCGCACCGTCCACTACACGGCGCTCGACGACGCGGCGAACACCGGCACGCTCGCGGGCGAGCTGCGACGCGTGATCGCGACACATCGCCCAGACCGCCTGCTGATGACGGAGCCCGGGGATTGGCGCGTGCGCGAGGCGCTCACGACCGTGGCCCGCGAGCTGGCGATCCCTCTCGACATCCGCATCGATCGGCACTTCGTCTCCACGGTCGAGGAGTTCGCCGCGCACGCGAAGGGACGCAAGCAGCTCCGACTCGAGTTCTGGTACCGCGAACTCCGACGGAAGCATCGCGTCCTCCTCGATGCCGACGGTGGACCGGAGGGGGGTGACTGGAACTACGACGCCGAGAACCGTGGCAGCTTCGGCCGGAAGGGTCCGGGGCTTCTTCCGGCGCCCGTCGCCTTCCCGCCCGACGCAATCACCCAGGAGGTCATCGAGCTCGTCGGCCGACGCTTCGCCGACCATCCCGGCCGGCTCGACGCCTTCGACTGGCCCGTGACGCCTGAAGAGGCCCGCGCCGCACTCAATGACTTCGTGGCACACCGGCTCGCCGAATTCGGCACGTACCAGGATGCGATGTGGACGCGCGAGCCCTGGCTCTACCACTCCCGCCTCGCCGCCGCGATGAACCTCAAGCTCCTCGACCCACGTGACGTGATCGCGGCAGCCGAGTCGGCATACCGCGCCGGCCGCGTCCCGCTCGCGAGCGCCGAGGGGCTTATCCGACAGATCCTCGGATGGCGCGAGTACGTACGCGGGCTCTACTGGCTCCTGATGCCCGGCTATGCTGACCACAACGCGCTCGGTGCGCACGAGCCGCTCCCCCCGTTCTACTGGACGGGTGAGGTCGAGATGGCGTGCCTCCGCGATGCCGTCCGCCAGACGCTGGAGCACGGGTATGCGCATCATATCCAGCGACTGATGGTGACGGGGCTCTACGCGCTCCTCTTGGGCGTCGAACCGCGGGCGGTACACGAGTGGTATCTCGCCGTGTATGTCGACGCGGTCGAGTGGGTCGAACTCCCCAACACGATCGGTATGGCGTTGCACGCCGATGGCGGCATCATGGCCTCCAAGCCGTACGCCGCGACGGGGAAGTACATCGACCGGATGAGCGATCATTGCCGTGGCTGCCGCTTCGATCCCGCCGTCGCGGTCGGGGACGACGCCTGCCCCTTCACCACGCTCTACTGGGACTTCCTCGCACGCCACGAGGTCCGACTCGCCGCCAACCAACGGATGGCGCTGCAGGTCAAGAACCTGCGTCGGCTCGATGCGAACCAGCGCGCGGCGATCGCCGCGCGGGCTGACGCGATCCGCGCCCACGGCGGGGCGCCGCCTCGGAGCGCGGGCTGATGCCGAAGATGCGGAAGAAGTCCGAGCTGCCGGCCAAGACCTGCGAGGCCTGCGGGCGCCCGTTCACTTGGCGGAAGAAGTGGGAGCGCGACTGGGACCAGGTGCGCTACTGCTCCGATGCCTGCCGGCGACGGGGCGCATCGACAGACCGACGGTCTGCTCGTTCGTAGGCCGTCCCGGGGCCTTCGCCAGAGCGGAGGTGCCCCAGGATGCCCGTGATCACACCACCACGTTGAGGAGACGGCCCGGCACGAGGATCACCTTCTTCGGCGCCCCGGTGATGAACTTCGCGATTCCGGGCTCCGCGAGCGCCGCGGCGAGCGCCGCCTCCTGCGTCACGTTCGGCGCCACCTGGATCGTGCCGCGGGTCTTCCCGCCCACCTGCACCACGAGCGCCACGGTGTCGCTCACGAGCCGCGCCGCGTCGAAGGTGGGCCACCCGCCATCGAAGACGCTCCCCGATCGGCCGAGCATATCCCAGAGCACCTCGGCGATGTGCGGCGCGAACGGCGCCACCAGCGAGACGATTGGCGCCACCTCATCGCGATGGCACTGCCGCTCACCCTTCCGGAGGACGTTCATGTACTCCATCATCGCCGCGATCGCGGTGTTGTAGCTCAGCGCGGGGATGTCCTCACCGACCTTTTTGATCGTCGCGTGCAGCTTGCGGAGCACCTCGTCGTCCGGTGCGCCGGCGGTCGTCGCGTCGCGCACCGAGGCCCAGAGGCGGTCAAGGAAGCGCCGCACGCCGCTGATCCCGGCGTCGCGGAAGTCGCCGCCCTCCTCGAAGGGGCCGAGGAACATCAGGTAGGTGCGGAAGGCGTCGGCGCCCCACTGCTCGAGGTACTCGTCGGGGTTCACGACGTTCCCCTTCGACTTCGACATCTTGGCGCCCTCACGGATGATCAATCCGTGCGCGCGGAACCGCGTGAACGGCTCCTCGAAGTCGAGCAGGCCCACGTCGTGCAGCACCATCGTGATGAACCGTGAGTAGAGCAGGTGCAACACCGCGTGCTCGTTCCCGCCGATGTACGTCGTGACGGGGAGCCAACGCCGCGTGGTCGCCGCATCGAACGCCACGTCGGTGCGCGGCACGCTCGGATAGCGCAGGAAGTACCAGGCGCTGTCGAGGAAGGTGTCGCTCACGTCGGTCTCGCGCCGCGCGGACGCGCCGCAGGTCGGACAAGGCGTCCGGTACCACGCCTCGTGCCGGGCGAGCGGGGAGACGCCGGAGTCGTCGGGCTTGAAGTCGGCGACGTGCGGCAACACCACCGGGAGCTGGTCCTCGGGGACCGGCACCGTCCCGCAGGCGTCGCAATAGACGATCGGGATCGGCGGGCCCCAGTACCGCTGCCGCGAGATGCACCAGTCGTGCAGGCGATAGTTGGTCACCGGCTCCGCGTGCCCGTGGGCTGCGAGCCACGCGGTGACATCCCGCTTGGCCGCGCCGACGTCGAGCCCATCGAACGCACCGGAGTGCACGAGCCGCCCGTCACCCACGTACGCTGCGCCGTCGAGTGGCGTCGACGCGTCCTGCCCCTCGCCCGCCACGACCCGCACGACCGGCAGGCCGAAGACCTGAGCGAACTCGAAGTCCCGCTCGTCGTGCCCCGGCACCGCCATGATCGCCCCGGTGCCGTATTCCATCAGCACGTAATCGGCGACCCAGATCGGGACGGGCGCCCCGGTGGCGGGGTTCGTGGCATACGCCCCGGTGAAGGCCCCCGTCTTCTCCTTCGTCGACTTCCGGGTCACGAGGTCCTGACGCGCCGCCCGGGACTGATACGCCTCGACGGTCCCGCGCTGGTCCGGCGTCGTGATCCCCTCCACGAGCGGATGCTCCGGCGCGAGCACCAGGTACGTCGCGCCGTAGATCGTATCGGGTCGCGTCGTGAAGACCTCGATCTCCGTGACCGTGGTCGCGACCTCGGTGGTCACCGCCACCGCCGCGCTCCCCGCCGCGGCGAGCGGGTCGAGCACGCGAAAGCGGATCCGCGCGCCCTCGGACTTCCCGATCCAGTTCCGCTGCGCCTGCTTCGTCGTCGCCGACCAGTCGAGCGTCTCGAGATTCCCCAGCAGACGCCCCGCATACTCGGAGATCCGGAAGAACCACTGCTCGAGGAAGCGCTGTTCGACCACCGTCCCGCATCGCTCGCATGCGCCCCCTTCGACCTGCTCGTTCGCGAGCACGGTCTTACACGACGAGCACCAGTTGACCGCGGCGGCCTTCTTGTAGGCGAGCCCGCGCTGATAGAGCTGCAGGAAGACCCACTGCGTCCATTTGTAGTACGCGGGATCCGTCGTATCGACCGACCGCTCCCAGTCGACCATCAACCCTGCCCGATCCAACTGCCGTCGGAAGTTCGCGATGTTGCTCGGGATCAGGTCCATCGGGTGCTTCCCGACCTTCAGCGCGAAGTTCTCGCTGTGGATCCCGAACGCGTCGTAGCCAAGCGGCTGGAAGACGGTGTGCCCGCGCAGCCGCTGGTACCGGGCGTGGATGTCGCTCCCCGTGAAGGCGAAGAGGTTCCCCACGTGCAGCCCTTCGGCGGACGGATAGGGGAACATCATCAGGGCGTAGTACGGCGACGCTCCCTGGGCGAGGTCGACCCGGTTGGTGCCGCGATCGGCCCAGCGCTGGCGCGCCTGGGCCTCGACCACGGCGGGGTCATAGGCGATCGGTTCGGTGGGTTCGGTCATCGGGAGGGGCGTCGGTCGAACCCGCAATCTATTCCGCCCCGGCCGCGCACGGCGGTCGGGACGGCCTCGGCGCCCTCAGCGCCCGCGATCCCGCAGCTCCACCAGCAGGCACCGATCCTGGACCACGTCGATGCCGGCCCGGGCCAGCGTCTCCGCCACCTCGTCGTGACGAATCCCCAGCTGGAACCAGACCGCACGGGGGCGCGCGGCGAGGAGGTCGTCCAGGTGCGCCGGGATGTCGGAGGGACGCCGGAAGACGTTCACGAGGTCCACCGGCGCCCCGATCCCAGCCACGGTCCGGACGACCGGCTCCCCCAAGATCTCCGTCACCTCAGGGTAGTAGACCGGGACGGGAATCACCCGGAATCCCGCCCGCTGGGCATAGGCCGGCACGTCGAACGCCGGGGCGGGCTTTCCGGGGACCTTGATCCCCAGAACCGCGATCGTCCGGGTCCGCTCCAGGAGGGCCGTAATCCCGGCCTCCGACTCCACTATATGGGTGCGCCAGTCGCTCATCAGGTGGGAAATCACGCCCCCGGGGAGGTAAATTCAAGGGTTGCCCGCCTTCCCCCTCCCGACGTGGAGCTCCCCATGAAGATGCTCGTCCTCGGTGCCGGCCTGCAGGGCTCGGCCTGTGCCTACGACCTCCTCCAGAACCCCGCCGTCACCGAAGTCCGTCTTGCCGACCAGCGGGTCGACCGCCTCCCCGCCTTCCTCCAGCCGTACATCGGCGGGGAGCGGCTCAAGACCATCCAGCTCGACGTGAAGGACGGCGCCGCCGTCGCCGCGGCGATGCAGGGCATCACCTCGGTGATGTGCGCCCTCCCGTATTACCTGAACCTCCCGATGACCGAGGCCGCCATCGCGGCCGGCGCCCACTTCTGCGACCTCGGCGGCAACACCGAGATCGTCCAGCAGCAGCAGACCCTCACGGACCGTGCCGCCAAGGCCGGGGTCTCCGTGATCCCCGACTGCGGACTCGCCCCCGGGATGGTGAACATCCTCGCCCAGCTCGGCATCGACCGCTGCGACACCGTGGACGCCGTGCGTATCTATGTCGGCGGCCTGCCACAGCAGCCCGAAGGCCCGCTCCAGTACCAGATCGTCTACTCGATCGAGGGTGTGCTCGACTACTACACGACCCTCTCCTGGGTCATCCGGGACGGGAAGCGCACGCAGATGAAGGCGCTCTCGGAGCTGGAGCCGGTGACTTTCGAGGCCCCGGTTGGCACCCTCGAGGCGTTCCACACCGCGGGCGGCCTCTCGACGATGGCGTTCCGGTACGAGGGGAAGATCCCCACGATGGAGTACAAGACGCTCCGGTACCCTGGCCACGCGAAGATCATGGAAGCCATCCGCGAACTCGGTCTCCTCGAGCTCGAGCCCGTCACCGTGAAGGGGACCACGATCGTCCCGCGTGACGTGGCCATCACCCAGATGCAGCCGCGCCTCACCAAGACGAACTCCCCCGACCTCGTCGCGCTCCGCGTGACGGTCACCGGGACGAAGGGCGGGAAGCCGGTCACCCACCACTTTGAGCTCGTCGACCGCTACGACGCGCAGCACGGGATCAGCGCGATGATGCGCACGACGGGCTATTCGCTCTCCATCACGGGCCAGCTCCAGGCCGACGGGGCGGTCACCGCGAAGGGGGTTCACACCTCCGACGAGTGCATGCCCGGCGAGCACTACGTGACCGAGCTCGCGAAGCGCGGGATCCTCATCCGGCAGTCGACCACCTGACGGCGCCGTGCGGGCGCGGGCCGGGACTCAGTTCCCGTCGGCGCCCGCGCGGGAGAAGTTGGCGAGGGTGACACTCATCGCGTCGATCGCCACCCGGGCGCGCGTCAGCGACGTCCCGTTGTAGATGAAGGAGAAGACGAGCTCCTCGCGGTCCCGCGTCGTGACATAGCCGCCGAGCGAGATGACCGATCCCGTCGTGCCGGTCTTCGCGCGGACGTTGTCCTGCGCCGCCGTACCACGCATACGACTCGCCAGCGTCCCCGTCCGCCCCGCGATCGGCAGGGAGTTCCGGAAGCTCTCCCCCCACGGCGTCCGGGGGGCGTAGGCGAGGAGCTGCACCATCGACCGTGGCGTCACGCGGTCAAGCGTCGAGAGGCCGCTGCCGTCGCTCGCGGAGACGGCGCCCCGAGGGACACCGACCTGCGCCGACAGGAACTCACGGAGCGTCGCATCGGCCCGGGCGGCGGACCCGACCGTCCCCCAGTCACGCGCCGCGTTCCGGAAGATGAGCTCCGCGAAATGGTTGTCGCTATCCTCATTCATCTGCGAGACGAGGCGCTCGAGCGGCTGCGAGGCCCACGCCGTCACCGGCTGCGCGGTGAGAGGCGCGGCCCCCGCCTTGCTCTCGCCAAGCACCTCGACTCCCCGACGTTCGAGCGCGGTACGGAACGCCGCCGCGGCGAAGGTCTCCGGCGTCTCGATCATCAGGCGGTAGCTCCGGGCCCGACTGCGGCTCCCGATCCACCCGGACACGTTCACGCGCCCCGTCAGCGTATCGTGCCGCACCCGGATCGCGGCGCTCCGGCTCCCCTGCCGGACGCTGACGGAGGACCGGATGGGCACTCCCTCCTGCTGCCCGCCAAGGCTCACCACCGCCTGACGCCCCGACGGGCGCACGACGACCGAGGTCATGTTGCTGGCGAGCGAGAGCGCGGAGACGCGTGGGGCGAATCGGGTCCGCAGGTTGGCCGGCTTCCACCCTTCGGGGACCCTTCGGGCCTCGAAGGCGCTGGCGTCGCCGAGGACGTCCCCGCGCACCACGCGGATCCCGGCGTCCGCGACCTGCGCCGCGAGCGCGTCGATGGCGTTCGCCGCGGGCCCGTCACGCCCCAGCGTCGGATCCCCCGCGCCCCGCAGGATCAGGTCGCCGTCGATCGTGCCGTCCACGAGGATCGGTCCGTTACGCAGCACCTCGGTCTGGAACTGGTGCAGCGGCCCGAAGCGGTCGAGGGCGACCGCGGCGGTGTAGAGCTTCATCGTCGAGGCGGGGAGGAAGCTCCCGTCGGCGTCGCGCGCGAAGAGGGTATCCCCCGTCGCCGCCGAGACGACGATCGCGCCCCACCGGCCGTTCGCCGCCGCTCGGAGCACCCGTCCGAGATGGGCGACGAGCGAGTCGACCCCGACCGGCTTCCCCGCCCGGATCGTGGGACGCGCGGGACGACGGCGGCTCCGCGCGCTCCGGCTCGTGGACCTCGCCGGCGTGCGGCGCGTGACGGCGGCGGGCTTCTTCGCGGTCTGCGCGGGGAGCTCGGTCGGCGTGCCCAGACCCCCGAGGGCCAGCAGCACAATCGCACGGAGCAGCACGACGAGACGCATACCTCCGGGACGAGCGACACCCGCGCGACGTGACACGCCGCGTGCGCCGCGCGCCCGCCGCACCTCAGCCCGCATGCACTTGGGCGCCCGCCCGATCATCGCGCTGGGAGGTGGACCATCTGAAGAAGATGACCGACGCCAATCCGTAGAAGAAGAGGCCCCCGGGGATCCACATGATCAACCCGCCGAGCCGCTGGTCCGCGAGGGGCGAGAGCCCCCAGAGCCGCGGCGCGCTCGCGTAGGCCGGGTAGAGGACGTGGTCAGCGTACACGATGAAGATCGAAACGATCGTCATCGGGAGCGTCATCAAAAAGCTGTAGAGCATCTGCCCGGGATAGCTCAACCGCGGCAGTTCTGGCAACGGACTCAAGAGCGGCCACCAGACGATCACCGCCGTCACCAGGAACATCAGATGCTGCGTGATGTGCACCGGGTGATAGAACATCGCGCTGTTGTAGAGCGGCGGGAGGTGCCAGACGGCGAGCACGAGATTGAACAGGGCGAACGCAGTCCGTGGGACCGTCACCCAACGGGCGACGGCCGCGACGCCAGGATGCGCAAGCGCCGGCCGCAACATCCACCCGGGCACCCCGAGCAGCAGGAGCGGGGGTGTCACGAAGGTCAGCACGAGGTGCTGCACCATATGCCCGGTGAACAGATAATAGTCGCTGATGTCGTGGATCGGCCCGTTGAGGGTCAGGAACATCGCGAGCAGCCCCACCGCGAGACTCGCCTGCCGCCCCGCCGGGAGCCGCAGCCCATCGCGGCGGCGATGCACCGCCACCCGCCACTGATACACCGCCCACAACGCGAGGAGCCCGATGACGGTGCTCCAGTGGACGGTGAAGCCCCCCTGGGCCAGGTCGACGCGGGGATGCAGGAAGAGCGCGAGGCGCATGGTCGCAATCTATATGCGCGGTGGGGGGTCCGGCCGTCGGCCGAACCCCCCACCGTCCCGCCGGCGAATCGGCGGTGTGACGCGCTAGAGGCTGATCTTCGCGAAGAGGAAGAGGAGCGCGAAGATCGTCCCCGTGGCGACGATCAGCGGCCCCGTGAAGAGCGCCTTGAAGAGCTTGTGGTCGTACTTGAGATGCATGTAGAAGAGCACGACGATCGCGAACTTCGCCGCGCTCATGATCAGCAGCGAGGGATTGAAGAGCGGCGAGCTCACGAGGGCCGGGATGTAGTACGCCCACACCTCGATGACGGTGATGAGCGTCAGGATCGCGGCCACCTTCAAGTAGGTCGCGCCGGTCGGGTGCGCGTGCGCGTGCTCGGCGGGCTCGGAATCGTGGGACATTGGGGGCCTCGCGCTACTGGATGAGGTAGATGAGCGTGAAGATCGCGATCCAGACCACGTCGACGAAGTGCCAGTAGAGGGCGCAGATGTCGACGACCAGCTCGTCCTTCGGGGTGAGGCCGCGAGTGCGGTCGATCCACAGCAGCGACATCAGCCAGAGGACGCCCACCGTCACGTGCGCACCGTGGAAGCCGGTGAGCGTGAAGAAGGTGGACCCAAAGAGGTTCGTCTTGAGGGTGAGCCCCTCGCGCACGAACGAGGTGAACTCATAGGCCTGGAAGCCGAGGAACATCGCGCCGAGGAGCGCCGTGACGCCCAGCCAGAGCTGAGACGAGCGCTGGGCGCGGGTCCACCACCCCGCACCGGCCGGCAGCGGCTGCCCCTTGAGCTGCACCGCCTGAAGGGCGAGCACCATCGCGAGCGACGACATCAGCAGGACGAAGGTCGAGGCCGAGGTCACCGGGATGTCGAGGATCGGCTTGAACACCTTCCCTGCGGCATCGACGTACTCGGTGTGCGGGAAGGGCCCCACGAGCGACTTCCCCTTGTAGATCAGGTAGGTCGAGATGAGGGAGGCGAAGAGCATGCACTCCGACCCGATGAACGCCCAGATGGCGATCTTCCGGTGGTCGAGCCCCGTGGTCGTGTGATGGTGATGCACGTGGCCGTCGTCGTGCCCGGCGACGGCCCCGTGGGATGCGGCGGCAGCGTGGGAAGCCACGATCGGTCTCCGATTACTCGAGGGGGGAGGTCAGCCAGGCGTAGAGCCCGCCGATGAGCATGGCGGCGCCGGTGAGCAGGATGGCGAGGCCGACGGCGTGATGGTCACGGAAGAGGAGCAGCCCGCCGAACATCACGACCAGCCCGATCGCGGTGAAGAGCGGCTTCGCGGTGGGGTACGGCATCGGGATGCCGAGCGCCTTGGCCGTATGGCTCGCCGTCTCCTCCTGCAGGTCGGACGGATCGCTCGGGACCGCGTGACCGGACGGATCTGCGTTCCACGTCGGCTCCTTCAGGTCCCAGAGCGGATAGCGCGAGCCGATGGTCGGGATCTTCGCGAAGTTGTACTCCGGCGGCGGCGAGGGGATCGACCACTCGAGCGTCGCCGCGTGCCACGGATCGCCGCCCGCGACGGCACCGCGCGTGCGGCTGCGGACGAAGTTCCAGACGAAGACCGCGGTCGCGACGACGAGCAGGTAGGTGCCGTACGTCGCCAGCAGGTTGAAGAGGTCCCAGCCCTGGCCCGCGTCATACGTGTAGATGCGGCGCGGCATCCCGAGGAGGCCGCTGAAGTGCATCGGGAAGAAGGTCAGGTTCATCCCGATGAAGTTCAGCCAGAAGTGCGCGTTCCCGAGCCGCTCGTCGAGGAAGCGCCCGGTGATCTTCGGGTAGTAGAAGTAGATCCCGGCGAAGATCCCCATGATGGAGCCGCCGAAGAGCACGTAGTGGAAGTGCGCCACCACGAAGTACGTGTCGGTCTGCTGCAGGTCGGCCGGCGGCGACGAGTGCATCACGCCCGAGATGCCGCCGATGGTGAACATCGCGATGAGCGCGATCGCGAACTTCATCGGCACCGTGAAGCGGATCTCGCCGCTCCACATCGTCGCGATCCAATTGAAGATCTTCACGCCCGTCGGGATGGCGATGAGCATCGTCATCAGCGAGAAGATCGAATCCGCCACCGCGCCCATCCCCACCGAGAACATATGGTGGGCCCAGACGCCGAAGCCGAGGAACCCAATCATGATCCCCGAGTAGACCATCACGTTGTAGCCGAAGAGCGGCTTCTTCGAGAAGGTCGGGAGCACCTCCGACACGAGGCCGAAGGCGGGGAGGATCAGGATGTACACCTCGGGATGGCCGAACACCCAGAAGAGGTGCTGCCAGAGGAGCGGGTCCGCGCCCGCCGCCACCTGGTAGAAGGTCGTCCCGAAGACGCGGTCCATCATCAGGAAGACGAGCGCCACCGTGATCGGCGGGAAGGCCAGAATCAGCAGGAACTGCACGACGAACGACATCCAGGTGAACATCGGCATGCGCATCAGGGTCATCCCCGGCGCGCGCATGTTGATGATCGTCGTGATGAAGTTGAACGCGGCCGCGAGCGAGGAGACGCCGAGCACCTGCAGGCCGGCGACCCAGAAGTCCATGTTCATCTTGAGCTCGCTCGAGCCCGGTGCCACACCCGAGTACGCCGGCGTGCTCAGCGGCGCATACCCGAACCAGCCGCCGTCCGGCGCGGCCTGGAAGAGGATCGGCAGCGTGATCAGGATGCCGCCGAACAGGTACACCCAGTACGAGAACGCATTGAGCCGCGGGAAGGCGACGTCGCGCGCGCCGATCTGGAGCGGGATCAGGAAGTTGAAGAACGCGGCCGAGAGCGGCATCACGGCGAGGAACACCATCGTCGTGCCGTGCATCGTGAAGAGCTGGTTATACGTCTCCGCGGAGACGAACCCCATGTTCGGGCGCGCCAGCTGCGTCCGGATCATCACGGCCTCGAGCCCGCCGATCAGGAAGAACGCGAGCGCCGTCCAGAGGTAGAGGGTCCCGATCCGCTTGTGGTCGGTGGTCGCGAGCCAGCTCCAGAGCCCGGACTTCGCATCGGAGCCGGCGACAGCCGCCGGCGTGGGGGTGGCGAGGGTGGCCATGGCGGTCGTCCCTTACTTGAGGGCCATCAGATAGGCGACGACGTCGGCGATCTGCCGGTCATCCAGTCCCATCGTGTTGGTGGTCTTGAGGATCGGGTCGTACTCGCCCTTGCCGATCGTGTTCATGATCGACCCGGGCTTCAGGTGCCGCGCGTTCTTGATCCAGCGCGCGAGCGTCGGCGCGTCGTTCCGGTAGAGCCCGCCGGCGATCGTGTGCCGCGAGGCGAGATGCGTCAGGTTCGGGCCGATCTCCGAGACCGCCCCGGGGACGCCGCTGATCGCGTGACAGCCGATGCACCCCCCCAGCAGGAACCCCTCGGTCGCGCCCTTCACCGGGTCGCCGCCCGCCAACAGGGCGTCGTCGAAGGTGATCCCCGCCGGGATCGGCGTCTGCGGGATCACGTGCGGGAACTCCGCCTCGAGCCGGTCCTTCGGGAAGGCGTAGCCGGCGGTCGGCGCGGCGACGGACGCCGCGCTGTCGGCGACCGTCACCTGCGCGGCCGGGATGACCGGGGTCGCCGGCGCCGGCGTCGCGGAGAAGACGGCCGGCGACGCTTGATGGCGCGCCCACGATTCGAACTCGTCGGGCTGCACCGTGTAGAGCCGGAACTTCATGTTCGCGTGGCTCGAGCCGCAGTACTCGGCGCAGAAGCCGTTCCAGGCCGACGACGGCAGATCCGCCGAGGGCGTGAACCAGAGATGGTTCGTCTTGTTCGTGATCAGGTCCCGCTTGCCACCCATCTGCGGGATCCAGAAGGAGTGCAGCACATCCTTCGTCTTGAGCTCGAAGGCCGCCGTCCGTCCCACCGGGAGATAGAGCTCGTTCGCCGTGACGACCCCGAGCTCCGGATAGCGGAACTCCCACCACCACTGATGGCCGATCACCTCGACCTTGATGGCGCCCGCCGGGGCCTCGGCCTGCGTCTCGAAAATCGTCTTGACCGTCGGGATCGCGATCAGGACGAGGATCAGCGCCGGGATGACGGTCCACGTGATTTCGAGCGCCGCGTTGCCGTGGATCGGCTTCGCCGCGGGACCACCCGGCCGCTTGCGGAACTTGATGATGGTGACCACGAGGGCCACCTCGACCACCACGAAGACGATCGTGCCCCAGAAGACGAGGCGGTCGAACAGCGCGTCGACCGCGCTGTTGAACTCGGTGTTGTGGTGGAAGGTGGTGTTGGGATACTCCGTGAGGCCGCACGCGGAGAGCGTGAGGAGGAGCATCGCCACGAGTGCGACGGGAGCCGCCTGGCGGAGGCGCAGCTTCAGCATCGATCGGGAAGGCTGGGGGGAACGCCGCGTCCGAGCCGCGGCAACCTCTGTCGTCTCCCGGACGGGAGATACCGAAAGGTACCCCGGTGGTTCCGTCGGGGTCAACGCATCAGCGGCCCCGAACCGTCGGTTACCCCGCGGGTTCGATCGGGACCGTGTGCTGATCGCGCACCTTCGCCTCCGAGAGCTCCACCATCGTGCGGAGCTGCGCGGTCAATTCCCGGAGCGAGCGCAGCCGCACCTGCTCGTTCCCCCCGCGCCCCGCGATGAGGATGAGCTGCGCCACCTGGTCCGCGATGAGACTGAACTGCCCCTTCAGCTGCCCCTGCAACGGCGTCGCCACCCGCTTGATCTGCTGCGGCATCACCCCCACTGGCCGCTGCGCCTTCACCTCGACCGCCATCCGCTCGACGAGGGCGTGGATCTTCTGGAGCGTCAACGCCGCCTCGCCGAGCGTCTTCAGCTTCATCATCCCGGCGGAGTCGAGCTTCGTGGGGGGCATTGGGGAGGGGAGGAAGGGCAGGGGCCGGGGGTCAGGTGTCAGGTCTCAGACACCTGTGACCTGTGACCTGACACCTGAAGGGGGAGGTTACGAGGTTCCGGCCTGCCGCACCAGAATACGGCAGGTCCGGCCGACGGATTCCGCCCACGCACCGATTGCACTGCCCCGGGATCCCTGACTCCTGCTCCCTGATCCCTGACACCTGGTCCCTGCTCCCTAACCCCTCACACCTCCTCATGACCTCCCGTCGCGACTTCCTCGCCTCCACCGCCGCAGCCGCGGCCGCCATCGCCGCACGCCCCGCCGACGCCGATGCGGCCCTCACCGCGATCGGCACGGCGGGACCTGCCCCCATCGCAGGCGCCACCCGCCCCGTGGTCGTCTCGTCCGCCAACGGCCTCCGCGGCGTGAAGCTCGCCTATGATCGGATCGTCGCGGGGACCGACACCCTCGACGCGATCATCGCCGGGGTGAACATCCAGGAACTGGACCCAGACGACCAATCCGTCGGGCTCGGTGGCCTCCCCAACGCGGACGGCGTCGTCCAACTCGACGCCAGCTGTATGCACGGCCCGACCAAGCGGGCGGGCGCCGTCGCCTGCCTCGAGGACATCGCCACGCCGAGCCTCGTCGCCAAGGCAGTGATGGACTACACCGACCACACGATCCTCGTCGGTGAAGGGGCCCGCCGCTTCGCGCTCGACCTCGGCTTCACCCCCCAGAACCTCCTGACCGAGAAGTCACGACAGGATTGGCTCCGCTGGAAGGCGCGCCTCAACCCGAACGATTTCTGGCTCGACCACGACGACGATGTGCGGATCAACACCACACACGGCACGATCAACATGAACGCCGTCAACGCCGCCGGGGACATCAGCTCGGTCACCACGACGAGCGGGATGGCGTACAAGATCCCGGGGCGCATCGGCGACTCCCCGATCGTCGGCGCGGGGCAGTACTGCGACAACACCGCCGGCGCCGCCGGCTCCACCGGCCGCGGCGAGGCGAACATCAAGATCTGCGGCGGCTTCCTCACGGTCGAATTCCTGCGACAGGGGCTCGCGCCCGAGGTCGCGGTGCTCAAGACCCTCGAGCGCCTCGTCGCGATGACCGAGCCGCGCCTGCTGAACGCCCGGGGTCGGCCGAACTTCGACATCCAGTTCTACGCGGTCACGAAGGACGGCCGCTACGCGGGCGGGTCGCTCTACGAAGGCGCCGACTTCGCGGTCTGCGACGCACGCGGCGCGCGCCTTGAGAAGTGCGTCTATCTCTTCGGCCGCGGGCCCTGAGCATCACGCGCTGACCGTCGCCGGCTGACCGACGCGCGGCTCCGCCGCGCGTCGACCCGCACGGCGACCCCCGCGTCGGCTAGCCGAGCCGCGCGTCGAGGAAGGCCCCGAGCGCGCGCACCGCGGTGCGCGCCTCGGGAGCGAACGGCACCGCCGCCTGCCAGTCGTGCGGGAGCCCCGCCCACCGATCGCAGGTCACCTCGACCCCGGCCGCGCGCCCCTGCACCTCGAGGCCGAGCGCGTCGTCGAGCAGGATCTCACTCGTGCTCACCTGGACGAGCATCGGTGGCAGACCGCGCAGATCGCCGCGCAGGGGCGAGAGATACGGATGCGCGGGGTCGTGCGTGCCGGCGTACGCCGCCACGAGGATCGCCCCGTGCCGTAGCGCGAGCACGTCGTCGCTCGCGGCGTTCGCCACTCGCGATCCGCCCGCCGCCGTGAGATCGAGCCAGGGACTGATCAGCGCGGCGGCCGCGGGGAGTGCGATCCCCCGGTCCCGCGCCGCGAGCATTGCCGCGACGGCGAGCCCGCCCCCCGCCGAATCGCCCAACAACCCGAGACGCGCCGGGGCGATGCCGTCCGCGAGCACCGCGCCATACACCGCCATCGCATCGTCGAACGCCGCCGGGAACGGGTGCTCGGGCGCCAACCGGTACTCCACCGCGCAGACGGGGGTCCGCGCCGCGGCGGCCACCCAGGCGGCGAGCGCCCGCATCGAGCGCGCCGACCCGCCGATGTAGCCGCCGCCGTGGAAGTAGACGATCGCCCGGTCGGTCCGCGCACCGCGCGGCGTCAACCAATCGCACGGCACCCCGCCCATCGTCGTCGACGTCACCTCGAGCCCCGCGGGCAACACGCTCGGCAACCAGCGCCGGATCCCCATCCGCCGGCGAATCACCATCAGATCGCAGGTCGGCGCCTCGAGCGCGGACTTCACCCACCGCCGCGCGCCCCACGCCGTCAGCCGCATCGACAGGCTCGGCACGCTATACCCTCACGACGTCCGCAGCGCGTGGAGGAGGTCGGCGCGCGGATCGACCTCGACCGCCCGCGGCGCCTGCGAGAGATGCAGGTCCGCAACGACATTCGCCTCGTGCGCCGCGGGGACGCGAACGGTCACGAGCCGCCGCGACCCATCGGCGAGCGTCACGCCGACTGTCAGCGGGAAGCGATACGGCGGGAAGCGCCCGTCCTGCACGACGGTCACCACGAGCGTCTGCGCCTCGGCGTCGTGCCGCCACGTCACCTGCCCCTCCACGAGTCCGGGACGCGCGAGCCACTGGTCGAAGAACCAGCGGAGGTCCCGCCCCGACTCGCGCTCCATCGCCGTGCGGAGGTCGTCGGTCAGCGCGGTGCCGTGCCGATGCGCGGCGTGGTACGCACGTACCGCGGCGAAGAAGGCGCGGTCCCCGACTTCTTGCCGGAGCATATGGAGGACGAAACCTCCCTTCTGATAGCTGTTGGTGTTGAGTAACTGCACCAACTCCGTCTGCGCCGTGTCGAGCACGGGCCGCGTCGCGGTGACCGCCCCCTGACGCACCGCGTCACGGATCGCCTCCCGATCGGCCTGGAAGGCGCTGTCGCCGAACGCGTGGCCCGTGTACAGCGCGGCGAAGTACGTGGCGAACCCCTCCGAGAGCCAGAGATGCCCCCACTCGCGCTCGGTCACCGCATCACCGAACCACTGGTGTGCCGTCTCGTGGGCGATGAGCCCGACGCTCACGCCTTCCGACGAGCGGAAGAGGCGGTCAGCGTAGAAGATCGCCCCGGCGTTCTCCATCCCACCGAAGCGCGTGCTGCTCTGCAGATGGTTCAGCTGCGGATACGGGAACGCGCCCACCGTGCGGGCGAAGTACTGGACGATGTCCCCGGCCGCCGCGAAGCGACCGGGCATCGCTGCCGCCTGCTCCGGCGCGGTGAAGACGCTCTGCAGCACACAGCTCCCCCCTTCGCCCGCCCCACAGGCGGTCGCCCCGAGGGGATGCGCGACGAGGGGCGCCGCGGCGATGACCATCAGATACGTCGGAATGGGTTCGTCGATCGCCCACGTGGTCCGCTGCCGTCCGCCGAGGAGGAAGGCGAGCCCACGCTCCGTGCCGTTCGCGACCACTCGGCGTCCCGCCGGCGCGTCGACGACGAACTCTACCGGCGCCTTGTCCGACGGATGATCGACGGTCGCGAGCCAATGGCGCGCCCGGTCGGGCCAGTTGTCACCGAATGCCTGCCACCGCCCGGCGCTGTCGGTGGAGATGATCAGTCCGTCGCGGGGCGAGCCGCGATAGCGCACCGTGACGCAGAGTGTGTCGCGCGCAGCGCGCGCGGCCGGGAGCGGGATGCGCACCACGCGCTCGTCTTGGTCGGCGACCACGCGACGCGGCCGCACGCACCCGACCTCCGCCTCCGTCACCCGCATCGGGGCGAGCAGGTCGAGCGGGAGCGTCCGGACCGTCTGCGCCCGTGCCACGGTGAGCGTCGCCCGGACCTCGATCTCGGTGCCGCGCCGCGGCAGGTCGATGGCGAAGCGATACCGCAGGACATCGACGCCCGGCACCTGCGCCGCGAGCGGGCGGAGCCCCCCACCACCCGCGACCGCGAGGAGGAGGGCGCACGCGGCGACGACGCGCCGCGTCGGGATCACTCCGCGGCCTGCCGCAGCGCCCGCGCGAACTCGGGCGCGGTCGCGTAGCGATCCTCGGGCGCCCGCGCGATCGCCTTGAGCAGCACCGCGTCCACGCCATGTGGCAGCTCGGGCCGACGCGTCCGCGCAGGGATTGGCTCCAGCCGGAGCCGCGCGACCATCATCTCCTGCGCGTTCCGCCCCTCCCACGGGAGCTTCGCGGTGAGCATCTCGTAGGCCATCAGCGAGAGGGCGAAGATGTCGCTGCGGGCGTCGAGCGGCTTCCCGCGCAGCTGCTCGGGGCTCATGAACTCCGGGGTGCCGAGGATGATCCCCGGCGGCGTCCTTGCAGACCATGATGTTCTCGGGCTTCAGGTCGCGATGCACGATCGAGAGCTCGTGCGCCACGTGCAGCCCGTCCGCGATCTCCCCGATGAACTTCACGGTGTCGGCGAGCGTCGTCCGGCCGACGCGGTAGTTCCGGTCGCTGAGGATCTCCCCTTCGATGAACGGCATCACCACGTACACGAGGCCACCCACCGCCTCCCCGAGCCGATCGATGTGGCAGACGTTCGGATGCGCGAGCTTGGCGCCGAGCTCCGCCTCGCGCCGGAGCCGCGCCATCGCACTCGGGTCGGCCGCCAGCCCCGGGGAGAGGATCTTGATTGCGAACCGCTGCTGCGTCACCGCGTCGACGGCGAGATAGACATACGACATCCCGCCCTCCCCGACCTTCTTCACGATCTGATAGCGGCCGTCGAGGATTTGGCCCGTCATGTTGCCGTGCCCGACGGGGGTCGCCGGGGTCACGGGCTGCATCACGCGCGTCGGGATCGGAGCGCCGGGTGCGTCGGCGGCGGACGCCGTCGCGGCATCGATCTCCGTCATCGCGACGGCCACGAGCCGGGACCCGTCCTGAGTGCAGAAGCGCGCGTCACCGCCATAGACCCCGCCGCAGGAGGGACACCGCATCGTCACGACGGCATCCCCCCGTCCCCGATCAGTCGGCGCAGCCCGTCCCACTCGACGTTGCCACCGCTCAGGACACAGACCGTCGGCCCCTCGGCGACCACGAGGCCGAGGAGGAGCGCGGCGACGGTGATCGCCCCGCTCGGCTCGCAGACGAGCTTCATCCGGTCGAGGAGGAGCTGCACCGCGCACGGGAGCGCACCATCGGGGACGGTGACCACGTCGTCGAGGAAGGCGCCGAGGTGGTCGAAGTTGCGCGCGCCGATCCGGACCGCGAGGAGGCCGTCGGCGAGTCCTTCCGGGTGCGCCGGGATCGTCACCGGCGCCCCGGCCGCCCGGGCGCGCGAATACTTGGGCGCCCCCTCCGGCTCGACACCGATCACCCGCGCCCGCGGCGCGAGGAACTTCACCGCGGCGGCGACGCCCGAACTCAGGCCACCGCCGCCGATCGGGACGAGCACCGTGCCGACCTCCGGGAGATCCTCCGCGATCTCGAGGCCGAGCGTCCCCTGCCCCGCGATGATCGTCGGGTCGTCGTAGGGCGGCACCATCGTGAGCCCCTCCGCCGCCTGGATCTCGAGCGCGCGCTCCATGCGCTCCTGGGTGGTGACGCCGGCGTAGAAGCAGCGCGCACCGAGCCGCACCGCCCCGTCACGCTTGGCACGCGGCACCGTGGTCGGCATCACGATCGTCGCCGAGACGCCGAAGAGCTTCGCGGCGAGCGCGACGGCCTGGCCGTGGTTCCCCGAGCTCGCGGTGATGACGCCGGCGGCCCGCGCCTCCGGCGAGAGCGAGGCGATGAAGGTGTACGCCCCGCGAAACTTGAAGGCGCCGCCCCGCTGGAGCATCTCGGGCTTCACGTACACCGGGACGCCGGCGCGCTCCCCGAGGGATTCGACCGGGAGAAGCGGCGTGCGCACGGCGACCCCGTGGAGCATCGCCGCCGCCGCACGGAGCGCATCCAACGTGACGAGGTCGTTCGACGCGGTCGTCAGGGGCATCGGCGAAATCTCCCCCGACGCCCACGGCCTCGCAATGCGGAGCGGCGCGCCCGACGTCCGCCGTGGATCATCGCCGGCCCGGCCGCATCGTCTCACAGGGTGTGGTCGGGACCGGGTTGGGCGGGCCGTATCGCGCGTGGACCAGCCGGGTCCCGGCAGCGTCGATCACCAGAGTGAAGAGATCGTCGTACTCGTGATCGCAGAGATCGGGCGCCGTCGGGCCGCCGAGGGCGGCGATCCAGCGCCGCACGGTGTTCGAATGCCCGACGACGACGAGCGTCCCACCCGGATGCGCGCGCACGAGCGCGGCGACCGCCTCGGTCTGTGCGGCGGCGGGGCCGGCCGGAAGCACCGTGGGGGCGAGGCCGAATCGCTCCGCGACGGGGCGCGCGGTCTCGCGGGTGCGGAGGGTCGGCGTGTGCGCGACGACCGTCACGCGGGCGTCGCCAAGGGCGGCGGCGAGGGCCAGCGCGCGCGCCGTGCCCACCTCGGTGAGCGGCGGGTCGGCAGCCGGCTGCGTCGCCTTGTCGGCGTGCCGGACCACGATGACGGTGGTCGAGGATTGCGCAGCGAGGGGCACAGCAACGACGGCCGCCGCGAACAGGATGAGGAGGCGTCGCATCAGCGGCCCACCCGAAGTCGCGCGATCACCACCCCGACGCCGTCATCCGCGGGCCGCGGACGGAGCAGCTCGCCGTTCGGGAGCAGCGCGACGGGGAGCGCCCCGTCCGCCCAGGTGCCCCGGTACGCCCCGTCAGTACCGAAGACGTCGACGACGGCGGCCGTGTCTCCCTCGGGGACGCGGCGCACGTACATATGCGCGTCCGACTGCAGCGCGACCGCATCGAGCCGACCGAGCGGCGTCCCCGGGTCGCGACGGAGGACCGCGAGGAGTCGCGGCCCCTCGAAGAGCCGTACCACATAGCCCGTCGCCTCCGCGACGAGGAGCCGCGGACCGACGGCGTGGGGCCGGAGCGTCGCGGCGTCCGGGACAAGCGTCGCCCCGGAGATCGTATCACCGACGAGGACGCCCTCTGCCCACCGCCAGACCCCACCGACGCGGAACCGGAGCCAGGTGGCCCCCAGGAGCGCGCCCGCGAGCGGACGATCCGGGAGCGGGTCGAGCGACGGCCCGAAGCGCACGAGGGCGCCCTTCCCGGCATCGAGGACGACGAGCGAATCCCCCTGAGTCCCGATGCTCGCGGGGCGGAGGAAGGCGCCGGCCCCAGGCCCGCGCGCCCCGAGGACGCGGTCGGACCGGCCATCCCGCCCGAAGCGGACGATCACGGAATCCCCGACGAGCACATACGTCCGCCCAGCACGATCCGCCTGCACGAGGTCCGGCGCCACGCGGTCAAAGCGCCAGGGAGTCCCATCCGCCGCCGAGAGCAGCCCGATCTCCTCGACCCGCCAGGCGAGCGACCGCTCGGCGTGACGTGAAGTGAGGAGCCGAACGCCGGCGGAATCGACGCGCGTCAGGTCGGGATCGCCGGGCGGGGTGGCGCGACAGCCGGCCGTGAGGAGCGCTGCCGCGCAGGGGAGCCAGAGGAGGAATCGCATCCTCGCAAGCTACAACGACGCGGGGGCGGCACGTCGTCCGTGCCGCCCCCGTGGGTCGCGCCGACGCGCTCGCGCGCCGCCGGCGTCACACACTCATTTCACTCGGTCGCGCCGAGGGCGAGCTGGCCGTCGTCGCCGGGCTCCTCACCGCCCTCGCCCTCCTTGTCGTCCGAGACGACGCGGGCGATCGCCGCGACGACATCGCCGAGTTCGAGGTTCTTGAGCTTCACGCCCTGCGCGACCCGCCCGGTCTCCCGGATGTCCTTCACCGCGCAACGCAGGGACTGGCCGCCACGGGTGATGAGCATCAGGCCATCCTCGGGGAGCACCTCGAGCAGCCCGACGACGTCCCCCGTCTTCTCGGTCCGCTTCACGGTGAGGATCCCCTTCCCGCCGCGGCCCTGGACCCGATACTCGTCGACGTTCGTGAGCTTGCCCATCGCGAGCTCGGAGACGACGAGGAGCGACGCCTCGCGCTTCACCACGACCATCCCGACGACGCGGTCCCCCGCGCCGAGGGCGATCCCCTTCACGCCGGTGGTGTCGCGGCCCATCGAGCGGACCTCGTCCTCGTGGAACCGGATGCTGAGCCCGTGCTTCGTCACGAGCACCACGTCGTTCGTCCCCGATGTGATCTGTACGTCGACAAGCTCGTCCCCCTCCTCGAGCTTGATCCCCTTCACGCCCGTGGAGCGGACGTTCGAGTACTCGTTGAGCGCGGTCTTCTTGACCGTGCCCTGCCGCGTGCAGAAGAGGAGGAACTCGGTCTCAGTGAACTCCTTCACCGGGACGATCGCCTTCACCTCGGTGTCGGCCGCGACGTTGATCAGGTTCACGATCGGCTTCCCCTTGGTCGCGCGCGCGCCCTCGGGGATCTCGTGGACCTTGAGCCAGAAGCAGCGCCCGTCCTGCGTGAAGACGAGCAGGTAGTCGTGCGTCTTGGCGACGAAGAGGTGCTCGACGAAATCGTCGGTCCGGAGCTCCGTCCCCTTGGTCCCCACGCCGCCGCGCCGCTGCTTGCGGTAGGTGGAGATCGAGGTCCGCTTGATGTAGCCGGCGTGGGAGATCGTCACGACGACCTCCTCGTTCGCGATGAGGTCCTCGATCGAGAACTCCCCCTCGTCGCCCACGATCTCAGTCCGACGCTCATCGCCGTACTCGGCGACGAGGGCGCCGAGCTCGTCCTTCATCACCTGCATCCGCTGCGGCTGCGAGGCGAGGAGCGCCTCGAGCGCGGCGATCTGCGCGCGCACCTCGCGGAGCTCCTCCTCGAGCTTGTCGATCTCGAGACCGGTGAGCTTGGCGAGGCGCATGTTGAGGATCGCCTCGGCCTGCTTCTCGGAGAGCTTGAAGCGCTTCTGCAGCTCGGCGCTCGCCTCCGGTGTGTCCGCCGACCCCCGGATGACCTTGATGACCGCGTCGATGTTGTCGACCGCGATCTTCAAGCCCTCGAGGATGTGCTCGCGCTCCTTCGCCTTGTCGAGGTCGAACTGCGTGCGCCGGACGATCACCTCGTGCCGGTGCGCGATCCAGTGCTGGAGCACCTCGCGGAGCCCCATCACCTTCGGGACCAGCCGCTTCGTCGCCGGGTCGGGGACGAGCGCCAGCATGATCACACCGAAGGTGCTCTGCATCGCGGTGTGCTTGTAGAGCTGGTTCAGCACGACCTTCGGGATCGCGTCTCGCTTGAGCTCGATGACGATGCGCGTCTGCGCGTCCGACTCGTCGCGCAGGTCGGAGACCCCCTCGATCTTCTTGTCGCGCACCAGCTCGGCGATGGTCGCCACGAGGTTGGCGCGGTTCACCTGGTATGGGAGCTCGGTGACGACGATCTGCGACTTGTTCGAGGATTCCTTCTCCTCGACCACGGCGCGCGCGCGCATGATCACCTTGCCGCGCCCCGTCTCGAGATAGTCGCCGATCCCCGCGCGCCCGTAGATGAACGCCCCCGTGGGGAAGTCGGGCCCCTTCACGAGGCCACGCAGCGTCGCCGTCGGGACCTCGGGGTCATCGATCATCGCCGTGATCGCCGCCGCGACCTCGCGGAGGTTGTGCGGCGGGATGTTCGTCGCCATCCCGACCGCGATGCCGGCCGAGCCGTTCACCAGGAGGTTCGGCAGCGCCGAGGGGAGGACCGTCGGCTCCTCGAGACGGTCGTCGAAGTTCGGCGCGAAGTCGACGGTGTTCTTGTCGATGTCAGTCAGCATCTCGACCGCCACCTTCGTCAGGCGCGACTCCGTGTACCGGTACGCCGCCGCCGGGTCGCCGTCGACCGAGCCGAAGTTCCCCTGCCCGTCCACCAGCGGGTAGCGCAGCGAGAAGTCCTGCACCATCCGGACGAGCGCGTCGTACACCGACTGGTCGCCGTGCGGGTGGTACTTGCCGAGCACGTCGCCGACGACGGTCGCCGACTTCTTGTACGCCCGGCCCGGGACCAGCCCGAGCTCGTTCATCGCGTACAGCACGCGCCGATGCACCGGCTTGAGGCCGTCGCGCACGTCGGGCAGCGCCCGGCTCACGATGACGCTCATCGAATAGTTGATGAACGACTCGCGCACCTCGTCCTGGATGAGGCGCGGCAGGATGCGTTCGCGGTTGTTCGGCGCGGTCATGGCGGCGGGGGAGAGAAGAGGGGTCGCGCCCCTCGGACGCGACCCCTCAAGTTACCCGCCCCGGACCCCCGGTTCAATCGGAAATCAGGGGGTGCCGCCCTCGGCCGGGGGACGCGCCGTCCCCTCCTCCGCCCGCTCCTCCGACGCGAGCTCGCGCGCGATCCGCTCCCGCTCGGTCCGCCACGACTCGTACCACCGCCGCGTCACCTCGCCCGCGAGGTCGCGGCTCCCCAGCCCGAAGGCGAGCGAGAGCGCGAGGGCCAGCGCCCCGAAGATGATCGCAAAAGCGGTCGTCACGATGTCGGTCGCGACCCCGAGCTCCTGCAGTGCCATGAAAGTCGCCAGCAGGATCACGCCCCCCTTCCCCGCCCGCGCTAGGGTCGGCCCGCCATCGAGGTTCTGCGTGGAGGCGGTGATCAGCGCGGAGACGAAATCCCCGAGCACGATCCCGAGGATCACGATCACGACCGCCGCAATCACACTTGGCACGTAGCTCAGTAGCTCGGAGAAGACCTGCCCGAGGTAGTCGATCCCGAGTGCGTCGGCGGCGACGAGCATCGCCGTGAAGAGGATCAGCCAGAAGATGAGGTTCGCCACCACCCGGGTCGGGTTGACCGGCTGGCCGGTATGGTCGTGCGCGGGGATGCCACCGCGCTTGAGCACGTCGTTGAGGTGCATCCGACGCAGCACGCGCCCCACCGCGCGCTGCGCGAGCTTGGCGAGCGCGTAGCCGATGGTGATCACCGCGGCCGCGCCGAACATCGCGGGGAGGTACTCGAGGAGCCAGCGGAGACTGTCGAGGAGTCGGCTTAGGAAGGTCGAGGAGTCCATAACGAGGTCAGAAGGTGTACGAAAGGAACGCGTGACGTCCCGGGCGGCGGGTCGCGGCGGCCACGGCCGCCAACGGGTCGAGAAGGAGTCGGTCGAGCGCGCCGACCCGCCCCGCATCGCGGACGGGTTCGACGAAGCGCGCGGTCAGCAGGGCGCCCACCGCCGCACCGGCGGTGGCGGCGGCGAGGCTCGTCGCCCCGTCCCGCTGGCCCTCCTCCTTCGCGAGGAGCCCGACGCCCAGCCCCATCAGCGCACCGGCGCCGCTGCCGAGGGTGACGAGGTTCGCTTCGCCCCGCGTATGGTCGTACCGACGGACGAGCGCGTAGTTCGCCCCGACGGTGCCGGCGAGGGCGCCCCCGAGCATCGCGAGCGCCACGGTCTGCGGCTCCGGCGACCCGTTGGCGACGGCGGTCGCGCCCGCCGTCGCGCCGATCGTCGCACCGAGCCAGAGGGTCTGGACGTCCCCGACGGTGACCCGCGCGGGCGTCGTCGCGGCCCAGGCGCGCCCGAGTCCGGCGCCGAGCCACCCGGACGCCGCCCAAACCGCGGCAGCCGTCGCCTCCGCCCCACCCTTGGTGTCGAAGAGGTCGCGGTCGGTCGTCACGGTGAGCGCCATCGCCGACGCGAAGGCGAGATCGTGCCCGAAGAGCGTCGCCGCGGCCTGCCCCCCCGACGCACCGGTGCCGAGCACGAGCCCCGCCGCGGTTCCACCGATCCCGCCGACGAGCAACGCGGCCGCCCGCTCGCGCGCACCGGCGCCGGACTGCGAGGCGATCGCCACGGCGTGCCCTGCCCCGCGGACGGAGAGGCCCGTCGCCAGGAGTTGACGCCCCTCGGTGATCGGCACGTGCCGCGTCACCTCACCGGCGGCGAAGAACAGCCCACCCGACATCACGAGGTACGCAGCGACGAAGCTCACCGCATCGTCGGCCGTCGCGACGGCGAGCGCGGGGCCGTACGTGGTCAGGCCGAGGAGGGTCTGGTCGCGCACGAAGCGTGTCCGGAGCTCGGAGGGCTCCTGCGCCTCGAGGCGGAGGGAGAGCCCGAGCGAGAGGGCGACGAGGCCGAGGAGGGACGAGCGTCTCATCCGCGATAATCTAGCGTTCGCGCCTCGACTCAGTTGCGCGTCCCGCGCTTGAGGTCGAAGAGCACGCTCCGATGGCACCCGGGACAGAGCAACCACTCGCGGCGCCTGGCGTAGCCCAACCCGAAGCTCCCGCCGCCCAGCGCCTTCGCCTGCATCCGCACGGCACAGCGCGGGCAGTCCGCGTGGCCATCGCGCGCGTACGTCTCGCGGACGGCGCGCTCCTCCGCCAGGGAGAACTGGGCCGCGTCAGCCATCGCCGATCCGCAGAACGACCTTGCCGAACTGCCGCCCCGACGCGAGCCGCTCGAATGCGGCCCGACCGTCCGCGAGGTCCCACACGCCGTCCACCGGCGGCACGAGCTGGCCGGCCACGAACGCTGCGACGATCGCGTCGAGTTCGGCGTCGTTCCCCATCGTCGACCCGAGGATCGACCACTGGTTCCAGAAGAGCTTCCGCACATCCATCGCGAGCGCGGGCCCCGAGGTGCCACCGCACGTGACGAGCCGCCCGCCGCGCGCGAGCGCCCCGAGCGACTGCGCCCACGTCCGCTCCCCGACCGAGTCCACGACGACGTCCACGCCACGCTTCCCGGTCCGCTCGCGGATCGTCTTCCCGATGTCGCCCGCCGAGTGGTCGAGGCACTCATCTGCGCCGAGGGCCCGCGCCCGGTCGAGCTTCTCCGCGCTCGACGAGGTCACCCACACCCGCGCGCCGCGCGCCTTGCAGATCTGCAGCGCCGCGAGCGCGACGCCCCCACCGATCCCCCAGATGAGTACCTCGTCCCCCTCGCGGACCTGGGCCCGCGTCACGCACATCCGCCACGCCGTGAGGGTCGCGAGGGTGAACGCGGCCGCGGCGGCATCGTCCACACCGTTGGGGATCCGCCGGACGTTCGACGCGGGGACCACGACCTCGTCCGCGAAGGTGCCGGGGAGATGCTCCCCGAGGAGACGATACCTGACGCAGAGGGAGTGCTCCCCCGCGCGGCAGAACTCGCACTGCCGGCACGAGAGCCCGGGATTGATCACCACGCGGTCCCCGGGGGCCACGGCCGTCACGTCGGGGCTCACCTCCGCCACGATGCCCGTGCCATCCCCGCCGAGGATCCACCCCGGCCGCACCTCCACACCGGGGATGCCGCGGACGACCCAGAGGTCGAGATGGTTCAGCGCGGCGGCGCGCAGGCGCACCCGGACCCCACCCGCGGCCGGGAGCGCCGGCGTGGAGAGATCATCGCGGAATCGCAGCTGGTCGAGTCCGCCGTGCGCATCGATGGTGAGTGCTCGCATCCCGGCTCCGTGGCTATATTCCGCCTATGATTCCCATCAAGGTCCCCCCCCTCGGCGAATCCATCACGGAAGCCACCGTCTCTCGCTGGCGCAAGCAGGAAGGCGAACCCGTCGCGATCGGCGAGACCCTGGTTGAACTCGAGACCGACAAGATCACCGTCGAGGTCCCCGCGCTCAATGCGGGCGTCCTCGTGAAGCGCCTCAAGCAGGAAGGCGACGTCGTTCAGCTGGCAGAGACGCTCGCCGAGCTCGATGAGACGGCGACGGCCGCGGCCGCCCCGAGTGTTGCCGCCCCGGCTGCTTCCCCCGCCGCCCCCGCACCAAGCGCCGCTCCGGCGCCCGCCGCTGAGGTCCGCGCCGCACCGAGCGCCGCGCGCCGCGCCGCCGAGCAGGGGATCTCGCTCGCCGGGATCCCGGGGACCGGTCGTGGCGGCGTGGTGAGCAAGCCCGACGTCATCGCGCACACCGCTGGCACCGCGGCACCGTCAGCTGCACCCGCCGTCGCACCCGCCGTCGCACCTGCCGCAGCACCGGCCCCGAGCGCGCCGGCCCGGCCGGCCGCCCCGCGCGCCCCCGAGGGAGTCCGCGAGACGCGCGAGAAGATGACGACGCGCCGCAAGCGCATCGCTGACAACCTCCTGCAGGCGCAGCACGCCACCGCGCACCTGACGACCTTCAACGAGATCGACATGAGCGCTGTGACGGCGCTCCGCGAGCGGATGAAGGAGCGCGTCGAGAAGTCGCACGGCGTCAAGCTCAGCTTCATGCCCTTCTTCGCGAAGGCCGCCTGCCAGGCGCTCAAGGCGTTCCCGGTCGTCAACGCGCAGATCGACGGCGACCACGTCATCACCAAGCACTACGTGAACCTCGGCATCGCGGTCGCAAGCGACGCGGGCCTCGTCGTCCCGAACATCAAGGACGCCGACCGGATGGGACTCATCGCCTTCCAGCAGGCGATGGGGGCGGTCGCCAAGCGCGCCCGCGACGGCAAGCTGACGATGGACGACCTCACCGGCGGCTCGTTCACCATCACGAACGGCGGCGTCTTCGGTTCGCTCATCTCGACGCCGATCATCAACTATCCGCAGGTCGCGATCCTCGGGCTCCACAAGACGCAGGACCGGCCGGTCGCGGTCGACGGCCGTGTCGAGGTGCGCCCGATGATGTACGTCGCGCTCAGTTACGACCATCGCATCATCGACGGGCAGCAGGCGGTGCTCTTCCTCGTCCGGCTCAAGGAGCTGCTAGAAGACCCCGCCACGATGCTCCTCGACGACTGACCCTGACCCGCCCGGCGCGGCCCTCCGCGCCGGGACGACCCCCCGGACCGTGACCGACTCGCTCTCCCCCGACCTCCTCGTCCTCGGCGGCGGCCCCGGTGGCTACATCGCCGCCCTCCGCGCCGCGCAGCTCGGCCTCTCCGTCGTCTGCGTCGAGAAGGACACGACCCTCGGCGGCACCTGCGTGAACGTCGGGTGCATCCCGTCCAAGGCGCTGCTCGGCTCGTCCGAGCACTATGAGTTCGCCGCGCACCACGCCGCCGAGCACGGCATCCGCATCGCGGGCGTGACGCTCGACCTCCCGGCGATGATGAAGCGCAAGGACGCTGTCGTCGCGCAGAACACCAAGGGCGTCGAGTTCCTGTTCAAGAAGAACAAGGTCACCTGGGCCAAGGGGCTCGGGACGCTGCAGGCCGGGAACGTCGTTGAGGTCCGCGCCGCCGACGGCACCGCGACGACGTATCGGCCGAGGCACGTGATCCTCGCGACGGGCTCCGTGCCGGTCGCGCTCCCCTTCCTCCCCTTCGACGAGGAGCGGGTCCTCTCGAACGTCGGGGCGCTGAAGATCCCCGAGGTGCCGAAGCGCCTCATCGTGATCGGCGGCGGCGTGATCGGGCTCGAGCTCGGCTCCGTCTGGCGCCGACTCGGCGCCAAGGTCATGGTCATCGAGTACGCGCCGGCCATCCTCCCCGGCAACGACGCCGACATCACGAAGGAAGCGTCGAAGATCTTCACCAAGCAGGGGCTCGAGCTGCACGTCGGCACCAAGGTCACCGGCGGGCGCCGCGACGGGGACCGCGTGATCGTCGAGACGGAAACGAACGGCACCCCCCGGCGCTTCGAGGCGGACTACGTGCTCGTCTCCATCGGCCGGCGCCCCTCGCTCACCGGCGTCGACGCCGCGGCGCTCGGCCTCGCGCTCGGCCGGCGCGGCGAGATCGTCGTCGATGACCGGATGCGCACCAACCTCCCGAACGTCTTCGCCATCGGCGACGCCGTCGGCGGGAAGCTCCTCGCCCACAAGGCCGAGGAGGAGGGGGTGATCGCGGCGGAGGTCATCGCCGGCAAGCCGGTGCATATGCACTACCACAACATGCCGGGCGTCGTCTACACTTGGCCCGAGATCGCCACCTGCGGCCTCACCGAGGACGAGGCGCAGGCGGCCGGCCGGGCGATCAAGGTCGGGAAGTACCCGTTCTCCGCGAACGGGCGCGCCCGGACGATGGGGAACACCGAAGGCTTCGTGAAGTTCGTGACCGACGCGGCGACGGACGAGATCCTCGGCTGCCATATGATCGGCCCGAACGTGAGCGACCTGCTGAGCGAGGTCGTGCTCGCGATGGAGTACCGCGGCACCGCCGACGATATCGGCGGCACGGTGCATTCGCACCCGACGCTGAGCGAGGCCGTGAAGGAGGCCGCCCTCGGCGCGCTGGGGCGCGCGCTGCACATTTGAGCGCGCGTCCGCGGGCGGGCGTCAGCCCCCCGCGGTAGGATTGGGGTGCCATGCGCACGCTCTCCAAGTCCGACTTCAAGGTCGCCACAGACTGCGCGACCAAGCTCTACTACAAAGAGGAGCGGTACCCGAGCACCCTCGGCGAGGACGAGATGCTCGCGCTCCTCGCCGAAGGCGGGTTCATGGTCGAGCAGCTCGCGAAGCTGCGGCACCCCGCGGCGGTCGAGCTGCCGACCACCGGCTCGGTCACCGCAGCGGCCGCGCAGACCGCCGCCGCCCTCGCCGCACCGCAGATCACGCTCCACGAGGCGACGCTCTTGCACGGCCGGCGGATGGCGCGCGTCGACATCCTCGAGCGCGACGGCGACCGCTTCCGCCTCATCGAAGTGAAGGCGAAGGTCTACGACCGCGCGCAAGCGGAGAAGGAGACCAAGCACGGCGGGAACGGCCTGTTCTGGCAGATCCGCGAACGCGAGGTGCGGAGCGAATGGCGTCCCTACCTCGAGGACGTGACGTATCAGGTGCTCATCCTCGAGGCGCTGTGCCCCGGCGCCGTCGTGGAGCCGGTGCTCTGTCTGCTCGATCCCGCCGCGCGGTGCACGATCGAAGGGCTCCCCACGCACTTCACTGTCCGGCGGGACGAGGCCACGGGGTTCCTCGCCGTCGACTTCACCGGTGACCGCGCTGTCGCCTCACAGGAGGCCCTCCTCATCGAGGTCTCTGTGCGCGAGGAAGTCGATGCGTTGCGCGCTGAGGTCGCCGAGCGGACGGCGGCCCTGCTCGCGCTCTATGAGCCCGAGATGCGCCGCGCCGCACCGACACTCACGCACCGATGCCGAGACTGTGAGTACCGCGTGGACGGTGAGCGCAGCGGATTCCGCGAGTGCTGGGGGCCCCTCGCCGACGTCACGCCGTCGATCTTGGAGCTCTATCAGGTCGGCCGACTCGAGGACGCCGACAAGCGCCCGCTGGTCGAGGGGATGCTCGCGAGCGGCCGCGCCTCGCTGCACGACATGCCCGACGCCGCGCTCGGTGACGGGAAGATCGCCACACGCCAACGATTGCAGCGGCAGCACACGGCGGCAGGGACCGCGCACTACGACGAACGACTCGACGTCGCGCTCGCGCGCGTCCGGTACCCGCTGCATTTCATCGACTTCGAGACCGCGCGCCTCGCCATCCCGTGGCACCGCGGGATGCGGCCCTACGGTCAGGTGGCGTTCCAGTGGAGCTGCCATACGCAGCGCGAGCCGGGCGGGGCGTTCGAGCATCGCGAGTGGCTCTTCCTCGACGCAGGATGGCCGAACGCCGACTTCGCCCGCGCGCTCCGGGCGGTCGTCGGTGACGCCGGGACGATCCTCACCTGGGCGCACCACGAGGCGTCGGTCCTCACGGATGTCGCGCGCGAACTCGCGACGATCGACGCAGGGGATGCCGACCTCGCCGCGTGGCTCGCCACCGCCGTCCGCCCGCTCGAGGTCGACGACCCGGAGACGTGGCGCGAGGGCAGGATGCTCGACCTCTGCAAGCTGACGAAGGCCGCGTTCTATCACCCGGGGATGCAGGGGAGCAACAGCATCAAGGCCGTACTCGCCGCGCTCTGGTCCACCGACCCCACGCTCCGGGCGCAGCACCGCGACCTGATGGGCCGCGACGCCGCCGCCGATCGCAGTCCGTATGACGCGCTCCCGCCCGCCCCGGTATCCGGGTCGATCGAGGCGATCCGCGAGGGCACCGCCGCGATGCGGGCCTACGAGCGGGTCCAGTTCGACGCCGCGCTCCGGGACGGCTCGGCGCGCGAGGCGTGGGGCGCGTTGCTGCGTGAGTACTGCAAGCTCGACACGGCGGCGATGGTGCTCATCTGGGAGCACTGGCGGCGCGCGGTTGCCGCGCGCGGCTGATCCTGACGCGGCGCGTGCCTCCGCGGCGCTCGCCCCTCAGGGACTCAGGTAGCGGTCCTGCAGGATGTCGAGATGGTGGAGCAGGTGCCCGGCGGTGATCCAGGCGAGCGCACGCACGCTCGCCGGTGCGCCATTCGCCGTGCCCGTGCGCGCCCACGCCTCGACGGGAAAGCCTTCGAAGAGCGTCACCGACGCCTCGCGCACCGTCTCAAGCTCCCGGAGGAGCTGGTCGAGGGGCCGATCGTTCGCGGCGCTGATCGGCGCGTAGGCCTGCTCATCCCATCCCGGCAGCGGCGTGGCATCCCCGCGGGCGATGCGGAGGGCGCGATACGCGAAGATGCGCTCGGCGTCGGTGCAGTGCTGCACGACCTCCTTCACGCTCCACTTGCCCGGCGCATAGGCGCTCCGCGCCTGCGCGTCATCGACGTCGTGCAGGAGCGCAGTGGCGATCTCCGCCCCACCGATCAGCGCATCGAGGACGTCCCCCTCGGGGACGTGGGCGATGTAGCCGGCGTAGTAGGGGTTGAACTCCCCGGCCGCCGGCCGGACCTGCCGATGCGCGGTGCTCAGCGGCGGTCGAGCCCCGCGAGGACGCGCGCCGCGAACCCGGTGGGCGCGGTCATCGCGCGCATCCGTGCGGTCTCCGCGTCGATCGCCGACCAGAGCGCGACGTTTTCGACGAAGGGCGGGACGACCTCGCGGTCGTCGACCTCGGCGGCCGGCGCCTGACGGACCGCCTCCGGCGCGACAGCGGGATCACGGGGCTCGAGGGACTCCGAATGCATCATCATGAATACCGATCCTCCAGGAGCTTCTGCAGCGCCTCGCGGGCGCGGTGGACTCGCATCTTCAGGGCACCGACTGTCGTGTCGAGCAGCTCGGCCATCTCCTCATACGAGCGACCCTCGACGTGTTTCATGACGAAGGCTTCCCGCAGCGAGGAGGGGAGGGCGGCCAGCGCACGATCGAGGTCGCGCCGGATCTCCCCACGATCCAGCTCCTCGTCCGGGGTCTCGTACCCCGAGGGCTGGTCGTCCTCCTCGTAGCTCAGGTGCGTGCGCCGGATGTTCTTGAGCCAGTCCTTGCACCCATTCGCCACGATCCGGAACACCCACGCATCGAACCGGCCTCGCACCTCACCCAGGTGATGGAACGCCTTGATGAACGAGACCTGCAGGATGTCCTCCGCGACGTCCGCGCTCCCTGTCATCCCGTGCGCGTGGCGATACAGCGGATCGCTGTAGCGCTCGATCAGGATGCCGAAGGCATCGCGGTCCCCGGCGAGCACGCGGTCGATGACCGCCTGATCGAGATCGGCGGAATCGCTGGGCGGGAGGGAAGACGCGGTCGAGTCCACGGGCACAACGCTAGACTAACCCAAGCGCCGACCCCTCGACAGCCCTCCCGACCATCACCCGGCCCTCCCGCCGATGCCGGAAGAGTCGCAGGGGGAAGACGAGCGATTCACCGGGAGGTCACGGAACGCCCGCCACCCGTCGCGTCGGACGACCGTCCCGTGCTCGTCGAGCCGCGGCGGCGGATGCCGCACCGTCCCCGGCGCCTGCGGCGCGACCCCGGTGAGGGGAGACGCCGCCACCGCCTCAAGCGCCTCCCGCACCGGCTTCACCACCCCGCACGGCACCCCGACCGCGTCGAGCCGCGCGATCCAGTCGGACGCCGGTGCGGTCCGTACGCGGTCCGCGATCGCCGAGACGACCTCGTCGCGTCGGGCGAGTCGACCCGCGTTCGTGGCGAGCCCCGGGTCGGACGCGAGGGCGTGGAGGTCGAGGGCGCGAGCGCAGGCCGCGAACTGCGCGTCGTTCCCAACGGCGATCACCAGGGCGCGGTCCGCGGCGTCGAAGAGCTCATAGGGGACTAGGTTCGCGTGGGCGTTCCCCCAGCGCCCGGCCTCCGCCCCGCTAACGAGGGTATTCTGCGCGACGTTGACGAGCGCCGTCGTGGCGCTCTGCAGGAGGGAGACCGAGAGGTGACGGTCGCCACGCCGTCCGCCGGCGAGGGCGGCGAGGATCGCGATCGCCGCGTCCTTCCCGGCGAGCACGTCGGCGATGGCGACGCCGGCCTTCATCGGCGCCCCATCGGGCGCCCCGGTGATCGCCATCCATCCGCTCTCGGCCTGGACGACGAAGTCGTAGCCGGGACGCGGGCTCGCGAGGCCGAACCCGGTGATGGTGCACCAGACAAGGCGTGGATGGGCCGCGAGCATCGCCGCCGACCCCATTCCGTGCCGTTCGAGGGTCCCTGGGCGGAAGTTCTCGACGACGACATCGGCTTCGGCGAGGAGCCGATGGAGGAGGTCGCGATCGGCGGGTGCCCCTAGGTCGACGGCGATGCTGAGCTTGTTGCGATTGATGGAGAGGTAGTACGCGCTCTCCCCGCGGTCGTCGAACGGCGGCCCCCAGCCTCGCGTATCGTCACCCTGCCCTGGCCGTTCGACTTTGATGACGTCAGCGCCGAGGTCGCCGAGAATCATTGTGGCGAGCGGTCCGGCGAGGACGCGGGAGAGATCCAGGATTTTGACGCCAGAAAGCAGAAGTGTCATAAATGTGACTTGATACTGGCTTGTTGAAGTGACTTCAATCAACGCTTTTTTTCGGACTTTCCGCACCGATTCAACACCCGTCACGCCACTTGCGTATGAGCTGAAAAATCATATACTTGCGCGCACTGCGCCTGCGCGCGGCCACCCTATGTCCGACCCATCCATAATGTCCGATACGCCGAAGGCTCCTGAGACCACCCCCGCCACGCCGCCGAAGCGCAGCCCCGGCCACCGCGGCCAGGATGTGCGCGACACGATGGCGGAGATGGCCGCGAAGGCCCACGAGATCTCCCTCGAGGCCGGAAGCAAGATGGCCGCGGCGATGAAGGACGTCATCGGTGCAGCCGCCGGCCTCCGGGCCTTCTCCATCGAAAGCGCCCGCGACCTCGTGCAGTATATGGTCCGCCGCAGCCAGATGGCGCAGGACGAGGCCGACAAGCTGATCGCCGAGGCGGAGGAAGCCTGGGCCAAGAAGAACAAGGGGAAGCTCCCGGCCAAGCCCGCGGCGGCCGCCCCCGTGAAGGCGCCGGCGAAGCCCGCCGCGAAGCCCGCCG
>Ga0194133_10000494_pt1 | contig 79154 bp, 43 predicted proteins | sample TA2KigOf40mmetaG_FD_155448 | JGI IMG/M metagenome (GOLD analysis project Ga0194133, IMG submission 155448) | Freshwater microbial communities from Lake Tanganyika, Tanzania - TA2015055 Kigoma Offshore 40m | ecosystem: Environmental > Aquatic > Freshwater > Lake | place: Tanzania: Lake... | reverse complement strand
CGCGCACCGGATGCGCCCCGCGGCGCGCTCCTGAGTCCAGCCGGCGTCGCGCGGGGTACCGAAGGGGCCCGGCGGCGGCTCCCGGGATACCGAAACGCGCGCTCCTGAGTCCAGCCCCCGGCGCCGGCGCGCGGGCGGCGACGATCCGTCCCCGGACGCGTCGTTCCGGAGTCGCCCCCCTCGCCCCCCCCCCAGACGAACCCCCCTCGGGGCTCCGGAGTCGATGAAAAAAACGCGGGACCGCGGAGCGTCGCGCGGGAAGGCGGCCGGTTGTCTAGGTTTTCCGACGGTGGCGGATGAGCGGGCCGGTCCATGGCTCGAGATGCCGACGGTGGCGGAAGAGCGAGCCGCCGCCCGAGAAGAAAGGAGAAAAGACCCGGGCGGCGACCCGAATAGCTCGGGAAAGGGGGGTGATCACCGAGCGATGAAGATTGTAGCCCGGGACCCCCGCCGCGGGCCGCAACCCCCGGGGAGGGCGACAAGGAACTTGACGACGGGGCCGGTTTCGCGCTAGAAACGTCTGAAAAACGTCAGTCGTGGTGCCTGCCCGTCCCCGTGGACGACGGGGCCCAGGGGCCGGTGAGCTGTCGTACTGGAACGACGGAGGCGTCGTTCCGATACGACGCAGGGACCCAGCCTGGAGACGGGCCGTGTTAGTACAATTCATGGTACGTTCTCTCTACAAGGGGTCCGCGCGGGGTTCCCGCAACCGAACGGTGGGGGTCTGCGCGAAAACGGGCCGATCGCCCTTGACCGCGCGCCGCCGCCCGCTGTACGATGTCCGCGTGCAGGGGGTGCTATTCGTGACAGAACCGATCCCGGGGAGACAGGGCAAGTACGCGCGGCGGAGGAAGAGGGGCGCCGCCGCCGACGCCGCCGACGTGATGCGCGTGTGGGGCGAGTGGGTGCGCGTGCACCGTCCCGGGCAGGAGAGCAGGGTGAAGCTGACCGAGGAGCGCGAGGAGAGGATCTCGTGGGCCGTGGCCACCTACGGGGCCGACGCGTGCGTCGAGGCGATAGAGGGGTGCAAGCTCAGCCCGTTCCACCAGGGCGACAACGACCGCCGCCGCAAGTACGACGACGTCGAGCTCATCCTGCGCGACGCGGCGAAGATCGAGAGGTTCCGCGACATAGCGAGGGAGCACCGCTCGAGGCCCAAGGGCGCGGACTTCTGATGGACCGCGAGTCGGCGGGCAAGGTCGTCGTGGCCTTCTACAACGCCTGGAACGAGCGCATACCGAGGGGCGCCGACTGGGACGAGCTGCTCGCCGTGTGGGCCCGCTTCCTCTCCGACGTGAGCGTCGAGGAGGCGAGGCACGCCTACAGGCGCCTCGTGGCCCTCGACCCGAACTGGCTGCCGAGGCCCGGCACCGTGCGCAGGACCGCCATCTCGTCGAGGGGCGGCCAGCCCCCGAGGGAGTGGGAGGCGTGGGCGCAGCTGAGGAGGATCGCGGACGCGTCGCACTCGGGCGTGGCCGCCGGCGAGAGGCTGGACCCCGTGGTCGCGGCGACGCTCGCCTCGCTCGGCGGGCGCGAGGCGCTCGAGCTCCACACCAACGGCGACCGCGAGCTGTTCTTCCGCGCCTACCGCGAGAAGCTCGCCGACTGGGAGACCTCGGCGTACGGCGTCCCCCCGGCCGACGGGAGGTCGTAGTAGCCTCGGCGCGTGGCGAACGGTAGAGGCGGAAGGCCGGCCAAGACGGCCGACGGGGACTGGGCGACGGTCACCGTGCGCGTGCCGTCATGGTTCAAGAACCACCTGATCGAGGTGTCCGAGGGCTACGACATGTCGATCACCGACTACCTGAAGGCCCTGGTGCTCAGGGATGCCCCGCCGCCCGACGCCGCCTAGGGCCGACGACGCCCCCCACCAGGTCTGCGTCCGCATCCCCGGCTGGCTGAAGGGCAGGGTGCTCGCGATCTGCGAGCGCGACGGGATCTCCGTCAACGCGTTCGTCTCCAACGCCATCCGCGAGTCCGAGAGGGCCGGCCGCGGCCTGCCGTCCCCGCCCGAGGGCAGGGCGATGCCGACCGTCGCCGACGCCCTGGCCGCCTACGCCTCGGGCGCGAGGCTGACGATGCCCTGCGGCAGGACGAGGTGCGACCAGAGGCTGGTGCGCCTGGACGGCTCCGAGTTCTGCGACGAGTGCGGGATCCGCGTCGGATAGATCCCCCCGCGCGCCCGGACGCGAATTTTTTGTTAGCTTCGCATAAATTAGCTTGCGCGCGCGTGGCTACGATTTTTTTTAGCCGCGACGATTCCCGGCTTCGCATAGATTAGCTCGCGCACGCGCGGTTCCGATTTTTTTTTCGCCGCTTCCGGCAGGCCGCTTGTCCTCCGCCCGGTTCCCGGGCAAGGACAAAATCAACGATCGCCGTCCGCACCGACACCGCGGCGGCCTACCGCGGCTTCCCGGCCCGCCCCTGTCGGTGGCGAAGGGGCGGGGCGACCTCGTCCTCGCTGAGCGGGGGCGCGGCGGAGGCGTCGGGGTGCGCGACCCAGGTCCTCGTCGCCTCGTCCCAGCTGTACCAGCCGGCGTAGGGCTCGCCCTCCCTCACTCCCCCCACATCTGGCTGAGCGTCGGCCTCGTCGGCGTCAGCCCCCTCCGCTTCTGCTCGGCCGCGAGCTGCCTCGACGTCAGGCCGGCCCACACGCCGTGCATGTCGGCCGCGGGGAACTGGAGCGCGTAGTCCAGGCAGCGCCTCCTGACGGCGCAGTTCGCGCACATCTCGCGGGCCTCCTGTATGTAGCTGATGTCCTTGTGCCCCTTGGGGAACATCTTGCTCGTCTCCCCCCGGCACCTGGCGCCCTTCATCCAGTCGTATCTTGGTATATCGGGCGCCCCGGTCGCCTCGGCCCGTTTCCCCGCGCCGGATCCCGTGCGCCGCTTGGCCGCGCGCTTGTCCCTGCTCCTCGGCATCCCGCCTCCCTCAGCGGCGAACTTACCGGATGGCTACTAACTAAATCGTGCTTCTACTTGCGGCTCCTTTTCTTTGCCCCGTTCTTTCTGCGGCTACTTTTCGCCCGCCCCTTCTTCGCGTGCTGGGTGGACACGTGGAACGGAGCCCCCGTCCCCGGGTCGAACCTGCTCGCGACCGACAGGGCCTTGAGCACCGAGTTGCGGGCCGTCAGCACCGACCTGCCCCATCCCGTGGCGGTCAGCGCCCCCATCGCGTACGCCGCGCCGCTGCCGACCGCGTAGAGCCCCGAGGCGTCCGAGATCCAGCTGTAGTCGCCGTCGATCGGGAAGGCCCTGCCGTTCACCGCGACGATGAGCTCGCTGTCGAACTCGGCCTTCCCCGGGTGGTCCTTGAGCGTGGGGGCGTAGCCCGACCTCTCCAGCACCTCCCGCAGGGCGGGGATGAAGTCCGACGAGACGAACCTGTCGAGCGCCGAGCCGTGCAGGCCCTGCCTCGGCACGGGCGGGTTGAAGCTGTGGGCGAGGATGTTGATCGCCCTGAGGTCGCCCGCCGCGCCCATGAGCCACGGCCCGTTCTGAACGACCTTGGACTGGCTGTCGGCGAGGGCGTGCACCTCCGACCTGCCCTCCCCGTCGGTCACCGAGATCCGGGAGTCCCAGCCGATCACGCACCAGCCGTCGCCCTGGACGGCCACTATGGTCGTCATCGGTCTCCCCCCGTGTCGTGCCTGCTTGGCGTCGCTGGGACGGTGCTACAAGGAGGGATGTGAGGGGTGTTGGTCTGGCCGGTGGACAAGTCGATCTCCCGTGGCGAGCCTAGGACGCCTGCACGACGGGGGCCTTGGCCTTGCGGGCGTCGTAGACCTTGCCCCTGAACATGGCGTAGCCGTCGTAGATGGTGGCGACCTCGTAGCTGAAGAAGTTCTTCCCGGTGTCCTCGTAGGTGACGAGCCCGACGCCCTGCTGCCAGTCCTCCACGACGGTCTTCGGGCGCCCCCAGGCGTCCACCCCGCCCTTGGTGGACGGCACGGCGCCGTCTATGCGGGCGAGCGTGCCCGGGCTGGCGGCCATGATGGTGCGGGCCCCGTCCCAGTCGTGGCGGGTCCTGTAGGCCAGCTCGATCCTGTGGATGTGCCCGTATATCACCGAGAGCTTCTGCTCGTTGAGGTAGATGTGGGCGGTCGACCCCCGCGATCGCACCCTCGTTCCGTGGATGCAGGCGAGCTGGTTGTTGATCAGGTACCGCCCGGCCGGGTAGCCGCTCTCGAACTCCACGTCGTACTCCTCCATCCTGCAGAGCGATGGCACGGACATGTCGGGCCACGCCTTCGGGGTGTTCCCCTTCGTGATGCCGAAGGCGGCCTTGGCGTTGTCGAGGATGTAGTTGGTGAGCCTCTCCTCGTGGTTGCCCGCGAGCCACACGATCTTCGCCTTCGGGGCGGCCGACCTCAGCTCCGCGCAGAGCGTCGTCGCCCTGTCGATCGAGGCCTGCGTCGTCAGCGCGAACGCGGGGCTGAGCCTGTACTTGCCGAACTCCGGCAGGTCCAGGTTGTCGCCGAGCAGGACTATCTGGTCGGGGTGCACGTCGTTCACCATCGCCATCATGATCGATATAGCGCGCTCGTCGTGCGTCGGCACGAGCTCGCCGTCGGCGTTGCGGAAGTAGCCGATCTGTATATCGGGCACGATGATCGCCGTTTTCTTGTCCGAGCCGCTCCTCGGTTTCACCTCGGACTTTTGTATTTGCACGGAGGGCCCCGGTTTCGGGAGCTCCCACTTCGGCCCGTCCTCCCACGCCGGCGAGAACTGGATGGCCTGCAGGTCGTGCACCTGGAACTCGCCCTCGGCGTCCTTGGTGACCTGCTGGTAGATCGAGACCTTCTTGATCGACCCGATGTCGGCCAGGTCTATGCCCTTCGCGCGGATCATCTCCTCGATGGCGTTCAGGACCTTCTTCGACTTGGTGGAGTCGGCGGCCTTCTCCTTCATCCGCTTCATCCCCTCGGCGAGCCTCGCGTTGTTCGGCTTGACCGTTTTCATATTCCCTCCCGTGGTTTGTTAAATGCCCTTGGACCTATCTGCCGCCGAACTTGTCGTCCAACCCGCACTTGTCCTCGTGGGCGCAGGAGCAAACCTTCGTCCGGTAGTCGTAGATCGTCTGCCTCGCGACCCTTATCCCCGAGGCGCGCATCTCGCGGATGATGTCGCTGGTGGTCGTCACCTGGTCGTTGAGCACGTCGTACAGGCACTTGCCCGTCTCGTCGTCGAGCCTCTTGAGTATCTTCGCCATCGGGCACACTATGTGGGTGCTTCCCTTCTCGGCGTCCGTCCCGATCTTCTTCAGCCTCTGGGAGAGCCTGTCTATTTTCCTGTCCATCTTCAGCGTCTTTCGCGAGTCTTTGGCCACATCTCCTCCTTCGCCGCAACCTTATACCACGGGGGCACGTTCGCGCAATAGGATAAGTCGGTGACCTCAGGGGAATACAGAAAGCACTCGATAGACGGCGCCCTCGCCAAGGCGATCAGGGACACCGTCGGGGACGACGACGAGGCCCGGCGCCTCGCGGAGAAAGTCATGAAGCAGCTGGACAAGCACGGGTTGATCTACTACTCGGCCCCGGACGAGATCAGCCTGCTGAGCGCCGCCGGCAGGCTCCTCGTGGCGCTCGCCGAGACCCCCGACGCCACCCAGAGGTCCCTCGCGGTGTTCCTCGGGGTGAGCGAGGGTGCGATCAGGAAGTCCGTGGACCAGCTCGTGACGGCGGGTTTCGTGGCAAAGACAAAAGTCAAGAACAGGAATCTGCTCGTGATCGTGCCCGAGAAGGTGGCGGCCTCGAGCGATATCAGGAGGTTCGGGGCGCTGTTCAGGATGGCCTCGGTGGGCGAGGACGACGAACTTTTCTGATATCTTGGGGCGTGCAAGTGCTCTGGTTCTTCATCGGACTGTTCGTCGGTCTCGTCCTGGATTTCCTCCTCGTCGTCCACATGCTCCGGCCCATCAGGAAGCGCCTGGCGTCCCTCGAGGACGAGAGCCTCTGCGTCCACGAGATGGTCCAGCGGTTGGCGAGAGAGCCCGAACATGGGCAGAACTGATGTGACGAATGTCACTTTAATTTCTTAGTAGTTATTTGAAAAAAAATCCTCTTGGGGGTTGCAACGCGGAACTTGGGCCCGTAGCGTGTCCCATAAGTTATCCAACTACATAAGAGGAGAAAGTAATGAAAGAGAAGCAGAAGAAGCCCGCCAGCGCGATGCAGGCGGCCCGAGCGTTCGCCGACGCCAAGTCGTGCTACGACGAGGCCGTCAAGACCAAGAAGCTCGCCGAGCAGAATTTCATCGAGGCGTGCGCCAAGGAGGGCGTGGAGTTCTCGGTCATCACCGACGACTCGGGTCTCTCGTCCAAGGTGTTCGTGCGCCGCACGATCCGCACCAAGGTCGTCCTGGACAAGCTCCGCAAGCTCGTCAAGCCGGCCGTTCTCAAGAAGCTCGTCGTGGAGGAGATCGACCAGAAGCTCGTCGCCAGCGCGATAGCGATGAACATCCTTGACCAGGCGACGGTGGACCAGGCCAGCGAGGCCACCGCGGTCGTCTCCGTGATGATCGCCCAGCTTGAGTCCAAGGTGGAAGCCTGATGGAGCCGATCCTGTTCCTCGGGTTCTGCGGTTTCATCGTCTGGCTCTGGAGCTGACGATGGCCGTCCGCACGGATCTGGCCGAGTTCATGGCCCAGCGCCCCGACGCCATGGGCGTTCTCGGCGACATGAGGACGCAGTACGGCCCGGTGGGCCCGCTCGTCTCGCTCGTCCACGACTCGGACGGGAGGCCGACCGAGGAGTCCATGACGGCGTACGAGTCGCTGAAGGGGGCCCGCGATACCCGCTCGTCGGTCGGGTCGTTCTGGACGGCGTACGAGGAGCTGGAGGATTCCAGAGGCACCCGGAAGGGTCGCGTGTACCTGTGCAACAAGCTCGAGCTGTTTAGCTACAGCGACAGGATAAAGGTCCTCGGATGGGTCGTCACCGCCAGGGCATCGGGCCCGGTGTACCAGGCCTACCTCGTCGCAGACGGGGAGACCCTGTGACGACGAGGATCGACGCGCGGGACGAGCTCGTCTCCGAGACCTACGGGTGGATGGCGGGCAAGAAGATCGCGAGGGTCCGACCCCTGACGCGGCCGGAGTGCCACGAGATGGGGTGGACCTACGACCACGAGGCGTTCGCCGTCGTCGTGGAGTTCGAGGACGGAACGGCCTTCGTGCCGATGGCCGACCCCGAGGGCAACGGTTGCGGCTTCCTCGCCGAGGCGACAGTCCGGGAGGGGCGATGAGCCAGACCATGGGCGTCGGCGCGGCGCTCGAGAAGGAGCGCGCGACCGTCGTCGCCTTCACCCCGAAGCAGGACGGCTGGGTCGTGCTCTGCATCAGGTGGAACGACTTCATGCCGTACGTCGTCTGGGACGCGAGGCCATGGATCGGCGAGGACAACTTCAGGAACTCAGGCGAGCCGTCGGATCCCGACCGGCTCGTGTACATGAACGGACATTATTGTCGCACCATCGGTGCGGCGATCCAACAGTACGCTCAGCGCGGGGGCGACGTCTCCGCGCCGAACGAAACAATAAACCGATAGGGTCAGGAGGACCGAATGAAGAAGATAACCACAAAAGCTGAAAAAGAAGTAGCCAAGCGCCTTCGCGTGGCGCGGACGAAGGCCGAGCTGTCGCAAGGCGGCCTCGCCGACGCCGCGGGGATCGAGCGCAAGACCGTCAACCGGATCGAGAACGGACATTTCTCGCCCAACCTGGAAACGCTCGTCCGTCTCTGCGCGGCGCTGGACACCAAGCTCTCGGCTTTCCTGAAAGGGATCTGACCGAGTAGAAGAGCGGCCCCCGGGGTCTCCCTCCCTTACTCGACCTCGGGGGCCGACTTCACTATATTACGTCGACGTAATTCTGTCCTCGTAGCTCAGCCGGATAGAGCGACGGCTTCCTAAGCCGCAGGTCGCAGGTTCGACTCCTGCCGGGGACGCTGTCAGCTGACGAAGGCCTCGTTGATCGCGGCGACCACCCTGTCCGGTCCCATCGCCCCGACCACGGACGAGACCTTTTGCCCGCCCGCGAACATCAGCAGCGTGGGGATGCTCATCACGTTGAAGCGCTTCGCCACCTCGGGGTTGTCGTCCACGTTGCACTTGTAGAAGGCCACCGCGCCCTCGTAGGCGCCCGAGATGTCCTCCAGCATCGGGCCCATCACCCTGCACGGCCCGCACCACTCGGCCCACATGTCGACGACGACGGGGTCGCCCCGTCCGATGATCTCCTCGAGCTCGCTGCCGCCGATTTCCCGCATGAAAGAATTTTACCGTCCAGGTTGCCGCTCGCCGAGCACGACCGTAGCGTGGACCTTACTACCTACAAGGAGTACCTACTATGATTCGGATTACAGGAGAGAACTGGCGCCGCATGGCAAAATGCGCGACCATCCCCCGCACCAACAATTTCTTCCCGGTCGGGAGGCAGTCGCCGAAGATAGCGCTGCAGGCGTGCTCCACCTGCGCCGTGCGCGCGAAATGCCTGCAGTACGCGCTGGAGAACGAGATTGAGCACGGCATCTGGGGCGGCAAGACCGAGAGCCAGCGCAGGCGAATGAAAAAACGGAAGTAGGGTAGTCGCCGGTGAATCAGAGTTATCTTTGGCTCGGCGACGGGGAACTCGTCATGGACTTCCCCTACGACGCCGCAGACGTCCAGGCCATCAAATTGATCCAGGGGGCCCGCTGGGACAAGCTGGGCAAGGTCTGGAGGCTGCCGGCCACGAGCATCCGGGAGGCGAGGCACTTCGCCTCGTCAAGAAACTTTAGGATTGACCCCGCGGTCATGCGGTTCGACGCCCCGGGCAGGCTCCACGATCCGGCGGGGATAACCTGCACCGCGTCGTGGGTCTACGTCGACTTCGCCTGGGACGAGGTGAAGGTCCGCCAGGTCAAGAAGATTCCCGGCGTCACCTGGAACGCCAAGACGAAGGCGTGGAAGGTGCCGAAGACATCGGCGATGGAGGTGATCGGGTTCGCTGAGTCGTTCAGGATGACGGTCCCCGACGATCTCCGGGAGTACGCGGCGAAACGCAAGCTGGAGAGCAAGACCATGACCGAGGCGTCGAGGGCCGAGTCCGCCGACATCAAGGTGGACGGCATCAAGGGCGACCTGCTCCCGTACCAGCTGGCGGGCGTCAGCTACGCCTTCAACGCGCGGCGCTGCTTCATCGCCGACGACATGGGCCTCGGCAAGACCCTCCAGGCGATAGCGACGCTGGAGTACGCCGAGCAGAACGGGTCGTCCCCCTTCCCCGCCGTGGTCGTCTGCCCGCCGAACCTCGTCCTCAACTGGAAGGCGGAGTACGGCAAGTGGGCGCCACACAGGTCGGTCTCGGTGGTGACCGACAGGAAGAACCTGCCCGACGACCAGCACGACGTGCTCATCGTGGGGTACTCGAACATCCACCACTGGGTGAAGTTCCTGAACGACTACAAGAGCCTCGTGTGCGACGAGTCGCACTACCTCAAGACCAAGGATGCGCAGAGGACGAAGGCCGCGACGAAGATCGCCAAGCGAATCGGCTCTGGCATCGTGCTCTGCCTCACCGGCACGCCCGTCACCAACAGGCCGATGGAGTACGCCAGCCAGCTCGGCATCATCGGGCGGCTCGACGAGTTCGGCGGCGAGTGGGGCTTCTACCGCCGGTACTGCGCGGCTTTCAAGGACAAGTTCGGCCACTGGATCCTCAGCGGCGCGTCCAACCTCGACGAGCTCAACGACAGGCTCCGCGCGTCCTGCTACATCCGCAGGACCAAGGACCAGGTGCTCACCGAGCTGCCCGACGTCGTGCACGACATGTACCACGTGGGCATGTCGGAGAAGCACGCGAAGGAGTACGTCAAGGCCGAGGACGACATCGTGGAGTACCTCGTCGAGCGGGCGAAGGACATAGCGAGGGAGCTCGGCAAGTCCCCGAAGTCCGCCGCCGTCGCGGCGCGGATGAAGACCGAGTCGCACCTGCACCTAGTGAAGATCTCCGTTCTCCGCAGGCTCGCGGCCAAGGCGAAGATGGAGGCGATCAAGGAGTGGGTCCAGGCGAACATTGACGCGGGCGAGAAGGTCGTGATCGCGGCCCACCACAGGGACATCGTCGACGAGCTGGCCCTCCAGTTCGGCGGCCTGAAGATCCAGGGGGGCATGAAGGTGGAGGAGGTTGAGGCAGTCAAGAAGAAGTTCCAGACCCTCCCCGTGGAGGAGGCCCCCGTGATCGTCCTGTCCATCCAGGCGGCAAAGACGGGCCACACGCTCACCGCCGCCCAGAAGGTTCTTTTCGTGGAGCTCCCGTGGACGCCGGCAGACGTGGACCAGCTTTACTCCCGCTGCCACAGGATCGGACAGAAGGGTTCCGTGATGGTCACCTACTCGATCGCCGACGGAACCGTGGACGAGAAAATCTACGGACTCATTGAATCAAAGCGGGAGGTCGTCAATGCGGCCGTGGACGGAACCGACGACGAGTCGGAGAAGGACGGTGTGGAGCAGCTGATGCTGTCGCTCCTCGAGAGGGGGCTCAGGAAGGAATGAGCGGTATCCGGGTCCGGGGAGCAAGTGGCGCGCAATAGACAATGCGCTATAATGAAAAAGCAATCTCAAGGGGCTGACAGGTTTCGACGATCGGTCTGTCCGTAGAGGGTGCGACCCGAGTTGCTCGGACTCGTTAAACAGGGCGAAAAAACAACTGCCAACAAGCAGTTCGCTCTCGCCGCCTAATCAAGCGGCAGGAGAGCAACCGTGAGCCGCAAGGCCGCACGGGGCCGATCCACCGCAGCCTGGCAACAGAAGCGGGGATGACTACGGGAAAGGCCGTTGACCTCGGGGAACGAAAGCCCGGCGACCTCTCGGAAAGACGAGACGCAGTTTGGGTGACCAGGCAGCCGACCCGTCGGCAACGGAGCGACAACGTCAAAACGGGGATGGTCGTAGCAATCTCTCCGGTATCCGCTCGGACGGGGGTTCGATTCCCCCCAGCTCCACTCTGGCGCCGTCAGGCGCCTTCGGGCGGACCCGCCGAGACGGCGCCCGCGCCGCCCGTCAAAACTTCGGCACCCGTCTCGGTCACCAACACCGTGTGCTCGAACTGCGCGGTTCGCTTTCCGTCGGCGGTCACCGCCGTCCAGTCGTCGTCCCACATCTTGTGCTGCCATGTGCCGAGGGTGATCATCGGTTCGATCGTGAAGGTCATGCCGGGTCGCATCCGCAGGTGGCTGGAGAAGTCGAAGACATGCGGCACCTGGATGTCGGTGTGGAACTGCTCGCCGATGCCGTGGCCCACGAACGCGCGCACCACGCCGAGCTTGCTCGCCCTCGCGTGCTTCTCGATCGCCCAACCGATGTCGCTCAGCGGTCGCCCCGGCCGCACCGCCCCGATGCCGCGCCAGGTGCACTCCTCGGTCACGCGGACCAGATCGCGGCTCTCGTCGTCTATTCGCCCCACGGCGAACGTGGCGCTCGTGTCGCCGTGCACCCCGCCGACGAAGCACGTCACGTCGATGTTCACGATGTCGCCCTCCAGGAGCTCGCGCGAGTCGGGTATGCCGTGGCATATCACCTCGTTGACCGACGTGCAGACGCTCTTCGGGAAGCCCCTGTAGTTCAGGGGGCTGGGGTACGCGTTGCGCTCGATGCACAACTCGTGCACGAGCTCGTCGATCTCGTCCGTCGTCACGCCGGGCTTCACCGCTTGTCCGGCCAGGCGCAAGACGTCCCTGGCCACGGCGCCCGCGTGCCTCATGCGGGTGATCACCTCAGGTGACTTGACCGCGGGCTCAATCCATGCTCTGACCTCGCCCGAGTCGGCGTAGGTTGGGCGGGCGACCGTGCTCGGCACGACGCGCCGCTGGGTCACGACGAAACGCGCTTGCCGTCTCTCGGGGGTATCTCGCCGTCCATCAGGTGCGCGAGGATGAACTTGATGTGGGCGTTGCCGTCCTCGTCAACAGCCGTCACCTCGGCTTGGGTCAGGTCCATCAACCCCCGGGCGATGTCGCCGCAGCGGTCAAACCACTCCGACTGATCCCCCTCGGGCTGCTCAGGGTCAAAGGACATCTCAAACATCGCGTCCTGCAACTGGTCGATCACGTACAGCCGTGCCTTTTCGGGCGTCATTGGTCCTGCGGTCATGCCATTCAGGCTACCACGGACAAGCTCTTGACGGCAACCGGCCGCCGTGGTATGCTGCGAGTGGCGAATATAACCGACACGAGGAGGATACTGACATGTCACTAGCGCCTGTAACAATCACTGGAAATCTCACTGCCGATCCGGAGGTGAGATACTTCGACTCGGGAACATCAAAGATTCAGTTCTCGGTCGCAGTCAACAACTACTGGACCGACGCCAAGGGCGAGAAGCAAGAGAAGACTTCGTTCTTCAACGTCGTCGCCTGGAGGAACCTTGCCGAAGACGCATCCAGCGTGCTCTCCAAGGGGCTGCGGGTGACGGTGACCGGCCGTCTCGAGCAAGAAAGCTGGGACGACAAGGAGACCGGCAAGAAGCGCTCGACGGTACACGTCTTGGCCGACGAGATCGGTGTTTCGGTCCGCTCGATCGAGAAGTTCGACCGCAAGCAGCGCCCGCAGGGCGAGGGCAACGGCAGGGACCAAAGCCGCGGCAACTCCCGTGGTGGCGCCGCGCCGCAGTCCAAGCAGCCAGCGCGGGTTGGCGGCGGGAATCCGAATGCTTTTGACGGAGAAGAGCCCTTCTGACCCTGACTTTCGGCAGTCTTTTCGCCGGCGTCGGCGGCTTCGATCTCGGATTTGAAGCCGCCGGTTGGCGATGCCGATGGCAGGCCGAGTGGGACGAGCAGTGCCAGCGAATCCTGCGCAAGCACTGGCCCGACGTCCCGAAGCATTACGATGTAAAAGACGTCGATGGAAGGCTGCTGGAACCGGTGGACGCGATCAACTTCGGTTCCCCGTGCCAGGATCTTTCCGTCGCCGGCAAGAGAGCAGGTTTAACGGGTTCCCGTTCTAATTTGTTTCATGAGGCAATGCGGATTATCAGGGAGATGCGCGATGCAACAAACGGAACTTTTCCAAGACTGGCAATATGGGAGAACGTCCCAGGGGCCCTCAACTCCAACAAGGGAGCTGACTTCGGAGTCGTCCTCGACGAAATGGCTCTCGCAGGGGCTGTGGCTGTCGAGTGGGCAGTCTTGGATGCGCAGTACTTCGGAATCCCCCAACGACGAAGGCGCGTCTTCGTGTGTGCTCTCTTCGATACTGGCGCCGCAGAGCGAAGTACCTTTCCGGTATTACCTGTCCGCGAGGGCGTGCGCAGGAATTCTAAGAAGGGCAATAAGAAGAAACAAGATTTTGCCTCCCCGCTTGAAGGCGGCGTTGCAGGCGGTGGTGGACAAGAACCCGGATTGGGACAAGGACAACTCGAGTTCGGATTGAGCGAGAAAGATCAGTCATCCACGTTCAGGATGCGCGGTTTCGGGGACTACGTCGACGACGATACGGCTTCGGCTATCAAGGCACGCGATCACAAGGATGCGACGGACCTCGTCATTTCGGATCCCAAGCCTTTCACCGCGACTAGCTTCGCCAAGTACGTGGAGGGCGTGGGCACTCTTCGCGCCGCGGGCGGCGATCTCGGCGGAGGTAGCGAAACGCTGTTGGCCTACGACGACTCGGACACCATGGTTTTCCACCCGCATCGCCAGGACGGCGTCAGGATGCAGGGCGACACGATCAACACGCTGACAGCCTTCATGGGCACCGGGGGCCTGAACACGCCGATGGTCGCACAGGCGATCGGCTTCTCGCACACGCAGTGCCTCGATGCCCAGCCGTCCGAAGTCGCCTTCCCGACGCTGAGGACCGGAGGTGCGGGCCACGCCGTCGCCCACGCCGACATGAACGACGGACTGGCCATGACTCTCAGATCTGGCGGGGACGGAGGAGTGCCTTCGTCCCGCGGGGAAAACCTAGTCATTGAGCCGGACCCGCCGATCGCCTACGACGAGTACAACGACAGCCTGGTCAGCGGCGATGTGCACCATTCCCTTCGGGCGGGGACCAAGCAGTCGAACGGGGTAATACAGAACATGGTCGTGAGGAGGCTGATGCCATCCGAGTGCGAGGCCCTGATGGGCTGGCCGAAGGACCACACGAGATGGACCGACGACGGCAAGGAACTTAGCGACACCCACCGCTACAAGCAATGCGGGAATGGGGTGGCGGCCCCGGTGGCCGAGTGGATAGCGCGGAAGTACGCGGTCGTCCTTGGATAGGTTCAGTCCGTCCCCCCCGACGTCGTGGAACGACTCTGCGGCCAACGCCCTGCTGATGTTCCTGCCGGGCGGTCACGGCCAGTACGTCTGCGAGCCCTTTCCCCTCTCGCACTACTTCCCGATGCTGAGGCACGACTCCGATCTGGTCGGCAGGCTCGGCAGGCTGAGGGCATCGGTGGACCGACTGATCGAAGTTCAGTTCGGGGATGACGGAAACACGAGGGCATCGGGTGTGTCGTCCGACGAGATCGTCCAGTGCTGGCGTCAGATCGGGTTCTACGGCAGGGAATTCGGAGTCATGGCATGCCCGGGATCGCCCCTCGACTTTGGGAGCGTCGCCGAGGAGGTCCACCGGACGCTCGTGCGAAAGCAGACGGACTACGGCCACGAGAACATCCGCAGGTTCGGGAGAATCGGATTGATAGTCCGCATCCAGGACAAGGTGGCGAGACTTGAGAACCTTGTCGCGAAGGGGGCGACCGACGGCCCGCGCAACGAGTCAATCTTCGACAACGTCGTTGACGTGATGGGCTACTCGGCCATAGGCCTGATGTGGGAGGCAAACACCTTCCTGTTGCCCCTGAAGGGCGATGCTCAGCTCGAGGTCTTGCCGCTGTAGATGTCGTAGACGGTGGCGATCCCCAAGGTGTTTCGCCAGTCGAACTTGGGGATTTCGGGCAGGGGCTTCTCGTTTTTTTCCCGCGGATTGGACAACCGTACTACGAGCGCCTCTAGCTCCGAGATCCTGCGCTCCAATTCTTCGAACCTCTCGTCAATTTCGATTCGGTCGCCGTTTTTCATTTGTTCTTGAACTCCGCCCAAGTCTTGTCGCCCACGCCGTAGTACTCCCGCGCTAATCCCGACGCGATGATGTCATTGTTGAGGCACGCCGTCACGGGATCGTCGATCTTGTCGGACGAATATATTTTCGCGAGGACTCTCCCGTACTTGTCGTTTTTGTCCGGGATGGTGTTGACGAAAACCCAGTCATGATTGGTCAGCCAGTCCAAAGTAAACGACTTCGCCTTCAATCCGAGCTCTTTTTCCTTAAGGTCTTTTGTCCGCGACTCTGGTGTGTTGACGCCGAACAAGCGAACGCGGATCTTATGGTGGATATTGAAACCAAGGTCGATCATCAGGTCCAGGGTGTCGCCATCCACGACTTTGAGCACCTTGGCTCCGTACCAGAACCTTTGCATCACGCGTCTCGGCGTTGGGGGGAATTGTCAGGACGAAAAGGCATGTTTTGATACCTTGGTCGCTCGCGGCCACGATCGGGCCTGCGGGGCGGATTCGGAGACCTGTCGGCCGGATATCGCGGTCTCCTTGGTGGGGCCGATGGGCCTCGTTCAAATCCTCGTCCACCCCTGCCGCCATCGGGCCTGCGGGGCGGATTTGGAGACCTGTCGGCTGGTCTTGGGTTGCGTGTCGCCGGCGAAGGTCCCTCGGGTCGTTGACCAGGTGGGTACTTCTTCGGCGGGTTCGGGTAGCGGTCGGCCGGGGTCCTGCCGCGATCAGCGTCGGGCGGGTTCGGATACCTGTCGGCGGGGGTCCTGCTCCTGTCCGAGGACGGGTTCGGGTACCTGTCGGCTGGCGTCCTGCCCCTGTCGGGTGAAGAACTGGGGTACCTGTCGGCCGGCTTCGGATTACGGGTAGCGGCTGAAGGTCCCTCGGGCGTCTGGCCCGGCGGGTACTTCTTCGGCGGGTTCGGGTAGCGGTCGGCGGGCGTCCTGCCGCGATCAGCGTCTGGCGGATTGGGATACCTGTCGGCCGGCGTCCTGCTCCTGTCGGAGGACGGATTGGGATAGCGATCGGCGGGGGTCCTGCTCCTGTCGGATGAAGGGCTGGGGTAACGATCGGCCGGCTTCGGGTTGCGTGTCGCCGGGGAAGGTCCCTCGGGCGTCTGACCCGGCGGGTATTTCTTCGGCGGGTTCGGGTAGCGGTCGGCCGGCTTCCTTCCCCTGTCCGCGTTCGGCGGGTCGGGGTATCGGTCCGCTGGTTTCCTGCTCCTGTCCGAGGACGGGTTCGGGTACCTGTCGGCTGGCTTCGGGTTGGTGGTCGCCGGGGAAGTGACCCTCCCTCTCTCGATCTGGTTCTCCGCCTCGAGTCCTGCCATATACGTCATTTTGTCGTACGCAGCGCGTGCCTTCGCGCGGGCGTCCCTCTCCCTCTGCGAGCGATCCTGCACCCTTGCGTTGCGCTTGATGCCCTGTCTCTTCAGTTCCGAGCGCACGAACTTCCTGCGATCCATTTCGTACTTGTTGTTGCTCTGCCTCTTGTAGGGGGCGCGCTGTTCCCGGTCGGTCCCCTCGAAAATTATTCCGTCCATGTCGTGGTCGATTCCTTCGCGAGGCGATCCCGATGCGCCGGGGGCGCTCGAGGCCGAGCCGATCGTGGCGCCGAGAGCCTTGACCGACGGGCGGACGGTGACTGACTTCGTCTCGGTGATCGGACCGCCGGTCACCCACGCCCTGCAGGTCCTCTCCGAGGCGCACTTGAAGTCGAACGCCTCGCAGTAACCGAGCCCGCCAGCCGCGTCTATCGAGTCCCACTCGTCCTTGCGACCCAAACCGGTGACGCCCTTCTGGATGCAGGATTTCATTTCCGGCGTGACGATGAACATCGCGCAGTTCCCGCACTTCTGCGAGCGCGCTTGGTCAGGGGCGACATCCCACTCCGCCGCCAACTTCTTGTAGAAGGAGGCGTTGGGTTCCTGCGGGTTCAAGGGGCCGTACATCGCAGTCTTTATCGCCTTGGACCTGTTCTTCAGGTTGGTCGCGATGTCCTTCGTGGCCTTCGGGCACTCCCCCGAGGTCGCCGGTTCCTCCTTGAGCTTCATCCTGCGCTTCTCGACGCCCGTCCGCACGATGGGCATCTGACCGGCGGGGTCGTAGACGCCCTTGACCACACCGTCGGGGATGACGGCGAATCTGCACTTGCCCCCGTCCTCGACCTTCTGGGCGATGATCTTGCATACTCCGTTGCCCGCGTACAGGGCGCAGTTGGCGCACTTGACGCCAATGTGCGCCACGACGTTGTCCTTGGCCGACTCGTAGCCGGCCCAGATGCCTGTTTCGTCCTCGTTGAACTTCCCGTACTTCTTCGCGATGGCGATCAGCGAATCGGCGAGCTCCTGCTCCTCGGCGACGAGCTTCGGCTTAACCTGTGCCGGCTTGTCGGGCTCGTCCTGGATGACCATCACGATCTCGCCCGAGACAAGTTTGCCAAGAATGTCGTTGATGTCCAAAGGTACTCCCAAAAGATTGTAGTTAAATTATTGCACATCTACCGTCTATTAAAACCAACCCACGCGCGCGGGCCCATCAAAGGCGACGCCCCCGCCCCTGCCGAATATTCCTCGGCTGGGACGGGGGCGACGCTGACTTCGTGTCAGCCTACGATCAGGCTGGTGCGCTGTTGAAGGTAACCTTCACGAAGGCTTCCGGCCTCTTGACCGCCAGCGCCAGGCGCTGCTCGGCCAGGATGACGATCGCGTTGCGGACGAAGAAGTCCGAGTGCTGTTCGCTGACTCGGATGCTTGCCTGCTCGCGGTCGTACAGCTGGGCGCCGGTTCCGAACGCACCGACGAGAGCGGTGCCCTCGGCGATTGCCGGTGACTCGACGACCGGGGTCCTCCACAGCCTCGGCTGACCGCCGAGAGCCACGGAAACCGCGACTAGGTACTGACCGTTGTCATCTTTCGAGAGTTCGATCTTCTCCCAGTCGCTCGGGTGCATGACCACGCCGGTCGGCTCGTAGTAGGCAAGGAACGACAGGGTCAGGGCGCGACGAATCGCGTCTCCCCTGTTGTCCCCGGACTGACCAGACGACCAGTTGTAGGACTGGATTCCCGCCGTCTGAAGGACGCCCCTCAGGTTCTCGCCCGACCCGTCGCCGTTGAGGATCTGCGTGTCCTCGAGGAGGCGCAGGCCGTACATGAGCTCGTTGTCGATGATGCTGCGGAGCTGCGGTTCGTCGGCCAGCACGTTGCGGTGCGCGGCTTCCCAGTGGGCAAGCGTGCGGACCGAAGCGGCTTCGGCTTTGAACTGGAGGCTCGACTGCGGCTTGGCAGCGAACACGTCCGGGTTCGGGGTCGTGTCTCGTTGTGCCACCGCAGCAGCGGCGTTTGTTGCCGTCGTTCCCGGCGTTGTGTAGCCGATGTGACGGAAGTACTCGATCACGGCCGCAGTGGTCGTGCGCGACGGGAACAGGTCCCTTACGCGCTTCGTCCTCGTCGGCTGGGTGACCATCGGGTCGCGTTGCACGGTTCCGAAGTTCGCAGCCGCACCGTTGGCAAGGTTGCCAGTGGCCATGTTCGAGAACACGTCCTTGACACCGTACTCGGTGAGTGAGCCGTTGAACTGCCATGGCGAGGCCATGTTGGCGCCGTTGCGTCCCCCGTTGAGGGACTTGAACTCCGGTGAGTCGACGAACTGCTGTCCGACGGTCCTCGGGGCTTGCTGAACCGGTGCGATGGCCGCAACTTGGGCGGCTACCGACGTCTCGGATGAGGACGAACCCCAGTCCTTGACCTGGTTGAGCGACTCGAGACCCTCGATGAGTCCCTTGATCTCGCGGATGTCGGACATGTTCTTGTCGAACGCCGACTTCTGCTCGGTCGTGACGACGACCGTTCCGTTGTCAACGCGGAACGAGTCCGCGATTTCCTTGTTTGTCTGCATCTTCTCGCGGAGTGCTGATTGCAATTCGCGGAGCCTGCTCGTGTCTTCCGACATGATTTTGCCTCCTGGGCATTGTTGTGGTTGCTGTTTTTCTAGACAGCGCCAGGTGAGCACCCGCTGCTTGCGTCTGAATTCAAAGTTAGCAGAATACTAAACGTCGTAGTGTAAGTAGCGTATTTTTATGTGGCTATTTGTATGCCGATGCCCTGGCGTCGCATCTCGGCGTACTCGTCCTTGAGTTTGTCAAGCATTCTGCGATTTTCCGGGGTGTCGGCAAGTCCGTAGTGGGACAGGGGCTGGTCGAACAATGCAGCCAGCTGCAGCGCCTCGAACGCGTTGAGACCCGCCCCCGCCCTGCCCCTGTCGGCGATCCTTTTTTTGCTCATGTTCACCCCCCGAACGGAATCGTAATCGTCTGGGTTTTTCGTACTTCAATCTTACTGCCGTCGGGGGCGATTCTGGACTTGAAGATATACCTGAACAGGTAGGGGTGCTTTATCTGCAGGACCTGGGGCTGACCCAGCTCGCCGAGGAGCATCTGCCCGATCAGTTGCGGTTTGGACGGATCCTTCTCCGAGTCCCAGATGTACAACTCGTCGAACAACTGTCTCTTGAGAATTGCGGGCACCAGTTCCTGGAGATTTCGCTGGATCGTTTCGACCACATGCAGGGGGACGCCCCGCCCCGTACCCTTGTTTCTCGTGTTGACCCTCCCCGTGAGAGTGGGCATCGGTGCGAAGAAGTAGTGGGCGACGATGTTGTAACCCTTCTTGCGCCAATCCATGAGGTCCTGGAAGCCGTCGTTGAACTGGCCGCTCGTGTCGTATACGAGATCGAGTCCCTCGCTCGTGGCGGCCCTCGCCATGACGGAGGCGACCTCGCGCGATTCCTGGTGGCCGTAACCCGCCGCGCCTTCCAGGCGGCGCGCGTACCAGAGCCTCAATTCGGGCATCATAATTTTCGCGTCATCGGGATCCGCAACGACGGCGCTGTCGTAGTTGGGTATGCCCGACAGGCCCGTCTGCCTCGCCGTCGACTTGCCCGTCGCCGACGCTCCTCCGAGAACGTAAACTGTGGGTCGCTGCTGGTCGTTGGGGACGTCGCCCTTCCGCGCCCGGGCCAGACTGCCCTCCAAGTACGGTCTCCACAGTTGCTCCACGCGGTCCCTGTCGCCCCAGGCACCGAACAGGTCGTCCCCCGCCTTGTCGTGACCGACGTCGTAGAACCGATCAGTGTGGTAGCCGTTTTCGAGCTGTCTCGGGGTCATCTTGCTCTGCACCGACACGAGACCGAGATCGCGGACGAGGGAGTCTTCGATGGGCTCGCCGGACATCCCTGCCTCGGCGTTGTCCCCGAACTTCCACGTGGATTCCGCGACCCTGTTGCCCCACGGCATCATCGGGTGGGGCATCTCGTTTGACTCGAGGAACAGTTTTTTCCCCGAGGCCCTGCGGATGCTGTTGATCTGGCCGATCATCTTCTGATTTCTCACCCTCGCCGCCCTCGCCAGTATTCCGAGCCTTCTGTTGATCGACAGACTCAGGTCGCCGTAGGGATCCGAGGAGGGGTCCTTCTCGAGGTTCGCCACCGCGCGGCGTATCCACTCGGCGTGGCCGAACGCGAGCCTGTGCTGGCCCGCAGCTATCTCGGAGAGCGGCACCCAGCGGGCGCCCTTCGCATCGGATGCGGCGACGAGCTCCGTGTCCCAGGGGACGACGAACATCCCCGCACCCACCTTCACCCCGTTGACGAACCTCGGGTCCCAGTCGGGGGCCTCTATGGTCCCCAGGTAGTCGGCCTGCGTGGCGTTCTCGAGGGACACGCCGACCTCCTCGGTCGACTCGCGCGTCGCCGTAGTCATGAGGTCCTCGCCCTCGTCCCTGAGGCCGCCGACGAGCGCCAGCGCATCCCTGTAGGGACCGCTCTTGCGCGTGATCATCGCTATCTCGGCCGTGCGAAGGTCCGAGTTCATCATCCTTATCATGACCGAGTCTGCACCCTCGATGTAGGTGTCGTCCTTGCCGAACGACCAGTCGTTGGTGCTCCAGTTGATGTCGTCATCGTTGTAGTCAAAATTGCGGAAGACGTCGAAGGGGGACCCGAGGGATATGTCGTTGGCCGCCTTTCGCAGCTCCAGCTCGCTCGTGTCGACGGTGCCGTAGACCCCCTCGAAGTAGCGCTTCTGGTCTATTGACTCCGAGCGAGCGAACTCCCCGACGACCGGTTCTATCATGTCGGCGAAGTTTCTCGCCATCCCGGCCTCCGGACCCTGGGCGTCGTCCGGCATGTGCTCGTCGTTGTCGAAGTAGAGGCGCATGTCCGACTTGAGCTTGGTGAGCCGTTTCTGCTCGGCCTCGTCGGTGACCATCGCGTCCGCCCTGTCCATGGCGTGCCTGATCGCCCCGAGGAGATCGGACGGTTCCTGGCCGTTGTCGCCGAATATGAGCCTCGAGTTCGTCGGGCGCACGGCGTCCGCCGAGAAAGGGGATTCTCCTCCCCTGAAATCCACCGGTTCGAGTTCGCCGCGCGCCGACAACAACGCGTAGGTGTCAATCAGGCGACCAACCTCGTCGACCAACTCCGCATCCGTGGCTTGGCCAACGGCGATGGACACGGGACGGTTCGAGTTGAACCAGAGACCGTTGGCGAGGAGCTTGTTTCTTTTGAGGTCGTCGTCCCTGTCGGAGGAGTTCATCATGGCGCGGCGTTGCGACATCCCCGCCTCAGCCGACGATCCGGTCTCCTCGCGAGTCGTCCCTCCGGACAACCTCCCGCGTGCGATCGTGGCCCTAATCGTTTCGGGCTCTATTTTCTTTGACCGAAGCGCCTGCTTGACGCCGTCGTCTGCCTTGTTCCTGATTTCGTCGTTGAGGATCGCCTCGATCAGGTCGCCGAGATCAACGAACTCACTGCCCCGCCGAGAGGCGGCCCGGATCGCCCCGACAAACGCCGATTTTGCGCCGGTCGTGAACTTGTCGGGTTTCTGGGAGCCGTCGCTCTTCTGTTTTACTACTTCCTCCAGGGCGTCGGTCATGGCCTGGAGAGAGATGCCCATCCTTCTGAGGCTTGATCGGAATGTTCCGCCCGGCTTGTCGTTGCTCATTATGTATCTCCACGAGCCCAACAGGAGGTGCCCGAGGTTGAGTTCTGGTGATCCCGTTTTCGACGCGTCTTCGTAGGCCTCCGCGAGGGCAGTGACCGCCTCGTCGGTGTACCGGGTTAGGGCCGTCCTTGTCAGCGCGGACATGCCTGCCTCCGCGCCCATGGCGCCGTCGCCCCCGCCGTAGGTGAGTTCGGGGAATCCGTTGGCGTCGAGCCACTCGCTGAAGGTGAGGAGCTTTGCGAACTTCTCCTCGTCGCTCAGCAGCGAGTCCTTGATGGGATCTATGACTTCCCTCTTGTATCTCGGCAGGAGCATCCTGCGGTTGCGCGCCCTCTCGGTCGCGAGGATGAAAGGCTCCATCTCCCTGGCCGCCTCCCCGAGCGTCTTGACCGACCCGTAGATGCCGCTGCGGATGTGCTTCTCGAACGCGTCCCCCGTGAGGTACTGGGCGTCCACATAGGACTCCATGTAGCGCCTCACGAATGCGTCCTGCTCGGGGGTCAGCTGGACGGCGCCCGAGTCCATGTTCGTGGCGATTATCCCGAGAAATGTCACCCAGTCGTCCTGGCTCATTTCCGCGACTTTTGCGCCGGCCTCGAGATCGCCGAAAATGGAATTCACCCTGGCCCGAGCGACCTCCTCGTACAGCTTCATGAACGTTTCCTGGTTGATTTGCCCCGTGTCCCGCATCTGTCCGAGCAACTGCTCCAAGCCGTACAGTTCGAATTGGAACTGGTTCGGCGTCAATCCGCCTCTCCTGATCTGTTCCAACCCGCGCCTGAACGCCGCCACCGACCTGAAGCCGACCTCCATGTTCGACCTGTGCGATTGCAGGACTCCCTTCATGAGCGGCACCATGAAACGCTTTCTGAATTCCGACTGCCGTGACTTGCCGCCCGCAATGGGTAGACCCGCAATTTCTTCGCCCGTGACGATGTCCGTGGCCAACATGAGGTTCGGTTTCCCAGCGTAAAAATTCGTGAATCTTCTAAAGACGCCCTCTTCGTCCCCGATCAATTCGTTCCACGTGGACTTCATTTCGTCCATTGATTCCGAGAGTGTCTTGCCGGTGACGGGGTAGATGTCGTCCATCCTGTCAATGTCCAGCCAGGGGAAGATGTTCCTGAGCTGGCGCAGGACGCCGTCTTTGGTCACCGTGCCTTCGGCAAAACCTGAGATGATCGGTCCGAGCCATTCGTCGAAACGGTCCAACTCGACTGCGGGGTAACCCATAGCGCCGAGTCTCCCGAACGCCCTTCTGAGTAGGGCGCTGGGCCTGTCCTCCTCGAGCTCCGCCTCCTCGAACGCGGCCATGGACGACACGTAGTCGGCGAACTCCTCGGGGTGCATCTCAAGTATCTGATCGTCCCCGAGCTCGCCGTAGGCGCCGGCCGTCTCCCACCAGTATTTGCCCGGTGTCTCGTCTATCACGCGCTGAAGTTCGCGCATGGATTCTCTCTCGGCGGCGATCTGCTCGGGAGTGAGCGATGAATTCGCCTCGGCGAGTTCGGAAATCGGGTTGACTTCGTCGTTCCAACCTGGCAGGTACGGATCGCGGTCTGTCCCCGCGTAGACGATGTTTGGTCCGTACATTGACCAGTAGCCGTACGCATCGACCCTCGGTCTTGCGAAACTGTACCAGTCGACCTCCCCGGCCCCCGTGAAGAATGGCGATCCGCCCTCTCGGTCGCGCGCGGCGACTGATTGTGCGGCCTTCCTGAAGACCGCCGTTGCGAGGGCGTCGGCAAGGACCCTTGACAGGATTTTTGCTGACTGGATGACCTCCGTGGCCTTGCGCGTTTCGTTGTCGTCTGATGCCGAGTACAGGGACGACCAGGCCTCGGTGGGCAGCGCTTCCATGAGTAGCAGACCCGGCTGTTCCGACGCCTTTTCGAGGGCTTTGAACAACGAGTCGAAGGCGAAGGCGAATACTTGGTCGTCCAACTCCTTGGTCGGTATGTAGAAAGGGTCGCCGAGCATCGTCTCGGAACCGGGCTCCTCGGGGACGTTCGGCGAGGTGGTAAGACGCGGTCTGTTCGGCATGATGTCCCCGAATGCCTCGACGATCGGCTCGACCGCCGTGTACATGCCGTAAACCCAATTGGCCATCATGATGTGTCTCGGCGTGAGGTTGTCCACCAGCTTTTTGGCCTCTGCGTTTCCGCTGAGGGCCGATCCGATGAGGAGGTTCGAGAACATTGGGATGCCTTGCATGGTGCTGGGGTTTCCCGTGTCCGTCTGCCACATCGGCACCCCTGTGGTCGACGGCGCTATTTGATCGGATGGTTGGTCGAGCGTGCCCGTCGGGATCGCCCCAAACCTGTCGCGCAGCAAGTTGCTCTCGTCCGCCGATGCCATCAAGGGGATGAGAAGGCGCATGACTTTTTCGTCGCCAGGCTGGAATATCGGCGGGGCATCGATCAGGTTCGGATTTCTCATGATCTGTCTCAGCTGCCACAATTTGAGACGCAGCTCGTCGTCGGCATCCTCGGGCAGATCCGGCACATCCAGGACTCCAGCCTCGATGAGGTCGCCCGTGCTTATCTCGAAAACGTCAGCCGGGTTGCCGGGGTAGTCGGGGTCAGGGGCGTCGGGGTTGATCCTCCTGGATTTGTCGTACGTCGCGAGGATCATCGACCGAAGCATCGGCATAATCCCGCGGTAGATGCCGGTTCCTCCGAACTCGGCCCGCATCACCGACGGTTGCGCGCTGTAGGTGAACAGCTCGAAGTTGGGGTTGTCCTGACGGGTGGCTATCTCGAAGGCCTTGTATCTCTTGCCTTTGAGATAGTCGCTGTCAGACGCTTCGATCACTTCACCTTTCGGACCCCGGCCCCGGGCTTTTCTCTCTCCGTATGTAATTCGGAACTCGCCGTCCTCGAAATCTAGGTCGCCCGAGGTCTCCCCAAAAATGTTGGACAGGGTCATATCGCTCTGGGTCATCATCGAGGGGTCGTTGAAGAGGTATCCTCCTTCCAGCGCGAAGGACGTCCAGGAAGACAGCAACTGGTTGATCTTCTGCATTCTCGCCGGGTCCTTTGCCTCGCCGTCCACGCTCATGGACCCCGGCGATTCGGGGTTGACGAAAGGATCGGCGACGACGGCTGGCGGCATCTGGGTCTCTGGGTCAACGGGCGTGCCGTCCGCGCGGAACGGCCTTTCCTCCTTCCATTCCGCTGAAGGACCGTCCGACATCGGGGTGTTCTCGGGCAGTCTTCGGTTCGCCATTCCCGCCATCGGCCCGTCGTAGGCGTTGTCCATCCGCGTCGATCCGCTCGCCGATGCGATGATCGAGTCGAGGGTCTTCGCGCCGATCCCGTACTTCTTCATCAATGCCCGTTTCGAAAAGCCTGCGGAGAAATCTGCCACCACGGAGTCGCCGTTCTTTGCGACCCATGCCGGCGACCCGACCGCCTCGGGGAGCAAGCCCTGCTTCCTGAGCTCGTGCAGGGAGTTCCGCACGGTGTTCGGGTTGAACCCGGTCGCATCTATGATGTCCTGCTCCCTGTAGCCCGCCGCCGACAGAATTTCCACGACGCCCTTCCTGCTGCGAGGCGCTGTCGATGATGCGAAGGCCGAGGCGTCCTCAAGGGTTATCTCCTCCAAGCCGATTCGGTCGAAGAATCGATTGACCGTTCCGTCGGCGACCAGCTCAGAGACCCTGGCGGCCACGAACTGCCCGTTCGGCATTTCCTCCCCCGCCGCGAGCGGATCCGATCCCTCGTTGATCGCCTCAAGCACCTTCCCCGACCTGTCCCAGGTTGAGGCGAGCCAGAAGAAGTTTCCGGCATCGGTGTCCGGTTGACGGACCTCCGGCGGCCATATCTCGGGGGCAGTTCTGCCGAACGCCCGGGCGAGTCGTTCGGCTTCGGCCGACGCCACGGCGGCTCCGTCCCTCCTGAACTCGGCAACAACTTCGAGCGGAGCGTTGAGGAAGCGACCGAGCGCCCTGTCGGACATCTCGAGGATTCCCGGCACCACGGTGGCGAGTGCGGCGATCTGGTTCTGGCCGTTGCGGACCAGGTCGGCCCGGTCGAGACCCCGAGACGCGTACATCGGACTTCTGCCGTTTGCCGTGATCAGCTGCCTCCCGAAGGCGCCCGTGGTGATGTCGTTCCCCGAAATCATCCTTGCCAGCGCGGGGTACGGTCCGTCCATTGATCCGAAATCCTCGATTTGCCGCTGGAGCTTGGCCAGCTCGTCGTTGACCCCAATCCTGCCGAGGGAGTTGAACGCCTGCTCCGAGCCGAGCCAGTTCTGCCTGTCGCGGAAGGTCATGAAGTTCCAGTCGAATGGCAGCGGGTTCCTCATGTCGGACGGGATCCTTCTCGGGGGCACCGAGGCGGATATGAGCTGCGCCACGTCGTCCGATACGCCGAAGGCGACAGGCACGGAGCGAGGATTCAGCCTCATCAGGTTGTTGACCGAGATCGCCGAGTTCAGCTTGCGCATCGCGTCGTCGGATGATCCCTGCGGGGCGAAAATCGAATCAAGGAAGAGGGGGCCGAGATTCCTGAGTTCGGGGAACCTGTTGCCGGTCATTCGGCGGACCGAATCCTCGCTGTAGGCGGCGGACAACCCCGACGCGTACGACTGGGCCATCCTCAGGACGTTGCTCGTTTTCCCGAGCAACGTCTCCGTGGCGATCGCGTCCGACACATCCTCGGGTTCCACGCCGAAGAACTGGGCCGTCGTCGACACCGGGTTGAATACGGCGAAGTATTTGGCGTTGCGCACCGCCTCGGCGTACATCACCAGGGCGGCGTCTATGTCCGCCTCCTTGACTCCGTTGGCCTGCATGGCCTCGGCGATCCCGTCGACGAGGACGTCCTCGACTATCCTCCTCGTCAGGCCCGGGAGGGAATTCACGGCCAGGTCCGAGAAGCGCTTGTAGCGGGCGCCCATGATCCTCCTCGTCGTCGCCTCGGCCTCGGCGTCGGCGACCATCATCAAGGCGGCCGTGCCCTTTGCCTGCTCGATTTCTGAGGCGCTGCCGAATCTCATCTGCGGCACGACATTGTCCGGCTTGCCGCGCCGAATCGTAGCCATCGCCGTTCTCATGTCCGGCATGCGTTCGATCTCGTCGACGTTGACCTGCGAGAGAATTTCGTTCATCCTCGCCACCTCGGCGGCGAACCTCTTCTCCTTCGTCGAAAGAAAGGCTCTCTTTTCGGGGACTCGCCTGCTCTCCCGTCCGACGACACCGAACCTGACGCGACCGAGCGACATTCCCGCCGCTGGTTCGTCCGACAAACCCGAGGCGTCGTCAGCGAGGTGAGAAAACGCGTTGTTGACCCCCCTGACCAGAGTCATGCCCGCCTCGGCATCCCTGCCCGTCAGCCTGGCCGCCCTGTGAATCTCGGCGATTCGCTGGTCTACTTCCTCCATCTCGGTTTCTAGGGCGGCCCGAGACCTGCTAGACGCGTTCGCTTGGTTGATCAGGTCGGTGATTTTGTTCATGGCCTGGTGGATGGGCTCCACCGAGGCGAAGTACGATTTTGCCTGCTCGTCCACGGCTTGTTGGGCCGTTATCTCCCCGCGCCTGTGCCGTGCGAGGATTTCGCTTTTCTCGCCTGCCATGGCGTTGACGAGGGTGTTAAAGGCTGAGTAGGTGGTCTGTATTTGCGCTCTGATTCTATCTTGGTAGTAGCGGCTCAGTGCTTTGTGATGTTGCTCCAGCCGCTGCTTCAGCCTGTTTAGTCTCATCAGCTCGCCCCTGATGCCGCCCCTCGAGTTCGTCGCTATGTCGTTGAGGACGTTGTTGATTTTCGTGAGGGCGACGGAGTTGTAACGCGCCTCCGCCGCGGCGGTCGCTGCGGAGTGCAGGGAGTCAAATTGCTTGTCCGTTATGTTGTTGTCTCGCGCATACTTCCTCAAGCCCGCGAGGATCGCGTCGGGGTGGAAATTGTCGCCGTCCGTGGTCTTTTCGACGGCCGCAATCTCGAACTCGTCCAAGGGCGTCTGGGATGTGAACTTAGTCCACCAGGATTGCCTGGCGGCCTCGCTTGACTTGGCCGACGAGACGGCGATCTTTTTTTGCTTCGCCTTCCTGTCAGCGGGGACCTGGGTTTGGGTCATCACGTCGGGGTTCGGGTAACTCTCAAGATCGGGGAACGGGCTGACGTCGTCCGGGTCTGGCGGCATGTTCCTGACATCCTGCCTGAGCCGCGTAGCGGCGACTTCGCCGACTGAGAAATTTTTGGCGACTTCGCGAATCACCTTGTCGAGGTCCATGGAGCCCAGGTCGTCCGCCACCCGATCAATGATTCCCTTGCCCCACCTCTCCCGGTCTTTCTCGTAATGGTCGCCTCCGAGTATTCGTGAGTACCTGTTCGCCTGGTTCAACCAGTCCCTCATAGCGGGGAATTCTTCTTTGAGTCCTCGCAGGTTTTGCTCGATGGACATGATCAATGGATGCTCCGACGGGTCCCCGACGAATTCGCCCCTGTTGTCCTGCCGGACGGAGTTGCTCGGGTCACCCGGGTTGTAGTCGAGTTTGTAGTCGAGGGCACCGTCCCCGAGACTCATCTGGAAGTCGTCCTTGCTCAGGTTAAACGAGTAACGAACCGGGTCACGACCGGGTCTGACGTCATCGATTGGGAACATGTCCTCGCCCAGCGTCATGTGCAGGAGCAGGTACTCCTTCAGGACTTCGTAAAAGAACTTGCTTCTGTCCTTGTCCTGGTCGTCCTTGAGAATGTATGGGTCGTCGGGGAACTCAAATGGCGCCTCGGGCATCCGCCTTATCAAGGCGAGCACTCGGTTCTGAAGCGCCTGGAAGATGAGCTGGTTCGTGGAGTACGACCCGTTCGACCTCATGCGGGAGGCGATGTCGTCCGGGATATTTCCCTCCTGCATCTCATACAAGGCGGCCAACGCCTTGTGCCCGTATGCGTTTTCTTCGGGCACCGAGACCCGTGGGACGGCTGTGTCGTAGGTGTATTCGCCGCCCCTGATGAGGTCGTAGTCGTCATTCCCGAACAGCGCGATTGCCGTCTCTTCTGGCAGACCCCGATTCCGACCCCGCCCTTGCCCGTCGTTGGCGGCCATCCCCGCCTCGGCTCCGATGCCGAGGTACATGTCGAAATCCGACAGTGCATCCCGCGGTCCTGCCGAACGGGGCGCGCCACGCCTCGGGATCTCGCTGCTGGTGGCGGCGGATCTCTCGGCCCGCATAGCGTCTCCGTACGCCGCGGGATCGTCGAAGAGCTCGGAGCCTCCCGACATGAAGTAGTCGATTATCTCGGCGTGCTGCTGGCGTTCCTCTGGGCTAAGCGACGACGGCCGGTCCATCCTGTCGCCGAAGGCGCCGAGCAGGGCCTCGTCTATTCTGGAAACAATGTCGCTGACGCCCCTCTCCGAGCCCTCCGCTCCGAATCTCATCGCCATCAAGCGTTCCCCGAGGCCGTCAATCTTTTCTCTTGCCTGGGTGAGTGAGCTATTCTCGAGGCTTGCCTCCATGGCCTGTCGGTCCATCCTCTGCAGGATGGACGGGATGATGTAGTTGTCCCTGAATCGCTCCAGCTGGGCGTCGGAGAGGGATCCGACGATCAGCGCGGCGGATTCGGGCGAGCCGTCAAAGTCTCGCAGGAGCTCGGCAAGACCCGGCGTCGCCGCGCCGTCCGCACTCTCGGCGAGGACCCGGACCATCTCGTATCCCCTTCCTTCCTTGGGGAAACGATCCACGATGTTGCGGGCTAGCCGCCTGCCACCGTCCGACCGGGATCGCAGGACCCCGACCGCCCTCGCCCGAGATGAGGCCATCCTCTCTGCGTCGGCGATTCTCGGGGGCAACAGGTTGACGACGAGTGTCCCCTTTGAGTCTCTGCCCATCGCGAAGAGGGCGTTGACGACCGAGGCGGCGTTTTCCTTGCTCGGTTTCATGTCGCTCAAGAGGCGGGAGGCGGCGCCGTCGTCTCGCTGGACGATCGCGTCGACAAGGTTCTTGACGCCCTCCGACACGGATTCGTCCTCGGCGACCCGTCTCGCCTGCTCCTCGAAGAACCTCTTCTCGGCGGGCTCGCGCTCGGCGAGCTCCCGCACGCCGAACAATTTTCTCGCCGCGGACGCGAAGGAAATGGCTCGGGTCTCGTTGTCCACCTGCTCCTTCGCCTCGGCGGTCAGGATCGGCAAGGCGGACAGGAAGGAGAGTTGCGGGTCGCTCAGCGAGGCGACAAACGAAACGAGGGCTTCCTGATTTAGCGAACTTATGGCGTCGGCCATAGCGATCTGCGCCATGTGCGCTGGAGTGGGCATGTACTCACCGGGTCCTCGATTCCCGGTCTCGGGTTCGGGAGCGCTTCCCGTTATGAGCTCCATCAACCTGCCCCTGTCAAGGGCCAACGCCTGGAGGACGGCGACGGCCTTGGACTTGACCGACGGGACAGCGTCGATGTCGGAGGGCGTCACCGTCATTTCGTCGTCGGTCGGCAGGAGGTCCTTCCAAGAGTTGACGTCGAGGTTCTGGAGCAACTCCTCGTCGGTGAAACTTTCCGACGATTCAGCAAATAGGTCTGGGTTGTCGACCGACGTCGCCATTTTGGCCGCGTTGTACATGACCGCGTAGGGCGAGTTTGGTCCCCCGTCCATCATGTCTGCCTTTGCCTGGGAAACGAAGCTGGTGAGGCTATCCCATGCCTGGTTTATCTGCCCGTCCGAGAGGCCCTCCACGTAGCGCCTCAACCCGCCCGCCCGCGACGCAGACGACCGCATGTTGAGGGGTGATTTTTGTTCGGTGACGCCTTGCGTGATGAAATCGAGGAAGCCGCCGGGCGCCGTCATTCCGAGCAATCGTCGTCGCTTGGCCTCCGTCGAGCGCATCGTGTAATCGTCCTCGTCTTCGAGGATCGCCATCCTGCTCAACTCTCTCGCCCGGCGCTCGGTGACTGCCCTCTGTCTAACCCTGTCCACCGTGGGGCCGACCATGCCCGTCTCCGTCTGACCGTCGGGTTCCGGGAGATCGATCAAATCGTAGAAGTCGGGGAACCTTCCCGTGACGCGGTTTCTGATGGCCGAGTCCGTGAGGTAGGAATTCCCCATGAGCTGTTCCGAGATGTCGGAACTGTTCGCCAGCCCGTCCCTCGCGCTCAGTGAGCGAATCATGTCGTGGAAGTCGGCGCTGTCCCTGACGCCCATCAGCCTCCTGAGGTTTGCGACGACTTTGTCGGTTTTGTCGCCCCGGCCTGCGCCCACCTCGTCGAAAGCCACGTCAAGGATGTCGTCGAGCGACTCAATTGCCTCGCGCGAGACGCCGGCGAATGGATTCCTGAACACCTCGGCTTCGTCGTCGGCCCGGGCGGGGAATGTCGTGCTTGCGATGTCGGCCAGTCCCTCGGCATCGGCGAACGGGATGTTGGCTCCCGCCGCCCTTACTTTCTCCCGCCAGGAGTCGACGTCGTCCGGGTTGTAGGCCATGCTGGGATCCTCGAGCGACCTAACGAGCTTAAGAACCTCGTCGTAGATCGTGACCGCGTCTGCGTCCGACACGCGTTTGGCACGGGCAGCCGGTTCGGCGTCGGGCAGGTCGGGGGTTGCATCCGGCTCTGCGAAGTCGTCTCCGACGGAACCCATGCCCGCGATGGGTGAGTCGGATGCCGTTCGCCCTTCGCCGGCGTTTATCCTGCGGGCCAGCCTGCTAACGGTTCGTGAGGGGATGTCGCCGGTGCGCAGGAAGAACTGCGTGTTTTCGTCGTCCATGTTGAAAGAAATTTCCTCGAGGGAATCCGTGAACATGCTCGCCACCCGGTTGCGGGTTTTTTCGTCGGGCAGGTCCTCGACGATCTTGTTCATCATTTCGGCGACGTCCTCGTAGAAGGCGGCGATCGTCTCCTGGTCAAACCTGAACTGCTCGGCGGTGGAGAGGAAGGTCTCGGAAATGTCCAGCACGGGCCCCTCGGGGTCGTCGTTGATCCTGCTCATCACGTCGGAGGTCGTCGGGTCAATGAGCAGCTCGTTGGCCCGGGACATCAGTTTCTTCTGCATTCGCATCCTCGGCGTGCCCCCGACCGAGGGACGAGCAGAACCCGCGTCCCCCTCGGCGGGTCGCCTTATGTCCTGTCGCACGAGCCTCGCCGCGTCCATCCCGGCGCTGGCGCCATCAAGGGCCTCGGGGAATATTCCCCTCCTGCGCGAGGTCACCGAGCGTGGGACCGAGTACCTCGGCAGCGCGGTGAGACCCCAGAGGGCGACGTCGTCCATGATGTCCATGACGCCCTCCGATTCGGACGACGTGGGGGCGACTCTCTCGGCCGCCGCCAGAACGACGCCTATGGCCTTCAGGATGCCCATCTTTTTGCCCGGGTCGAAGATCGACTCTAGGTTTCTCGGGTCGAATTCGTCGAGGGCCAAAGTCAGTTCGTCCCGGTTTTCCCAGCCGTCGCTGGCGTAATCGTCAAACCTCAGGGAGCCGAACTCAATTTTCTCCTTGAAGACCTCAATCAGCTCGGCGGCCTCATCGAGGAGTTCCGGGTAGGAGAAATCCACGAAACGGGCCAGGTCGGCGGAATTGGCCGCGACCGCGCCGTGGCGAATCTTGTAACGCTGCACGGAGTCGCGGATCTTGTTGGCGATTGGCGACCAGTCGCCGCTCTTCCTTCGGCGTTTCGGGTAGTTCCTGCCGTAGCGGTACGACAGGCTCCTCATCCCGGCCATCGGCTCGTCGCCGCTGAACATTGCGTCGGAAACTTGGGCCACAGCTGCGCGGGACGCGCTCCAGGTCGAGTCGTTTTCCGTCGCGTTCGCGATCAAGTCCCTGGCGACCATGAGCAGCTTGTTGCCCGACCTTGCCAACGACATTGACCCGTCGTAAGCTGCGGACAATCGGTCGCGGTTCGCTCCGACCAGCGACGAGAATATCGCGGCGGTGTCCGACGCGTTGCTGCCGACCAGCTCGTCGACCGCGCTTGCCAATTCGGGGGAGTCCGATCCGTTGGCGATCGCGGACAAATGGAAATCCTTCGCCCTCAGCAGGTGGGTCGCCACCTCGAACGGGTCGTGATCTATTCGCGCGGCCCAGGAGCCGACCGGCCGCAATTTTTTCTTTGCCCCCCGAGCGGCCGTGATCATGGCGCGCGGGTTCACCGCAAGGAAATCCTCCACCGACTCGGGGGACATTCCGAGGATCGCCTTGGCTACGCCGGGAAGCCTGCCCTCCTCGACGAGGGCCATCAGTTGGGTTGCGTACGGCGAGTTCGTCGGTGCGACGTAGTTTCGCAGGCTCGCCCGATTGCTAAGAGCTTGGTAGAGCAGCGAGGCATTGAGTGAGTCGCGTCCGTCGGCTCCGCCCGCCTTGAGGAGTTTCGCCGCGGCGCCGTCCGACGGCGTCGGGGCGCCGATCCTTGACGCGTCAAAGATATCCAGGATGCTGGTGGGCACGCCGATCAGGTCTAACCGGTTCTGCGTGGTCAGTTTTTCGTCAACGATGCCTTGCGGCGTCTTCGAACGTTTCCTGGTTTCGGGCTCGTCAAGACCGGTGGCCGCCCTCGTTCTGCCGATGATCTCCTCGATCGGCGTGGCCCGGGCGGGAATCGTCTCCGTCTCGGGGGCATCATCGGGCTTGCGTTGCATTCTCTGGATGCGTCGTCTGGTGCTCGGTCGCTCGACCATGAGGTCGGCCCCGGGCGCCGGCGGCGCGGGCTTGCGTCTTTCACCCGGCACCCCGTCGACAGGCAGATTCGGGCTGTCCGGCAGATCGGGCCGCATAAGGTTTGAGCCAGGAGTCGGGTCGGGAATACCGCGGCCCATGTTGATCATCGGCAGGCCCTCCAGCACGAGGCCATCAAGATCGGCGTCGATCGCGGTGAAAGGGTTCATGTTGACGTTGTTTCTGAGTAGCCCGATTGTGGACCCGAGCGCCTTGGTGTTGAGTTCGTCGGCAAGGACCGTCTTGGTGAGCCTCCTGCGCAGCCTTCGCGAGGCAGCGTCCTGGCCCGTCACCCGCCTGTAATCCGACTCGTTGCTGCATGGCATCCAGACCGTCCCGCCCGTGGTGGAGCCGTACTGGCGTATGCCTATGCAACCGAGGGTCCTCGAGCGCGCGCGGGCGGACTCTTTGTCAACGTATGCGTCAAAACTGTCGGGGCGAACCAGCCTAGGGCCGAAGGACACTCCCTTGGTCTTCACTCCGTCCTGCGAAATCGGGCAACAATCGCCCTGCTCGGTTAAATCGTCCATTTGTTCCGTTCGCTTGCGTTCTAGGCGCGCTTTTAGTACCGATAAGAATACTTCGACGGGAACGCCGGCGACGTTAGTCGGCCAAAAATCTGGAGGTTGTCAATACTTGTTTGACTTCGGTGGCGATTTTTTGTAGGTGTGAAGCCTGGGATTTAGAGGTGAGACCGAGGTTCGGGGTCGAAACGATTTGGGACGGACCGCGTTCGGTGAGCTTCTCCCACCGCTTGCCCTTCTTGCGACGCCTGCCCCGGGGTCCCCTGCCGTCCAGCTCCGAGAACCTCTCCATCACGAGGGCCTTCTTCACGATGATCGGGAAATCAGATTTCACGGAATTCTTCCTCGCCCGCGCCGCTGCATCCGTGTTCGCCACGAATTGGCGGCCGCGCTTGCTGCCTTGGATCTTCTTCCTGTTCGTCGCCGCCCTCTGGGCCGGCGTGAGTTTCGACCAGGCCTTCGCCGGCAGGTAGCGCCTCGTCCCGCCCTGGCGTATCGCCGGTTTGCCGTCAGACGTCGTCCATTTTTCCTTGGTCCACTTGGACAGGGAGCGTTGCTTCTTGTTCTTCTTTCCCCTGTACCCCCCGCCGCGCTTCTTGTATTCCTGGGCCACCAGCTGTGCCTTGCGAGCCGACCATTGCCCCGGCTTCCCGCCCTGCGAACTGGCCATGATTCGTTTCTTGATGCTGTCCCTAAGGGCGGGCTTGGTGTAGTTGTTGGCGGACTTGCTCTCTCCGAACACGGGGGGTTTCACGTCGAACGGTTTGACGCCCCTCTTCCTTCTTCCGTTCATGTCCACGTTCGCGGCCGGTCCGCCTATCGGACCGTTCCCCGAGTGGATGTCCTTCTCGTTCTGTTTGAGCCAGTCGTCGCTCTCGGCGGCCGACGAGAGGCGGCTCAGCGTCTCGGCATCGGCGCACGGGAGCCAGTTTCCCGAGCCGTCTTGGTGCGCGCCACGGCATCCCATGTACCTCGCTATTTTGAGGGCGTCCTCCCTCGATGCCTTGTCCTTCACAGCCACTAAAAGTCTCCCCACGGTAAGAATTTCCCCGCGAACATCTGGCCCGTCTTGGCGAACTGGCCGTACTCGTCTGACGCAAGCCGTCTCGCGCGTTGTTCATCCATGCCGGCGTCCATGTTCGCCCGGCGCATGACCTCCCTCGCCGCCTCCTCGGGCGAGTAGCCGAGGGACCTCCATGCGCGGGCCTCGACGAGCTCGTCGGAGTAGGCCTCGAGGGCGGCGTCGAACGAGTCGTACGGCTTCCTCTTGTACAAGAATTCGTCGAACTCCTTTGAGAGGACGAGGAGAAAGTCATCCTCCTTGTCGTTCGTCGGCACGCTGAAGGGAGGGAACCTCGCATCCTCGGCGATCATCGCGAAATCTTCGCGCACCTCGTACACCTCGTCCTCGCTCAAGTGTTTGTCTGTCATGTCACTCATACTGATCCTGTGCTCCTTTTTCGTAATCGGGGTCGTCTATCCATCTCCGGGTGAACGGGTTCCAGACTTTTGAGGGATCCCCGGGTTTGCGAATTTTTGGGTTGCGGATGCGTTCGAGGATCTCTTTTTCCATTGCCTTGGTGGCGGGTTTTGCCAGCACCGCGATTGCCGTCCTGTTCAGCACCATGATGTGGTCGCCGATCTGGTTGCCCTTGAACGTGGTTACCTGATTTTTCGTCACGGGCAAGGATGTTGTCGTGTAGGCGTCTATGCCGAACAAGGCCCCCATGAGCACCTCGTCCGACCAATACGATAGGAGTTCCTGTGCGGCCATGAGTTTCGCGAGCTCCTCGTTCCAGGGCACCTTGCCCTGCGCCTTCATCTTCGCGATTTCCATGGATTTCAGAATCTCGAGTTGGACCATCCAGCCGAAGACCTGCATCCTGGTGGCCCTCCACCACTGGTCGCCCGCCAATGGGTCCGCCGACGACAGCCGGCCAGTCCCTCGGGTCGGGATCGGACTTTCTCCATCCATCAGCGTCATGATTACCGTCGCCAGATCCTGTATCGCCGAGGGGTCCGCGGTGTCGACCTCGGGAATCACGATCCCTCGCTCTCGCGCGATTCGTTGAATCGATTCGCCCGAATAATTGTGTTGGTGCGCGCCGACAGTCTCTCGGCCGTGGGGCACGAAGTAGCCGTAACCCGTATTTTCGCGGCCACTGCGGAAATAGGGGTTTCGGACGTCTTCGTGCGACCAGTCGGGGTCGTCCGTGGCGTCAAGGTCTACCGGCATCGTCTTTTCGGTGCCCCCGAAATGGGTTATCGCGCTGAAAAACGCCCCGTACATTTCCTGTAGTTGGTGTTGCAGACTGTGCATTCTTTCCTTGGACTCGAACCGAGCCGTGATGGGAACCACCGCGAGGATTATGTCCCCGTTCGGGTCGTTGCCCCCGTAGCCTGAGAATTGAGTAATACTGCCGCGGGAGAAATTCACCCCGTGGCCACCAGCGTTGCCGCCCTCGCCGATCAGGTAGAACTCTCCGGATAGGAACTCATCGGCCATCTGGTGGGCCGTTTTCCCCTGCTTCGGGTTTTCGATGCCTCGGCGTAGATCAACGGCGTTTCTTACCCAGTCGTCGTCGTTGACATTGGTGGTCTCGTCGGTTAGGGAGGAACCCAAAAGAAGTTCGTACTCGCTTTCGGTGAGCATGACGGGCCGACCCTTGAACCCCAATGCCCAGTACAGGGCGTTGTGCAGGGCGTTTCTCTCGCTTACTTCAGGAGTTCCTCTATTGTCTCCTCGACCCAGCATTGGGTAGATCTCAGCCACCGGTCGCTGCGTTTCTGGGTCCACCAATGACTTGGCCGACATCATTATCAAGGCAAGAGTGCTGATTGCCTCATCGGTCAACTCCGTCCGCTCAATGGGGTCGCCCGGGGCCAGATCCGGCGGCACGTTGGGGAGGAAACCCGAGGCCGCGTGCTTGACGAGCGTCTCCAGGATTTCTTTGGGCTTGCGGGGGGGCATCGGGTTGCCCTCGGCGTCTACGGGCGGAACGAGCAATTCTTCCTCGAGACCCGCCACGTTTTTGACACCCGTCTCGGCGGTGCGGGCGCGCAGGCGCTGCATTTCGTTCGACGTTCTCGCGTGTTGCTCTTTTTTGGTCCGCACCGAGTCCACGACCTTGTCCATGTTGGGAGCGAAGATGTCGGTGAGAATTTTCTCCAGCGACTCCAGCATCTCCCCCGCCATGACGAACTCCCTGCGCGGTCGCGGGCTCCTGCTCTTTTTCCCCGCGCTGTTCCTCCAGGTGTCGAGGGCATCGGTTCTCTTCCGGCTGGCCTCGCGGTAGGCGTCTCGCACGGCTTCGAAGGCAACGAACCAATCCTGTTGGCTGTCCGTCTCGAGGGCCTTGTTCACCTTGTTCGCTATATCCTCGACGTTGGTCGTTTGGCGGTTGTACCTGTACTTGTCGTCGAAGTTATCGGGGTGCCTCCAGAGCACGATCATCTTGCGGGTTCGGGGCTTTGAGTCAGCACGCATTTCGGGCACCAGGGTCTGATGCTGGCGCTCGGCATCCGTGGGAGAAAAAATACTCCCGAGTCGCGATCCATAGCCGTAGCGGTAGGCGCCGAGTTTGTTCTTTGAAGCGAGGAATTTGAGATGTGATGGGAGTACGGACGAAGCTGGGATGTTCAGCCCGTCGCGCGAGATGGTGTTGGGCATCGCCGAATTGTGGTCCGGGAAATCAAGGAAGTCCGCCGGTCGGCCCGCGGACACATAAGCCACGGCGATGTCTGGTCTGCCGATGTGGTTGAGATAGCTTTCTATCGGGTCCGAGCCTTCTGGGATGTCGACGATGTCGAGCATCTGCAGATTGTTTTTTTCCACTTGGGGGATGTCGTCGCCGATGCTGGACTGGTTCATCAAAAGGAGGGCGGCCTGTCGGAAGTTGTCGACCGACTTGCCCGGCATGACGTTGGGTGCTAAGAAGATCTTCGTGGAGAGAAGTGCTTCCGCTTGCTGCTGGTCGATGCCGAACACCTGGGACAGAAGCTCGGTTATGGTTGGTCTGTCGCTGGTCTGGTCACTCAACCCAAAAATCTTCTTTGAATCGGCCTTCGGCGGGGTCACGTTCGGGTAGCTGACGATGGGTGCGTTCTTCGCGGACTGCACGGGCTCCAGGTCGTCGGCCCTTGATATCTGGTTGTCGATCGTGATCGGAATGTTTCGGTAGTCCGTGAGGAAGTTTCCAGTCACGGGGTCCCTGTAAAGCTGAAGATTGTTCTCCCAGACGTAGAGAACGTCGTCCACCAGATGCGCGTTGGTGAAGTCGAACTGTCTTGGCCGCCCGAACGACGACAACGCCTTGGTCTCTTGCGTGCCGTCCTCGAGCGTCGTCGTCACGAGCCGGTTCGTTGCGTCCACGACCACGGATACCGGCCTGCTGTCGGTGACCACAAATTCTTCGCGCTTTTTCTTCCCTGTCGACATCCCGATCGGGGCGGAGCCCCTCTTCGGGGGTTCGCTGGAGGCCTGCTGGCTCGGCGCGGCTGGAGCGGTCGGAGCGACCACGGTTCTCGGTTTCCTCGGCTTAGGTTTGCTGGTCTTGGCGACCTGCGGGACCAACCCGACGTTCGCCTCCGACAGGATCTTGTTCCGCGCGGGGATGGTGAGGGCCGACCACATGGGTTCCGCCAAAAAATATTCGACCTTTCCCGTGGGTCCATAGATCCCGCGCGCGGCCGAAGAAACTAGGTCGTCCAACACGATCAGGTTGTGCGCGTACAACTGGAACTTTTCCGCATTTTCCGGGGTGAGTTTGGCTATGCGGTCCGCGAGCACGTCCTCCGTCATGGGCGTGTCCCCCGTGATGTTGAGGTTGCTCCGCAGATAATCCGCGATGCCCTGCCTCAGCCTGTCGGCGCTTTCGATGATCGCCTGCTGCTCCAGCGTCGTGTATTCGGTTATCTTTTTCAAGTCGGCCGGTTTTTCGGGCGCGAACACCAGTCGACGAGGTTGGATCTTGCTGAGCGGCAGCAGGCGGGATTGGATCGGTTGCGGCTCCCTCGACGGATTGATGACCGTACGCTCCCCGATGGCGCCCTGGGCTCTCCGGCGGCCGGCGTCCCTCATGTCTCTTCTCTGGATTTCCGCCGCCCGCGACACGACCGACCTGTTTCTGTCGTCGATCATCCGCCAAGCAGAGGACTGCTTCACTGGGTCCGTGGACGAGAGTATGTCGTCTATGGCGAGCAGGGCCGTGACGTCCGGGTACAGGTTGGCGCCGCCTTCCGTCAGGAAAAAGTGGCCGTCGGCCACTGCGTTGGCCACCGACCTAGGCGTGACGACCCCGTCGACTCGGTAGTCCGGGTCGTTGGGGAGTACGGGCGTCATGATTTCGTTTATGTTCGCTACGAGTTGGTCTCGGCGAGACCTGAGTTGGCCTACCAGGCTCGACTGCTCGGCGGGCGTGAAGTCGGACCACTCTATTTCGTCCTCGGCGAATCTGCTGTTGAAGGGCCGGCGCGCGCCGTTGGGTAACGTCGCCCTGAGCGCGTCGATAGCCGACAGGAGGTTTCGCTTCGACGCATCGTCCATCAGCCACGGGTCTCCGACGGCACCGTCGGGCGCATCGGCGGGGGCGGGCGGGACGGGGACGTCGTTCATGTCCTCGGTCTCCGCGGCGCCGGATCGGCCCAAACCCTTTGAGATTCGTGAAAGACGAGCTGAGAGCCTGTCGAGCATGCGCTCCCCGTCTTTGCGGGGGTTCTTGCCGCGATCGGATCGCCGCCCGCCGCCGGATCCGCGGGTGACTTCGGTCGGGGCTCTCTGTTCGGCCGCGCGGACGACCGGTGACGTGCTGGGCGACTCGCCCCTCTCGTTCCGCATCGCTCCCATCGGCTCGTTCGCAGGGCTGCCCACGATGGGATTGCCCGCCTGCGCGAGGCGAGATTGGCCCTCGAGTATCCGCCTGTTCTCCCTCCTGGTCCTCGGCTTGTCCCCGGCCAGTGGGGTCTGCGTCGCTGGTTTGATGTTTTCTGCCAGATCGGACAGACGCCTCCTCAGCCTGCTGGCCCCGGATGCGCCGGAAGCGGCATCGGGGATGAGCCGATTCAGGTCGTTTGTAGCGCCAGACAACGCGTTGATCCTTTGGGCCTCGGCATCGCGTCTCGTCGCCCGCAAAACCCGCGACGGTTTCTCCATTATGTTTGCCATCTGGCCGTTGAACGACCTAACCCCGCGGATCATTTCGCTTATCCCGAAGGGGGTCGGGTCGGGGATCCCTCGTCCCCTGTTTATGTAGGCAATGCCCTCGTAGATCAGCGAGTCGGAGTCGGCGTCTCTCGCTATGTGGGGCGGTGGCAGGTTCACCAGGCCGATCGGCGCCGATTTTTCGAAATAGCCGATCCTGTCCAGGAAGGCGAACGCGTTCGTCTTGATCCTCCTGTCGAATCCGTCGAGGACGCGGCTGAGGTCCCTGTTCGGTGCGGGCATCGCCCTCCAACGACCGTCGAACACGGTCGCCCTCGAGCCCTTCACGCAGGTGACGAAGGAGGCGAAATTTTTGTTGCGGGCGAACTGCCTCGCCTTGAATTGGACCGCATCCATCTTCATCTGCACGTCGAACATGCTTATGCCGACGTCCGACATCAGCCAAGTCCGTATCGGTTCGGCTTCGGGTTCCTGTTCCTCCACGGGTTCCGGGGGAAGCGCCTCGGTGTCTCCGGTCTCCGCCGATTTGGACTCGGTGTCCGGGAACTCCACGCTCACCGGCGCGTTCGGGGCATCATCTTCGATCAGTGCGATCAGATGTTTCGCGGTCGTGGGACCGAACAGGGAGTATCTCGCCATCAGGTTCTCCCTGCTGAGGGGAACGAACTCGGCCATCCTGAGGGATGGGTCGAGGGACAGGCGTATCTGGTCCAGCGATTTGGCACCGGCGTTCACCCAGCCCGCCCAGTCTTTCCCCTGCTTGACCGAGCCGTGGGCCGTCATCATTCCGTCGCAGATGACCACGACGGCGAAGGTCGTGTTCGTGTCGCAGTCGTTGATCGTGGAGAAGAAGCTTTTAGATCCCATTGATGATGTTCCTTAGGAACTTCAGGGAACCGGACAGCGTCCTTACCCTGTTGTCGTATATCGCCGAGACTATTTCCATGTGGCGACGCTCCGCCTCGGAGAGTTTCCCGTCTATCGCCATGCGCCTGTAGAATTCTCTCATATTGAACTGGCGCGCTCGTTCAAGCATTTCCTCCAGCAGGATCTCGGCGCGCCGCCTCTGCTCCTTGCGCAGGCGCATGAAGAACGCCCTGTACATCGAATTCTCCAGCTCGTTGAGAACCACGTTTTTCGGCGCGTTGACCCTCTGCTCGAGCTCGCCTCTCGTCAGGCCTGCGCCGCCCGAGGACGCGACGGGCCCCGCGAAGGTCCTCTTCTGCGAGGACTCCCCCACGGTGAAAAGGTTCGAGGGGTTCCTCTCCCGGACGTCGGTGAGAGCGTCGGCGACCATGAGCCTTGCCATGTCCTCCGGGTCGGCGAGGTCCATGCCGGTGCTCCTCGCGAACCTCCCGAGGGACTCGGAGTCGTTCGGATAGGAGATCAAGTACGGCCTCCGGGAACCGGAGCCAGCGAACCAGACCTCGGGCGACAGGGCGCCCAGCTGGGATTGCACCTCGGCCGCCACCATCACGCCGATGTGCTCGTTGGCGAGGGTCGGCGTTATCGCCGTCAGGAGTTCGTCGCCGAGCCTGTATCGGGTCATGCGGTTGTTCAGCCGCTTCCTATCCGATAGGCGACTCAGGTCGAGCGCCGGGATCCTCAGGTCGGGCGCGATGTTGCCGATCTGGCCGCCCTGATTGAGCATGTTGACCGCCGACCGCAGGTCGTCGATCATGCCGGCTTCGTCCTCGATTTGGGTCGTGCGGGAGGATATTTGACGCGGGGCACTCCCGAGCGCGAAAGCGTCGCGGTACCACCGGCGCATCTGGCGTCGTCTGTTCGTTTTCGGATCGACGACGACGATCATGTCGTTCGGCCCGCGGAGGTCGCCGAAAGACTGCTCGTAGGAGATCGGACCGTCCATCTCGGCCGCGATGTGCTCTATCCGCGCGCCAGCGTCCGACCCGTTCTGCATAGCCTCGGCTTCCGCCACGAGCTTGCCGAGTTTCCGTCTCTCGCCGTTGCTCAGGTTGCGTGTCTTCCTGAGGGTGAGCGTCCCGCCGTTCGGCAGAACGTAGACGAGGGCGTTAATCCCGCTGTTGGAAAACATCCCCAGTTCCTTCCCGCCTATCTGGGCCGGCTTCGCCACGTACATGACATACGCGGCCCCGTCCATGTTCCTGTTGTCGGGGACCGTCCTAAGCACCGCCGGGGACACGAGAGGGCTCAGGACGACGCCGTCCCTCCTGATAAGCCTCGCGACGGGCCGCGAGAAGTCGGTCATTTCCGACGACACGTTCTTGATCGCCGATTTGTACAACCCGAAATTCGTGGATCCGACCTTCGGAATCTCGATGTCGGGCCTCCTGACCACGGAGACCTGGCCCATTTCGCCGATCGGTTTGACGGGGACGCCAGCTATGTTCAGCTCGCGGGGGATCCGCGGGGAGCGCAACTCCAGGGTCTGGGCCGCACCCGTCAACAGCGAGACAGCGAGGGCGAACAGCTTCTTACCGCACGTCGAGAAATATTTGTCAGTGAACTGCCCGCCGAACTGGAATCCCTCAGGACATCGGAATCCTCTCTCGGGTTTGGGGAATGAGGCTGCGGCGGCCCTCGCCAGCGGGTTCTGCGCGATGGACGACACCGGCGAACCGCCTCCCGGCGTCACGGCCGACCACATCGCCGACCTCCCGGGGCTTCTTACGGAGGAGAGGTTGCCCGGCAGGGCGACTGCGAGGGCCGACTGGAGCACCCTGCCAGCGGGGTTGGACGACCCGACCAGGCCGACCTTGAACTTGATTCTGTGGTCGTACGCGGAGCCGTCGGGGCCGACCTTCGCCATCTGGTAGCACTTGAAGTCGACGGCGTTCTGCTTGCTGATTGCGACGGATAGCGGCAACGTGTACACGTTGTCCCTCGAGACGGCGATGGACGGCAACACGGTCCTGACCATCGTCTCTCTTTGGGGACAGCACCCCGTCGCTTCGCTCAGGTCAGACATCCGAGTCAAACATCTCCCAGTTGTTGTCGTCGCAGATGAACGACACGAATTTGACCTCCATCTTGACGAAATCGTCCATGACCTTCCATGCGTGGTCCCAATCGTCGTCGGTCACGACAGGGACGAACGGCTCATACGCGGGGGCGGAGTCGATCCCGCCGCTCGAGCGCAGGTCCTTTTTCTTCGCCGCCCTGCGGGTGATCTTCCTGAGCCGGTCGTCGAAATCCGAGTCGCTCCAGATTGACCCGTTCACGACCCCGCGAAGTTTTCTCCTGCAGTTCTTCATCCCGGGGTGATGGCAACCCTCGTTGGGCCACAGGCCGGTCGTCTCGTGGTGCAGCCAGGCGCAGATGTTGTTCAGCGGGTAGAGCTCGGGGTGGTCCGCGAGTATCACCCTGCACCTCCGGAAACCACCGGGCTTTTTCATGATCGGACGCCAGTAACGGAGCAACCTTTCGAGGTTGCCTCTTCTGGGTCCGTAGCCTCTCAGGATGTCGCCCGTCACCACCTCCTGCGGCAGCAGGCCGCCGAGCGGGTCGGCTTTCAATTCTGTTTTCTCATTGAGCATCGCTTACCATCCTCCGGAGTTTGTCCTCAATCTTCTCGAGTTCGGCAATTTCCTCGTCGGTCACCCCGCGAGCGTCGTCGGTCTTGCCTGCCTGCGCCGCTTTCTGAATTATTGACGTAGCCATTGACATAATTAGATCCAGCATTTCTGGGGTGTGTCCATTTTGAATCGAATTATTGAAAATGAGTGCAAGGTCCCTTTCGGCCGACGATTTCGCGTACGGCGGGAAGAAGCGGTCGGCGTGCTTGTCGCGCCACTCCTTCGCGGTCGCCGTTCCGTCGGTGCTTTCGGGCAGCCCCACGTAGGCGCGCTGTTCCGCCTGGCTCATCGCCCTCAGTTTCCTCATCAATTTTATGTACTTCTCGTCTTTTTCGTAGTCCATAGTTTCCGGCCTCCTCAGCCGTTCGGGTTCATGGCCGACCTTGCGCGAGCGACCATCTCGGCGTGCAGTTTTTCAACCGCCCGCCTCTCGTCCGCAGTCAATTTTCTCATAAACTTCTCCAGTTTCATCAGCACGATCGGGTGCAATTCGGCGTAGGTTTCCTTGTTGCTGTCCATTTGAAATTTTGGCGGGTAGCTGTACGCGTAGTCGGCAGGGCCCGCGTAGTCCGTCAGCTTTGAGACCGCCGACTGGACGAGCCTGATCTCGTCGTCCGTGAGGTCCTTCCAGCCGTTGGTCCCCTCGGTGGCGTACCAACCGTTGACGACCTGAAGAATCGTGTTCATTCTATTTGAGTTTTTTTCGGAAGCAAACCTCAGTAAGTCAATGAGGTAGTCTGTCGGGCTGAAAGACCCGTTCGAATCCAGCCACGCCAGGTCGCGGTGCCGCGCATATATTTCCATGAATTCGTTGATTGCCGCGGGGTTCTCTGATATCAGGGTTCTGAGGAGGGTTCTGCCGCCGTCGATCTCAATCTGCTGTTTCATCTGCGGGCTGATGTTTCTGCTAATCCAGTCGCTTGCGTATTCGAAACCGGCCGCCATGTTTTTCGCGTCGGCAAGGCTGTTTTGTATGTCGGAGACCAACGCGCGGATCCCCCTGGCGTACATGTCGTGCACCGCCGCCGCGGTCGCCAGCAAGGCCGCGGCTTGGTGCGCCGGTTTTGACAGTTTGGCCACCCGTTCGTAGGCGGCGTCAATCGCGGGCTCTATCACACTCTTGTAGGTCTTGTACTGGTCCGGGACGGGGAGCGAGCTGGATTCGAGAAGGCTTTCCTCGCCGATCTGCCTCAGCCTCCCGATCACCTTCTCGGCCTCTTGCCGCAATTTATTGGGCTGGTTGAGCAGGTCGCGACGGACGATCCCCGAGCTGATCAGCTCACCCATCGTTTTTTGGAGCCTCTTCGGGCTCACACTCGCGAACCCAGCTTCTTCTTCGGCAAACCCCTTGTGGAAAGATTCAATCAGCCTCCGGCCGCCCGAATCGCCGGTCCCGGCAGCCAGGAGGGACGCAATAGACGAACCGATGCCCGAGATCTTTTCCTCGGTCTTCATCGCCGTCGTTGCGTAGAGCGGGAGATTCTCCGAGTTTGATAGGACCATCTCAATAATTTTTTCCTTCACGAATTCACGGGCGACCACCCTCGCCAGGTCGTCCTTGATCGGATGGTCCATACCCTCGTCGATCATCATCAGTGTGGCGATGTCCCGGTCTCGCTCGTACTCGCTGCTCACGCCGGTGGAGGCGTTGAATCTCGCCAGCGTGTGCCCGGGCGAGTTCCGGTAGTTGCCGAGATAATCCAGAGCGTGGCCGAACTCGTGGAGCGTGGTTGAAAGCGAGGTTGCCTTGTTGGTCTGGGAATAAACCTCAGCCATCCTTCCCTCGAGGGTGCGAATTGACTGGAGCGTGTTCTCGTTTGGCACCTGAGAGTTGGCACTTTTCAGCTGGGCTATCTTCCCTCGCAGGTCGTCTATCTCCTGGATCCCGCCCAACAGGATTGAAGACGTCACGGAATCAATAATGGGCTTCCGCGCCTCGCCAGTCCGACGAAGAACGTCCTGCCAGAACTCGAGATACTCCTCCCTGCTCCCGATAAGGTCGATTGGCGGATCCACGACGGTGCTGAGCGTGCCGTCCGGGTTCAGGCCGCGGAGCAACAAATTGAGGTCAAGAATCCCCGACTGGCGGGCCACCATCCTGGTGCCCTTCTGGCCCTCGCTCTTGTAGATCGGTATGGTGATCGCCATCGGCACTTGCCCGCCGCTCGTCACCCTGTTGCCCTCGGTGTCCACCGTGTAGGAACTCATATCCTGTGCGCCGGACATCGCTTCGAAGGCCATGGTCGTGTCCGGCACGGCCCCCAAGCGCTCTTTTCGGGAGCGCTGGTAAATTGAGTAGTAGTTCGGGAAACGCGAGAACGAGCCCCCGGCAAAATCGTTCCTGACCGGTTCGTCGGGTGAGTTTGCCGCGGCGATCAGGAGATGGGTGTCCGTGAACGCCTCCGGGTACTCGAGAATGTTCAAGGCCACGCCGTAATACACGCCGTAGTCGTAGCTCGACATCGGGGTGCTGTCCCCCGAGAAGCGGGGGCTGACCGCGCTCAGTTCGGGTTGCATCTGCGACGCGAAATACGGAATGCTCAACCGGAAATTGCCCCTCCCCGATCCTTTCGCGTTGATCAGATTTTCCAGCCTCTTCAGGTTGTCCGTCGCTTCCCTCAGGGTCCGCGGTTTCGCCCCCAGCATTGAGTCCACGCGGGTCTCGATTTCCTGCATGGAGTCCAGAACCTCGTCGATGGGCGTGATGTTTTCGGGCCGGGCAATGATCCTCAGGTCGTACATGCCCGCCATCGGCCCGTCCGCCTCGCTCATCGTCATCGCAGGGCTCGGTCGCATCGCGCTTATCCGCGTCGGGGTGCCGAGCCCTGCCTGCGCCTCCCGTCTCAGCCTCCTGTTGAGCGGTGGGAAATTCCCGGGGGTCGGGTCTAGGATCCCCCGTCCCCTGTTGATCCACGGGATCCCCTCATATATATAGGGGTCAAGGTCGGCGTTTCTCACCAGGTGGGGCGGGGGGAGGGGGCCCGCGCCGATCGGCCGCATCACCTTAGTTCTCAGTGTCTCGGAAATTTCCAGCACGGACGAGAGTGCGCCGTCCGTCTTGTCGTCGACGAACGAGTCGCGACCCCTGCGCCCGGAACCTATTTTTCTTCGCGTCACGCCATTGCCTCCATCCAGGAATAGATGGTTGATTCGGGTATGCCAAGTTGTGCCGAAAGTTCGGCTACCGTCGTTTGCCCCGATCGTATTCTTTGGACGAGAATTCTTTGTCTGGTGATTTCCTGTGCTCGTTTTGCGTCTCTGGTTCCCGTGCCGCGAGGCCTTGAAGGAGTCTCGGCCAACTGATTACCCTCCTCGTTGAGGTCGTAGTTTGATGCCATTCCGGTGCTAATGTTTTCTGGGAGCACCAAGGGAGTCAGGTCCCTCCTGTATCGCACGACCGCTCCGTCCTCGGCGAACAGCCTGTCCGCGCTCTCGAAGTCGATGAGATCTTCGGCCGTGGCGCGAGTCTCGAATTTGCCGTCCCCGCCCTTTCTGTAGAGCGAACCGATTCTCTGCCTCTCCTCTGCGGAGAAGTTTCCCGGTTTGTCCCTGAGCGCCCTGTCTATCACGCCGATGAATTCCTGTTTGGACTCTTCGTCCTGCCACGTGAAACCGTTCCTCGCCCAGTGGGTCGCCCCCGTCTGCAGAACCATGTCGGGCATGCTCGGGTTGCCCGAATCGGGGATTGACGACGAGGTGCCCTTCAGCGTGATGCTCTTGGCCCCGATGGCCCGGTAAATGTTCTCGTTGCGGGCATTGAGCTCGCTGGCGAGACCCGTGCCCTGGTAATTTTTCCTGATGGCGATCGAGCCGTGCTCTATCCCGAGCACGTCGCCGTCCCTGCTCACGTTTACATGGTTCACGGCGTACCCGTAGTCGACGTTGCCGTCGGGCGAGGTGAGTCGGATGGGTATCCTTATGCTCAACCCACCGTCGCGGTTGGTTGTCACCGACCTCGGGCTTACCCGCACGCTGATGGACACGTCCCTCGTGTCGGGCGTTCCCCTGTCCAACCGGATCTCCCCCGAGAAAAGCCTCTCCATCGCCGATGCGATGGCCTGCGTCTCCGCCGCGGTCACGGGCGAGCCAACCGGGCGGCCGGACACGTCCGCGAGCGTGCGTCGCACTTCGTCTATCTCGTTCCGCTTCGTCGGGACGACGCCTGCGTGCTTGCCCACGAATCTGTCGTAGTTACGCCCCATCCCCGCCGATGGCCCGTCGCCGGAGCGGTCTGGGTATCCGCCGTTGAATGCTCTCCTCGGGCCGGTGATTTGCCTTCCACCCGCCATGCCCGCACCGGGGCCGTCCGTGCGCCGGTAATCCAAAACTGATTCTGGGGTGATCTCGCGGTCCTCGTTGTGCATTTTTATCGCCCTCGCCATGAGGGCTTTTGCAGCCAGCTCAATTTTCTGGCGGTCCTCAAGGTCAAGTTTCGTCGAAAATCCGAACAGCGGTTTGTTTTTGCCGACCAACTGCACTTCCCCGCTAAAGGGACCCAGTTGGCTGGTAACGGTTGCGTTGTCGCCGATGACCAAGTATCCCGTTCCTCGAAGGTTGCTTTGCCACCGACGCAGCATGTCTTGGTCCTTGACGTCTCTGAATTGGGTATATCCCAGGCGCAGTTCGTCCGCCTCGCGTTCGGTAAGTGGTGTCGCAATATCCTCCGGTACCGCTTTGTGGGCGTTTCTTCCGAAGTACCCCTGCGTGTTCATGCCTCTTGATGCGGGGTACGCACTCAAGAACCCCATGGTTGGACTTTCTTCAAGTCTGGCGAAGAGTCTTTCATAATCATCCACGGTTTCTTGTGCTTCGGGGATGTACTGTTCAACGCTGTCGATGACTCTTTGGTAGCCGTCTTCGTTCGCCTTTATCCAGTCCTGATTGAGGTCGTATTCGACACCCTCCTCAAAAGACTGTTGAACGGATCTGTCGTTGAGTCCGAAATTTTGGTTTAGGAGTTCCGCCTCGCGTCGTGTTTTGGGGGTAATTTTTCTTTTCGGGTCTCGCATCGCCTCAACTATTCGTTGCCTGGATGCGAGATCGTCAAGTGCGTATTCGCGTCTGCTGCGCGCTTCGCGCAGTTGGTACTGATTCAGGGCCCCCGTATTTCCGGACCTGCCCACATTTTCCCTCCCTCCACCATCGGTCCTGTCGGGGTCAAGCACGCCACCTTCCAAAGACGGCGCGCCGACGTGGACTGCGGCAAACGACCCGTCGCCGACGACAAAATCTTCGTCGGTTAGGTTTCGTCCCTCCTCGACCAGCGCTTCAAGTTCGTCTTCCGGGATGTCCTCCAGGCGGAGTATTCCCTGCTCTCTTTGTTTTGCGATCTGGTCCGACAGAAACTGTTGCAGCACGACCTCTTTTTTGGCTTTGTCAATTTTGCTCGATATCTGACTTCTTATGGATATTTTTTCTTCTGCTTCAATTTCTGCCAGCTCAGCTTTGGTTAGGTTTACTGGTTTACCGCCATCGAACACGTCCAAATCGCCGAGGCTGGTATCCCTCTTCATCATCATGGTCACGCCGAAATCGGCGCCCAACCAATCTCCTGTTCTTTCGTAGTGGTCGTAGGCTTGCAGCAATTTTTCGACTCGGTCGTTGCTTTGGACCACCCGTGATGTTTGTTTTTGAACATTGTTTTCCGATATCGCGGGGTAGCGCATTGCGCCAGCCGACGACGACATACCGGCCTCCACGCTGGGGCCGGAACGGCGCGGTCTCCTGACTCTCTCACCCAGGTCTCGGGCTCGCTCCCTCGCCGAGTCAACGACGCTCTCGCCCATCTCGGCGAGCCTTCTCCTGTTTTCGGGGGTGTTGATCCTCTCGTTGAAGAGTTCCGCCGTCGCCGAGAAGGCCCTGCCGAGCCGCTGCTTCGCGTCGTCCGGGAGACCATCGGGGGCTATCCGGTCCACGGCGGCCATCGCCTTGCGGGCCTGCTCACCGTCGATCTTGCCGCGCTTCAGCAACTCGCCTATCGTGAACTCGGCGAGATCCCTGCCACCCCTCCTCGCGGCCTCGAGGGCCACGTAGGTGGCCGCGCCGGCCGGCCCGCCTGCGCTGAAGGCCGTCGCCAATCCGAGACCGATCTTCACCTTCTCCCTTGTTTCCTCGTCCGCCCCGGTCCTGTCCAGAATCTTGTCCAGCAGCTTGGCCATTGCCCTTTCTTTCATGCTTCCCTTCGCCACCCTTCCGAGGGTGCGAGATCTGTCGCCCCTCGCCATGCCCGCCATTGCGTCGCCGCCGGAGGACATTCTCCTGACGGGGATTCCCTCCTCGAGTTTTCGTGCTTGCTCCGAGAACAGCTCCGCTGTTCTCTCGAGATCCTCTATTCGTCCCTCCACCTCGGCTATCTGGCGGTTCAGCTCCTCCACTCGCCTCTGCGCCTGCTCGTCCGTCAGGTTGCGCCCGATGACGCCGTTCTCCACTCCGTCCCTCTCGTTTATCAATCTCTCGCGCTCCGAGATGGCCGACCTTCGGCGCTCGACGGCTCCGTCCCTCTGCAGGCGGGCCCGCTCCGGCGTCATGAAGGCTCCGTCGCCCTCCTCGAGAAATTCCCTCACCCCGTCGGAACCCGACCTCGCCCTCGCCGGCGACGCCATGCCCCCCTCCGCGCCGCCGACAATCCCGCGGTCCCTATATCCGTCTCTTTGGGCGTCGTAATAACCATCTCCGTCGTCCACCGAAATGAGTATCTCGTCACCGCTATCGTCGACCATTCTGTGGAACCTGCCACCGCGCCGGTTTTTCTTCCTCGGTCCTGTCTGCCGTCTGCTCCCCTGCCCGTCGTCCCCCAATCTGCCGATTGGCCTGCTGATCTGCTGGAATTGCTCTCTCTCCAGAGCTTCAATGAGATCGTCCGGTCGGTCGTCTTCTCCGGCCTTCCTCGCTCGCTCGTACCAAACGTTCTTGAACGTCACCACCCTCCCGTCCTTGTAGGTGACCCTGAGATCCCCGTTTTTCGGGTCGTAGATGATCGCCTGCGCTAGATCGGATTTTTTGGTGTCCATAAGCATCAGGTTCCCCGCGGCTGTGTTCGGCGGATTGCTCGGATCGTCAGGTCTCGTCGCCGTCGGTTTGCGCGAGGGCTTCGGGTTGCTGCGGGTGAAGCCTTCCGCCGTGACCTCATCCATGACGCGAGCGTCGCTCGGGTCGACGTAAATCGTCTCGCCCGTGGTCTTGTTGACCATGCGCACCTGATCCCGCGGAGCTCCTCTTTCCGCGTTGGCGCCTTCGGATGATGGGTCCGCCGTCGCGGCTTGCGTCGGTGCCTCGCTCTGCGGTGCTCGATCCTCTGGCTCGTCGGACTCGCGCGACAACCTGCTCCTCTCGACGTCTGCGTCGTTCAGTTCGTCGTAGGCCGCCCTGTAATCCGCCCACGCCGCCGGGTCGCCGTCCCCTCCCCTGTCGGGATCGGATCCCGTGGCCCTCGCCTTCCTGAGGGCGTCGTCGTGGCTGGTTTCCGCTTCCATGACCCGCACCTCGGCGTTTACTCTTTCCTCACTCCAGGTACGCGGCGCGGGCTCGCCGGCTTGGAGTTTGTAGCGAGAACGCGCCGCTTGCGAACCGGCGATGGGTCCGTCGGTCTCGGAAGAACGAGTGCCCAAGAATTCCGAGGCTTGGTCCTCTCCGAATATCTCTTTGGCTAAAGCCGTTCGAGAAGCGACGGATTCGGGCGAATCGTCGATCGATTCGGGTCCCTCGGTTCTCTGCCATTCCGGAACGCTGCTTTCCAATTTGAATATGCCTTCATCGTCCTGGTAGAGTGGCGTTCCGTTTAGGTCGGCCAGGATCGACAGGTCTGCTTGTCGGCGCTCGTTGGCTCCATAATCCATCTCCCCAACGCCATACATCAATTCCGCTTCTAGTGCGGCGGCGACTATTTGCTGTCCCCTGCGTTCTTTCGGATCGGTCGCGGCCGATGCATTATCAAGCGCCTTGCGCCTCGCCGCAACTTGTTCGTCGAGTTTGCGGGCGCGCCTTGCGCGATCTCCGGGGTCCTTGAGCATTGCCATCGGATCTGAACGCCCCCGAATTCGACCACTGGACACCATATTGTTTTTTTCATCTTCCACTGCTCGCTCGACGCGGTCCGATGGGGTCGCTTCGGCGGCTCTGTTTTTCGCCATCCCCCGCGATGCTTCCTCCGCCCTTCTGTCCGCTTCTTCTCGCTCCGGGATTAACCGCCGGTCGTCGTACTGCTCGACATCATCACGCGTCGCGGTCTCGGGTTTGGCCGTCGGCTCGGCAAGATCGCCGTCATCGTCGCCCATGACCTCGCGGACCCTTCGTTCCCTATCCGCGTCGGCTCTGCGTCTTTCCGGTGAAACGCGGTCCGCGTCGGTCTCGGTTCTGACCGTCGGCTCTACGAGATCGTCGTCGGTCGTCGGCCTGGTCGGTCTCCTGACTCCCGTGCCACGGACCCTCGATGGAGCCTCGGACTCCGGGGCGTCGCCAGGCGTGGCGTCTCGCGGCGCCATGGGGACCGTCGGCCTCGTGCCCGAGCCCCTCACCCTGCCCGTCGAAGAGGGCGGAACGTCGGGTGCGTCGCCGGGAGCGTCGGCCGGTGCGTCGGCTCGCGGCGCCATGGGGACCGTCGGCCTCGTTGCGGTTCCGCGCAAACCCGGAGAGGCCGGAGGCGGAGTCGGACTGTCGGGGGCGTCGGCTCGCGGCGTCATGGGGACCGTCGGCCTCGTGCCCGAGCCCCTCACCCTGCCCGCTGCGCCACCGGCGCCGATGCCCCGGGGCGTGCTGCCTATGGACCCTCCGCCGCGGCGTGGTGGCGCGGATGACGGTGACGGAGTCGGTGCGTTTCGTAGCGGCGGTTTCTCGCCGTAGAGCCGGTGAACCTCGTCCGTCCCCACGTACTTCGCCACGAGCGTCATGAAGCCCGATTCGTCGAGGCCCTGCTTGTTCCTCTCGCTGTCGGCCAGGAACTCCCTGATTTCGGCGAGCGCGCCCTGCCTGTTCAGGTGGGTCCTCAGCTCGGCCGCGAATTCGAAGTCGCTTTCACCGGCGTACGTTCCCCCGACGAACCCGTGCAGGGCGTTGGAAACACTGTTGTCCAAACGAGCCTGGCCGAACGCAGCGCGGTTCCCACTCGGTGGTCTCATGAGGTTCATTGGCGACACGTCCAGTTCGCCGCTTATCGGGTCTCTTGGGTACTCGAATTGCCTGCTGACGGGGTTCCATCTGCCGACGGGCGTGTCCAGCATGTCCCCCCAAAATTCGAGTCGCGGTATCCCGGTCTCCTCGCCGAAGCCGCGTATTTCCAGATCTTCGATGATTTTAGCGAGGATTCTCTGCTGGTCCGCCTTCGTGATCCTCACGCCTGCGATTGGTGATTCGGCCGCCAAGAATCTCGCAAATTCGGACGCCACATTCTCGTTGAACCTGACGTTCCTCATGTAGAAGTCCCACAGGGCTCGCTTTCTTTCGTAACCAGTTCTGTTATTCCGGGGATCAAGGAACATCATCAGCTCTTCTACCTGGCGCCCGAAGTAGGAGACGGGGACGAGTCCCTTTATGGGCTGGCCGTTAGCGTCATCGCCGACGACAACCTCCATGTATTGAAGGTCCCTCACGAGGTCGATCTGATTCTGCCAACCTGAGTAGATGTTGAATCGCTGTTCCGACAACCTCTTGCGCCAAGCGGCTTCCCCGTACTCGCTCGTTGGGACTTGCGCCTCTTGCGGTATCGCCGTGTATCCCAGCTTGTCACCCAAGCGCTTCATGAAATCGTCTATGTGGTTGAGCTCGTGATCCGCGGTGTGCGCGATGAAGGCTTCCCTCTCCGGGACCATGCCGAGATGGGTCTCCTGTATCCCCGCCAGTCTTCCTGCCTGGCTCTCTTTCTTGCTGAAGAACCACGGGTCGAGGCTTATCTGCGCGTAAACCGGCGGGGCGGATGAAAGGTTCGAAGCCGCCATCCAAAGCGGCACCGATCCTCCCCCGTTGACTTGGTTTCGGTTAAGCCTCGGAAGCCCGGGGAATGCGGTCTCAGGGTCGTCACCGAAGAAACTGTTTACAGAAGCGATGACATACGCATTCTTGAGCTCGGGTCTGTTGTTCGAGCTGTCCAAGGGGTGCTTGATACGCATGAACGTTGGGACCACCTCGGCGAAGCGCTCCTTGTGCTCGGGGTTGTCGGTTCCGTCCGGCAGCTTCTTCGGGCCGCCCGCGTTCATCATGGCGTGCAGCGTCGCGAGCATGTACTCGCCGACCGCCTCCTCGGCTTTCTCCCTGTTTTTTCGTTTCATCCTCTCCGTGTTGAATTCGTACGCGGTTTGCATCATGATCTCGTCGATCATCGCCTCGAAGTGGGTCAGGTCCGGCCTCGTTACCCCGTCAACGACCGCCGTGTCGGCCCCGCCCATGAAACTTCCCACCGGCCTGCCGGCGTTGTCGGTCATCGGGTTGCCTTTATCGTCCTTGAAGGAACCGTTCCACCCGAGGTGCCTCGCGTACTGATCCACCCGCTCGCCAAAGTGCGGCGCCCTTCCCGTTCGCAACTCGAAGTCCGCGGCCCACCGCTTGTGCTCGTCGGAGTTGACGAACCGTTGATAGTCCGCCCTCATCTTTGAATACTCGTCTTGCCTTTTTCTCAATCTTTCCCGGATCTTGTTCCTGGACACGAGGGTGCGGAGACCCCAAAAGCCGGTTCTTTCCGACCTTCGCGACCCCATCACGGAACTCATCCCCGCGGCGGGATCAAGGTCGCCCGGCGTGTCGGCCACGTAGACCGGGGTGTACCCGCCCCGCATCCTCGATGTCGTGGCGCGCAGCCTTTCGCCGAGGCTCGGCCGCGAGCCCGGCACGTCGGGGCCGTCCGCGGCGTCGGCGAGTTTCTCCCTCGCCCCCTCGGCCCTACCGACGATCTCGTCGACCGGACCCGGCAAATCAACCGCTCCCCGGACCGCCCCGACGACGTTGCCCGCCACCCCCGACCCGGGGACGTCGCAGCCCGTGCCGAATATGTCGGTGAACCTGTTCGCGTTCGGTCCAGACCCGCAGCGGATTTTGTTCAGCTCGTCCTTCCACAGGCCCCTCGCGCTAAGGATGGAATCGGCGATGTTCCTCACCATGTCCCTGATCTCCCTGCCGAGGATTCCCTTCTGCTCGAAACCGGGCAGCCCCTTCGTCTCGGGCTCGGGCACGAAGGCGAGCTCGGGGTTGACCTCGGGAAGTCCCAGCGCCCCCAGGCCCGCGTCCACGAGCCGCTCGACGCTGATTCCGTCCTGCGAGTAGGAGACGTCGTTGATGCTCTTGTTGCACAGCGTCTCGCCCCCGTAGCCGGGCATCATCGGAGGGAGGGGATCCCCGACCTCGTAGGACCCCGCCCAGTCGAGGAATTCCTTCGGGATGAACGGGAGCATCCGCGCGAACGGCTCGTCGGGGAGATCCGCCGCAGGTTGCTCGGGCTCGGAGAAGGGCGAGCTCGACTGCCTCGGCTTCAGCGCCTTCGTCATCGAGAACGACGCCGACCCGCCGAGGGCGGCTACGGCCGTGAGCCGCGCGTCGGCCCAGGCGGCGTTGTGCCCCGACCCGTAGGTCCCCGATCCGACGTCCCTGCTTCCGTCGAAAAACACGCGCTTGGTGGCGTGGTCGACGAACGCGAGGCGCCCGTCCCTCAGGGCGAAGACGGACGTCGTCCCGTGGTTTGCGACGACTTTCGCGTTGAGCGGAACGTTGAACGGGGTTGGCGACATCTGCCCTTAATCCTCTATTCCCGGGGGCGGGATTTTACAATTACCAAACAATTATAGACGTATAGTTGTTAGCTATCGGAATCGCCTGCGTCGGCCGCGCGGCGTCTTGCCTCCTGGATCTCATCCCATTCCGCCTGGGCCTCGGCGAGGAAACCGTCGTCGTCGGCCGTCGCGAAGGACGCGAGCGCCGACCCCGTGGCGTCCGCCGAGGACCCGGGCTCGACCACCACGAGCATGGGCCTCGTGCGGGCGGCGTCGTTGCGTCTCATGCGTCCTCCCAGAATAGTATGCTGCTATCGCCGCCGTACGGCCAGTACTCCCTCGGCACGAGGAAATCGTGGGCGGTCATCAGGCGCATCGCCGGGACGTAATCCATCAGAAAAACGTCAGACCGCAACGACCTTCTCTCGAACTGCTTCCGTATGAGCTCCATGATCCTCGCCTCGTCGGCCGTCGTCGCCCCCACGAATTCGGGGAAGACCTGGCCCAGCAACCTTGCCCTCGCGTCGGGCGAGGCGAGCATCTCCCGCAACCTGTCGTAGATCGCCCTCGCGACCGACTCGAACAGCTCGCTGCTGTAATTGTTGAGCTTGGACGCCTTGTTCTTGGTGTCCGCGCCCAGCCCCTCCAGCAGGACCTTTGTAGCGAACATGCCGAGCTGGCTGTTTTGGTTGAACGCCCACTGCAGGTGCCCGTGGTAGGAATCGATCAGATCGGCCGGACCCCTGAACGCTACGTACTCCCCGTGCCTGGTGAAACCCTGGCCCAAGTAGTGATGGAAGAACTCGTGCAGACCGTAATCCTCCTCCTCCCCGATGCCGTCCAATTTCGTTATGGGTGAGTACCTGGACGAGAACGCCTTCGCGCCGACTCTCGCGGCGCTGGCGAGCACCTTCCCGGGTCCCACGTCGTCGAGGGAGAACTCGGCGGCCTTCGTCCAGTGCTCGTTGATCACGAACGCCACCTCGGCGTCGGAGAGACCGGACCCCCTCATCGTCTCGTAGGCGATCCGCGCCCATTTCTGGGTGAGGTCCATGTGGCGTCTCGCGTGCTCCACGACAACCCTCGCTTGGGCTCTGACCATCGGGGCGAACCTGCGCGAGAGGTCGTCGTCTTCCCTGATGTTTATGTTCTCGAAGTCCGACACGTCGTTCCACGAAGCGAGATTGGGTTTCTTGGTCAGGTACGGGGCGAGCTCGGACTTGACCGTCTCGGGCATCGCATCGATCACGAACCAGAGAAACTCCGATCTGCCCTTGAAGCTCATGAACGGGTCGAGCGTCGAGGTGAAGATCGGATATTTATCTTCCCCCATTTGGAAGATCAGGCCCGAACGACGCCCGTCGGGTGGGGTCCAGAAGGTGCCCCCGGCGTCGGCGCCTCCGTCCCTGGATGTACCGATTTGCTGGCCGTTCATGATCGCCGTGTTCACCTGGTCGGCGGTGAGCGTGGAATCCGACAGGTACTCGGCCCTCGCCCTGATCAGGGCGTTGACGGCGTAGGCAGTCAGCAACTCGTCGGCCGTCGGGAATGTGCCGGATATTGCGTCGGCCACGGCCTTCGGGCCGATCAGCTCGTCGGCGAAGTCCCTGACCACCGGACCCTGGATCTTGGGAACCCTGTGTCCCTCCACGGGGTACGAACCGAGGCCCGCCCGGCCCAGCGCGGGCGCCAGCGACCGGATCGCTGGGTTGTCGGGTGCGAGACGGTCGAGGCTCACGTGGGGGGCGAGAAGGTAGGGCTTCATGATCGCGTTCCTGCCGGGGACGGTCGGGAGGCCCTCGGTGTTCCTCATCACCACGCTGGCCCTCACCCCGGGCACCGCGTAGATGAGCCCGAGCTGGGCGTCGTCGTCGGTGACCTTCCTCACGAGGGCGGACGACATCCCCGCCTCGCCGCCGAGGGCCTCGGTCAGCTTGCGTTCGCGCCGACCACCGATGAGGGCGCGCGTTTGCGAGGCGCTGAAGAGGCGTTTGTATTGGTTGGGGGTCAGGTCCATCTCCCTCATGATCTCGGTCTTGCTCGCCCCCCCGTTGTACATCTCGGCGAATATCTCCGCGGACTCTGTCAGGCGGGGATCAAGACGGGCGTCCCTTCGCGCGGATGGCATTCTGAGACGGCGACTACTGATCGCGTTGTAGAGGCTCTCGTAATCGTCCGCAGTCAGGCCCATTCGCCTCATGATCTCCGCCTTGCTGACCTGGTTGTTGTACATCTCGGCGAACGTCTTTATCAGCTCCTCCCTCGCCGCGGAGTTGCGGGGACCGCCGACCATGCCCGCCTCCGGACTGCTGGGATTCACTATGTCACGGCGGGGATTCACCAGGCCTCGTCTGCGCAAAAATTGATACCTATTTATGTATTGTCCACGCGAGAGGCCGAGTTCGGCCATGATCTGGGGCATGGTCTTCCCCTTTCCGTAAAGTCGGACGAATTCCTTCTCGATGTCCGACAGCTCCCTCCTGGGGCGGCCCGCGGGGCCGACACCCCGCGAAATGCCGCGCTGATACAAAAATCGGGCGACGTTCCGGTACTCCCGTTCCGACAAACCGAGTTCGTCCATGATTTGCGTTTTGGGCGTGCTCGCAAGGAGCAGCTCGGCGAATCTTTCCTCGGCGGCCGTGAAGGGCCGAACCTCCTGTGTCCAAGAGAAGCTCGTGCCTTCGGGTGCGGAACGCCTCGAGATCACTCCGGTCCGTAAGAGTTCGCTCTGCACGAGCGCGCCGTCCTCGTTGGAGATCCCGAGCCGGCGATTTATTTCCCGCCACCCGACGCCGGCGTTCCACAGCTCCTTGTAGTCCTCCTTCGTCTGGTCCGGGATGTTCTCCGGCGCGCCTATCGATAGCTGGTAAACCTCTTTAGGTTTTCCCGCGACGAATGACCCCTGATCAAGGTCGGCCAGGAAGGAGCGGGACCGACCGAAGATCTTGTCTTCCCCGGCGAGATCGAATTCCGACTCGATGAAGTCCTGTATCTCCGCGTCGCCCAAACCCATCTCCGAATAATCGGGTTCTTCGTCCAGGCCCCGGAAGCGTCTTCCCATCCCGGCCTCAACGCCGGGAGCTCCCGGGTCCGCGGGGGACTCCGGAGCGTTCACCAACCTTGCCCTTCTGACCAAATCGTTGACTTTTCGTGGACTGAAATTCATTTCCTGCGCGATTTCTTCTATGGTCTTCCCCTCCCCGAGCCTGGCCATGACCTCTCCCATCAACTCGTCCGTGGCGTCGCCCAATCTCTCCCTCCGAATCAAACCGAGCTTCGCGGCCCTTTGCGCCAGTTTGTTGACCTCAATTGTGTCGACACCCATTTCCTGCGCAATTTCGCGCATTGGCTTTCCTTCCTCGTACTTGATCGCCATCTCCAGCATCAGTTCATCAAGCTCGGACGAAGTTCGATGGCGACGGGGCCCCGTGTCCAGCCCCATGCGTCTCGCCTCAAAAACGAGACTGTTGGCGGTGCCTTCGTTGATCCCAAGTTCTTCGGCGATCTGGGCGACTGTCTTTCCCTGCCTGCGCTTGTCGGCGACGGCGGCGAAATTTTTGGGGGTTCTGACGGTTTTCCCGAACTTTCCAAATTGTTTAGGGTTGTAGTCGCGAATCAGGTTGAGTTTGTTTGCCTGATGCAGAAGTGACGAAACATAGCCATCATCTAGATTCATTTCCTTCGCTATGTCCATCCGGGGTTTTCCCTCGTTGTACAACCTCGCGGCTTCGCTCATCAACTCTCTTACTTCGGCCGAGGTGCGGTTCTTCGACGTCGTCAGCAACCCCAGTTTCCTCGCAATGCCTAGGTAATTTTCCGCCCTTTCGCTCGAGATCCCCAACTCCTCAACAATCTCCCTGGTGCGTTTCCCCTCGTTGTACATCGTCGCCGCCAGGACGGTGAGTTCTCGCGCTCTTTCTGGCGACGCTAGGCGGGATTTCGCCAACCCGCCGGCGAAAAGCCTCTTTAGGATGTAACCAACTTTTGTAACACTTAGGTCAAGCTCCTTGGCGATCTCTTCGCGGGTCTTGCCTTCGTTGTACAAAGTCGTCACCCTGTCCTTCACCTCATTCGTCAGGCTCGACTTGCCCGCCATTCCCGCCTCCGCACCCGGGTCCGGGTCGGTGGGTTGGTAAATCAAGTCGTCCTCGAGTATCGTCGGGTCCTCGAGGGCTTCGGCCAACTCCTCGAGGGTCTCCGCGTCGTCGGCGTAGCCCACCGAGTCCCAGATGGCCCGGGCGTACTCCCTCATCTTGGCGGCCGACTCCTGCCTGTCGACGTCGAAGTCCGACACCAACTGATCGTCGTCCAACAGGCCCGTGGCGAAAAAAATGTCCTCGGCCATCATTGACCTCGTGTCCTCGTCTATCCGCTCGTACGGGTAGCCGAACTCCATCGTCCGGTCCGACTCGAACAGGAGGTCCGCAAGCTCCTCGGCGGCGATGACGACGCCGTAAACGACCTGCATGGAGGAGTCATCGGAGTCGTACGCCAGCCCCGGCCACTCTTCCGGTCGGTCGGCGAACAGGTCGTCCCCCGTCTCAGGTCTTCGGCGGGTGACCTCGGGACTGGTCGGCCCCGACGCGGCTCCTCTGCGGTCGAATCGCGACTCGGTGGGGAACAGGCTGTACTGGCCCGTCGCGTCGCTCGCGCCGAACCGCGGCGTCTGTCGCCTCTCTTCCCACGACGGGCCGAGCGACGGGACGTCGTCGATCGTCCCGGGATTCCTCCAGTAGTCCTCGCGGCCGAAGGCTATCCCGGCGTCCTCTAGGGATCCCTTAAGCACGAGCAACGACTCGAACTCGTCCTCGAGGCCGAAGATCTGCGCCGACCTGGTCGCCTTCCAGAATCTCGTCGGATAGGCCCGCCGCCAGTCCTGGCCGTTCTCCCAGTCGAGACTTTCAACCCAGTCCTGGTCGTACAGCGACCAACCGAGGGCGAGGGCCTGTATTTCTATTTCCCGCGCGAGGCTGGCTAGGAATTCGGGGTCTTTCTTCAGCCTCTCAATCGGCTCGCCCGCGACGTTGAACGTCTCGCCGTACGAGGCGCTGCCCCTGTCTATCGGGTACGCCCACCAGTCGTAATGATCGGAGTGGATCTTGTTCCAGGAGCCCGACGCCACGAGCGCCTCGTGTTTCATGCGCTCGATCCTCTGCTCATCCTTTATCAAGTCGTCGCCACCGTAGGAATCCGAGTAGCGAATCCTCGATTGCGGAACGGGGGAGACCGAGACCGTCAACGCGTCTTCGCGCGGCGACGGCTCGGGTCGCCCCGTCGGGGCGTCGTCCCTTCCGTCCTCGCCGAATCTGTTGTTGGTCAATTTCGCTAGGAGCCGCCTGACCCCGCGGTTTTTCTCGTTTGACATGCCGGCCTCTGCGCCGCCCGAGGGGTCAAAGACCACTTCCGAAAGGTCCGTCTTGTACAACGGGATCCATTCCCCGCTCTGGCTCAGGACCTCAATGTTCTCTCCCGGTATCTTGATGTCGTCAAAATATATGGCGTCGCCGTAGAGGCCGACCGCCCGTTGCGTCCGGTAATCCCTGGGCTCGATTAGATTCCCAGCCGAATCGATCGCCAGATAAAGCGTGGGCCGATCGACATCGCCCACCTTCGCGAGGAGGGAGAGTCTTTCGTTCATTGCGTCGGTCGGGCTGATCCGCAGGAACGACATTCCCTTGACCGGTGACTTCAGCCGATCGGCGGCGTTGCCCGGGAATTGCTCGTTCCAAACCGTCGGTGACGCCCCGAACCACAGCTGGCGGTCGGCACCTGTGACGAGTCCCTCCGCGATTATCTTCGGCAACAAGCCGGTCGGGGCCGCGTGGTACAAAGGGTCTCCGTCCGTCCACCTTGAGTTCTCTCTGTTGCTGAAGGGGAAACTTCGCGGGGCACGGAGGTACGGGATGGTGGCACCCTTCGGGTCCGTGTACTGGCCGTAGTCGGACTCCTTCGGGTACTTGGGGAATGGGACGTTGTACCCGCCGACCTCTATCGTCTCTCTCTTCATGGCGTCGTAGATGGCGCGCTCGACCTCCATCTCCGGCGGCGGCGGGGGGTTCCATATCCCGGTGTCGTCCCTCACGGCGTCCCAGTGCGGCTCGGTCCATTCGACGTGGAGATAGGTGTTCACCGAAGCCGGGCTCGTGCCTCTCCGCGTCCTCGGCGCGACGTTGAGGGCCGTAAAATTAAAGTTCTTCCACATCGGTCCGAATTCCCGCGGAAAATGACCGTCTGGATTCCTGATGTCGGACGGGTTCTTCTCCTCGCTGACCCTCCAGTGACGATTCGGGCCGGACATCGCCGCGGCTCCGCCGGGGGTCGGGTCGGGCACGCCCCTGCCAAGGTTCACTGTCGGGATTCCCTCGAGGACCACTAAGTCGCGGTCAGCGTCCCTCGCGGTGAACGGGTTCATGTCCCTGCGCGCGTTCCCGATGGTCTGACCGAGGGATTTCTCCCCGGGGCTTTTCCTGAGGCTGCGGTCGAGGCGGGTCACCTCGAGGCTCCCTTACTTCCAGTTTTCCGGGATCAAGTCCTCTTTGCCGAGACTTTTGGCCCGCTTCACGATGTGGGCCTTGGCCTTGTCCTTGTCCTTCGCCCTGCCGTACGCCTGGATGGCGTTCTTCAGGTCGGTCTCGTTGACAATCGGATATGAGCCGTCAGGCAGGGCGTTGCCCTTCTTCGCCTGCTCCTGCCTCTGTTCGTCGCTGAACATCCGCTTGAAGTAGAGCTCGGCCTCCTCCTCCTGCTTGTGCATCGTGCTGCAATTCGACTTGCACTCCGGGCACGCTTCGGCGACCATCTGGCCGCTCGCCTTGCACATGAAACCAGCGCCTTTTTCGTCGGTGTTCGACGACTTGATCTCCTCTGAGATGAGCTCAAACTCGGCGAGACTCGAGAGGAAGTTGGCGTCCTCGGTCGTCTCCTCGTTCTGCTTCTTCTCCTGCAACCACTCGTCGGGCAGCGACTTCTCGAGGCCGAGGACCCTCGCCCTCGCCATGATGTGCTGCTTCGCCTCGGTGCGCTTCTGCGACCTCGGCCACGCCATGATTGCGTTCCTTAGGTCAGAGTCGTTGGCGATCGGCATTTCCCCGTCGTCCATGGCGTCGCCGCGCTCGGCCATCTGCTTCCTCGCCTCGTCGCCGTAGGCCCTCTTGAGGGCGATCTCCGCCGCCTCGGACTCGATCGCGAAGGCCTCCTGCTGGGTGTAGGTGTCGTAGCCGAGTACCTCGCCGTCGAGGGATATGAAGACGTCGTAGGACTTTCCGTCGACCCCCTCGATCTCGACGGCGTAGCTGTCGAATCCCTCGAACACGTCGGCCTCCACGGACACGACGTCGCCGTTGATGCTCTTGGTCGCGATTTGCGCAGCCTCGGAGAACCCGATCATCTGCGTCGGCTGGAAGCCGGACTTCACGTTCAGTACCTCGTCGTTCAGCAGGTGCCAACCCATGCACTCCCCGGTCGTCCCGTCGAAGAACGCCTCGACGGGTTTCCCGTCCTTGCGCTCCACGTCGATCACGAAAATGTCGGCTTTGTCGGAGTAGCCGGAGTCAAGGACTTTGCCCCTGAACATGTCCTCGGCCACGCCCTCCATCTCGAGCAGCGCCGGCATGTCGCCTTCCTTGACGCAACCTCCCGGGCAGTTCTCGCAGACGGGGGAGTTGGCGGGATAGAGCTTCCTCTCGATTGCGCAAACAAACGGGCTCTCTCCCATCTCGCCCTGCTTGAAACCCATCGTCGCGAGACGGAGATCGGCGTAGTCCGACTTTTTGAACGTTCCGTAGCCCATCTTTTCGGCACCGTCCATCAGCTCGTCCTCGTCCTCCTCGTCCTCCTCGTCCTCCTCGTCCTCCTCGTCCTCCTCGTCGTCCATCATCTCGTCAACGTAGGCGGCTTTTCGCAAAGGAGATCGGGCCTTAGCCATTGACTCGACCATCTCCTCCTCGGGGTCGTCCATCTGCGGCTCCTCTATGTCGAGATCCTCTTCGTCCTCGTCCTCGTCCTCTTCCTGCTCGATCCCCAGCTCCTCGTCGTCCACGAAATCTCCGTAGGCCCGGGCCGGCGGGTTGGCGTACTTGGCTGCCTTTTCCGACATTTCGTCGTCGTCCTCGTCGGCGAACGGGTTCTTCTTGCCGCCTTTCTTCTTTTTCTTCTTCTTGAACATGGCGAGGACTTCGTCAGGCATGGATTCGCCCTTGTACCCCATGGGCGCGCAGTCGCCCTTGCATTCGGCGCAGGCCTCCATCACATTCTCGCCCGTCGCCTTGCACATGAAGCCCTTCAAGCCGGGCTCGTCGCCGTACATCTTGACCTCTACCGCCGTGGCTCCGCAGGCCGCGCAAACCGCGTCCCCTGCCTTGTAACCGCAGGCGGCGATGTCCGCGCCCTTCGCACACTGAAGAACCTGACCGTTGTCGCCGATCTTTACGGTTGGTGCTCCGGCTTCAGGTTCCATGTTTTCGCTCCTTGTATTGCATTGTCGATGCGAGGCAACCCTTGTGGTTGACGCAACTTCCGCACGGGAACTGGCGTTTCTCGCCAGTTACAATGCAGTGATATTTCAATTTAACCGCGTTATTTTGTGTAGGTTTATCATAACCTATAATACGGTTACCGCGGGTGTACCCGCCGCTTGGCCTGCCGTTCATCGGGGTTTTCGTTTACTGATTGTCGCTGTTGGCGTTTCTCGCCTGAGCATCCTGCCAGACCCGGGTAATCGCTTCTTGCAGCTCCTCAACGAGGGTCGGTCCGATTAATTTTGCTTCGTGGAGCACTATCCCGTCGGGCACCGCGCTGGCCTTCATTTCGTAATACGACAGAACCTCGTCCACCGCCGACTTGGCATAAAAGAGGTCCTCGGGCGGCACGGGCATGAAAAAGTCGTCGTCGGGCTCGTCTTCCTCCAGCGTGGAAAGCTCGCCGAGGCTGATTATGTATTCAGAGGTCATTGATTTAGCCTCGTACGATCCCTGGTATCTCATGATTCCTCCAATTGTAGAAGACGGGTTGCGCGAAATCCGCGACAGATGGATCACTCCGCCAATACCGAGCTGATCGTCTCGGTGATGATTGACAGGCGCCGGGTCCCCGAATCCCGACCCGCCGACTTGGTCGACACCGCCGTTCCGAACAGCTCGGAGACGAGCCGGGACATTTGGCCCCTAGCCAGCAATCCCTCGGCCTTAGTCATCTCGTGCGTCGGCCTCGGGCCCCCGCCCCTCGCCTTTCGCAGCATCCGCTTGGCTTCCAATGAAGTCAGAATCCCCGCATCGACGGCGTTGACGAGATATGCCAGCCCCAGACGGGAGCCACCGTCGGCGATCATCTGCGAGAGACCGGCGGAGATCAACTCCCTCCTCAGCGCCTCGCCGTCGGGTTCCCCCGCCCGCGCGGCCATCGCGAGAACCTGGGCGCCGATACGGACGGCCTTCTGGCCGAACTTGGCCATTGATTCGCCCCTGCGGCGCGAAATCCGGTCGACATCGCGCTGCACGGACTTGATGATCTCGTCTATCCTCCTGCGCGCCGAGTAGGTCGCCGTTCCGGAGTTCGATGACAGATTCTCGGCCGCCAGGTTGCCGATCGTCTCGAGCAGGGCGAAGTCGCTGGATCCGTTGACGTACCTGGGGGCCGAGTCGGAGGCGGGCGCATCGCTCAGGAACTTGCTCGGCATTATGTAGGCGGGCAGGTTCCCCAGGCCGAAACGAGTCGTGGATTCCCTGTCTAGACCCGCCCTCTGTGAGTGCCACGACTCCAAGGTCTGCATGTCGGGATCCCCGTCGTCCAGTCTCTCCCTGAGCTGGTTGTAGAAGTAGTTCCTCCTCCTCTGGAGCTTGCCTAGGTCGGACGAGAGCCGCTGCATCTCCTCGCGGCTTGAGCGCTCGCCCGCTATCTGCTCAATCCTGCCCATGACGGTGTTGAGCGCGGCGTCGCTCGATGCGTAGCCGCCCATCAGCCGGGATACGGGGACGTCGTCTGGCGACGGGTAAGGAAGCGAGGCTCGCCCCGAATCGTATTCGGACATCGCCGAGCGTACGTTTTCCTCGCTGACGCCCGGGTCCTTGAGGGATCTCGATGCGAATCGAAGCTTGGACGGCATTCCCGTCGCGGACATCCCCACGTTCGGGTCCCCGTTGTCGTCGAAGAGCGTCGGTTGGGTCTTGGGTCGGGCGAGTTTCTCGGTTTTCGGGTCGCGGACGATCGACTCCGGTGCGTTCTTGGGCGGCGGCGGGGTGAACGGCGCGGCAAACGGGTCGAACGTTCTGTCGCCCTTGTCCATGCGGGCCGCCCCGCGCAGGGCCTCCTTCCTGTCCTTGAAAACCCTGCTCGCGATCGAGTTCCTGTTGTCGGTGTCTATGATCACGAACCCGCCGTCCACGGGCTTGATGTCGTAACGCTGCCTGACGAACGGCCTCCGACCCGCCATGCCGGCCGAGCCGTCGGCGCCCTGCCCCCTCGGGGCGACGCCGAGGAAGCTCGCAACTCCGTCAAGAGCGGACGAGGTGTCCTCCCCGTAGAAATTTTTCTTCGGGTCGTCCATGATTTCGGCGAAGTCGTTTTCGAAACCTCCGGTGCGTCTGTCGTCGGAGCCCTGCCTGATTGAAGCCTCCGCCAGCCACAGCGGGAAAGAATCCCCGAGCTCTCTCTTCTTGAGCCGGGCTAGCCTTGCGAAGGCGCGCCTTCGGCGAACCGCGTTCATCTGCTCGGTCCTCCCGGCGGCGTCCATCGCCGCGAGTCTCCTGATGAAGGCGGTGTCGCGGCCCCGCGCGACGAGATCGTTGACCCGTGCCTGCGGCAAACCCGTGAAGGCAGAAATTTTCGACACGACTCCGATCAACCCGTTGTCCACGACGTCAAACCGGGAGAAGTCCGTGGAGTCCGTGTTCTCGCCCCTGAGGACGAGGTCCTCGATCATGGCGTCGTGGTTGAGCATCGTCGCGAAGTGGTAGATGTCCGTGAGGTCGTCGTCGGTCGGGTCGTCCCACGTCCTGTCGGGAAGGGTCCTGAATCTGTTTCCGAATTCGGTGGCAACCTTTTCGTAGTCTCTCGCTCCGTGGACGGCGAAGAGCCTCGCGTCGAACCATTTTGAGCCGCTCAGAATCGGCAGACCGTCGGCCTCGCCGAACGGAGACGGACCGGCGGACATGCCGGCGCTCGGGCCGTCGGCGAGCGACGACAGGTATCTCCTCCTTAGCTCGTCGCCTATGTCGGTCAAGGCGTCCCGCATCGCGTCGTACTTCACCCTGAATTCGGGGTCGGAGAACATCCCCCGGTGGTCGAAGGAGAAGAGGTCGGACACGGACTCGTTGAACTCGTTCAGCAGTTCGTCCTGGTCGATTTGTGCGTAGTTGCGCCCTCCCCTGCGCAGGGCGCGACTCTCGTCCAGCGGGTTTGCGCCGAGCTTTCTCAGAGCCGAGTCGACGGCCCGCGCTGAGGACGCCAGGTCGGACACGGGGTCAATTATCATCCCGAGCGACGACGGGCTGGCGATGCCCTCCGATATCGACTCTGAAACGTCCCTGAATTTCCTGAACGTGAGCGCGCTCGAGTAGGTCGGGTAATCGTGGGACGCGAGCCTGCCGAGCAGTTCGGCTCTGGGAACGAGCGAGAATCGCGAGACGCGGTCGATGGCCTCGGCCCGGAGGCCGTTGGCCGTCACGTAGTCGAGCGCCACGGACAGCGATGCGTTCCTCGCCATCTCGGCCCGTCTCGGCCCGAAGTCCGCTGGCAGTTCGTAGCTGCCGTCCATCACGCCCGGTGGCGGCTTGAACTTGCCAGTGAGCTTGTAGCCGTTCCTCGTCATCGCTACGGAGAAGCCGTTCTGGTCCGTCGTCTGGTTGGACCTGACCTTGATCATTCTGTTCGCGGCTGCTATTGAGTCAAGCACCCGCGAGGCGGCTGCGTCGGACTCGGGGCCCGCGTGGAAAAGATTCTCGAACCTGATTCGGTCGGAGGCGAGCCTCTTCGAGATGTCGGAATCGGACATGTCCGCCATGGCGACGTCGTCCTGCGTCGTGACCCAGTAGGAGGTCGAGTTCGTCGCTCCATCCCCGTTGGTCAGCCCGGACATGCCCGCCATGGGCCCGTCCGATGATCGGCCCATGCTGAACGCTTGCCTCCTGATTGAGTCTGCGTATTGTTGCGGAGTCTTCGGTTTGCCCCCTGACCCGTCCGGGAAAACGGCGCCGAATATGTTGACGGGGAGCTCGGTGAGGTCGCTGGGTTTCGGGCCGGCCTTCGCCCCCGAGTTGATTTGCGCAAGCTCGAATTTCTTCAACTTGCCGTCCGAGAGGTCTATGCCGTGGACCTCGTACGCCTCGGGCCCAGCCCCCCTGATTTGCTCGTCGGTCAGGTCGGGTTTGCGCAGGACCTCGATGGATGCGATCCTGTAGGAAGCGACTGACCCGTCGGGTTTCTCGCCGTAGTTGAACTCGGCCGCGTATCCCTCGATGCGCGCCTGCGAGAGTGCCCTAAGGAAGACCACGGCTTCGTCGCGGCCGTCCGACGGCGAGATCGACTTGATTTCGAAATGTATGCCCGTGTTCGTCTCGTACACGGCGACGCCGTCCGCCGTCTGGTACAGAAGTCTCCTGTCCGGGTCCCCGCCCGACGAGGGACCGCCGCGCGGGGGCGTGCCTCCCCCGCCTCCGGGGGGTCGTCCGCCGCCCGAACCAGCGCCTCCGGAGCGGGGCGGCGTGTCGCGGCGACCGGACCCGGGCCTGGCGTCGAAGTCGAACAGGGTCTCGCGCCGAGGGTTTCTCACGCCGCTGGCCCTCGCCCAACTTTCGACGTCGGCCGAGTATTGTTCGTCGATCTGTCGCGCCACGACCGCCACCGTCTCGGTGTCGAACATCTGCCTTGCCGCGCCCCAGCGCTCTCCGAGGTCGAGCATCTCCATGAATATTTTCGCTAGGGTTCTGGTGTCATCCTTGGCGTCGTGCACCTCCATTTGCCGAACATCGAAGTAGTAGGCCAAAGCCTCGAGCTTGTTTGACGCGTACGCCCTCGGGTACAGCTGACCTTTTTTGTTCACGCCCACCTTGTAATGGAGCGGACCCGTCGCCCTGCGGTACAACCTCTGGAGCGGGCCAGGCTTCCTATTTCCCCTCCACGCTTTCTCGCCCGGTTTTCGCGGCTTGATCCGGATCTGCGAGGACATCCAATCCGTGAATGGATATAGGTCCCGGTCGCGGTTATCGGTTCTTCGGCTCAGGGCCATGATTTCCTTAAATCTCGCGGCGTCAATTTCGAAAAGCCAGTTAGCGACGGCAAGACTGTCAATCCATCCCTGGTAGGGGTGGTCCCCCATCAGGTCCGTCCAAACTTTCGCATCGAAGTTCACTAAGTTGTGCGCGACGAGCACGGCGTCCTGCCCGAGGAATTCGGCGACCTTTTGCCGTGCTTCTTCCGGCGACAGGAACGATTCCGGATTATTTTTCAGGGCCTCAAGGACGGGCACGCCGTCGATCTTCACGTTGTCGATGCTCCACTGCGAGACTGGGGTGTCCCCGGGGTTGATCGCCAGGGTGAGCTCTCTGGGGTTGTCAAGGTCGCCGTTTTCGATGATCAGGATGGACATCTGGAGCGGTGCGCCCGTGCTGCCGAGCTTCCCATCGACCATGCCGGTCGTCTCGAAATCGAGGAACGCCACCTTCTTCCCGTTCATCCAGTTCTTCAAGCCAGCAAAATCCTTGACCTTCTCGAGCTCCGAGCGAACGCCATCAGGCATCTCGGAGCCGTCGGGACCGATCGGATTACCGAACCACCTGTAATTTTTCTTGTATGGGGTTCTGTACAGCGGCTTGCCGGTCTCGGGATTTATCTTTGGGACCTCCTCGCCGTCTCTCATCTCCGTGACCACGTTGTTTTGTGCCGACCACGGTTTCAGCCATTTCCCCAAATTGGCTACTATCTTTTCCCAATAACGTCTCTCGTCCGTCTGGCGCGCATCAATTGCCTTGGGGTCGTTCGTCGCCAGCCCCTTCGCCACCTCGTAGCCGGTCGGCCTAGTTTTGTCAAAGAGGGAGTCGGGGTCCCTTGGCAGCAAAGTCCTTTCGTCAAAAACCTTTTCGGGAACTGTCGTGTGTCTCAGGACTTCGTCGTCGTCCGTGTCGCTCGGCGCGACCGAGATCGGCGCATCCGGTCGTTGCTGGGTGCCGGGCCTCGTCCGTGTTGCGGTGCGAGGAGCGTCAGTCGCTGGTTCGGTCTCAAAGTAGCCCACTCCGAGTTCGTCGTCTACGACGAAGTCGCCGCCGGGCGCGGGTCGCGTCTCCCCGTGGGCGATCGACGGCTTGATTCTCGCCGCGTTGAATGTTTTGGTCGTCTTCTTCCCGCCGACGTACTCGTCGCCGACGAGGTAGACGTTCCAGGTGCCGACCTGCACGTCCTCGTTTCTCGACGGATCGCCCCTTCTCCGCTCGTCGTCGGCAAGGGCCGCGAGGTCAACCGATGAGATGGGGACCAGCCTCGTGATCCCTCGCTCGTCGGTCACGAGGATCCTTGTCTCCTTGGATTCGGGATCGAACTCCCCGTAAACGACCATCGGGTTGAATAGCGTCCTGTCCTTGTCTCTCTTGACGCCGGGTTCCCCCTTCACCGTGCTCGGGTAGGAGAACACGAGGCCGTTTCTCTCCCCCGTGTCTGCTTCCCTGCGGCGGACCATGGCGACTATCTGTGCCACGACCCCGGCAGGGCTCTCGTCAAAATCGCCCCCCAACCTCGCGCTCGCGGTGCGCGGCAGGTCAACTATCGCCAAGTCCTCGTACTCGCTTTCCCCGTCCTCGCCGCGGGCGGGCACCGAACGCACGTACCTGTCCAGCGACGACGACATTCCCGCCTCCGCACCGTCCGCCGACACCCGCGCACCGCGTTGGGCTCGTCTCTGCCTTTCGAGCAGGTCTCCCTCCGCCCGCCTCGCAGAGAATTGGTCGTGGAGCAGGTCGGAAATCTCAAAGGCCACCGGTGAGCCGGATTCGTCCGACCCGAGCAGGTGGGGGGCGTTCTCGCCTCCCGGCACGAAGGCCCGCGAGACCTCGTCGATCTCGCCGTTCGCGATCCTCGGCGAGTACACGACCCTGTTTACGACCGCCGGTCCGGTCTTCGCGCCCGGTTTGTAGCCGACCAGGGCGCCCACGGACAGGCCCGTTTTTTTGCGCCTCGCCGTCTCGACCAGTTCCTGCAGGGCGGCGAAGTCGTCACGGCGTCGCAAGGTCGGGACGGGGTCGCCCAAGGACGACGTGGCGTCGCGGGGGATCACGTACCCGTACGGGTCGTACCTGAGTTCGTCGCCCGGCAGATTGGTCTTGGTGCCGGACGCCCGGCGCAGGGCGAATATGACCTTCCTCGGCGAGTCGCCCGTGAAACCGAGTTTGTCGTCGAGCTGTTTCGTCCTCGAGGCCTGGAAACGGATTTCCTCGCCGAGCGCGTCGAACTCAACCCCCGAGTTTTCCCAGTTCAGCACCGACCCGTTGGAGCCCGAGCCGGAGTTGCTCGGGTGGTTCCAAGTCCTCAGCTGCCTGTTGCGGAGGACGCGTGCGTACCTGAGCTCCGATGCTGGATGGTACGCGAAGGAGTCGGCGTCGGCGAGGCTCCTGCCGATCCTCACGGGGACGTAGTCGACGACCGAACCCGTCCCGTCGTCGTACCTGTACGTGGTCGCGCCGGGTTCGACGAACGGGATTAGCTGTCCGTACCCCACTTCCTTGTGGCCCGAGGTGACACCGTAAACCCTCGTGCCGATCGGGTCGGAATCGTGGGGCAAATCGTTCCCGTACAGGCGGATCCCCGACGCGCTTTCCGCCCGTTTGAGCAGCTCGCCCAACTGGTCGCCGGCTTCGGTTAGTTCCTCCCCCGCGAGGATTTTCCGAACGGCAACGGACATTTCGTCCTGGTCCTTTTTCGGGAGCACGGACTCGGGGACTGCGTAGTTCCCGTCGCCGTCGGGGAGGTACTTCCTGGCCCTCGCGACAAGGTCGGATGCGCGCGGGCTCATTGACGTCGCCGTCACGGCCGCCGTCTCGTCGGCGAGGCTCGTCGCCCCGGGGCGATTCTCCGATTGTCTTCCGAGGACCCTGTTGATGATTTTGTCCGCCGATTTTCGCGGCAGAAGTTTCGCCCGCACTGCTGCGTTGAGGAAGTCCACGAGGGCCTTCTCCCCGTAAGATTCGAAAATCTGGTAGGCGCCGGCATCCAGAATCATCCAGTGCAGTTCGAGCGCCCCTTTCGAGCCTCCCTTGCCACCCGCCATATCAAGGGCATCCACCCCGCGGATCTTGAGGTCCAACGCCAGTCCGAGTATCTTGATGGTCGTCTTAATTACTTCTCGCTTTCCCTGCTTGCCGAGGATTCTGTCGACCTTCGCCTCGACTGACTTGACCCTGTCGCGGAATTCGGAACGGAAAGAGAGAAGGGTTGGGTCCGTTTCGGGCAGACCGAGCTCGGTCGCCACGGTTCCCTCGAAGTACCGAGCGAAACGGACGAATTCCCCGTCCGTCGACGGGCTGGGATATTGGTAGTCCCTTTCGTAATCGCTGAAAGCGATCCTCTCGTACTCATCCATTGCGTTGACGATTTCGCGCACCGTCCGGTCAGCGGAGGACATCCCGGCGGAAGCATCGTCGGCCGCCGCGGCCCCGCGGCGCGCGGCGAATCCTTCGGGTGCGAGACCGGGGTCGGTCAGCACCGTCTCGATGTCCACCTCGCCGTCCCTCTTGTGCATCTTTATGGCCCTCGCCATGATCGCCGGTCCGATCTGGGTCACGAGGAACTTCGGGTCGTTGGGGGAGGTCTTGTAGTCGACCCTGACGGGGGTGGATACTCCGATCAGTGGCTTCAGCGGGGAAATGATCTGCGACTCGGATGTCGGTCCCAGCAACCCGCCCCGCACGATTTCGGAGTCCTCTCTGCCCACGGCCAGGAACGCCCCGCCGCGGAGGGACCCGCCGATGTTCCACCTGTCGAACATCTCGGGGTCAATCGGATCCCATCCTCTGGTCAATCCATCCGTGAACCCAGTGGCAAATTCCACGACGTCGTCGGGGAGATCCGCCTCGGCGTACCTCCCGTAGAAATTGAGGGACGAGATGGCTCGAATCGCGTCCGCCTCGGCTGACAGCATCTGGTCCATGTTCGGGCCGCCAAATTTGACGAGGGAATCTTTTATCTTGCCGTGGCGTTGCATGTCTCTTTTGCGGTCGTCGACGAAGCCGGCGATTTCCCTTACGATCGCGTTTACCCGCGCCTTGTCGTAGTTCGCGAGGTTCAGTCCCCCCGACTCGTTGAACGCCGAGGCGAGCACAGACGATCGCGCCCGCAGCGCACTTAGTATCGACGGGTGCGCGGTCACGACCATGTCGCCCCTAGCGATTCTCGCCGCGAGATCCTCCGCGTGCCCCACCATCTCCCTGTTGCTCTCGGCGGCCTGCAGGAATCTGTCCAGGTATATCCTGTTCAGCCCGCGCGTGTCGCCCTGCCCGGCGACGTCGCCGGCGCCGCCAGGGGCGCCGGCGGATCTGCGGGGATCAAGCACCCCGCCCGTGAGTCTGTCCGGTCCCTTGTGCACGACGTAGGCGAACCCGTCGGCGCCCTTGGCCACCGCCGACGCGTCGAACTCAACGCCCGACATCGACGAGAGGAAGACGGTCTCGTCGCTGAGCATCTGCGCCGTGTCGTCGTCGAGCGTCTCGAGATCGACGACGTTCTGCGCCCTCCTGACCTCCTTGGAGTCCCTCATGTGGCGGAGTCTCGCCAGCTCCTTGCCGGCGAGGTCCAACTTCCTGCTGATCTGCGCGATCCTGTCCCTTGACGCCGAGGACACGTGCGACTCGATCTGCTCGTTCGTTGCGCCGGGGTTGCGCGAGAGGAACCACTCCGCCTCCCTGAGCTCGAACTGCTCCCTCGTCGCGTTGGCGGGGATGATCGGCCGTCCGTCCTCGTCCGCATCGAGGCCGTAAGTCATCATCGTTGCGTACTCGGGCACTCGCCCCGTCACCCCGAGATCGCCGCCGATCCAGTCCCCCGTGGTGATCAGGTGATCGAGCGCCGTGACGAGGTTCGCGTACCTCGTCTGCGCCCCGTCGACGTCCTGGTCCATCTTCATTCGGGCCGCGGAGTCGTTGCTCCTCACGGCGGCGATCCTCTCGGCGATGCTGGGCGCGCCATCCGACGGTTTCATGCTGTCGTCGATGGTCGTCTCCCCGAAGAACGGGACGTCCTGCCCGTAGGCGTCCGAAACCCTCACCACTCGTCCGCCCGAGCGACTTATGACCGCGGGCGACTCGAGGCCCGCGCCTCTCTCGTCGGACAGCAGTTGCCTGCCGATCAGGGTGCTGATGGTGGGCTCGTCGTCGCCTCTGATCGGCACCAGCAGGACCGACTCGTCGCCCCGGGCCCTGTCCCTCGCCACGGTCCTGGAGATTGCGTAATCCCGCCTTCCGTCGCCGAAATCGGCGCTCACGACGGTCCTCCTGCCCGCGCCCATCCCCGCCGAGGGGCCGTCCCCGATCCTGTTGTAGGTCGTGTTCCCGAGTTCGTCCCTCACTTCGCTGAAGAGACCGTGCTCGTCGTAGAAAATCCTTCCGTCGACGATCTTGTTGCGCAGCTCGGCCGAGTTCAGGTCCACGCCTATCTTTCGCAGGGCCTCAGCCCTCTCGGCAATCACGCCCCTCTCGTCTAGGCCCGACCCCATCTTGTCGGCGATGTCGAGGTTTGATGCGCCGTTGATCCACATCCTGAGCATCGCCTGCTCCGTCGACGTCAGCTTGTCGCCGTTATCTTCTATGCGCCTGCTCAGCTTCAACCTTGACGGCAGGGAAGCTGCGAGCAACCTCATCGAGTGGGCGTTGGCCCTGATGCGAACCACCTGCTCGTCCATCCCGAGGTTTCGGGCGACCGAAGCCACGTCGCCCCCCGAGAGATGCAGGGCCTCGAACACCTGAACGTTTACGGAACTGTCTAGGTCCCGCGGATCGTGATCGCCGTTGACCATCTTTATTGCGGTGGAAACCAGATCCCGAGGGGTGCCCACCGAGAGTCTCGTCGTCTCTGCGAGGGACGAGAACGGTCCGCGCAGGGACGCGTTGAGCTCGTTGATTTCGGGCCCGAGATTCGACATGCGACGGCTGCTCGAGCCTCTCGCCATCATGTCGTCGATCTTCTTGCCGACGACGCCGCGAAGTCGCATCAGGGCGGCCAAGCGAACCTGCTCGCCTGAGCTCAGCCCGCGGGGACCAGATTTTCGCAGGGAATCTAGGATCTGTATGAAATTGGGGTTGAGCCTATTTCTTTTTCTTTGGCTTCCGGGCCTTTCGACCCGTCGTGCTTTTGGGGGGTCGGCTTCTACCGCCCTGCCTCCACTGCGCTTGCCCATGCCGGCCGAGATTTCTTGTCCGTCATCCAGCATCCTGTTCCTCAACTTGGCCAGAGCCAGCTGCTCCATGCGCCTCACGGCGAACTTGTCGGTACTGAGACGCTCCGCAGCCTCCTCGATCTTTTCGCCGTCGAATCGTCTCCTGAGGAGATCCATCTCGGCGTCGGTGAGACCCGTCATCGGATCGTCGAGCATGCTTCGTCCCACGCGGTTCGGATGCTCGGCGCCGAGGCCTCTCAGGTACTTCTGGTGGAGCAGCTCGAGCTGGCGCGCGTCCTGTCGCGACATGCCGAAACGGCTGCCCGCATCCTCCAGCGAGATCTTGTCGTGCGTCCTCGCCAGCCATATCCTTCTTCCCAGTTCGGCGGATTCTTCTCTCGTCCTGCGAGCGCCGGCCATCCCGGCTTGGCCGCCGAGATTGTCGGAAATTTTCTTGAGTTTCGCGGCCAAATCCGCGTCGTCGGTCACCCGCGTCGCCGAGCCGAGCATGTCGTCGACTTCCTTTTTGGTGAGCACGATTCTGTCCTTGCCGTCAGGCCCGCGCTCGATCATGTTCCCCTGATTGTCGAAGAGCGCAATCATTCCCGCTTCCGGTCCCTGCCCGTCCACAATTTCGGCGTCGACGATGTCGTCGTCTCTAGCCCCCGGAGACCTTGAACCGATTTGCTCCGCCGTGAAGATAATTTGGTCCCCGCCGGGCCCGCGATTGACGAGGTTGCCCTTCTCGTCGTAGCCGACGGAGTCGTAGTCGTCGATGTTGAAGTCGTTCAGCGCCGCATTCGCGAGACCCTCTTTGGCGTCGGCTTCGTAGATCCTTCCGGTTTCAGGGTCCAGGTGGAGACTTATGTTTTCGGCAGGACGGTAAGGACTCTCTGTGAGCTGGTCCAGTTCCCCGTAGGTCCTTCCCCTCGGGGATCTCGAACTTTTGCCGATGTCACTGAAAATCGGATTTTCGTCTTTGGAGTCAAACTGTTCCCTGGTGAACAGGACGTCGTCTCCGCCGGGGCCTCGTACTACGAGGTCGCCCCTGTCGTTGTAACCGAGCTCGTCCATTTCGTCAATGAGCGTGACCCCGTCTTCGTCGGGCTCCATTATGTCCCTGAAGTCTCCGTCCCCAAATCTGTAGTAGACCCTCCCCTCATCCGGGCGCAACATAAATTCCAAACCCCTATTTTTGCGCGAGTCCCCGTCGCTCATTCCGGCTTCCGGTCCGTCGAGGAGCATCAGCCTGCGCATACGATCCATGCCCTCGTCCCTCAGGCGGCGCTGCCGCGTCTGCCTGCTCGGGCGGTCGAACGAGTCCATCTGGGCCAGCTCGTCGGCGAGATCCTTGGGCGTTCTCCTCTTGCCTCCCATGGCGGCGACGGCGAAATCATCGTTATCGTCCATCCCGACAGGGACTGGCACGCGCGGTCTCTCCGGGATCGGACGAGCCGGCGCGGGTGCAGGCGCGGGCGCGGGCGAGGGCGAGGGCGAGGGCGAGGGCTCCCTCTCGGGTATCGGGATTTTCGGTCTTGTCGGAACTCGCGGCCTTTCCGGGACGGTCTCGGGCTTGGGTTCCTTTACGGGTTCAGGGATCTCCGGCTTTTCGGGGATCGCCGGCATCATGGACGGCACGCCCGTCCTGCGGCGACCGGGAACCACCCTGTCGGAGGCGCTCGGGATGTTCGGACTTGCGAAGCCCGGGGCTTCCGGCACCCCGAACGGAGTCGGGTCGGGGATGCCCCTCCCCATGTTTATCATCGGGTTTCCCTCGAGCACGAGCTTGTCGAGGTCGGCGTCCCTCGCGGTGAACGGGTTCATGTTCACGTTCAGGGTCGCCCGCGGGTTCGGGAACCCGATCGTCCTCCTCGCGAGCCTGCCGACGGGGTTGAGTAGCTTCTCGCTCATCCCGTCGTCTATCTTGTCCACGACGTACCGCTGCGCCTGCTCGGTCAGCAAGCCGAAGCCCTCCAGCACGAAACCCCCGGACACCGGCCGGACCTTGAAGTCGAGTTGGTCGCCGAGCGATTTGAGTTTCAGGAACGCGATTCTCGGGTTCTCCCCATCGGAGAGCGCGACCGATGCGTCACAGCTCCCTCCCCCGCCGCATCCAGGGCAACAATGTCCCTCGTGGTGCTGGCGGGCCGGGGCGATGCCGGTCGCCACCCCACCCGAGGTCTGCCCCGAGTTGGTCTCGTTTACGGGGATGTACACGGTCTCCGGCTTCACCTTCTGCGCCGTTCCGATCATGAACTCGTCGCCGTCGAAGTGGTAGGCGACCCGCAGCATCTCGGTGGACTGGCCCGCGCCCATCTCGAACACCGCTATGTCGTTGTCGGCGGTGACCAGCCTGACGGGTCCGCCGAAGCGCGCCGCGAGGGCCCTCGTGAGCTGCGACGCCCTGCCGAAAGTTTCGTTCTGCGGGGCCGACGCCGCCGCGTAGATGGCGTCCACGTGATTCTTGCTCTCCAACGATTCGGAGTCGTCCTTCTTCTTCGAATTCTCGTATCTCTCGAGCAGCCTGCGACCCTTCGCCGCGAGGGCCGCGGCGTCGGACGCGTTCTGCGGCACCGGTTCCCCCCAGGCGGCGGCCGACAGGGCGAGTCTCGTCGGCTTGCCGTTCGGTTTCTTCATCGGACCGCTCGGGTTGGTGAAGAAGCGCGTGAGGAAGGACCCCTTCCTGCGCATCTTCTGCGGCGTGTCGGCGGCGCCCCTGACCCCGGGCTTCAGGTTCGCGCCCTCGGTCCGCTTGAAGTGCGCCCTCCCGGCCGCGGTCAACCCTCCCTTGGGGTCTCGCAGCACGGGCTTTTCGGCCGCCTTCTCGTCGGGGCAGCACTCGTCGTCTAGAGACTTGCCGCCGACGGGCACGCAGTTGGGGACCAACCTGCCGCCCTTGCCCTTCTTCATGCCCACCTGCTTGTACCCGGGCCAGCACGGACCCTGCTCGTCCTTGACCTCGGTCTCCGCCTCGTCGGCCTTGATGGATATCGTTCCCGTCAGCTGGTTCGCTCCGTGCAGCACCGGCGACACCTCGTACAGCTCGACTTCCTTGAGAAGGTTCGCAGTCTGCACGGGGTCGAACACGGCGTCCAGCGTCTTGTAGCCGATGGACCACTCCTGTTCCATGCCGAAGAAAGACACGTTGGCGAAGGCCTCGCGCCCCTTCTCCGCCTTAAGGTTGAACTGAACTTTCGCGTAGAGGCCGCCTATGCCGGCCTTGCGCATCTTGGACGGTAGACGGGGATCGTTGGGTCCGACCTCGTATATCTCGAGCACCTTGCCGATCGGGGAGTTCCAGTCGTGGCCCCAGACCACCCGGGGCTTCCTGCGCTTGAGCGACGAGGTGAAGCAACCCGGCAGGCAGATGTCGCCCACGGAGTCCTTGTTGCCCACTCCGGCGACGAAGGCCTCGACTATGCCCTGCGCCTCGTCAACGTTTATTTGGCCGTTGAGCGATTTATAGAGGTAGTCAACCTCCGCGGAAATAGTTTCGTTCGCCATGTCTCGTTACATAATAAACGATGGGCATGAATCGTGGCGTAACATTTACTAAATCGTTTAAGTAAACCTAAGCCGATTCGCCGTAGACGGGCTGGTCGTAGGGCTTGAAGGTGAACCTTCGAATCACCTCGCCATACCCGCCGTAGAGCGCGTCAATTTTTTCGGCCCTGGCGAATGCGTCGGTGCGCTCGGCGACCCCCGGCACCTCGTACCACGGCGCGGACGGCTCGTCGTGGTGGGCGATGTGCAGATTGTTGTTCAGCATCAGCAGACTCATCATGCGACCGGCGTTGATCATCGCCGTGCGGTTGGTCTGGTCGGCCAGGGTCTTGTGTTCGGGGAACGAGCGCATCATGTTGAGCGAGTGCGAACCAAAGACGCCGCCGATCGCGTACTCGAGCATCGACATGCCGGCAAAATTGCTGACGATGACCGTCACGGCGACGAGCGCGGGAGCATGCAGCAGCCAGGCGCGACGCGAGTTGTCGACATTGCGAATCGCCCGCCAGGCATCGAGGACGAAGTATTGCACGGCGCTGTAGACCGACCAGACGGTCAGGCGAAAGATGAGCGTGCGGTTCGCCCAAGCGATCGCGCGCAGCAGGCGACCCGAGGTTTGCCAATGCTCGGGGGTCGTGTAGTAGCTCTCGGTGTCGAGTTGCGGGTGGGTGAGGGTCGTGTTGTGGTGGCTGATGTGGTC
>Ga0194133_10000493_pt1 | contig 79314 bp, 87 predicted proteins | sample TA2KigOf40mmetaG_FD_155448 | JGI IMG/M metagenome (GOLD analysis project Ga0194133, IMG submission 155448) | Freshwater microbial communities from Lake Tanganyika, Tanzania - TA2015055 Kigoma Offshore 40m | ecosystem: Environmental > Aquatic > Freshwater > Lake | place: Tanzania: Lake... | reverse complement strand
CAGAAATAATTTTAAGTAATCTTTCTTACTTAGATTGGAAGTATTCCCCAGAAATAATTTTAAGTAATCTTTCTTACTTAGATTGGACTTTTTATACCAGAAATAATTTTAAGTAATCTTTCTTATTTAGATTGGAAGTATTCCCCAGAAATAATTTTAAGTAATCTTTCTTACTTAGATTGGAAGTATTCCCCAGAAATAATTTTAAGTAATCTTTCTTACTTAGATTGGACTTTTTATACCAGAAATAATTTTAGTAATACTTCTTCCTTAGATTGGATAAAAGCTTAAAAATTAATTAAAAAATAAGATTGGAAGTATCCCCCCCAGAAATAATTTTAAGTAATACTTCTAACTTAGATTGGATAAAAACCCCAAAAAACACATAATTTCTATGAAAATTCCCATAGAAATTATTTTAAGTTCACACAAATTCAACAAAATCCCCCTCCCGCAAACCTTTTCGCCTAGTCCATCCCCCATTTACTTCGATTCCCCAGAATGATTCCACATCACAGCCCCTACTTGTAAGATCCCCCGGTTTCGCATTCTCTACAACGCATACCACTTTCCTATCTTTATTCAAGAATATCATGTCCAGAGGTATAAATGTGTTTTTCATCCAAAATTTATTAATACCGCCTCCCCCAAAGTGAAATAATCCTCCTTCGCCATCTTTCAACCTCTCTTTTACAAACATAAAGCCCATTTCTCGTTCTTTTTCATTTTGAAAATGTTTAATAATTTTTATTGGATGTTTTTTTTCACGAGCTCTCACTCGCATTCCAATAGTAACACCAATTACTACTACAACAATGCTTAAAATCACAAATACTAACACAATCCAGCCTATATTTTCACCTCCTATTTTCCCCTTCATTCTAGACACTATTTTCCTCCCCCTCATTCTTGCACCTATTTTTTTCATTATCTTATAATAAACCCCCAAAAAAATTCACTTTATAAAGGGAAATAAATCCCCCTACCCTTCTCCCTCACTCTCCTCCCACATCCTACCCCTTCTCCTCCCTCCCTCCATCCCTAAAAAGAAAATCAAATCCTCATAATAATCGCAAAAATTTTTCCAATCTGCCTAATCATCATAATCCCTCTTATTTTTCTAGTATGTTCCTAAAGCTTTATTCACTACTTCCATCTTATTATTTTCCAGCAATTTCTTGTTATTTTCGTAGGCTTCCTCCCTTAAACAGCTAAGCATCGTGCAGCAGTGTGATTCCGGAATTCTATGGACCCCACAATAATGTTTATGGCATTTATCGCAATCAATAACTAAAGATAATATTTTCTTCTTACATTCACCAAACTCGCATTTCTTGGACATTTTCTATATTATCCAATTCTATAATTATCTTTTATTTCATTTTTTTTAATCCCCATATTAAAGATTACCATCTTAGAACCATTATAAAAACAAAATGAAATTGCGAAGTGGAAAAAACTATGAATCTTTTCGATGGAGTCGAGCCATTTATATTTCGCAGCAAAGAGCATCCACCGCCCTTCTCAAACCAATCCAGCTTCTCTCCACACCCGATAACATTAATCTCTACATAAATCCTAGCAGTTCTCCCTATTTTAAGATTGGACTCGATGAAAGATATTTATTAAAACTTTCCCCCACCCAATTCATTTCTCGAGTTACCTTATCATCTTCCTCTTCGCCCTATTATAAGTATCTCTTCCTCTCCTCTCTTCAAAAGGAATTAAAGAAGGCGGGAATAACTTCCAAGGTTATATACTAATTTTTATTATCTCCCTCTTACATAAGTAAGAAATGAGTATTTCATCTCTAGACAAGCCTATTTCGCCCCCGGATCTTTCCTGGTTAGACCCCACACAATTAATTAATATTATTGAGACAGCCTCCCAGCTCATTCTTCAAATCTACATTGGAAATGATTTTCTAATTGAAAATAAGGAGGATAATTCCCCTCTTACTATCGCCGATAAAAGAGCCAATGACTACATTTGTTCCAATCTTCAAACCCTCTACCCTCACATTCCAATTATCTCCGAGGAATCCAAGAATGCACTCTACGACCAGCGTCAACACTATACCTTCGCCTGGCTCATAGATCCTCTCGATGGTACCAAAGAGTTCATCAAAAAAAATGGCGAATTCACTGTCAATATAGGACTCATTTATAATTCCTCCCCAGTTGCCGGTTTCGTCAATATTCCAGTACAGGGGCTCACTTATTGGGCAATCCAAGGACAAGGTGCACATGTTCAAAACATAGCCACTAATACATCCCAGGAAATTCGAGAATTAAGGAATAAGAATGTTCCTAAAAACAAGAGGAAAGCCCGTGTTCTCGCTTCTCGCTCGCATTCGAATTCCCAAACAGAGGAATTCATCAAAAGACTAGGTGAAGTAGAACTTCTCAATGTGGGAAGTTCTATCAAGATACTTTGGGTAGCAGAGAATAAGGCGGATATATATCCCCGTCTCCAGGGTTCGATGGAGTGGGATACTTGCGCCGCCCATGCTATTTTAAAAGAGATTGGAGGTACAATTCAAAAATATGAGAATCAAGAGATTCTAGAGGAGATTATTTATAATAAACCGGATCTTACAAATCCATATTTCATTTGCGCGTGTCCATTTTTTTTCATCACACCTAAGTGAACAAAAACAACACACAACACCACACCACGACAACAACACACAACACCACTCATCTATAATCAATTAATCAATTTTAATAGTGCAGTAAACGCCGTAGTGGTCGCTTGGAGGAGCATATTCATTCACACCTTCGTGGTAAAAAAAGTGTTCCATTTCATTGCCCACTAATTGGAAGCTTTTCACGCGGTAATTCATATTTTTCGTGTAAATTCGATCAAGACGAGAATTTAGACGTCGATTGACAAATGGATTCGTTTTACCAGTGTAGGTATTTTTGTATGCAATTGGTTCGCCAATTCTTTCAAATATATCAACCAATCGACTATCTCCTCCAGCACCAGCAACAGCACCAACACCACCAACAGCACCAGCCAATTCACCGAGCCTTTCATTATTGCCAAAATTGGTGTCTCCCATCAAGATACAGCTAGATGGGCTGTTATCATAGATGAATTTCATTTGATCTTCTTTCAATTTTATTTCATTTTTTTTGAAGACACTTTCAAGGTGGAATGTTCCGACATTAATCTCTCTTCTTACACTTCCACCATTCCCATCAACACCAGACTCTAAGTAAAAATAGCCACGTAATAAATTACGCCCCATTTCACTTCTAGGAAGGGGAATTCTTTCGCGATAAACGCAGTTATGCTTGCTTAGTATAATTGTGTCGTATCTTTGTTTCAATTTATCATCTATTAATTTGTATTGTCCTTTGTATTTATTGATACATTTCATCGCCTCACCAGTAACTTCCTGGAAAGCTATAAAATCTGGATCCAAACATTGACAAATTTCCATTATTTTTCTAGTTCGATTTTCTCTTTCGACTTCATCGAACCAAATGTTCCAGGTTAATAAAGATATTTCCATTTCAATATTTCATATTATCTATTATAATTAATTTAAATACTTTCACTTTTTCTAGATCCACCCATTATTGGAGAATCAATAAATCAATCAATCAATCAACCAATCAACCAATCAACCAATCAACCAATCAACCAATCAATCAATCCTTTATCAGATACCAATTGTTGAGATTTGTCCAACAACTTCCTCTATATTTTCAGCAGCGCCAGCCTCACCAGCGTTAGCAGCCAATGTGCCAGCCCATCCCTTTTTCACCCCCTTAAAATTGAAGGTTTCCCAGGGGTCACTATTCTCGCCACCACCATTGACGTGGCTAAGACCACGTTCGTTCCTGCAGTATGGACATTTTCCTCTTATCACGTCGTGATAATGAGAAGGCAATGACCACCAGGAGTCCAGGCAGTTAAAGTGAAAACAGTGTTCGCATTGGCTGCATTTTTCAATTCTTCCCTCCAAATCGACAAAGCAAATTGAGCAACAATCATCTCGTTCAATAGAAACTGTGTTCGATTGGGAGTTATTTCCATCTATTTTCTTTTTATCGATCATCGAGGCTAAATTCTCACGAATGGTAATAATTTTCTCTTCATTTTTCAAATCATCTAGTTTTTGGACAGTGTTAAAAATCAAGTAATTTTTCGCCAAATGGATAATGAAGTAAATATGTTTGCATATTACACCTCTTGTTTTGAAATCAGGACAGCCACAAGATATATTCTCAGGATGAAAATGTAAGATGTAGGGTACTTTTCGACTTCCAAGAATTCCAACTTTAAAATCCTTGGATGATTCCTCTTCATAATATGTAATTTTCATATTTTGAGAGGTAGCACGTTCTTTTCGAGTACTCATTTTAGTTCTGTTCAACAAACACACCAAAATTTTCAATCAATTTTTCTAAATCAAAATCAAAGTTAAATTCAAAGTCAAAGTCAAACTCAATTTTACTCACCCCATAGTGAACACATAAACCCAAACCAACAACCCAAACAAACCACCAACCCAACAACCAAACCACCCCCTCCTCATCCTCTCTTGCAGGGTTCCAAATATTCCAGTCCCAGAAATTCCACAATATCTTTTTCCTTTTCAAAGTATGGCAACTTCACCCCAGCCGTTTGCGCAGTAATCCCCACTAATTTTTTCTCGTTTAAACGATATCCCCTCCTGTTCGCCATTTCCCTCATCCATCGATTATATTTATCACTCCCAGTGAAATACAGTAAAGCAAATGGGTACTCCTCCTTTCCACACCAAATAATGTCAATTCTCCTTGCCACCATTCCCGGTAATCGACAAATTCCCATAAACTTTTTGGGACCCTCTGCCAAAGTTTCGATAACATAGTTATTCCTTTTGAGAGTATAGACCATTCGCCCCATAAGGTTCAAAGATTCATCAAATGTTATCAATACGTCGATATCACCACTCGTTTTTTCTCCTCTTCGATATGAGCCAACTATTTCAAATCGAAAATCGAATCCCCTGCAGTGATAATCATTATCCCATATTCCCTTAATGAATTTGTGGTGTAAAACCATTTCCCCTTGGGGAATTCTTTCTAGGAGTGCGTTGTAATATTTAAGACCAATTTTTTGTTTTTCGTTTAAGAGTTCATCTTGTCTCTCTTTCAATGTTAATAAATCGCTAATTTTATCCTTTTCCATAAGTTCTCTTGCTTTTTTCTCACCCACACCATATATATTGCACAGCATACTAAAAACATCATTTTCTACAGCAACTACCATCTCAACTTCTGGAGCAATAAATTTATTTTCCAGCATTAATCCAATTTTTTCCTTTATTCCTTTTCCAATTCCAGGTATTCCCTCAACATCATCAACACTTTTTATTTCGACTCCTCTCTCACCCAGTTCCTTGATTGCTCTCAAAGCATTTATATAAGCTTTATATTTAAATCGATTTGCCTCCCCTGACCCAGCCTTTTCTTTTTCGCATAGAAGTTCAAGATTTCTAATGATTTTTTCGTTGTTTTTGTTTTTGTTTTTGTTGTTATCGTTCATGATAATAATGATATAAGTCAATTATTTTTATATCAAGAACATTATGGATATAATTCTAAAATTGGTGTCCGAGAGTTTACTTAGTTTTTATCCAGCAATGGTAAAATATATACAATATCCAATCATAAATCAATTATGGGCAAGGTTAGTAATATACACAATTATTTCGTCATTTTTCATGACTAAACTATCATTACAACTTCTTTTATCCTTTCCAGGACTTCTTCTAGCCTTTACTAATATTTTTCATGTATGGACATCATACATTGGATTTAAGAATCTTGAAGCAGGTGTTTCGTATTCCATTTTCTATATTTATCCACTACTCATAATCCTTTTCTCCGGAAGTCCCTTTAGATGGTATTATTTACTACCTCTTATAGGTGTATTCCTACTTACTTATTCTCAATGGAAGGCGACAGCCCCAGCCTTAAAAATATCTCCAACACAAACCAAAACCCAAACAAATTCTAGAGATCACCAAGAACATAATAAAAAATTTACTTATGGTGTTTTAGGTATTCTAGGAGCTACTATCTCAGAGGCTATGATTTATTTCATTGTCAAGAGATTGAATCATAATAATCACAATCAATGGACCACATTGTTCATCGCCTATTTTATTCCAGCATTAGTGGTAACCCTCATATTAATCGTGACAAAAAAGATCATCCCTCAAAAAACAACACCACCAACACCACCAACCCAAATCCCAACAAAGAATCACAATTTACTCATCCTTCTTGTTGGCAATGCTATTATTGGAGCACTTGGATATTATCTTCGCTTTTATACTATAACACGACTTCCCTCTTCTCTTTATGGGGTTCTTAGTTATTTTGGTATAGTGATGGCTTATGTTTACGGTGCGCTTCTCAACAAAGATAAGATAACATTTCCCAAAGTTTTAGGTTCCCTCATCATCATCATTAGTTCCCTTTTTATAGGACTATAATTTTTTCCAAATATTTTATTTAATTTATTTGAATATAGTATATTAACAATGAAAAAGTTAATAATCTTCTCAATAATCATTATCATAATTTTCTATTTGATAGATTCCAATGTCTATCATTTCCTACATGCTAGAGGTAAGCCCATAAATAATCTCACTCTCCCAGATATAATTCATGACAATTTCCAGAGATTGGATAAAAAATTAGCGGATTATTATACTTTTGGACTCCTTACTCTATTCCTCCTTTTCTTCCTATTCCAAAAAAATTGGGGCTATCTAATGCTATGGCTCTTTTTCTTCGTCATTGGAAGATTCGTCACCTATATTTATTTCCTCGCCACCACTCTCCCGGACAGTAGTAAATCGTGTGTCACTTCGTCGAACATTTTCGAACTCACCAAAAACGCAGGAAGTTGCAATTGTCTCAACATTAGTGGACACTTCCTCACTATCATCTTCGTCATCTTCCTTTTCAACCATTATACCCAGAATCAATATTGGTTTATTTTTGTCGCCCTTTATTTCACTGGTTTCTATCTTGTTTGTGCTACAAGAAATCATTACACCGTCGATTGTGTTTCTTCGACAGTCGTCGCGTTGCTTATAATAACGCAAATGAAGAGAATTTCTAAATTCATAAATTATTTAACTCATGAAAACTTTGTCAAAATATAGTCAAAATATAGTCAAAATATAGTCAAAATATAGTCAAAATATCAAAACAATCTAGATGTATTCCTTGCTCTCTAGCCATCCCATAATTTTCTCCACAATTCCATCAAGATCATCACCACCATTAACTACTATCTCCGCCTTCTTTGGAATTTCATAAGGATCAGAGATCCCTGTGAACTCCTTTATTACACCTTTTCTTGCCAAAGCGTATAAACCTTTGATGTCTCTTTCCTCGCATTTTTCCAAAGACGTATCAACAAAAACTTCCACGTAATTTCCCTCTCCTCCAATCAATTCCCTATTCCACTCTCGATCCTCCTCATATGGAGCAATGTTCGCCACAAGAACTATACCACCATGTTTCACTATTTCGCTACAAACATATCCAATTCTTCTTACATTAGTACTTCTATCCCCACGAGAGAATCCTAAACCCTTGCTTAAGTGGGAACGTACAATATCCGCATCTAGTAATGTAATTGCCCTATGTTTCTCCCTCTCCATAAGCTTTTGTTGGACGTAATTTGCCAAAGTGGATTTACCACTTCCACTTAATCCAGTAAAATAGACGCATAGACCTCTTCTGTTCATTGCACGAAATTCGCATCGCAATTCCTCAACTATCTCGGGGAAAGTGAACCACCCCGGTATTTCAAGACCTTCATTAAGTAATCTTCTTTGTTCGGTTCCACTAATGTTCAAAACTTGGTCACCTTTTCAACTTTATCCATTGGTAGATAGCATTCCTTATTGGCGACCCAAACAATCATTTGGCTCAAAATAACTTTAATACCAATTTCATCTTTGAATTTCTCCACAAGCTCGTGTGCATCGTAAGGACCGTAGAAATCCTTTCCATCTTTTCTCTTATAACTGGGACCAGCGTGATCACGCCCAACGACAAAATGGGTACAGCCGTAGTTCTTACGTATTAAGGCGTGCCAAACTGCTTCTCTTGGACCAGCCATACGCATTGATAATGGTAACAATACTAGTTGTGCTGCTCCATCATAGTATTTCATTAGTTTTTGGTAGCAGCGAACCCTAACGTGATAATTCACATCACAAGCTTGAGTCACTCCTACAACTGGTGTAAGTAATAATTTTGCATTCTCGTCTCCAGTTTCTTTCAAGGCGTGTTTGGTGAGTTCAAAGTGACTTCTATGCATTGGGTTTCTAGTTTGAAAACCAACTACTGTTTTCCAGCCATTTTCTTTAATGAATTCCCTTGTCTTCGCAGCACTCCAGCGATTCTCCATAAAATCGTAGTGTTTTACGTCCATAATTTTTTCAACTTTTCCACCATAATACCAAACATCTCCTCCTTTTCCTCCTACTCCTCCTCCTCCTCCTCCTCCTCCCCCTCCCCCCATCAATCCCAACACTATTTTAACGTATGGGTGATTATCATCGCAAGTTCCATAAACCATCTCGCATTCTTTCATAAGATCTGGTTTATATCTTGATTCTACCCTCAGTCTAGCGATTGGTAGCCCAGTTTTATCTTTCAAGGTTACACTCTCTGCATCTTTCAACTTTTCGTGTTCGCTCGCGCTTACTGGTAAAACAATTGGCATTGTCCAAAGTTTTCCATTACTCAATCGATTATTTTCGACTACACTGTTATAATCATTTTCGTTGAGGAATCCTTCAAGAGGATCAAAAGCACCTAATAAAAGCATTTCAAGATCACATAGGTAGCGTTCTTCTAAAGTTATTTCACTCATTATTAAAAAAAATAATAATAAAAAATCAAAAATTATCCTCACTCCAACCTCAAACACAAACACCACCACTCCAACAACTCAAACACCAGCACCCCCCCCACCTACTCCTATCGCTGCTTCTTCAATTTTCTTATCATTTCCTTCAATTCCTCTATTTCTTGAGCCTGTTTGTCAATGGTATCTTCCAATTCACCAATAATTTCATTTGCCTTTCGCTGCATTTCTAGTAATTTATTTCTTAGTTTATCTTCATTGCTAAGCATTTTAAAAAATCGAGTTATATGTACTCGATTTCCCTTTTTATCGTAGGTGTATCTTTGGGCACTAAATGTTCCGTTATCTTTTCCCTTAATGATAATGTACTCTGGTAGAACACGCATCACTACTCCTCCCATAACAAATCTTTCCTTACCACTCCCAGCGTCGTATTTTATATATCGTACGAAACTCCCTTGTGATAAATTATCGACATCTCTTTCATCGACTTCAACGTATCCATTTAGTTTTTCCTCAATAGCATCCTCCGTCTGCAGCATATCGGTATATGTTTTACGAGGACGTTGGTATCCATCGGTTCCTAAGCGATGTATTGATTTGGAGGGTTCAAGATTCATTTATATTATTTATTATTATATTATATTATATGTAAAAAACATAATATTTTTAAGTTGTATACATTTATATTATGATAGGGTATTGTGTAGACTATGTCACCTCAGGTATTTTCAATAAATTAACGAATTTAGCCAAGCTCACTGGCTTTATATATTATAATGATTTTCACATTTTCCCCATTGATGAGAGAGTGTCCGTTTCTAGTCTTCCACGAGAAGATTATAAAGCCGTAGTCAACCGTTTCAAGGTTATCATCAGTTTCATGCACCCTAGTGAATATGGTTTAAAGCAAATAGATTGGATAAAAAATAGTCCCCAATTCAAACATTATAATGTTCCCGTCTATGATTATTCAGCACCATCTCACGAGGATTACAAGCAACTATTTAAGATTTTAGACACTCATCCTCATGAGAAAATTCTTATTCATTGCTATGCAGGAAAGGGAAGGAGCAACTGTGGAGTTGCTGCATATCTTATGCATAGACATAAGTTATCCGCTCAAAAAGCGATAGCCCTCGTCGAAAAGAAGAATCCACGTAGTAGTATGAATAGTTGGCAAAAGGAATCTCTTCATTTATTAGAAAAAAATATGAAACAAAGTCATTAATTACATTAATCCAATTAAACTCAATCAACTCAATCAACTCAATAATCAAATCATTCCACTTCAATTTTCGCGATTTCCTCTGTTACGCCTTCAATCTCCGCGCTAGCAATTGCTCTTTCAATGTTGGCAGTGTTATTGAATAATAATCTACTGGTTGTTTTATTGGTGATAATAAAACCACCCTTTTCACAAACTATATTGCAGTATTTTTGAATATAGCAATCCACACACCATAATTTTCCACGATGTGTTTTACGAACTGTAAAGAATTTATCTTTACAATTACAACAAGTTTGTTGATCATCATAAAATCTAATATAGTTAGCATTGAGAGGACATTTTCCACTCAATGATTCCAAAATAAACATACGAATATCCATTTTCTATCCATTAACAATCCAATCAAATAAACAATCAATTTTTACTACAGCCCTCTTCTCCTCACTTCCCCTTCTCCCAATCAATGAATCAATCAATGAATCTATAATTCAAAAATCAATCAATACGTTGAAATAGTGATATTAAATTATTCCAATCCCTAGATGATATATAAAAAACTCCTCTTTTTTCATATACCCAAAGCAGGAGGATCATCTATAGAGAAAATGTTTTTAAAAAATCACGCTCCACTTGACTTCGTAATTAATCTCATATTCAAGGAAACCAAATTTTCACTGTGGATGGTAGCCTCAATGCGCAATAGAGGATGGCGTCTTTTCATCTTTTGGTTAGTTAGTCTCTTTCTATGTGATTTGAAGCATCTTTGGGGTATTCGTCTCAATAAAGTTCTCCAGCATCTTACTTATATGGATATTTATAATAATCAAAAACTCTATCTCAAGAAGAGGAAACTCCAACATTATAAAAAATTTTGCATTGTGCGTAATCCTTATGATCGTATTATTAGTGCCTATCACTTCCTAGGAAAAGGGCAAACTTTCCCCCAGTTCATCCATTGGGTCCACAAAGAGTTAGATAAGTATTATCGAAAAGGCGTTGATCCTTTCGTCGTTATTCTCCCTCAATGGGAGTTCGTTATAAACGAAAATGGCGCTAATGGAATGGACATCACTCTTCGTTTCGAGACTCTAAAAAAGGATTTCAAGAGATTCAAGAAGAAATACCATCTTTCTACTCCCCCACTTCCACATATAAATCAAAGAACTCGTCCAACATCGCACATCCAATCCTATTTCACCCCAGAATTAGAGGAGATGGTTTACCATATGTATTATTGGGATTTCAAAATGTTTGACTATGAAAGAATTCAATGGGAGAATCTTCCTCCTCCATCCCTTCCCCAAACCAACCCAAACCAACAGCCCCACCCCCACCCCCCAAACCAGCCTCCTTCCTCATTTTCTCCAGATCAATCACTTTGTTCGTGATGCTCAAAATTTCCTTATCGTGAGTAATAATGATCAATGTTTTCCCCTTAGTCATATCATCAATCAATCTAATCATCTTAGCCCTCGCCCCAGCATCCAGTCCAGCTAGTGGTTCATCAAAAATAATGATACTTCCTTTTTTCAAGATACCACGCACATTCATAATAATTTTTTGCATTCCACCACTAGTACCTTTACCTTGATTTCCAACATCACTATCAACTCCCTTCTTTAATCTTTTAAAGTTTTCATCCAATTGGTATTTCTTGAGTAATGCTATTAAGTTGTCCTTTTTAATATCATTTCCATACATCATATTATCGAGCACAGTTCCATTGAATAAGCTCGTTCTTTGGTTGATGTAATTGACTTCATTTCTCAAATCCTTAGGGTTAATCTTATCTACCGGTATCCCGTTAATTAAGATAACACCTTTATTTAAGCGATGCAAGCCCAACAGTAATTTCATCAAAGTCGTCTTCCCGCTACCACTCGAGCCTAATATAGCAACTCTTGAACCATTTTCAATTTTAAATGAGAAGTCTTTGAAGATTGGAACTTTTCCTCGATTATAGATGTAGGTGATATCTTTGAATTCAATATCCCCACCCTTTATCTTGGGATTTACAACAAAATCCCTTTTTTCTCCCTTCAATATTCCTTTAATAAATCCAGCACTATGTTTGATAATACCTAATCTCATTAATTCCTCCGGTGTCCAAGTAGTTATATTTATTAAGAATCCCAAAAAGTAAACCACTATTAAAGATACAGTCACGAATTTTTTCCCATCAAATATTCCCTTCTTCAAGTTATAGAAGGCGATTCCAATCACCAATGCAAATATAAGAACACTCATGGAAGATGTAGATAGAGCCATATTATTTACATAATCCAGTTGTTGCATGTAAAATTTGGTATGTTCATCATGAGCCTTATTCGTTTTTCGCATTTCGCTGTCTTTTTCGTTATTTAAATAAACATTCATCAAGTTTTCGAAGCTATCATAAACTTTTTCATTCATAAGAAAATATTTTTCCTCTCTCTTAGCAGAGACATCAATAATCTTCTTGGAAAAATACAATGATATTCCCAGTAAAACTAATAGACTAACCATAGTAGCAGCGCCTATCTTCCAATCAATATAAAAAAAGTAAATATTAACCACAATTACAGTTAGTGTCAAGGGAAGCAATGTACTGCTGGCATAATAGAATAGATCTTTCAAGTCTCGAGACAATTCAAATAAACGCGCAATGTTTTTGGATATTTTAATATCTTGGTAATTGGTTTCATAATTTTCAATGATTTTGGCGAACAATTTTTTCGTTGTAAATTCTAAATAGGTTGGAAGAATTTTACCCAATAGCCAATTTTTCAAATAATAGAATAATTGGATGCAAACCCAAACACTCACGATTAATATTATGATAAACCCCAATCGACTAAAAATTTTTTGATTGGGTTTATTTCCTATTCCAGTGTATAATCGACCGTATAAATCCGGTATGAGAATTGCTTCTAGTGGGAAAGTCAATAAAGTAACTAAGACAAATGCTATCACAGTTGGTTTATTTTGATTTAAATAGTCAAATAATAATTCTTTAAACATTTATTTATTAGTTTTATAGATTTTCTTTTTAGATTTATTGCTAGACTAAAATGATTTTTTTATAATTTTCCAAATATTTTCTAATCAAATCCTCCTTTTCGAGGGAGAATCCTGTTTGCATATCTAGGATACCAATTTCAATGGCTGCAGTGTAGATATCATCTTTGCTTTCTTCACCAACAAAGTAGCGACCGGAGATAATATCTCCAAAATCATCAACATCCTCTTCATCCACAAGTTCGAAGTCAATCAATTTAACTTCGCATTCACCGTTCTCTTCATTTTTGAAGACAACGGCATTTTGTGGTTTGGGATCATTAACTAATTTTCCACTTTGTCTAACAGTTTCGACGATCGCATTCGACCATTTTTGGCAAATGACATTGCATTGCATAGGATTTTCCTTAACGAAGTCATCCAAAGGGATGCCAGCGGGAAAGAATTGGGAAACTTTAAGAACATTATTGCCCTCTTCTACCTCACCCATCATTCCAACGGGAGAGAGGCAGTGGGGTAATCTCATTTCGAGAGATTCAATTTGTTTTTCGAAATCACCGGGATGAACCAGTTTGAGACCGTCCGGGGAGACACCCTTGGGGTTAGCCTTAGAGGATTTGCCTACAAAGAAGGTTCGTTCGACGATTGGACCCATTGGGGATCCATAGAATTTTACTCTGCATTGGTCTCCATTTTTAGTCATTCCAAGAGGAGTCAAATTTTGAGCAGCGACAGGGGTTTGGGGAGACACCAAGCCTTGAACTTTGGGCAACCATTCCGGCACACCGCAGCTTCGTGCGACAGCACGTTTGGGTGGGGATGGGCAGGTGTCAAAGCACAGGGGTCGCACTCTCTTAGGAGTGCCCATAATTGTCACTTCATTATCGAATCCAATGGAACGAATGGGAGATTGAGGGGGAGTAATTAAGGTAGAGTTCATTTTTAAAGCTCTAATAACAATATAAGATAAATATTTTATACTATCAATTTTTTATTTTGCTGCGCAAAATAAAAAATTTAGGAGTAGCGTGTAACGCAACTACCCAATTTTTTCTTAATCTTCGATCTAGACTAACGTCCTATCTATCCTAGTAATCGCATTATGAATTGTGATATCACTCCATTAAGTAAAGAGAATATCGCCAGCACAGCAATAATGCAAGCCAATTCTTTCTTCGTGGGAAGAGTCACCTTCATAGATATTTCCTTGTTGTAATCGTTTTTTCCAATGTTGAAATGTAGTAATGCTTCAATAAAGAACAAGACAAATGTCACAACAGTGATGACAATTATTCTAATATAATTCATTTAATTATATTATATTATACATTTTTATCTTCCTATTTCATCAAATTTTTCACCTCCTTCACACTTCTTCCCCCAAAGTTTCCAATGCCTTCCATTCCACCTAACCTGCAAAATGCGGACACCAATATTAATAATCCAAATACCACGTCGAATGATAATCTCACTGTCCTCTCTCTTCCCTCCTCAATTTCATTCAAAGTGTACCTCATAGAGCTAGCCACAATGAATGCGATCAAAAGATAAACCACGAAAATCACTCCTTTATCCAACCATCCAACCAAACAACTTTTCGTCAAATAATTCACCGCCACAAAAAAAACCACAACAAAGATAGCGTACGTCCAAAAATTTTCGTACATTATTTATTAAATAACAATATTATAATTTCATTCTCAAAAGTAATAAAAGTCTAAATTAATGTTGAGCTTCGAATGTTCGACATTGTAATCAAATCCAAGATTTGCAAATATAATTTATCCTCGTCACCTATAAAATGAGATTTCAATAGCATAAATAGGTAAGTCCAGTGTTTTGACACTTCCACTAATTCTTCAATTTCATCAATACTCAACATAGAATTTTGATTAGTCAACCATAAATAGGCTAAATAATTGAGAACCACACCCTTAAATCCATTATCTTCATACAATTTCTTCACGTTTGCAGGAAATTCATAGTTCCAGCCTTCTTTCACTCCAAATGGACGATTAAAAGGGGAAACCGCAATTACAGCTAAAATGCAACAAATGTGTCGATTAGTTTGACCAAAAGTCCCCTTAATAACAGCATCCACAACAAAAGGAGCCATAATAGCACTATGACCAAAAGAATTTCGCGTTTTCAAAAAAAATGGTACCACACTTTCTAATTCGTCTTTACTAAACACATATGGATGTGTTTCGTGTGTTATTTTAGTGATCCATTTATGTTCTCCAGGAAATTTATTATTGGTATACAACACTAATTCGTTTCCCTTCAAATCGCATAATTTTTGACCGGCTTCTTGGACATTTTGTAATCTAAAATAGACAACCCAAGCACTGGTAACTAATCCTTTTCGACCAGCTCTTCCAGCCATTTGTCTTCTTTGAGATTCGCTAAAACCGTCGCTAAGAATCACAGTTTTGGTAGGAGTATTTATACCATAGGCACAATCCTCCGTCACCATTAAAATTCCAATATTATTGGAGACGTACAGTCTCCTAATTAAAATTTGTAGGTTGTATGGCATATCACCGCTCAAGACACCTATTCCAAATAAAACCATTTGAGCCAGTGGGCTAGATTGGCTAATATTTGAATTCCATTTTTTCAATAAATCCACAAGTAGATCGAAATCTTCACCAGTGATCATGTTCTCTGCGAGGGAATGTTGGGATTGGACAAAACTTCCACTTCCTTCCAATGCCGCAATCATATCTCTAATTTGGTATTTTTTCTCTTTCAAATCTTTGGCATCCGCCCCTTTTTTCAATTTAACTTTTTCGAGACTGGCTAATTGCTTTTTCAATAATTCAATTTTACCTTCAATTTCCTTGTCCTTTCGCTGTGCTCGAGAGCTGGAAGGCTTCTTTACTAATTCCTTGTAAATAAAAGTTGCATATTTGAAAGCGCGGCAAATATTGGGAAAGAAAAATAAGCCTTGAAGCATATGTTCTTCCTTCAATTTCTCTACTAATTTGTAGGCATTTTCCAAGGAACATACGGCAGTACCTTCATCCGTCAATGACATTTTATAGGCATCGAATATAGATTGGACTTTTTCTTTTTCATCCAATCCACCAAGAAAATCAAGTAAAGCTTTTTGCCAAGCGGCGAAATCGTCAAGACTCAATCTTCTAATTTCTCCAGATTCCAGATGACCTTCTTCATCGCCATCCCTATCACCATCGCCATCGCCAGACCCAATCCTTTCATCGATATCTTCGAGAGTTTCCACCACATCCGGCTTCTTTCCTTTATTTACGAAGAAGAATCGAATTGGGTGGAGCCAACCAGGTAAAGACATTCCAAATGTTTTGAATATTTTGACAAATAGGGAAAGAATGTCACGAGGAGTCATTGGAATATCAAGATTTTCATTGGATAGATCTTCCAGTATGATACTTCCAACTGGATTCAATGGCATCAAATTGATATCACCACCTCCTTCTTTACCCAAACAAACTTCACCAACACCAACACCCAATTTTGGGATAATGTGTTGGGGAATCATAAATCTTGTGGTTTCATTTATTTCGTGGATTGGTTCGCTATTGCGAATGCATCCCTTTAATTTTTCAATGGTATTTTGCGTCATTGTCGCGGACAATATAAGAGTTTGAATGCAGGAAAATTTGCGTAAGCACCATTCCATTTTCACACCTTCTTTATTTCCAATGCAATGAACTTCATCAACCACAAGAAATGAGTCTCCAGGTATTTTTTCATCAATAAAACGATGAGTAAAAGCACCGGTAGGTGTCACCACAACTACTCTCTCGTCCATTTTTCGATCCATTCTATCATCCAGCAGCGTGCTCACTTGGTTGGGAACATATTTATTTAAAATAGCGCTCACTTCCATAGCTAACACATTATTGGGTGTGACATAGACAAGTAAAGATTTTGGACGATATTTGAGGTAGGTGTAGATAAATCCAAGTGCAATCATTGTTTTACCAGATGAAGTTGGGGCACAACAAATGACGTTGCTACCTTCTTTCAATTTATCGAACATTCTTTTTTGCCAATCCAAAAGCGAAAATGACAAAATTTGGTGAGCGATTGGAGCTGGTGGCAGTTTACCACATAATTGTTGGAACAAAGCCACATTGGAATAATCTACGCCATCATTATCCAAATCCCTATCCCTATCCCTATCCCTATCCCTATCCCTATCCCTATCCAAATTACCCCCTCTATTTTTCTCGAATCGAGGTAACTTAGTGCTGATGGATTTGTCGTATTCCCATTTACAGTATCTTTCAATTAATTCGTTGGCAATTTCTCCTTCTTCGAGTGTTCTAATTAATCCATAATCTCTACCTTCTCTTATCAATAAAATTGCATCAAAAATCATTAAAAATTTAGTCTCAACTAGATGTTTTCTTTTAGCAGTTTCATCATCACCTCTTTCGAATTCTTCCATATCTTTTTGGATTTGGTCAATATCATCCTCTAATTTTTTAACGAGGAATATTAGTCTTGAGGCTCTTTCCTCTTCGTCTCCTGTAGAGTCCAAAATTTCGATAACTGTTGAGAATCGATTCTCATCTACGTTATTTTTTATCTTCATTGGGGAAGATTTCTCCACTATTTTACCAGTATATAAGCGATCAAACAAGTTTAATTCATTGGGCTTTAAAACTTTAACCCAACGAGTTAATTCTTGTAATTCTTGTATACCGGTACTCGTGTTGAGCGGTAGTCTCTTAGGAGTACTCATGATGTATATTCAAATAATACTTAACTTAAATAATTCAATTTTTTTAAGCCCTCTCACTCCACCCAAAAAAATTGATTAAAAAATTAGCAAATTACAATACCTATCATATATGTGGGAACCATTCTTATCTTACAGCGACCTTTCTTTTCTTCAAAGAGGAGACTGGGTCAAGATCACAATCACACCTCATAGTCAAAAGCATTTTGATGATCCCAATTATGAGTTCTACTTTCCCACTTACGAGGGTAAGGTTATTTCATCCACAGCGAAGACAATGGATGAGTTACTTATTCGAGACAACAATGGAAAAACACTTTATTGTATAAATCGTGCAGGAACCAGTGGTTTTCCCAGTGCATACTATTCACGTTCCAGGGAGATATCTCCAAATTATAATACCTCCCCCCCAAAACCCTATCTAGGCTGCTCCTAATCCAATGAGATTATCTCTAGTTACTTTTATCATATATGGCTCCTTGCATTTACCGACTTGTTCGTAGCAGGTGGAGAAACATTGAGGTTCATCCTTGCATTTTCCAGTATTATGGTAGCAAGGTAGAGGTTCACCCGTTTTTAAATTTCTCCCACAATTATATTTATTTTTATTTAATAGATCGCAATCCTCAAGAGCAAAATTTGCCCAACAATGTGTGTCATAATTACCAGAGTCATATTCTTCCTGTGTTAGATTAGGATAACAAAATCCAAAGTATGGTTCTTGATATGGAATGAAATCTACAGTAAAGTTTTCACTAACTCCTCTTCTTCCCCAAGCCATCCCCATCCCCCTACCCATCCCATCACAATTCAACCACCAAATAAATATTAATATAAAGATTAATGAAATTAATAGGATTAATAAAATAAGAATTGTTTCCATATTTTATTTATAATGACAATTTAATTTAGTATTGTGCATTTTGTGTTTTGCATCTTTCACAAGCTTTTCCACTATAATATTTGCATTCATATGCTTCCCAATTATCCAAGTTCACACCACAAACTTGACCCATGTTGCGTAAACGGCAGCAATCTTCACTGGTCATTGTTCCATTCCCCACACATCTCACCGCGACATTATCTTTATCACTAAATTGGGAGAAATCCGGTCCACAAAATCCAGCTTCAGCTGCTGGATCTCTAATGTTATTTTCCCATTTGCCCAATGTGAACATTTCAATCCCACCGCGAAATGGAATAACCAGGAGAGCAATGATAAATAGAATGAATAGAATAACTGTAATATTATTTGAATTAAAAAGGGATTTCATAATAGAACCATAGAAAAAAAATTGGTTTAATAAGATTGGAATATTATAATTATATTTATTCTCATTATCATTATCCCAAAATGATTAAAGACATAAAGGTCATAACTTATAATATTCTTTCGCCCCATCTTTGCAATCCAACAGAATTCCAAGAATATTCTCAAGAGGATCTTGATCCTAATCATCGAAAGAATAAAATCATTCTCTTAATCGATGAATGGACGTCTCAAGAAGATCCTCCTATTATTTGCTTACAGGAGGTTCCTTACTCTTGGAAGGGTCTCCTCGAAAAATTATTCCTCAATAGAAAGTACAATTTTTTCACAATGTCATATGGTTATAAGAAGAATGGATATTTTGGAGTTTCTACGGCAGTTCCCCAATCCTACATCATCGAAAAAATAGAATATCTTCCTATTGGAGATAATATCGAAACTCTTCCCGCGGATCTTATCTCATCAATCACTGCAACGAAAACAGCCCCATCATTTCTTGACTTATTTATAAGTCGATATGTTGATAAATCTAGTGAGGAAGAAGTCATTAAAGAACTCATAACTAATGCAAAGGCTCGCCCCAATTTTACAATTAAACTAACCATCAATGCTTCACCAACTCAACACAACCAACCCACCCAACAAAACCTACCCACACAACAAAACCTACCCACACAACCCACCCAACCCACACAAACTTTCATATTATATAATTACCATATGCCCTGTGCCTTTAAGACACCCATAATTCAAACACTACATCTTGATGCTCTCAAGAAGCTTATTTTCCAGCACCTAGAGATTCCTACTATTTTAGCCACGGATTTCAATCTAACTCCCAATTCCATTGGATATATTTATTTTACGACAGCTTTCCTTCCTCAAGAGCACAGCAATTATCTCCCACCGCGTCCTCATTCAACCCTCACACTCAATTCGACTTATAAGGAACATCATGGTAAAGAACCCTCATTCACCTGTTTTAGTAACACCCAATGGGGAGGAGAATTTATGGATACTCTAGATTATATCTTTATTTCCCCAAATCTAAAAACTATTAGTAGCAATTTACTAATAAATTCCATTCAAAAATGTCCCAACAAAATAAATCCAAGTGATCATCTCCCACTCCAATCAACAATTCAATTTAGGAATATAGATTAGTTCCTACTTCTTTTACACAATAATTATTATGCATTTCCTTAAATTTTCCAAGCATTCTACTGCTAAAAATATCCTCTGGATTTTTTTTCCTGTTTTCAAATAAAAATTTTTGAACTAATGCTCTACTTGGCTCCATATGGGAGACTAGTCCATAGAATTTCGAGGCAACTTCTCCAATACCAACATTTTCTTTTTTATGATATTGGCACATGAATTCCGCCATTTGTTTGAAGCATTCTTCATCCGCCTTATTGAATTCAACAGTTAAGTCAATTCTTCCTGGTCTTTTGAATACTTCCGTTAACTTTTCGTAATTATTCGTTGTCATAAGGCAAATAATTCTATTTTTTCTAGCGATACCGTCCATTATATTTAAGACAGTGCTCATTGAAAGTGGTTTTTTCTCGTCGAACAATGCGTCGATATCTTCCATAACTAGTAATCCATTTTTAGGAATACAGGAAACTAATTTTTTGAAGACTTCATCTGTCATAGAATTGGAGAAGGATAGCATATAAATTTTAAAATTATATTTACTGGCGATAGCGTTGATGAAACTGGTTTTACCATTCCCGGGAGGTCCATAGAAGAGGTAATTTCTTTTGTAGGGATGACCAAAAATTAGATAATCATTTTCGTTATTCATAAAATCTTCAAGATCTTCAATAATTTCCTGTCTATTTTTGATGAAGACTGTATCAACTTCTCTCTTAGGATTTTTGCATAATAAATCCCAGTATCCCTTAGAAGTTGGGCTAAAAACCTTGATGAATGTTTTATCTATTTTTTTTACATAGTGATCCATCTCAGAGATAAATTTTTGAACAAGCCTCTCGCCACCTCTCAAATAAACTTTTTTATATGGAAAAAGGTCGTGTGAGACCGCGTATATTTTTTGAGAGAAGTGATATTCTAGTTCAATAAAATCATCATCTACAGGGATTTTATATACTCCTTCATTTAATTGGAAGGCGACTTCTTCTGGTTGAATTTTTCTAATTTCTTCAAAATTATTTTTCATAAATTTTTCATTACTATCTTGTTCTTCGTCAACTCCACTAGAAAAACTCTTAACTACTATTTCTCCATCAACTATTTTTTTCATATAGAGATCTTCCAATCTTCTCTTGCAGGGAAAAGTTCCTTTATTATAAAGTTTCCATCCTGCAAATTCAAGAACATCTATTTGAAGATTATGACTTTCAATAAATACTTCAACACTATTATTATCCTTATCACTATCTCCCACTAATTCCATTTCATATTATTATTTCTTCAAAAGTTTTTAAGTGTGTTCATTCCAAAAAAATATTTTCAAATTATTATTATATTATCAATGAGCAATTCACAACTAGTACCTTCATCTTCCAGCCAAGAACTCATAGCCACAAAACCGCGTAAGCTTCTTTCCCCATCTTTAGAAAAAATCACCCAATTGGACAATAATGAAATACAAATCATAGGAAAAAAAGTGCGGCATTATAAGAGTCAAATGAACGATACTTATGACAAGATGGATGCTTATATGGATCACGAGACTAAATTAGAAAGGGAGGCTGTTGAGAAGGCACTCCACGCGCTTAACAAAAAGATAGATAAGGTGAAGAATGATGAGAAGTATCAATCTTTTGAGAAGGAATTGCAGTACATTGAGGGAAAACTCAATATAACAATGGAGACGATTTTCCCACATTATGCGAAAGCAGTTAAACTAATTTATAAATCTTATCCAGATAAACAGGAAAGAGACCAACGACTTATTGAGTTCCATGAGGTGATTGGAGATGCTTTTCTTTCGAAGGATGAGAAGAAGATTCTCACTACTATAAAAAAACAGGTGAAGAGTATTCCACATCAAATTATAGAAATACCTTTTCTTACAAATTAGTAGCAGTCATTAACACTCTCAAATTCCAAAGGTTTTTTCACCATTTTAGAAAATTTCAAGTCTCTACCATTTAAGATATTGCTAATAATTTTCCTTTCGTGTTTAATTTTTTCGATTCGCATTTCTCTATCAACCCAATCATTAAATTTACCGTTTTCAATTAGGTAATCTATCATGTCTCTAATGACTTTTAAAAATTCATTAGAGAATACAATTCCAATTCGTAAGGAGTAGATAACAACTCCAAGTACGAATTCATAATTTAATTCACCTTTCTCAAACAAAATATAATCCATCATGTCTTGTTGCACTTTTACTTCCAATTCAACTAAATTATCATTGATATACTCCATGACCATATCATTGCAGTGACTATCGTATTTCCAGGCAGGCATTAATATTCTATATTGGTTCTCTTCACAACAACAAATTTTAAAATCAATTTTTAGCAATCATCACCTCCATTCTCCTCAATCATCACCTCCATTCTCCTCAATCATCGCCGGCATCTCCATCACCATCGTCATCATCATCATCATCATCATCATCCAATAATTTTTCAAAATCATCAATATCTTCCTCCGTTGGTAGGTGATCATAAATAACCCATTTCCCAGCGTTATCTAGTCCTTCTAGATATTTTTCAATATCTTTTACACTTATGGTGTGATCCTCAAGTTTTGGATATAGTTCAACATCATCAGTTTCAATGTTATAAAATAATGCATAGCTCATTATTTAATAATTACTAAAAAAAATTAGAGAATGGAACAATTATTTTGACAACACAAGTCACATTTATCTTCGCATTTTCCATTTTCTTCTAGTCCATCTTCAAATCGAATATAGTCGCTAGTATTAGTAATTTGATGACCACCTCTAAAACCCTCTAAATTATTCATTATACCTGGATTCCTTTGGTGATCTCTTATAATACTAGAGGATAATTTTAGTAAGCAAAGATCAATGGAAAAGTTCAAATTTCGCTCAAAATATTCTATTCCATAAATCCTACATTTTTCTCTTATCATTTCATCACTTACCTCTCTTACTTTTTCACAATGGTTTCCAATCAAAATCATTTTTCTATAACGATTATTTTCCATAGAAATTTGTTGTATCCAAAAATCAATATTGTTAAAAGTTTCAACTCTTCCTAGATCAAAAACTAAAATTATTCCAATACAAGTTCTAAAATAACTTCGTAAAATATTAAGAAAGCACAAATTACCAGAGGCATCCCAAATATGTAATTTAATATTTCTCTCTCCACTAACAATATTCTTTGTAACAAAATCTACTCCAACGGTTTGTGCTACCTGTTGATAATAATTACTTATTAATGAAGATTTTCCAACTCCTTGATCCCCAATAATTAAAAATTTCATTAAAAAATCATTCATTATAGTATTAAATCTTAACAATATAAATTTCTAGAAAAATAATTTTTTTTACTTTTTTTTGTTTGTGATCGTCCTCTTTCAAGTATTTTTATTTTACTAATAATATGATTAATATCGCTTTAGTTCAATTATCAAATAAACACACAGAAATTTTTGGAACATTTATAGAGATTTTTAGGAAAAAACATTTTCATTTAACAATTTTTTATAATTTAGATAAGGATCCATATACTTTTCTGAAGTATTATCAAAAGATGTTTGATATGAAATTAAATATAGAGCCCACTGATTCACTATCAGAGAAGAAAGATAATTTTGAATTTTTTATTTTTACTTCAAGCGCAGATGATATTCGTTTAGACCCATATTTCAAACAACCCCAAAATGAAAATAAATGTCTTTTTATTCAACATCAAGCAGCTCATTGGAAACCATATATGAAATGGAATATTCTTATGTCTCCAGTTATTCAATTGAATCAAAAAAATATATATGTAACTCCTTTTTATAAATCATATAGCAAGTTGCATTATAAAGTGACTTCAAAAACTACAAATCTTGCGATCATTGGAGCGATTCGTAAACATGATAAAGATCTCAATCTACTTTTGGATCTTCTTCATAAATATCCAGACGAAGATTATAAGATATTTGTTTTTATGAGACGAATGGATTGGAGAGTCATAAGTCGTCGTCATCCATTTTTGAAAAATAATCCTCATATTTCTTTTCATCCAGGTCTCTCAACGGAGAAGATGATTGAGAAATTAAAGGAAGTAAAATTTATCCTTCCACTTTCAAAAAAAAATGGTTGGTTTTATTGGCAACGTCTAACAGGAACAATACCGCTAGCAGTTAATCTTAATATGCCAATGGTTATGGATCGACAATTAGCTAGCATATATGGATTACAAAATTGTTCAATTCTTTATGAAAATTTGATTAGTGAATCTATGGATAAAATCCTCAATATAAGCAATGAAGATTACTATAAATTAATAGAGAATACCGTACTGTACAAGAAAGAACAGTATGCAAAGAATAAGAAGTATATTGGGGATATGTTACATAAGATGTTGAAAAATAAATCTTAGATGAATAGAAAAGTGAAAAAATATGAGTATTGAAAATATGAGTATTGAAAATATGAGTATTGAAAAAATAAAAATTAAAAGAAAATATATAAATAATAGAAATTGAAGAAATAAATTTATCATTCATTATCCCTCTAACAATGTGGAAAAATTATCAAGCTTCCAAAATCCAGAATTTTTATAGAAAGTTTGTGAAGTGTCCTAGAGATAACGAAACACTTTGCAAGATCAAATTATTTTCTTACCACACATCTTCCTCATACCCATCCCCACCCAAATCCAAGTCGAAATACATTGAAATTCCCTCACCAGTTGACCCCCTATATCGTATTCCATATGAGGAGAAGAATCACTTTCGTCTCTTAGAGTGGAATCCTAAGCCAATGGTTTGGCATTTTAATATTCTCACACTAATTGAATGGTTAAATATTAGTAGGGAGATGATTAACCCTATGACCAATTGTTTATTTATGAACAAATCTATTGATAAGATATTAGAGTTTTTGGAAAAGAAAAATTTAAGGAAGAAATTAAAAGTAAAGATATCTTATAACAAGAAGGAGTTCGCCCCTAAAAAAATTGTTTGTGCACCCTCTTATGTTGGTGGAGCGATTTATATGGATCTTTTGATTAAATCTATAATGGAGAATGACGAAAGTGCTTGTTTTAATTTATTGAATAATAATTACGAGAAAATTGCTCAGGATTATTTTAAGATAGATGAGGATATCAACAAGTCAATAAATATATTGGGAAAAGATATTTCTCCAGTTGGAGCATTACATTTTGCTATTTCGAAAATGAATAAAGATATAGTTCACCATTTAATTTATTATGGGTGTAATTTGGAGAAGAAGACACACGGTTATACTCCTCTTCATATAGCTGCCATTCTAAATCAACCCCAATTGGGAGTCCTTTTAAAGATATATGGTGCCAATTTAGATGAAGAATGCGAGTTTATGGGTAAAACATCAACTATTTATGATATATGTGATATTCTTGGACATAATGATTTTATAATAAAAATATTAAGTTAGATTATTTTATGAGAAAAGAAGAACTCTTTGATTTTTTAAATCCTTCACAACAGCAAGCCCTGAAGGATTACCATTATTTTGACACATCTCTCCCTCTCAAGTCAATCCAATCAAAACTTCCATTCAGACCAAGAGATTATCTTAAATTCATGAACAAGTACAATTATCAGTTAATGGAGGGAGGTATAGTTATAGAGACTCATGAATATCCAGTCATCAAACTAAAATCTTATGATAAGACTAGAAATAGTTTTAGCAAATATGATTTATCCCAATTATATGTTTTCTATAAGAAAAACAATAAAAAAACAAGGAGAGATTTTTTCGAGGAGCTCTTAGAAAATTTAGAAAAGAGACAATTAAAAAAATCTCCATAGTAATAAGAAATGTCATCGTCAACATTAAAAACATATCTTATTAATGATAATGGAGAATATAAGATAAAAGAACATATGGTAAAAGATAAGTTAGTAGTAAAAAATACTTTTCAAGATAAGAAAACACAAATGAAGATGGCAAAGTTAGCTAGAATGGCAAAAGAAAATTCTCATATCAAATCTCAACAACACCATCAACACCATCAACAACACCAACAACACCAACAACAACACCCTCAAGTAGTTCATGTTAATGTTGTTCAAAAATCGGAGCCCACGACCACACCCATACCCATACCCATGCCCAAACCCACGACCACACCCATGCCCATAGAAAAGGTAATATATCTTCCAGCGCAGCCTACTCAACAAGTTAAAATTCCTCATTGTGATGAAGCTAACCTTGAAGATATCAAAAAGAAAATTCAAAAAGAATCAGATTTCATACTTAAAAATAATAATAAGGAGACTAAGGAAGATGAGAAGCAAAAGAATCTTTTAGCCAAAATATGTAAAATAATTGGGATTCAAGGTCATCCTCATGGAAAACTTATTCCTTTTGATACGTTAAATGATCCTCACATAATAAAAGAGCTTTTCACCCTCCAGGATACTCTTAAGGAGGTTTTCCCCAGTAGTAAGTTAACCGCTCTCCACAGTAATGCTATTGATAAACAGCAGTTTCCAGGCGTAAATATAGTTAGACAAATTTTTAAAGAGATGGGCTATAGATTAAAATCTATAAACATCTCGGATGGATATTTGGGTACTAAAAAATTGTTAAGAAGAGAATATCAAATCCTAAAAATCTAAAATCCTAAAAAAATGTAAAATAAAAATTATTATTTTTGCTCACCTTCACCATTTTCCAAGGGTATTTCTTGTTCATCTTGTTCATCATCAGGTAGATCAAATTGTTCATCTTCAAAATCTTCTATAAATTCTTCGTCATCATCTTCAATTTCATCATCCCCAGGAGCAACTTGAGCCATACCTCCTGGTTGAGCCATTCTCACATTCTTAGAAGGTGTTCCCATTTTCACTTCTTTATCCTTTCCATTATTTTCGCTATTATCAGTTCCAGTTTCTTTTCCTTTGTTTTTCCACATTAAGAAAAAGAAACCTCCTAAATCAATACCAGCTAAAATGGCTAAATTTCTCAAAAAATTGGGAATTTCCATTTTCATAAATTTAACCACTGCAAATAATAATCCAAAAATCATCAAACCAATGATAGCAGCTAAAACTTTGCGAAATCCATTTGAACCAATTTTAAATTTGTCAAGAAGTTGGAATATTAAATGTGTAATCATAGTGGATTATAATATTAAATTTTCATATTACAAACGCTATAAATCAATCATTTTCTTACTAAAAGTTCGTCTTAGATTAACTTTTTGCTCAGTTTCCCTATTATCAAATAAAAAGACAGTTAACTCCTCTGCCTTTTTGCTATTGTTCATGTAGGTAGATATTTTTTCGATTAAATATTTCCTATTAATTGGTTTTTTAGTTTGAGTGACTGCATATTTTAATTTGCCGTTGGAAGTATTGCAATCTTCAATGTTATTTTTCGCCATGAAAGCCATGATTGGCTCGGTCAATGCCTTCTTCGCATCGTTTATTTCTTTCTCCGCTTTTTTCAATTGTTTGAGGTCATCATCATAAGATAACCATTGATGTACTAGTTTCTTAAATTCTTCTAATTCAAAATCATTAATTTGTTCAGTCATTTATTTAATAAATACAAATATTTTTTTTTAATATTTTTCACCTCGCTGTTTTATATTTAATTTTCACTTTATTTTTCACCTTCTATTTTCTAAATATTTTAGGTATTTTCGATGTCCAATTGAATTATGTTCTACTTCAATTTGGCTTATTTTTTCCTTTATCATATCTCCATTTTCATCACTGTAATAAACATTTTTCACACCATATAGTTTCATATAATATAAACAAGTGTTACACGGTTTACTATTCAATAATTCTCCATTTTTATTTACTCTAATGACTACAATTTCCAGTTTTTTTCGCAAACAGCGAGGTGATTTATTGCTAGGTTTTTCCATTGTTTTGTGAGGAGTGTAAAAGATATGACTCTTTTTCCCTACTCAACAGCGTGAAATCATTATCATTCATTAATCCACGCAAACTATGTTCGTGGTTCATACTCAAATACTTGGATAAAACATGCATCTCCGCATGAAATGATAAAGTTAGTTGGTTGTTATTGCAGCACCTTCTATGATTATATCCATTGACATAGGGTTTCCCACCACATAATAACATTGCACTATGTTTACTATTCATATCACATTCATTCGTTAATGGAATTAATTGATTCAAGATTCTTTGAAGCTTATCAGCAGAAATAATTTTCTTGTTCATTTTTTTATAAATCTTATAGAGATAGCTTTAATATACACTCCCATCTCCTAATCTCAACAAACAACCTATCCAATCCAATCCAAAACAACCTATCCAATCCAAAACAACCTATCCAATCCAAAACAACCTATCCAATCCAAAACAACCTATTTAAAAAAATTGAAATTATTAACTCCACAATCTCTTCATAGTACAATGGAACCCTTATTTGAAGTGGTCTCACCAAAATACTTCAGTGTCCCTTGTAAAGAAATTGAACCATATGATGGTATAGATTTCCCGAGTATTATCAACGAATTGTTGGACCAGCATAATGGAAATATAATTTTTGGAGGTAGTTCTCTTTTGCATGATCTTTTTTTCAAAACATCGCAATGGGAAAGAGATTATGATATTTGGTGCGAAGATAGAGCCTACAAAGCAATCAAGAGAACCCTAAATCAAAAAACGAATTGCTCAAAGATCAAAGAAGAACAATTTGAAAAGGTATCTCAAAATATTTATTATGGTAGATTCCAATCCAAGAGCATATGTGAATTTAATTATGTTTGTAACGATTGCTGCAAACAGTCATTGAAAATTCAATTGATCAACGTTGGTACCAATTATGACAAATTTGAGAGAATAATCAATAATGTTGATTTGACAATTAATACTGTTTTTTACGATGGTAAATCTTTAATTTACGTGGATACTACAAAGGAAGATATTTTAGCAAAGAAATGCCAATACCGCTTTCATTTAAAAAGTTACCATGGTTTATGTTCTTGTAGCAATTGTGCACAGGAGAAATCTATTTCAGAAAAAGAAATGAATCGAATTAAGAAGTATGAAGGAAGAGGATTCACAATTGATAATCTTTGTCCTCTATGTGAAGGGAAGTATAGTCTTTCTTTAAGACATTGTCTTTGTTGTTTAAGAAAAAAAATGAGTATTGATAAGGGAATTGATTTTTTTTCATGGGGAGCAAGAATAAGTGAGGATAATATTAATTATATTTTGACGACACTGGAAGCTTATCCTAGACAAGAATTTATATTAGCATCCCTTGTATTATTTCTCGCTAATAAGCGATTGGACTTATTTTTGGAGAATTTGGAGAAATACAAACATTTGCTTAATTTTTATCACCCTGATTACAATAGAGTATTATCTCTTTTTGTAGAAAATGGTATAACAACTGCTTTCACAAAATTTTATGAATTAATCGAGTCTTCACTAACAGAGCATTCAAATAAGAGGATTAATCAATTGTTCACCATCGCGTGTAAAAAGAATTTTATTAATTTGGCAAGATTTATTGAGAATAAATCTTTGAGATGTAAATTTGAAATTTTTGAGGATAAGATTACAAGTTACAAATTTGTTAATATTTTTGAATTTTATTTGGAGAAAAAAGATCCTAAAATATTGGATCACTTAAAATACATCAAGCAAAATGAAGCTCCTAGCGAGGAAAATTGCTCTATTTGTCATACAAATTTTCCAAATTTTACATTAAATTGCAATCATCGTTTTTGTGATTCATGTATTATGACATATTTTTCGATTGAAGACAAAAAGAAAAACAAACCTTGTTGTCCAATGTGTCGCGCAAAATTTTAATAAACAAATAAACAATTATAAAAAATCTCACTCAAAGAGTGTTTGATACATTAACATAATTTTATCCTCATTGTCGATAAAATCTTCATCAACATTGACTATCTTTACTGGTATATTTTTCTCATTCAGGAGCCATTTATCGTGGTATTCTTGTAATCTAGTCAAATACTCAAGGGATATAGTTTCTTCTTCACTTCGAGCCCTTTTTTTAACTCTTTCATAAGCGATTATTGGGTCACATCTCAAGTAGATAATTCCATCCGGTTTGGCATTAAATTTCTCACTCAACCAGTTAAACCAATTTTGATACAATTTCCATTCAATTTCATTAATTTTACCATCATCATACAACATTTGTGCGAATATATGATGATCACTATAAATACTTCTCTCTGTAAGATTAATTTTTCCAGCGACTCTTTCGCTCTCAAATTTTTGAATTCTAGTAATAAACGCATTGCTTTGAAAGGTGTAACCCCATCGGGGGATATCTCCATAGAACAAACCAAGAATGTTATTATCAACATCACAATATTTTTCCTGCCATTCTTCAAGAGGTTCATAAATAATATTAAATTCATCAGACCATCTGTTGCCAAATATTTTCAAGAAGCTAGACTTACCTGCTCCAACATTTGCTTCAACTGATATCATTTTATATATTAATAATAAAACAAGTATTTTTAAATTCATTTTTTTTCTTTTCAAGCATTTCACTCATTAGGGGAAGTGACTTACCTTTTAGTTTATTTTTAAATTTTTTAGCAATATATTCTATTCCAAATCGATTCAATAAATTAATTAATCTCTCTTCAGTGAAAGTTGAATATTGAGGATAATTTTGGAAGAATTGTTCTATTATTTCATAATAATGTTCTTGGTGTAAATTAGATATGATATTATGTCCTAGATCATCATTATTTGCTACCATATTTTCATATTTGTTCTCAGCTATTAATTCATAATCTTGTTTTTCAAGATCAAGTGTTTTGGTAATCGACATCTCACTTTTCATATCACGAACATCATCTTCTCCACAAACACCACCATTACCACCAACACAATTACTAATTTCATTTCCAATTCTATCACCTTCCTTCTTAGCTTCTTGTTGATTTAGTGCATCTATTATACATTTAATATCTTTTTCAAGATTATCTTCATTATTATCTTCTTTATTATCTTCTTTCTCTACAGCAACTACTTTAACGATTGAATCTTCTCTTTTCTTGTCAATTGACAAAACATTATCAGCAACAACTGTAACAACCTTCTTTTCAACATCTATATTTTTTTTTTCTACAATCATCTTTCTTTCATCTTTGAGTTCAACTTTTACAGGAGTATTTTCTAATCTTTGACTTAATAGATCCGCTAATTCGCAAATAGAATTACTGTCTTTAAAAACTGGAGTAATTGTTACTTTTCCTTGATTTTTCTTTTGTTCAATAATTAGTTTTTCTAATTCTCTTTCTCTCGCTTTTACTCTTTCTCTTTCTTTTTCTCTTTCCCTAGCTTTTTCTTGTTCTCTCATTTTCTCCCGTTCTTTTTCAAGTTCTTTTGCTTTCTCCCGTTCTTTTTCTTTTATTAGATCAAGAATTTTTTCTTGTCTATTTTTGATGTCTTTTGGTAATTCACTATTATTAATTTTTATAGGAACTTCATTCGATTTTTCATTTAATTTTTGAGCGATTTCTTTGACTAAGTCTCTTGAATTTGATGAACAATTTTTTTGGAGTTCTTTCTCTTGGATTTTAATTCTATTCGCAAAACTATCTTTTTCTTTCAAGTGTTCTTTTAAAGTTTCCGCTATTTTATCTGTTATTTGTTGAGTAACTTTTATTGATATTTTATCAGTTAATTTTTCCGTAATTTTTTCTTTCTTTTTTTCGTCTTTCATAGCCACTTTCAACTTATTTTTTTTTTCTTCCATCTCAGCATCTTTTAAATCATCTTCTTGTTTATTTTTAAAAATTTCGAGCATTTTTTTTTCTTCATCACAAAGTTTTTCTTTTTCTCCCTCCTTTTCTATTCCTCTTACACCCATCCTTTCTACTCCCCTTTCTCGTTCCTTTCTAGCTCTTTCTTCTTTTTCCTTTCTTTCCTTATCTCTCTTTTCCTTCTCATCTCTCCTTTCCTTTTCTTCTCTTTCTTCTTTTTCCTTCTTTTCACTCTCTATTCTTTCTCTCTCTTGATCTTTTCTTTCTCTCTCTCTTTCTTCTCTTTCCTTATCCCTCTCTTTTTTGATATCAATAAAATTATCCCTATTAGTCACTTCATTTTTGGGTAGAGGAACTAAATTTTTGTTATCTAATTTTTCCTCCCTTACCTCTTTCTTATTCCCATCACCTATTGGTACAAATTTTATTTGTTCTGGAAATTTATCCAAAATTCTATCTCCTAGTATAAATAATTCAACATCAACATAAATATAATTGCTAGTATCAACAATAATTCTCCCATTGTTTTCCTTTTTAATAATACTAATTCGAGGCTTATCATCGACTATTATAAGATTTTTTTCATGTTCTTGGATGTACAAGTTTATACTCTTAACATTTTTCCCCCCAGCAAAAATTTTAGTCTCTCCTACAAATTTTGATACATAAATATTAGTTTCCTCAAAATCTAATAGAACTTCTTTTATACTTGCACCTTCACCCAAAATACTTCCACCGTGTCTATCGTTCGCCCTTTTCAAAATAATACTTAGATTAGTCATTGTATTGCTTCCAGGATTGGTATCGATTGGATCCAAAGTTAAATTAAATGTTTTACTATTATTTTCCTGCCGCAAATTCAAAACTACACTTGAGATAAATGTTTGAACAATACCTCGCGAACATCCATAATCAAGCCATTTTAAATATTTGGGAGAATCTTCAACATAATACAAAAATCGAAGAGCTTCAATATCCAGTGGCATTAAAGTTTGAGGATAATATTTCAAATTATTTTTCCCAGACATAATAGTGGCATAATGAGAATTTAAATGAAAATATTTACTACTAAAATAATCTTCATTTATTTTATTATCCGGGTGATAAAGACCAAAACAATGAAGGATGTGATGTAAAAAAATATAAAACCAAAAAGAACCTCTAGATGTATCTTTGTCAGAAGTAATTAGTCCATAAATAATATATAACTTATTATCCAATATTTTATAACCATCTAGTTCGTGAGGGAAAGTACTTACACCATAGAAACCCATTTCCTCTGCTCCCATGCACATCACAAAATCTGCTTCTTCTAAGTTTTCTACTTCAATAATATTAATATTGAGAAAATCCCCAATCAATTGAAAAGCGTGTATGTTATTATATTTTATCGTGGTATTCCAATTGAATAGAGGAAATCTTTCACCAAAAAAAAATTTGAGTACTTCATCTATTTTTACATTATTAATACTGGGATAAAAAACACGTATTCTTCTATGATATGAATTTAAATTTAAGGCACTAAGATTTATAATTGATTTAACAAAAGGATTCAAATTGACAATATCCTTAAAATTAATATATCTAACTTTGGAATCCTTCTTATTGTATTGAGAAATGGTCATATTATTCTCCTTGAAATATGATTTTTTGTTTTTATGAATATTCTTTTCTTTTTCGCATATCAATTTATTGTTAGAATTCATAATTATTCTAAATATAAAATTATTCAAATTTTTACACCTTAATCTTAGATATTAAACCCAATCTTCTTAGAAGTAAATGGATAATTATTAACTTCGAGGTATTTTTTTAGAACCCCCTTATATGCAGCATTTTTCAATTCCGGTTTCAACCACAAAAACTCCTGGACTACTCCTTTATCCAAGAAGGGATATCTCCCTTCTATCCCATATAACCCTGTTATGACTTCTTCCTTCCATAAATAAGATTCTTGACAACTATGATAAAAATTCTTCCATACACAGTTTTTATCCTCAGAATTCTTAGGAAAAATAGAGGATAAATCATTTGGAAATTTACCCCCAAAACAACTATGTGGAAAAATTCTACCACCTCCAAAACCGTAATCCGAAAATACTTCATCTGCACCGCTACCACTTAATGCGATTCTTATGTTATACTTATTTCTAACCTCACTATAAATCTTTGCGGCTCCAATTACAGCACCATCCGTTTTGAAATTATAATCACCTTTATTAAATTTATTATTTCTAAAAAACCATCGATCAATATGATAATTCTCCGTGTTTTTTTCAATATAATCTTTTAATTTCTTTCTTTCATTTGGTGGAATATTTTTAAATAATAAAGCAAATTTACTGGTTTTATTTAATTTCATTCTTTTTTTCAAAATATCCATATTTTCATTTCCTTTAATTGAAACAGTGTTGTATGGTCTTCCATATTTATTTAAAACACAACAAATGACTCCACTGTCGTACCCGCTGCTTAAATTTACTAAAACTTCTTTATCTGTGACAACTCTTCTCAAAACAGAGAATTCCAATGCACCAAAAAAATCATCATAATTATTTTTATGTTGTTTTAAATCCCAATTATAAATCTCAGATAATTTATCCAATTTTCCATTTTCTAATTTGTAAATGGAGTTAGCACTTATTTTTTTTATATTTTTAAATCCCAATTTGTCAGAGACACTTTTATAAGTAGAAATACAAAACTTGTTTCCATCCAATCCAACAAATAATGGTTTAATAGCAAATAGATCATGTACAATAAAAAATACTTTTCTTTTTTTGTCATAGATAGCGATTGCAAATTCCCCTTCTAATTTTTTCAGTTCGTGCCATCCTTTTTTGTACAAAAACGCAATGCATTCTACATCGCTTTTAAAATTACCAAAATCAAAATAATTATAGATTTCGCCATTGAAGCATATAATAATGTCCTTATCTTCATAGGGTTGAGGATAAAAATCACCTGTTATAGATAAAAGATTATGTAAAAAAATAATATCATCAAAAACAATTTTTTTTTCGTAATCAGGTCCTCTAAATTTTTGGAAAAAATTAGCGTTTCCTATGTTTTCTATATTTTTTATGTTAGTGATCAATAAATTACACATTATATCTATAGAGATATTAAAAAATAAAAAATAAATCCTATTTTTTATATAAAAAATCATAAATCATAAATCATAAATATAATTTCTATAAAATATAATGCATACTAATTATTTTATTGATGGAACGAAGAATATATGTGAAAGAGAATTAGAAGGAAGAGAGTATAATGACCCAAGCTATTATCCCAATTTTCAAAAAAAAATAGATTGGTTTAAAAAACTTTTATTGGATAAACATAAAAAGAAAGAATCGCTTGTTGTTCTTAGAGTTTTTGATGGAGAGTTTTATTTTTTAGATATGCAAAAGATTGGAAATGTTGCAAGAAGACATTGTTCCAAAGAGCTCACAGAAGAATTTGTTAAAAAATTTAAGGATGGTTGCTATAAAGTTGACATTCTTTCCACACAATTGTATGAAGATAAAATTCCTCATTTCCAAAGATTATTTCCAAATAAAAAGATTGACTTACCAATGGAAATAATATACGGTCTTTTTGCAAATAAATGGCTTTTAGAAACTTTTAAGAATAAGATTGCTCTAATTGGAGGTAATGAGAAAATGGATGTTATTAAAAAATTAATGGAACATCAAGAATATAGAGATTATATCCACAATGATTATTTTCTCGATTATATTTCTGTTCCTGAAAAATATTCCAGTGATGATCCAGATAAATTACTCATCCAATTAGAAGATAAAATTAAAAAATCAAAAGCCACTGTTTTTTTCTATGGGATTGGAATAGCTAAAATGGCGATTGCCTATAAATTTAAAGAATTTAAAAAAGCACTTTTCATTGATGTTGGATGTGGAATATCTGCTTTAGCTGGAACTTGTGCGATTGAAAGACCTTATTTTGGTGATTGGATTAATTATCGATTGGAAAAATATGATTATTCCAAAATGGATAAAATGGATTTCAAGAAAGAAAAAGATAATATCAAAATAATAAAATCAAGGAAATAATCTTTCAATACAAGCTCTATTTTTTAATGAAACCAAATATTTCAAAGTCTTTATAATAAACTTTATTGATCAATTTTATAGTGTCTTCATTCAAATAATTATCGTAATCTATCTTTTGTTTATTAACATTCATATTATAATCAAAATCTTTATAACCTAATTTTTCCATATCTTTTTTCAAATTATCCGTTCTTAAAATTTTAGCATTTATCAATTTTTCATTTTCATCTGTAAGAAATTTATACTGGGGAAGGCTATGATTATCTAAATTTTTTTTTTAAGATATTTATCTTTAAAAATATTATAAACTTCTTCTTTTGATGTATCAAAATTAATAAATTTTTCATAAAATAAATCACTAATAATTTTATCGTATGGAGATCTAACGATTGAAATAATTTGTAAATTATTGGTATCTACTTTTAAATAATTCTTGTATTTCATTATTTCTTGATAAGTTTGGTGTTGTAAATTAATTCTATTATCGTAGCCATAGGGTAAGATTCTACCTTTATAAAATTTATTATATAAAGATTTATTTTGTAAAGGAATATCAAATTTTATAGAAAAATATTTTTCTACGCTGCTCCCACCAGTTTTTGGTATATGTATAAATAAAATATTTACGTTATCGTTATGAAAGTAAGGCATATATCTATAAAATATAATAAATATATCATCATCCAACTAATAAATCCCAGGGACTAATTTATATTTTACTTTTTCGCAATATTTATCCCAATATTCTCCATATTTCAATTTACACTTATCTTCATCCCTGTAAGTCCTATGTATTAATAATAATATTATATACCCAAGGTATGCAAATGGTAAAACTCCCAATTTATAACCTACAAGACTCCAACAAGCTGATAATCCAATTTCAAATACATAATTCATATGTCTACTTTTACCCCACCAACCACTAGTCAATAATTTTCCTTCCTTTTCTTCACCATCCTTCCAATATTTAACATCCATATATTCAAATCCCTCAACATTATTCTTAAATCTCTGTTTATCTTCATCAACCAAATAATTTAACCAAATTAGCCATAAACCAGCAATCAAAATTCCAATTCCTAAAAAGAAATTAATATTAGTAGGATGATTAATCAAATAATAGACAGTAAATGTGTAAAATATAGGAACAAAAACTAAACACCCCCAACAAATATAGTAACCCGCTCTATCCAATGTAATATCTAAAGTATTAAAATAACCTGTTTCCCAGTAAAAGAACTTTGCGATATAAATTGTTTGTAAAATAACTGTTACCCAAATAGCCGTATTGAATCCAAAGGAATAGTAACTATAAAAAGCAAAAATAATAATAAGCACTTGCCAGGCGATCATTCCAAAGCGACAATTAGTAAATTGTTTTACATCAACACCACCAATTTGAGAATGAAATTTTAACCCTCTATAAAATTTAAAAAAACAACTGCATCCTTTTTCATCATCTTCCTCCTTCCCCCAATAATTTCCACTATCTCTCCAATATAAATATGAAACAAATAGAAAACCAAAAACGGTAAAAGTTAACATCATTGGGATAACATTTTCAGCTACCATCCCAGGAAATTTTTTCAACTTTAAACAAATAATAATAATAACTATCATTGAAGTTAACCAAAATAGGAATCCATTTCCTTGGTATTTTGGTTCAAATCCATCAATATTTTTTGGACCAGTAAAATTCTTAGGAAATAATTTTATGGATAGATAACCCCATATTAAAAATCCTATCAAAATACAACAAGAAAAAGTATTGGGATAAATTTTATTTGATATTTTTGTAGATTTTTTTATCAAAATAAATAATAGAATAGGTAAAACAATAACTAATGAGAAAGGTGCAAGATAATTTTTAGTGAATCCAATTTTACTGGTCTCCATAATATGAAATACAATTTTAAAAAATTATCACAACGAATGTTTACCATCGAGATGCTTAATATAACTGCGATCTTCTACTGGACCAAATAAGTAAGTACCGTATTTTTTATGTATTTTTTCATTTTTAGATTTCAATAATAAAAAATATTCCATTGGTTTCCCATCATTACATTCTTTCATAACAATCTCTCGATAGTAATCTACTGGACAAATATGATTATTATCACTCCAAGCATTAGTCCTCGTATATGTAAAGTTTTGACTTTGAATTTCTTTACCAAATAATCTAAAGTGAGAATCACAATCAGTTGGACGATTGCATCGCTTATTAAATCTAATGTGTTTCAATTCCTTATTAATTCTCATATCTTCCACAACTTTCATTATATCAATTGGTCTTTTATTGAATTTTAGATCATGTTGAATAACTAAGACAAATTCAGTGTCAACGTGTTTGAGTGCATTTCTAACATTTCCAACAAGATGTCCATGTGACTTTCTAACAACAATTTTAAATTTTAAATTATTCTTTCCTTTAATATATTCATCCAATTTTTTAAGGTATTCTATATAATTACTTTCATCACTAAAATCATGAGCTAAAATAACTAGAACATCATTTGGTAAATTTAATAATTCCAATGATTCGATAACTTCTTGAATGAGCTTTATGCAAGGATGTGAAGGAATATAAGAAGCTGTAATTATAATTGATAAATTTTTATTATGCATATAATTATGATTAATAAAATTTTTATTATTGGACCCGTCTATCCTAAAAAATCTTGGGAAAAACCATTTTATTTATATGCAAATTCATTATCTCAAATACTCACCAAAAATAATATACCCAACACTATAACTCTAAACACAAATGAACCACAAGAAAATGACCTCTCTTTTATCTTTTATCCTTATAATAGTGATAATAAAAAATTAAAAGGCTATATTATTTATATAAATAGTGAATCGATAAATATAAGGAAATGTATTCTAGCTGAAATAAAAAATCCAAAAATTAAAATGATTTGGGATTTTCGAAATGATAATATATCTACTTTACAAAAAATAACTAAAACTCCAATTTATTTTGTACCGCCATTGTATCATGAGTTTATGGAGGAGAACTTTCCCAAAGGTCCTTCTTCAAAATCAATTGATTTTTTATTATATGGAAAAAATAATGAGAGAAGAAACAAAATTTTTGACACACTTTCTAAAAAATACAATGCGATTATTTTCCAAACTGGTAATATAGATGAACTTTACAATATGATTAAACAAACAAGAATTATATTAATAATTCATTTTTACACAGATTTTTCTTGTATAGATTTTTATAGAATCTCTTTTCTATTATCCAACAAAATATTTTTTATAACAGAAGATACAGAAGATAAAAAATTAAGACCAATTCTCAAAGATGCTATTATCTTCTCAAAATATGAGAATTTTATTGCCAATTGTGAAAAATATATAAAACTGTCTCAAGAAGAGAGGGATAATATTTCTCAATCTTCTTATAATTATTTTAAGAACAAATTCAAATTGGAAGATTATATTCCAATGCAAAAAATTAAAGAAATTATATAACTGCTCTTCCAATATCCATACTCCAATCTTTCTCAGGTCTATCCAATTTTTCATTTCTTTCAACAGCACCTCTTAAAACAAAACTAGGGACACCACTATCTTCAAATTCCCTTAACAATGCCATTGTGTCTTTAGGAAAACAAGTACCTCCAAAACCTCTTCTACCATCGTGTCCCGGTACTTGAGTATGGCTTAATCCAATTCTATTGTCCAATGGTGCAATTTGTTGGACTTTTTCATAATCAATACCTTTATGGACGCAATAATCGTAAATTTCATTACAAAAAGACACTTTCAATGCTAAAAAGACGTTTCGAAAATATTTTATCATCTCTGCTTCTCCATTTTTGACAAATTTAACATTATTATATTTTATATTACCGGCTTCATAAGCGTAATTAATAATATTACTAATTTTTTCTTTAAAATCATCATTATCTCCACTTTTCAAACCAAAGATCCAATTTTCGCAATTTCTAAAATCGTTATCCCAATTTTTCTCTGTTAAAAATTCTGGCATAAAATAGCAATCCAATTCATCACTGGTTCCAGGTAAAACTGTTGAACGAATAACTATATGTGTTTTCTTTGTATCAACATGCAGCTTCAAATCACTAACAACAGACCTAACAATACCTAAATGGTTTCTCCCATCTTTACCCATGGGTGTAGGAACAGATATAAAAATAACATCACACTGTGCTAAATCACCCAAGGTAGTACCCTCAGGGTCACATTTTTTAGGGTCAATATCATAAACTAACATTTTAGTGTTTGGAGTTTTTAATATTTTTGTGGCTTGACCAACAAAGCCATTTCCAATAATAGCGAAAGACATTAACTTAGAAAATATTTTAAAATATTTTTTTTAACAAAAAAATATTTATTCATTTAATGAGAATAATATTTATAGCGGAGTTTGGACATTATAAAAAATGGGGACCAAAAAATTATTTTGATTTAATAAATCATGTTTCTAAACATTCAACCAATGATATTCTAATTTACTACAGTGATGATGAAGATGATATTGAAAATCGTATAACAAGAAAAAAGCCAGATATGGTTGTTTTCTTTGAAACAAATACTTTTGGGAATACTATGTTAAAATTTGATTTTATTTTCAAATTAAATATTCCAACAGCAATTGCTTTACTGGATATGTTTTATCCATCACTTATTATCAATAATGATTATATGAAAAAAATAGATTGTATTATTCATTTTGGGCATCAAAAAAAATTAATTGAATATTATCAAAAACAATTTCCAAATAAATTAATAACTTCTTTCAAATCAAGATTTATTAATAAGAAAAGATTTCAAAATTACAAATACAAAAAAGAATATGATATAATTTTTTATGGTACTCGTCGTTATTTTCACAATTTTAAAAATGAAAATCTTCCAATCATAAATGATTATATAAAAAAATATGAAAAACATTGTCACAAAAAACTACCAGATGAAATTAATTTTTATCCTTTGAGAGAAAGATTAGAAAATTTATTATCGAATAATAAAAAATATAAAGTTTTAACGCTTCCTGAGAAGAATAGTTATGAAAGCAAAATTAAAAATGACAAATTATCCCAATTATTAAATAAATCTAGAATGGCTGTGGCTTGTTCTACAATAGCTGATATATGTATGCATAAATTTTTAGAGATTGGAGGATCATATTGTCTTATTCTTGGAGATATTCCAACTGATTATCAATCTTTTTTTAAAGATAAAATATGTGAGGTAAATCAATTTATGAGTGATGATGAAATATTAAATAAGATTGATTCTTTTTTAGATAATAAAAAGAAATTGGAGGAAACAACAAAACGCTTATATAATGATATTCATAAAAATTATAGTTTTGATGAAGCTGTAAAAGATTTTGATAAAATATTCGATGAAATCACAAATTATATGAAAAATAAGAAATAAGAAATGTTGAAATAGAATATAATCTAATGAAAATTGCATTGTGTTTAGCTGGAAGAACTGGAGGAATAGAAATAGATGGAAAATCATCCAATCAAAAATTAAACCCAATTCTAAGCTATAATCTCTACAAAAAAAATATATTATCCATCCCAGATAATGATGTAGATATTTACATGCATAGTTGGAATAAAGAAGATGAAAATAGACTTGTTGATTTGTACAGCCCCATAAAGTACCTATTTGAGGATCCTATCTCAAATAATAACATTGAAAGTCGAGTAATAAGTATTAAAAAATGTTTAAAATTTGTAGAAGAATCTAATATTCACTACGATTTCATAATGATTTCAAGATTTGATATTGTTATTTTAACCCCTATTATATTTAAGAAATTTACAAAAAATAGATTCATTGCTAGTCATTGGAATGATCGTGGAAATAGATATAATCATCTCAATGGATTCTATGATTTATGGTTTATTGCCAATCAAGATATTTTTAAAAAATTACTATTTTGGGATATTCCAAAAAAACTTTATTTATTAAATCCACATATATTTTGGAAAAAATTATTCAATCAAAGAATAGATAAAAAATTATTACAATACTCTTTTTATGTTGGAGAACATTATGAGTTAACACGTAGATATTTTTATCCAAATAGTATTTATGATAATAATCAAATAGAGAAAAATCTACTAAAATTTATTAAAGATTTTCAAAATAAACCTTGATCAATTCTTTATTTTGTTTTTTCAATATTGCCAATCGATGTACTCCATCTTCAACAACATATCTATTTTTATGATTTTTTGCATTTCTAACAATTATATATGATGGTATATTATTAATTATTTTACCGTAATTGAAATTTTTTATTAATTCATCATATTTACCAGGTAAATGATCATCTTTAATAATAGTACCTAGATATTTCATTATATATTTTCTATAATTTTCTTTTTCACCCATCAAATATTTATAATGAGGGCTATTTTCTACGGGGATTTCATTTTCAACACAAGTTTTTACTAATATTTCATCAATGTGAACTAGTAATACTTTCAAATTAGTAGGTGTTTTTTTCAAGAAATAATCTTTTGATTTATACAAATCATGATTAAATATTTTTAGAATATGAGCGATTTCTTCTTCACGATCAGTGCAGTGAATGACGTGATTATGAGTAACTTCAGGAATCCAGAATTTTTGAATTGCTGCCTTTTCTAAATTTTCTTTTGTTAGTAAATTATCAGTGAAAACAACCTTTGTTCTTGGATTGAACATCAATCTTACTTTCCATTTAATCAATGTTTCATTGTAAAGATATTTATTTTTATTAGGTTTTTCTTTATAGATTGTATCTTTATCAAAAACAACAATCAAATATAATTCGTTGGGACAACTCAACAAATACTTTGTTTTTTCTTCAATATGTTCTCTAGAATAATCATCCATTTCATAAACTTTCTTAATAAATTTTTTAATATCCACATTTTGTTTTTTAAATATTTTTTTAATTTCTATGTTGGGATATTCTCTAATAATAGAAAGGATTTCTTCAATATATTTAGTTCCATTGCCCCAAATAATAAAACCTTGAAAAGTTTTCATATTTTATATTATAATATGAATTTAAATAAAATATTTTTAGATATGAAAAATTATTGTGTCATAAGATTTCCAAAAGAATTTCCAAATGTAAAAGGAGATATTGACATATTATCACTTGATTACAATTACCAAAAAGAATATTTAAAAAAGAAAGCACCAAAAAATTATAAAGTTAAAATCAAGAATGGAAGTCGAAATAATTTACACGTTGATTATTATGAAAATAATAATTTTATAATTAAATTCGACATATCCAATTCATTAAATGATTTATATCCTGAATTTGATATACCCAACTCTCTAACCCAATCTATTATAAAAAACAGTTTTAAAAATAATTTTGGTGTATATGTTCCAAGAATAGAAGATGAATTAAGCATTAGATGGTTAGAATATGAAAAATATAAGAAAGAAAGACCAGATAAAATAAAACATCTACATTTTATAGAAAATCACAAGAATATAAAATTTATTAAGTATTCACAACTTGCCAACCAGTAGGAAATAAATCTTTTAGACTTTTATAAGCCATTTTTTTACCAAACCAAGAAGATGGATAACATACATTTTTATTATAATTCAAATAAGCACCCCACCAGCTAAATGATGAATTGGCAATTATATTTCCAAAGCAATTACTCATTATTAAAATTTGATCATAATCAACAATTCCACAATCAATCATTATAAATTCTCCACGCACAACGCCATTACAACCCACAACGCCAACACCAGCCACACTGTTCAAACTATCTAAAATTCTATTAACATCTTTTATGTCATCTTTTTCATAAAAAACAAGAAATTTTTTTATTCCTTTTTTCAACATAATATTGATAGCACTCTTATAATATTTTTCACTAAGTATTAAGTGGCAATCTAGATTTTTTTTATAATCTCCAATCCTAAAATGAATAGAACATAAATTCTTATAATCATATTTGTATTTTTTAATAATATCTTCTTTCTTCTTCCTAATATTTAATACTTCACAAATTGTATTATAATTCTTTTCAAAATATTTATAGCTTTGAAAGTAACCAATTAAGCAAATATCTCCTTTATACTTAGGAATTTCATTATATTCAAATCCCTTTTCTTTAAAAATATCGAATTTTTCACCATCCAATCTCTTATCCCATTTAATACTTTTATTTTTTAGTTCTTTAAATATAGAATTCCAATACGTTTCTCTTTTGGTAATTCTATCATCTACAAGATTATAATGACTATCGTCAATAAAAAATTCCTTTTTACTTTCTATTGAATAATTCATACAGGTAAATATTTGAAATAATTGATTTCCAAGTCCTCCTTTCAAAGAAATAATAATCATATATATTATTGCGATGATTGATTGCAATTTACAACACATTAAACAAAAAACTCTAAAAAGTCTTTATGATTCAGGATTAGGGAATATGTTATTTCAAATAGCTATAGCTTTTGCTCTCTCAAAAAAATATAATAATACTTATCAAATTAGTGATATACAGGAAGTAAATAGTTTATTAAAAAAATTTGGGGGTAATCATCAAGATACTATTTATAGAAATATTATAATTGGAAAAAAGAAAGAAGATTCTATTTATATTGAAGAAATAGTAAATCTTTATGATAGGAATTTAGTGATTAAAATTAAGCAATCTTTAAAAAAAAATATAACAATTAATGGATATTTCCAATCATATAGATATTTTAATTATTGTAGAGATGAAGTATTAAAATTATTTGAGATGGATAATTCATCGAGACAAATTATAAAAAAAAAATATCCAATTCTTTTTACTAATGAAGAAACTGTCTCACTTCATATTAGAAATAAATGGAGTGATAAACTAAAATATAGTGAAAAATATTTTAAAGATGCATTAAATAAAATAAACAAACCAAATTTAAAATTATTAGTATTCTCAGATGATATTCCTAATTTAAAAAATAAATTTTTGAAAAATATTGATAAAATTTGGGTAGAAGGGAATTTGGATTATATAGACTTATGGGCAATGTCACTATGTAAGAATAACATTCTTTCCCACTCAACATTATCTTGGTGGGGAGCATATTTAAATAATAATCCAGACAAAATTGTTATTTATTCAAGAGATTGGATTAATTATATTTATAAAAATAAATCACCAGAATTCATTAAGGAATTTCCCCATTCACATTATCCAAAAAATTGGATTGATATTAATACTAAAATATTTATTTAATATCAAAATACAACTCCCAATTCTTTTTTTAAAATATCATCAAATCTTTTTTTACACTGTTCATATGATAAATTTTCCAAAACAAATTTTCTAGGACTATATTCTTTAATTTTCCCAATAAATAAATTAAATTTTTCTTCCAATTCATAATCATTATAAAATATTTCACCACATCTATGATCCCAATATGGAGCAGATACCATTCTTTCTTTAACATTATCATATTTTGTGCTTTTATATTCTTGTTTCATTAAAGTTGTACTCCAAACTAATAAAGGAACGTTCATAGATAGTGCTTCTTCTAATGCAAATCCTTGGGACTCGTGTTCCCCTAGCCATATACCATATTTTGATTTATCAAGAAATTCTTTGTATTCATCTTCTTGATACTTACCATATTTGAATAATTTATATTTAACACCCAATTTTACAAGAAATTTTTCAAGAAATTTTAATTCATCTGGATCTCTTCTTTTAAAATAAATAAAAACTTCACTTTTTTTACAACTAGTTAGATTAAATTTAAAAGTATCTACTCCAAATGGACTATATACCATTTTAATCTTATCAAATTTAAAATTATTTTTCCAAACATTCAATGCTTGTTTGCTTGGCATTAAGTATACAGAATTCTTATCACATCCATTCATTCCCAAAGATTTTTGATCTGGAAAAATACTGAAATGAGGTCCAAAAACAAACTTTTTATTGGGATATTTGTAGGTTTCAAATGGTTCACAAGAACTAAATATAATATCTGCATCTTCGAGTTTATCTACTTTTATAAAAAAAGTTTCATAATATTTTAAGAAAGCTTCATTTTTGTGGTGGTATTTGTAAGGAATAAATATTTTCAATTTCTTTTTATCCATTGGCATATAAGTTTAAATTATAAAAATAATTTAATTTTATTCTTATGAAATCATCTTATTTTAACAATGATATAAATTATGGTGATATTATAACAACTTCTATCTTCAACCAAAATCCTAAATTGATTGTAGAATTTGGAATTTTAGATGGATTTTCATTGAAAATATTTGCCAATCATTTTCCAGATGCAGAGATAAAAGCTTTTGATATTTTTGATGATTTTATTGGGAATGGTGCTAAAAAAGATATTATTGATAAATTTTCCACTTATAAAAATGTTTCTATTGAGTATGGAGATTTCTACAAAAAATATAATGATTTAAATAATATTGATATTTTACACATAGACATTGCCAATAATGGAGACACTTATAAATTTGCAATTGATCATTATTTACCACTTTTAAATCCCAATGGTATATTATTACTGGAGGGTGGTAGTCATGAACGAGATCATATAGATTGGATGGAAAAATATAAGAAACCAAAAATTCATCCAATCATACATAATCTTAAAAAGAGATTGGATCTTAAAGTCCAAGTTATTGGTTCTATTCCATCTATTACTCTTATTACTAAAAATAATAATTTTAATATACATGAGCTTTGCTTAGATGATTTTGACAAAGGATTTTTTGAGTTGATTAATTATTTTACAAGACATTTAAAGAAAGATTCGAAGGAATTGGCTCAAAAAAATATTCACCTTTTCAATAATGATTTCATAAAGACATTAGTAGTCGAATATAATAATAAAATCATTGGAACTGTAAAAATATTTCTTGAAACAAAAATTCATAATAATTTAAGGAAAGTTGGACATATAGAAGATTTTATAATTGATGAAAAATATAGAAAGGCTGGATTAGGTTCTCATCTTTTAAGAAAATTAGTTGAGATTGGAAGAGAAAATGATTGTTATAAGATTATCCTAGAGTGCTCCCAAGATACAGCATATTTCTATGAAAAGGCTGGATTTGTAAAGAAAGGAACTGAGATGACATTATATTATGATTCCTAATAATTTCGTAAAAACACAATAATAATATAAATTATAATAAGTATGAGTGATTACCCTCTTTTTAAAGTTTTTATGAGTCAAGATGTTATAAAACCTTTAACAGACAAACTACTCTCTGGTTTTATCACACAGGGACCAGCTGTAGATGAATTTGAAAATAAACTGAAAGAATTATTCCATCATCCATATATTCTAACATTGAACTCTGCTACAGCTGGATTGACTTTAGCAATTCGTTTAATAAAAGATAAATTTAAATTGGATCCAAATGATGAAGTTTTGTCTTGTCCTCTTACTTGTATGGCTACTAATCTTCCAATTATGGCAAATAATTTAAAAATAAAATGGGTGGATATTGATCCTAAGACTGGCTGTATTAATTTGGATGATCTTGAAGCAAAACTCACAACATCCACAAAAATAATTACTTTTGTGCATTGGGGAGGTTATCCAGTAGATGTAAATAAATTGGATGAAATTTTAGAAAGAAATAAAGAAAGATTGGGATTTAAGCCTTATGTAGTTGAAGATTGTGCTCATGCATTTTTAAGTGAACTCCAAGGTAAATTTATTGGAACTCAAAATTTTGGAGTTTTTAGTCTCCAGGCTATAAAACATTTAACAACTGGAGATGGTGGATTGATTTTTTGTCCTAATGAAGAATTCTATAATGAAGCCAAACTTTTAAGATGGTATGGTATAGATCGTGATAAGAGGAATTATAATCGAAAGGATTTAAGACTGGAACACGATGTCGCTAATTGGGGATATAAATTTCATATGAACGATATAAATGCTACCATAGGAATAAATAATTTACCACACATTCCCAATCTAATTGAAAAAAATAGAAGAAATGCTAGAATTTATGATAAAGAATTATCCAATTTACCCGGTATAGTTATTTTAAATGAATACAATGAAGAACGTAAATCTGCTTACTGGCTTTATACAATCTTAGTAGAAAAGAAAGCAGAATTCATTGAATATATGAAAGAGAAAGGTATTTCTTCTTCCCAAGTCCATCAAAGAAATGATGTTCATACTTGCTTTAGCGAATTTAAGTCCAATCTTCCAATTTTAGATGAATATGAAAAGAAGGTGGTATGTGTTCCAGTTGGATGGTGGTTAGAGGAGAAGGATATTTTATATATTTGTGATCAAATTCGTGGATTTTTCAAATAAAAAATAATGTTACTAGTTATGAAAAATATTTTAATAACTGGTGGATGTGGTTTCATTGGACATCACTTTGTTGAGCATATTTTGAAAGAAACTGATTGGAACATTAACATCATCGATAAATTAACTTATGCTTCTTTTGGTTTAGAAAGATTAAAAGACATTGGAGCAGAGAATAATAAAAGAGTTAAAATTTTTACATATGATTTATCCAATCCTATAACTATTGGATTAAGAAAAGAATTGGGAGATATAAATTATATTGTTCATATGGCAGCGGATACTCATGTCGATAATAGTATATCAGAGCCAGTTCCATTTGTTATCAATAACATAAATTCAACTCTTCATTTACTAGAATATTCAAGGACTTTACCAAGTCTAGAAATCTTTTTTTATTTTAGTACAGATGAAGTATATGGACCAGCATTAGGAGATAAGTTGTTTAAAGAAAATGAGAGACACAATCCTACCAATCCTTACTCTGCTTCTAAGTCAGGTGCAGAACAGCTATGTGTATCCTATCATAATACTTACAAAGTACCTGTAATGCGTATTAATGTGATGAATGCTTTTGGAGAGAGACAGCATGTGGAGAAATTCATTCCCAAAGTAATCAAGAAAGTTTTATTGGGAGAAAAAGTGGAAATTCATAGTTATCCTGATAAAAAACAGGCAGGTACCCGTTTTTACATTCATGCAAGAAATATTGCTGCAGGTGTTCTCTTCCTTATTAAAAATGGTAAAATTGGAGAAGCTTATAATTTGACTGGTGAAAAAGAAGTATCCAATCTTGAGTTAGCCCAATTTATAGCGGACACTCTTAAAAAACAACTTAATTATGAGATGGTTGATTTTCATAGTGATAGACCTGGACATGATCTTCGTTATGGATTGGATGGTTCAAAGATGGCAACAATGGGATGGAAGCTTCCTATTGGATTTGAAGAGAGTTTGAAGAGAACTGTTCTTTGGACATTAGAAAATCAAGAATGGTTGGAAGATTTCTAAAAATTACTTTTTATAGTTAATGATGCATTTTCTAACTGCATCTTTAATATTTTTAACACTAGGAAACAATTCCTCCAATCTTTTTGTATCAAGAAAGTTATTAGATCTTTTACTATCTAATATTTTATTTTGTTCTTCAACTGTAAAATTCCTCCAATTAAAATTAGGATCAATAATTTCCTTGTACATTTCCAAAATATCATTATGAGTAATATATCCTGGATTTGTCAAATTGATTGTTCCCTTAATATTCATTTGCATCATTTTTAATAAATATGGTAACAATTCAGGTAAAACAGTCATTGAATTAGGATAAGAGCATATTTTTTCGTATTTTGTTATTTTAGAAATAAAATTCTTTCCATCATTCAAGTTATTAATAGGCATTCTCATTCGGACATTTAATACACTATCTTCAAAAAGATGCATAATTCTGTCAGTATATCCCTTAACAATAGAATAAGAAGATCCAAAAAAATTTGGTATTGAATCCTCAGTAAATCCTTTTTCCAATGAATGATTTTTATCAAATTCAAAAATACATCCAGTTCCTAAATAGGTAAGATGAATATTTTTCTTTTGGCACAATAATGCAAGTACCAATGGACAAAATAAATTGTCATTTACATTTTCTTTTAATTTTCCATCTTGTTCAAGATAATCAATAGTTGGATAAAATTTTTCTCCAACATATCCACTGGTTCTCCCAATAAAACAAACTACATGGGTTGGATTAATTTCATTAATCTCTTCTTCGATAGCTTTCCAATCCTCTATTCTTTTTGAACTTTCAAAAAAATTAATTCCATTTTCAATAAGTACTTGGATAAATTGTTTTCCAATCCATCCTTTTGAACCATAAAATAGGATATTCATTATTTTTACAAAATATAAAAATAATTAATATTTTACTACATTTTACTATAATTTATATATTAAATCCAATTTTCTTCTCAGTGAATGGATAATTATTCTTTTCCAAATATTTTTTGAGGCATCCTTTATATTCTTTATTTTTCAATTCTTGATTTAACCATAAAAATTCTTGAACAACTTTCCTATCCAAGAAGGGGAATCTACCCTCTATCCCATATAGTCCAGTGATAACTTCATCTTTCCATAAATAACTTTCTTGGCAGTTATGATAGAAATGTTTCCATATACAATTCCGATCATCACTATTTTTTGGAAAAATGTCTTCTAATTTTTTTGGGAAAGCACCTCCAAAACCACTGTGTCCATAAATTTTCTTTCCTGCAAATCCATAATCAGAGAAGATTTCATCTGCTCCAGAACCGGACAAAACAATTTTAATATCGTCACTTCTTACTTGATTATATATACGAGCTGCTCCAATAATTGCTTTATCTTCTTTAAAATTATATTTTTCTATTTTATCTCCATAATATTGATCAATAATATAATTCTCTGTATTTTTATCAATATACTTCATTAAGTCATCTTGTTCTTTATCACTTATTTTATCAATTAATAAGGCAAATTTACTAATATTATTCTTCTTCATTCTTTCTTTAACAACATCCAATTCTTCTTTTCCAACAATTGTAGCAGTATTATATTTTTTTTTAAATTTATTAAGTACACAGCAAATAACACCACTATCATAGCCGGAGCTCATATTTACTAAAATTTCTTTATTAGTGTTTGCTCTTTTCATAATAGCTTTTTCAATGGCATCAAATAAATCGTCATATTTATCTTTCTTTTGTTTCAAATCCCATTTATATAATTCTCTTACTTTCTCTAATTTTCCATCGAATTTATAAATAGAATTAGGGCTTATTTTCTTTATATTCTTAAAACCTAATTTATCTGACGCACTTCTATAAGTGGAAATGCAAAATTTATCTCCATCTATACCAATAAAAAGAGGTTTAATTGCAAATAAATCGTGAATTAAATAGAAAACTTTAGTTTTTTTATCATAAACTACAATGGCAAATTCTCCATCTAACTTACATAATTCATCTAATCCTATTTTATATAATTTAGCAATACATTCTACATCGCTTTTAAAATTACCAAAATCTAAGTAATTATAAATTTCTCCATTGAAGCATATTATAACATCATTATCTTCATACGGTTGAGGATAGAAGTCTCCTGTTATTGATAATAAATTGTGAAGAAAAAGAATATTATTAAAAATGATCTCTTTTTCGTGGTCAGGTCCTCTAAATTTTTGATAAAAATTTGCTTTTTCAATATTTAGAATATTAGTGATCAAAAAATTACACATAATAATTGTTATTAATAATTTAAAAAAATCGAAATAAACTTATTTTTTCCTGGTTTAAATATGAAAAATAAAAATATGAAAAAAAAGTATGTTGGATATTTTTTTTTCCGTGGATAAAAATGAATATCTCGGATTATTTACTTGTATAAATTCTATCTTTATGAATACAAAAAATCCATACAAAATTTTTATTCATATTTTAATTGATGATTTTGATATTGAAGGATTAATGGAAGAAAAGCAAAACATAAAAAATTATAAAGATCGTATTGGTGTATATAGATTATCTGATTATCCCAAATACAGGGAAGAATTAATTGATTTAATGCCTAGACATGATAGTACTTATATTAATAATATTTCTAATTATGCTAGATTTATTATTCCATTAATTAATGAAAGTATAAATAGAGGATTATATATGGATGCAGATATGATTGTAAAAACTGATATTTTGAATATTTTGAAAGAAATTCCTAAAAGCTTTAATATTTGCGCAGCACAAAATTATACTCTTGAACAAATGGATCTAGGTAAAAAATACAAAGGACCAGCATTCAATGCTGGACTATATTATTTGAATTTTGATTGGTATCGAAAAAATAATATTTATAAAGAAATAAAAAAACTAATGAATCATAATAAAGAATCACCCAAATGGAGATTAGGTACTCAACCTCTAATAAATATGGTTTGTTATAATCAAGTTTATCCTATAGATGCAAGATGGAATATTTGTGGATTAGGAGGAATAAAAAAATGTGATCATCCTAGTAAAGAAGAAATTAAAAGTGCATATGTTTTACATTATACAGGAGAATGTAAACCTTGGATGGATAAGGGATATTTCAAATCAATCTGGAATAAATATTTATAAGTTTAATTTATCTTTATATAAAAAAAAAATATTATATATTTTTTTTGATATATATAATTATGATATTTATTACTAGCAGTGCTGGTTTAGGAAATAGAATTGCAAATATTTTGAATGCAATAGTTTTATCAAAATATGTTGATAAATCAGATATTTATAATGATTTGTACAATATAAATATTATAGGAAAAGAAGACTTAGATAATATAGAAATATGGTTATCAAATTTTTAATATACTTTTGCTGCAATGATATCTGCTGGTACATGTCCATCTTCATACTTAATAGTGTATTTAGAATTAATTTCCTTAATTTTTCTAATTACATCTTTCTCTAAAATACCTTTACCCCACCAATTATTTCCAAGACATCTTCTATCATCACATAAAATATTATGGACTAATCCAGTATTAGCAGACTTGATAAAATCTAGTTCGTCAAGAAGAGGACATCTTTTTTCACCACAAGGACCCCCATCAACATGAGCATCTAACCAAAAAGTGCATGGTTTATCAATATATTGTTTAATAATATTTGGCATAACCTTCATAGTATCTCCTAAAAAGAGAAAACACGACCTTCATCAATTTCTTTTTTGAATTTATTTACATTAGAATTATAAAGTCTCTCATCGATTTCAACTGAAAATATTTTTTCAAATCCAACATCTAAAGAGAGTTGAACTGCGTGTCCTCCTGAAGTGCCAGTTTCAAAAAAATAAGGGCTTAAATAACGTTCTATAACGCTTCTACGAAGTGTAGTCATAATAATTTAACAAAATATTTTAAATTATTGAAAAAAACATTATTTAATTTTTGAAAATATCAATATTATTATATAGGAAAGCAAAGAGTAAATAAGTACTTCCTGGTCTTCTTGTCTTTGATATTGATTCAAGAAATTCTAAATTAGTTTGAGATAAAATTAAAAGATCTATACATCCTTGAATAACTGATTCCTCTGAGCGAAAAATATTATAATAATTACTATTTCTAGAGCGATCTTTAAAACCAAACCAATCTTTATCTTTTTCTATTTTTTCAACATATTTTGTTTTTGGAAAGATAATAACATTTTTATATTCTTTGAATAGATTCTCCGCATTTGGATCATCTGAACATATAAAAAATCTTTTATCTTGATTATTTTTAACAAAATCCAATTTCATTTTGGTATCTTCCTCAGAATAATTAGAATCTGTTCTTCTAAGATGAATACCAATAACGCTTTTATCCATATTTTTAGATTTGTAGAAATTATATGCTGTTTTTAAAATATTTTCATTAATCTTTATTGATTTTAGTTTTTTTATAACTTGGTCATCATTAAAATATTCTGGTAAATAATTATGATTATATAAAATATTTTGCTTCATTGATTTAATAATTTTAATTGATTCTAAATTTTGGTCAAAAACATGAGAAAAATTTGAATTTTTCCATCTATAATGAGTTAAAAATATAAATTTTGATGAATCATTAAAAACATTATTTTTATCATAAATCACATTTAAATTTGTATCGAATAATTTTTCAAATTTACAATCACAATATTGTGTCAAAGACCACAATATTTCAATAGATGTAATCCCTAATTCTTCAGCAGTAACTAATCCTCCTATAATTGAGCCCATTCGATTAAAAAGACCACCGTCGCTATTAATTATCAATTTTCTCATAATTTTATTCATAAAATTAATATTTTATTTATAACGACACTAAAATTAATCTTTCTATAACAAATTAATAAATTATTTTATCATCAAAAAAAATATTTATATAATTATGAGAAAAATAACAATTTTTTGTGGAGGAGGTCTTTGCAATAGATTGTGTTCATTATTAGGTGGTCTATTTATTGCTAAGGAATTATCAATATCTTATATTAATTTAATATGGAATGGAGATACATATTGTGATTGTAACTTTGAAAAATTATTTTATTTTTATTTTGATAAATTAAATGATTTATCTATAGATTTTGAAAAAATGATTTTTTTATCACATGTTGAAAGGAATGATATTAAATTTTTTAAAGTTTTTAAACACAATATTAATTCAATTAAAGATATAAAATTAATGGATAATGATATAGTATATAATAATAATCAGATAGATGATTATATAAATGATGATAGTATAATAAAGATATTAAATACAATTTTAATTAATAAAGAAATTTTAAAAATTGTATATGATTATTGTAAAATTAATAACATAGATAAAAATGTTTTTGGAATTCATTTACGTAGAACGGATAATGGAAATAATATTGATGATACTCAAAATAAAATAAATAAAGTTAAAAATACACCAAACAAAAAATTTTTTGTTTGCTCAGACGACCCCAATACAGAGAATTTATTCAAAGAATATAAAAATGTTATTATCTTTCCAAAAACAAAATATGTTGAAAAAATCGATAAAGATAAAGATTGGTATGTAGATAAACCAATTTTTCATAATTATTATTATAATATATACCGTTCAGAGGAAGCTGTTATACAAGGATTTATTGATCTTCTAATATTATCTAGAACTAATTTAGATTTCATGGATAGTTTATATATTAGTAAAAAATATGGTGGTAGTTTTTTATATTTTGCATTTCTTTATAATAATATAAATATATTCAACCAATTATAAAATTATGTTTAAAAATAATTATTTAATTTATTAATTTCTTTTATTTTTGTTTTTATTTTACTATCTATTTCTTTGTAAAATAAAACAATATCTGATGGATCATCATATTTAGTTTTATTAGAATCAATTTCATCAAATCTTTTAATTTCAAATTCTAAAAATTTAAATAGAGACTTTTTATCTGGATTATCAATATCTAAAAAATAAATTTTACCATTATAGTCACACCAATTATAAAAATGTTGTGAGATGTTAGTAAGATCCTTTTTTTCCTTTAAACATTCTTTAAATAAAGTATTTTTATCATCAAATAAATGATTTTTATTAAAATCAGAATAATTACTAATTTTTTTATACTGCATTTTATACCAATTTCTATTAAAATGAGAATTTAATACTTTCAAAGGATCTCTGTGTATGTATAATATTTTTGAAAATGAGCTTGCATTAAATATTGAATTTTTATAACTTGATAAATGTTTTAAATTATCTGCATCTGATCTTAGATTCATTGATATATTATTATTTGATTCTATTATCATATCCATTAGTATAGTCTGACAACTTCCACCTGGAGATATTACTAACAAATCATAATTTTTAAATACTTCTATTTGGTTTAATAGATTAATTGGATCGGTTGGAATAGTCTGATTTATTGGAATATTAGTAATTACTGGATTCGTTTGTTTAATTGTATTTGATGTATTATCTTGTTTAGATGGACTAATAGGATTTTCTTTTTTAATTGGAATAGTTTGCTTCTCACCTAGAATATTTATAATATCATAATTTTTATATAAATTCAAACATTTATCTTTTACATCATTATCAATCTTTTTATTAAAAACAGTTTGCCCATTAAAATGAAGAATTGCACAATCATCTACAATTTTATTTTTATATTTTTTTTTTTCCAAATACATTTCAGTTAATACGCAGTTATATTTTGGATCAATTAATTTATAATTATTGTAAAACAAAATATTTAATATACCTTGTGTGTAAAAAAGATAAAGATGCTCCGGTGAATTTTTGTTCTTGATCATTATTTTATGAAATTGTTTAAATAAATTATTATCACTCCAATATTTAAAATTTAATAATGTGACACCTGCATTAAAATAAAATATTTTATCATTATAGATATATTTATCTCTATCTCTAATTATTGTATGGTCATAAATAATTGAAGGATTCCAATTCTTTACTGGACAAGCAGCTATTCCAAAATTATCCATATTAGTATCAAAAAGAGTTTTAATATTTTTTAAAATTATTTGATCTGGTTCTAAAAATAAAATTTTATCAACATTAAAATATTTTTGAAATAATATTTGTCCATAATGAATTACATTAATATCCTTTCTAAGCTCATCTGAATTTCTAGTATTTTTTCTATAATAATTAACATCTGATGACTCCATTATAGCAAAAACTATACTACAGTTTTTATTTAATACATCATTTATTTTAGAATTAATTGAATCTATTGTATTTTGTTTGTCAGTAATAACATAAAAATTAATTTTGCAATTATTATTTTTAATAATTGAATATATTGAATTAATAAATAGATCAACATAATTTATGTCAAAGGCATATCCTATATTCATATATTTTAGTATATAATTAATTTTTCGCAATATTACTACTTTTTTATTATTATTAAAAATATGTCGTTAAATATCTTTTTTTCTACAGACATAAATGAATATATCGGGGTGCTAGCTTGTATTAATTCAATTATTAAAAATACTCAAAATTTAGAAAAAATTAATATTTATGTTCTTACTTTCGATATGAAATCATTACAATTCCCAATTTTTCCAATCAATGTATATATCAAAGATCTTATAGATTACCCTAATTTAAGAAATGAACTAGAATTATCTATGTCAAAACATAATCCTCTAAGAATTAACAACATTGCCAATTTTGCTAGATTTACTCTACCCTTAATATTCGAAAATATTGATCACGGTTTATACATGGATGCAGATATGATTGTTAATACAGATATTTACAATATTTTAAAAGAAATTCCAAAAAGTTTTAATATTTGCGCTTGTCAAAATTACGATCTTCGAAAAATGGGGCTAAGATTAGATGGGCAAGGATTTAATGCTGGAATATTCTATTGGAATTTTGCAAAATATCGTAAAAATAATTTTTATAGAAAAGCGATTGAGATAATGCAGCAAAATCGAGATAAGAAAAAACAAATAAAATTTGGGACACAAAATATTTTAAATGAAATTTATTACACCAAGGTACATTTTATAAATCCAGTGTGGAATATTATGGGATTTGGATCTGAGTATGAAAAATATTTACCCAGTGAAGAAGATATTAAAAATGGTTTTATTTACCATTGGACTGGAGAAAAAAAACCTTGGAAAGAAGATGGTAATTATAAAGAGTTATGGTTAAAATATAAGATTTAATTCTACCAGTAAATTAATGAAGATTGGACTTTTTTTAATGACCACATTTATTATTGATGAAAATAGTGAATTATTCAAAAAAAAATCATTAACAGCCAATGAAAAAAGATTGCAACAGTATATTGAAGGATTAAAATCTTTAAAATTCTTCAATGGAGATATTTATTTATTGGATAATTCATCCAATCTAGAAAATTTACCTTCAACTCTTCAAAAAGTAATTAGATCATTTCCCAATCTCCAATACATTCATAACACCGAGAATAAATTAGGTAAAATTAATAAAACAGCTGGTATCATAGATGTGTGGAAAGCAAATTATAAATTAATGGAAAAATACGATTATATTATTCATTTTGAACCAAGGCAAAAAGTAGTTGATACTTCTTTTTTTAATAGTAGAACAAATAGTTTTTTTATAGATAAAACAGGTAATCAATTTCACACAGGTCTTTTTATGATTGATTCAAAATCTTTAATAAAATTCATAAAAGAATCCAATCTCAACACAATAATGAAAGAAAATCAACAATTGGAAAAATTATTGTTCCAGTTCATGGATAAGAATAAAATTAATTTTATGAAAGTTCCAACTTTAGGTATTGTTTGGTATGATAGTTATAAAAATGATAAGGAAACTTTTATTTAATATTTTAATATCAAAAGTATGAAAATATTAATTACAGGATGTGCGGGATTTATTGGCAGTCATCTTTGCCATAAATTAGCCCAAAGGGGAGACAACATTATTGGTATTGATAATTTAAATGATTATTATAAAGTTGAACAAAAAGAAGCAAATTTGAGAGATTTAGAAAAATATTCCAATTTCATGTTTCAAAAGGATGATTTAATAAACACTCAAATACTTCGTCAACATAAATTTGACGTTTGTGTGAATATTGGGGCAATGGCTGGCGTAAGAAATAGCCTAGAGAATCCTGAGCTATATATGTCTACAAATGTTGAGGGACAAACACACCTTTTAAAGGAATGCGTTGAGACGGGAGTTAAACATTTTGTTTATGCAAGCAGTAGCAGCGTTTACGGATGTAATGAGAAAGTTCCTTTTCAAGAAACAGATTCCCTAGATAATATAAATAGTCCATATGCTTGTTCCAAAGCTTGTACAGAAATGATTGCAAAATTATATAATCGATTATATGGGATAAGTACAATTGGGTTAAGATTTTTTACTGTCTATGGACCTCGTGGAAGACCGGATATGGCTCCATATAAATTTTTAAGAGCTATAATGGATGGAAAGCCCATAGATAAATATGGAGATGGGAACACTATTAGAGATTATACATATGTTGATGATATTGTAGAAGGCATAATTGGAGCGATTGATAATCCAAATAATAAAACTTGTGAAGTATATAATTTGGGGAACGGCAATCCAATCACATTAAATAGATTTATTGAAATATGTGAGGAAGTAGTCAATAAGAAAGCAATAATAAATCAAATGGGAGAACAATTAGGAGATGTGCCTGCAACTTTTGCAGATATTTCGAAAGCAAGAGAAGATTTAGGCTATAATCCTAAAACTAAATTTGAGGAAGGAATAAAAAAAATGTTTGAGTCATTATTATAATGAAGATAATATCATTTGCACTTTGGGGGGACAATAAATTTTATACATATGGAGCTGTTGAAAATGTTTTATTAGCAAAAGAATATTTTCCAGATTGGATATGTCGTTTTTACATTGGGAGAGGAGTTCCTAAGAATATAATTGATAATTTGAAAACACATAAAAATGTCCAACTAATTTTTAGAGATGAAGCTTATAATTTATCTCACATGATGTGGAGATTTGAGCCAATGTTCGAGAAAGATGTAGAGGTGATGATTAGTAGGGATGTTGATTCGAGATTATCCAAGAAGGAACAATTAATAATATCAGATTGGTTGAAATCAGATAAAGATTTTCATATTATTAGAGATAGCCCTGGACATAAGAAATGTATTCATGGTGGATTATTTGGGGTGAGAAACAAGATTTGTTTGCCATTGAAAAAAGAATTTGATAAATTTCCTAGATTGAACGAATATAGTAATGATCAAAAATTTTTGTGGAACATTGTTTATCCACATGTGAAAAATAAAGCTTATGTGAATGATGCTGGATACTTTCCAGAAAAATTTAAAGATGAGGTGAAACATCCAATGCCAAAAGGCTATGAAGGGATTGTGATTGGAGATAGAGTTCCTCAAACACCAATAGCAAGTAAAATTTTTAAAGACAATGAGAATACTTTTAGTAGAGAAAGAGCTCAGTAATCCCTCCCTTTACTAAACAGTTTTCATCATAGGGAGGGACTGATTCCTAGTAATCCCTCCCTTTACCGTGTCCTGCATCGTAGTAAACCAACGGTTCTCTAATAAAAAAACATTTAACATGTTCCATCAATATTTTCCAGTATGTATAATCTTCTTTATTTCCATTTCTTCTATACGGCATCATTCCATATTTATCGACTAGGGATCTCTTAATCATGACACTAGATGTAATTATACAATTATGTATCTTTATAAATTTTAGATCCCACTTTTGAGGATAGCCTCCTCCAATATCTACCCCATTTTTTTCATACTTTTCTTTAATAAATTTGAAATGATATTCTTGTAGCATTTTTTTCGATTCTATCTTATCGTGATATGTTCCCCTTCCCAGCAAAGCTTCAGTACAGCACATATCAAAATCTTTCATAACTTTAACTTGCATTTCAATCTTCTTTGGTAGAAAATAATCATCATCATCTAAAAAGGCTATATATTCTCCTTTAGAAGCTTTTACACCCATATCTCTAACATAAGCTGCACAAACATATCCAAATTTATTTCTAGAGCATTCATCGCCATTCAAATGGATAATTTTTATATCTCCCCATTTATGCTTGTAATATCCTTCTTCACTTGAGCCATCATTTACAACAACAATTTCAATATTTCTATAAGTTTGATTTTTAACACTTTGAATCGTTTTCAATAATATTTCAAAACGATTATAAGTAGGAATAATAACACTAACTAGGCTCATATAATAAAGTTTGATATTTTAATATCAATTTTCCAACATAATCAATTGCAAAATCAAGCTTAAAATATGTATCAGCAACTTCCATAGATCTCTTTACAATATTTTTACCATCATTTGGTCTTTTTTCAATTTCAATATATTTATCATGAAATTCTTCTCTAGTTTTAAATGGGATGTAATGACGATTTGGTTCTAAAAATAAATGATACCACAATAAAGCATCAAAACCGTCATATAGAAATACTAAGATATTTGATTTCAAAAAGAAATATATCGAGTCCCATCTCATAAAATGAGAGATAACGTATTTATTTTGAAACATTTCATCATATGTCAAAAAACTATCTTTTGACCATTTTGCATCAACGTATGGGTGGTTTTCAAACATACGAATAATAACCTTATTTTTACTTGTTCCTGCTCTAAAAAAACAAGTTGATTTCTTTGAGTTCCAATCTCCTTTTTTGTATTTTTCAATTATTTTATCTTGTGGTTCTTCATCATTATTTCTACCATTTTTTTTAGAATAATCACGTAAAAATAAATAATCTGGTATTACAAAATTTCTTGACTCTTTTCTTCCACTCATTACGAAAAGAGGATATCGAACATCTTTTGGACAACTCCAATCATTAACGTTGCAGTAAATTGTTGTATCTATTTTTGGATATTTTTTAGCAACTTTCTCTATAAAATTTTCTAAATGTTTTTTTCTATTTTCCTTAAATTGAGGATCTAATCTTTTTGATGTTATTTTCCCATTTTTTATAGTTATTTCTAGTGCGGCTTCTTTATTTTTCATAACTTGTTTTTTTATTTCAGCTATTGTGTATTTTCGATCTCCAAATCTCCTAATTTGTTTATCAATTATTTTATCTACATATTTCCAATCAACTCCCATTGTTATTTTTCTATAGATAATACTTTATAGAAAAAATCTTATAATTTATTTTTCAGATTTGTGTAAAGCATTCATCTCTCTTACACCATTGTGCTCTCGAATCAATGCTATGAAATCATTTTTCTTCAATGTAGATGCATATTTAACTCCTTTTTTATCAAGCAATTTTTTCATTTCATCGATTGTCCATTTTTTCTCTTGGTCTTTTCTTGAATCAACTTCTTCTTCTTGATCTTTCTTTTTAGGTTCCACTTTCTTTTTACCATCAGATAAAATTCTTTCTATTTTATGTTTGGAATCTTCTTCGATTCTTATCTTAAAATTTTCAAGTAATTTTCTTTTGTTTATTTCTTCCTCAATCACGTAATTTTTACGTTGATATTCTTCTAATTCTCTCTTCAAAGCATCTATCTTTATTTGATAGCTATGAGAAATTTCTTTGAGTTTAGAAGTACTAACCTCTGATAAGTCCATTTATTAACTATCCACTCTACCCAATTTTCTTTCAATTTTTTTTGATTACGTTATTGAAAAAATCAAGTGAATTTTTGATAGCCTCGTCCATATTGAAGTATTTATAATTAGCCAACCTTCCTAGAAAATAAACATCTTTCTCCTTATCTGCTAATTCTTTATATTTTTCGTACAATTCTTTATTCTTTTTGTTGGGTACTGGATAATATGGTTCCCCAAAATCATTAGTGGTCTCAGATACAATAATAGTATGTCTTGATTTTTGATTAAGAAAATGTTTATATTCAACAATTCTAGTATAATTTGTTGCTTTATCAGGATAATTAACAACAGAATTGGGTTGATAATAGTTCATATTGTAGTGTTTTTTTATTTTAAAATCAATGCTTCTATATTCTAGTTTATCTAGATTGGTAAAATAGGCATCGATTGGACCAGTATATATTATTTTTTTGAACTGGGATAAATCATTATCATTCTTGAACAATTGGAAATCTGTATTTAATCTAATTTCAATCAAATCATTTTTTAGTAAATTTTCAAAAAAGGCAGTGTATCCATTTTTAGGTAAAGCTTGGTACTTATCTGAGAAATATCTAGTATCAAAATTAGGTCTAATTGGAATTCTTTCCAATACAGATTTATCTAATTCACTGGGATATTTTCCCCATTGTTTAAAAGTATAATCCTTAATTAGTTTATCATATAACTTTTCTCCAATCCTACTTTTAGCCATTTCTTCGGAGTTTGTTATTTGATCATATTTTACTTGATTTTTTTCAAGCCAAATCTTCATATCCTCTTCAGTTTTCAAATTTTCATCACATAATTCATTTACTGTTGTAATATTAACAGGAATTGAAACAAATTTATTATCGACTAATGCTAACACTTTATGTTCCCATCTTTCCCAAACACTAAATCTATTTATGTATTCCCAAACATCTTCAAAATTTGTGTGAAAAAGATGTGCTCCATATTTATTCAACAAAATGCCTGTTTCTTTATCTTCATAATCATAACAGTTACCACCAATATGATTTCTTTTTTCAATAATTAAAACTTTTTCTTTTAATTCATTGGCGATTCTCTCCGCCACTACAGCTCCACTTAAACCACATCCAATTATAAGATACATAAAATAACTAAAGATTTTATATTTTAACTTTATAATTTTTATTAAAAATACAAGACCATAATCTTTCATAGCAAAATCCTTCCATTGGATTCTTATCATACTCCAAAGATTTCAAACCATATTTATAAAAATCTTTACTCCTATTCAAGATTAGTTCTTTTTTTACACCAAAGATACCACCATTGTTAAATTCGTGTTCTTCAAGTTTTTCATCAAATAAATCTCCCCATAATTTTTCCATCGTTGGGGTTTTATTTCCAATTCCTCTAGACCAAATAAATCTTTTTTTACCATATCCTTTAAAATCATATTCCCCATTGAAAAAATCATCCAATTGATCATAAAAAAATTCTGGAGATGCATTATCATTATTTGGATCTATATGGTCAAATGGTTCTGCTTGAGTAAAGAAAAGTTTATTAGCAAAACTATTACGTTCTTTTAGAATATGGTGGAAATAAGTGTGAGATTCTCTTCCAACATTATCCAATTCTTCGTATCTAATTTTCTTCTCTTTAACGAATTTTTCGATCTCTTTTGGTATCCCTTTTTGTTTATTATAAATAAAAATATCATATTTATCTATTAATTTTTTTACCCAATCAAGATTTTCATTATATCTAGCAATAATGATTTGATTTTTCATAAAAAAATATACAAAAAAAAATTTCAATATAAACATATGGCTATTTATTATATTTCAAGTGGACATAAAGATGGTTTAGGGGGTAACATGAGGCATTTAATAAAAGCACACATTTATGCAAAAGATAATGGATATGAATTTATAAATTATAACAATCATTTTATTAAACATTCAGTCCCATTTTATAAAACTTTTTCTATATTTTCTAATTTGAAAAAGATAAGAGATATTCCTGATAAATCTACTATTATTGTTTTTGGTGATTATCATAAAGATGAAGTTATAGAATATATTAAAAAAGAATATGAATACAAAAAATTTAATTATAAAGAAATTGATAATAATATTTATGATAAAATTGTAAGATTAAATTTTCAAAAAGATATTCGTCAAATTCATCAACATCAATTTCATAAGAGAAACGACAAAAGTCCTAATAATTTATGTAAAGCAAAACATATCAATATAGTTCTTCATATCAGAAGAGGAGATGTACTAAGAAAAATACAAGATAAATCAAGAATGGATTATCGAAAAAGGTTGACCCCTGATGATGAATATTTTCGTATTCTAAAAAAAATTTTACCTTTGCTTCCCAAAAATCATCATATAATTCTCTTCTCTGAAGGTTTTGAAGAGGAGTTTAAGGAATACAAAACAAGATTTCCTAGAACTCAACTTTGTGTTGATGATGAAAGATGGAGATACATTATTGATGAAGAACAAATTAATCATAAGGATTATGATAAAGCTGTGAATAGAATGAATAATTTAATTATTACTTGTTGTAAAGCAGATATTTTTATAGGAGCAAATAGTCATTTAAGTCATGTTTTAGCTTACTTGAATAAGAATATTTCTTTTTTCCCAAATTATTTTTATGAAAATTTTGATGATTTGAATAACATTTATAAATTTGATGAATTTGAAAACGCATCTTCGGTTATTTTAGATTATGTCGTTAAAAAATCTTAAAAATATTTTGTCATATATTATGTCAGCCTATTTTAAGGACAATAAAATTACCATTCCAGAGGAATATTCTCATAAAATTGAAAATTGTGAGAAAGATTCTTTCTACAAGGAATATCATAGTGCTATTTTATCTTGTTATTTTACAGGAAAAAAAGACCCAATCCATCATGAAAAATTAAAGAATGAAAGAAGAAATGAAGATGATTATAGATACATGCGTCCTCTATACGAAAGTTGCAAAAATCTCAAACTTCATTTAGTTATTTTTCACGATAATTTATCAAAAGAATTTGTTAAAAAATATACCACAGATAGAATTATTTTTCGTCAAACACAACTTAAGACAAAAATGAGTATCAATGATGAAAGATTTATAATCTATTATGAATACTTAACTAAAAATCCTTATGAGAATGTTTTTTCTTCTGATATTAGTGATGTTGTTTTGACAAAGAATCCATTTAAATTAAGGAAAACATTTTTTACAAGACCAAATATCGATCAAAACAAAGTTAAATCAATCTTGAGTAGTAAAAATATGAAAGATACTTTAAATAATAGCGATTTTAAATTAGAATTGGAAGGAAATAATGTCTTGACTGATGCAGAAGCAAGAAATTACCTACTTAATTTAAGGGAAGAAGATCATAAAAAATATTCTGTTCCCAATCTTTTATTTATTGGAACAAATGCTATCTACGATGGATATAAAACGCAAACTAAGCAATGGTTTGAAAGACGAAAAGATAAAGTAAAGCAATTCAATGAAGCTTTATTCTTGTATATTCCAAAATATGGAGAATATAAAGCTGGTGACTTTCAAATGTATAATCCTGGCACTATGATGGCTAATTATAATACTTATATGTGTTTTTTGAAGAAATTCATAAAAATATTATTAGTTTGCTGTAAAGTAAGAGAAAATAATAATTGGAATATGGTTATTGCTAATTATATTTGCCATCATTTCTTAAAAGATAATTACGATAGAGATACTTTTAGAACAAAGTATATTTATACGGGGTATCCTTATAATAGTGTTTATCAAAAGAAGGAAAAGGTATCTTCATCAAGCTGTTGCGTTATTCATAAGTGAAATAATATTTTCATAATATTTTTCACAACATAATTCTGAGTCAAGTAGTTTATAATTTATCTTTTTTTTATAATCATCATAATTATCAATAATCAATTCTAATTTTGTAATTAATTCATCGAAATCCTTAAATGATTCACCTCCATTTGCTTTTCCAATTTCAACACCACCTCCAATATTTTCATAATATAGAAGTGGTAACCCACAAGATAAACCTTCTATAACGTGCATTGGACAATTTTCATAATGAGATGCACTAACATAAATATCTCCTTCTCTTATTTCATTTGCTAACTCCAATCCAAAATAGGGACCAATCACTTTTGTATTTTGAGGTTTTCCTGGAAATTCTCTCCCAATATAAATAAATTCATAATTTTTTTCTTTTATCCAATCATCTAATTTTTCATAAATTTCCTTTCCTTTGAATGCGTTAGAAGACCAATGATGAGTAATAATTTTTATTTTTCTTGGATTTTTTTTGAATGAGGATTTCTTATAACTTGGATAAAAATAATTTTGATTACATCCATTATTTATCACAATAGATTTACTATTAACTTTACATCTTTTCTCTTTAATAAAATAATTTTTAGTCCAATCACTAACAAATATAATAAGATCTGATATTTTGAATGTTTCTATTAAAATTTTATCTAGATTATCTACTTCACCTCTAGGTTTATCACAATCATTCACTCTATGAATTATTTTTACTTTTGGAAAACGTTTCTTGTAATTTTGTACTTGTTGAAGATCAATTTTATTGTATTTAAGAATTCTAGGATCCATAATAAAAATAACGTCTATTTCGTCTTCCAACTCATACACTACTTTTACTCCTTTTTTTTCTAAAAAACTAACTAAATTTAATGCGAATTGATTTCCACCTCCAAAAGCTGTTTTCTCAGGATGCATTGTTATACAAAATTTCATATTTAAAAAAAGATTTTATAAAAATCTTTTTAACGTAAATTTACAATGGTTCAGGTTTATCCAAATATATATATGATTGTCCTTTTGATGTTGTTGCATTATAATTATAAACACCTGTAGTAGGTTGAGGTAAATCATTTGATACTAAAGATAATTGATCCCCAAAAATACCTTGCAAATTAGTTTGCACACCTTTAGCTATTCTCAAATAAGAAGCTGCATCATTTGCTTCAAAATCAAAAATATCTCTATCAAAAATAGATGTAAGAGGTACTAATACTTTCAATCTTTGATTAACATTAACTTTACTACTTTGTAAATTGACACCATCTTCACCAGAGTTAGAAACATTGATATTATTTAATGTTATATAAGATAAAACAACATCTATTCCATTATCCCCAGAATTATCACTTATTAATTCCTTAACATTCCATTCATTATTTCCACATGCTAAAACAGTTATAGCATCTTGGTCCGCTGATGGGGCTACTGCTTTTTTAACAGGATCTTTCGATCCTAAGAAGTAAGTAAATATTTTAGCTGCAATAAAATTCGATGAATTAGGGCTGTAGGTAGTGGTAATTCCATCCTTATCTATGATACCAGCCGATCCAAGAAACCAAATTCCTCCATTATTAGCTACTCCCACTGCTACATTATTACTATCGCAAGCCTTAATATAAACATTTCCAGCGTTTAATGATGAACCAGTATCAAAAATTAATGCTGATTTTTTAATTGTTGAGGTTGGAAAATCACCATTTCTAATGAAGATTTGTACATTATTTTCCATATAGATAGAAACTCCAGAAAGTACGTGAATTTCTCCAACAATAATATAAGTATTTGAATTCAAAAGACTTATATTTTTTGAAATATTTGATTTTATTTCTATAATCATAAAATATATAATATAAAAAAAACGCAGTTCTAAATTATTTATGGATTAAATAACTTGGTGATTTTCCAAGTATTTCTCTTCTCTTATATATACTATTGAATGGATATCCAGTATATATATATTTTGTCCAAGCATTTTTATGATTAATTTCCTCAAACAAATAAGTTTTAATGAGATAAGTAGCTATCATCATATTCCAATTTCCAGTCTCAGATTTCTCTGCTAGGCAAAAAAGAACTTCTATCATTTGTTTCATGAAGCACATATAATTATAATATTTAGCCATTATTGTACCAGGATTGTATATTTGATAGTCTCCTGGCTTAAAATATGGAAATTTTTTACGAATAGCATCGTTAAATATTCTTAACTTATCTTTTCTACGCTCAAACCAGTGGGGTAAATTTTCATAAGGAAGATGACTCAATGAGTTTGTTCCAATAAAAATTTTATAACGATTTTTCACTGGTGTGTCGATAATAGCATTAAAAATAAAATTAATCTCTTTACTAGTGATGTATGTACTATTGTATTCAAGGAAATATCCAAGATCTTTATGATCTTTCATTTTATCTCTTAATTCACTTTGACCAAGAAAACCAGATTCCATTATTTTTTTTATTAATTCCTCATCTCTTATATGATAATTTTCAATTAATTCAAATGGATTTTTATTAATGTACACATCACTAACATCAGAACTCAAAACATTTTTATATGGATTATGGAGCAAATATTCATAATATATAATAAATCTTTCATCATTTATAGACAACTCTGATACTAATTCTGTTCTCCTAAAAATTATTCGATCTGTTGAATATTTTTTGATGAATTTATCATCTAGATTATCGTGAAAAATTATTAAATGAAGTTTTTTATTCTTGCAAGTTTCATATAATGGTTTAATATAATTAAAATTATTAGATTCTTGTTTTTCATTTTTTAAGGTAGAATGGTGGATTGGATCTTTTTTACCATTGAAATAACAGCTCAAAACAACATCATCATATTTCTCATAAAATTTATCTTTTTTAACATTTTCGATATTATGTTGGTATTTCTCAGGAATATTACATCTAAAATGACTAAAAAATTTCATATTGTACAAAATATTATAAATCTAGTTTTTTAACACGTAATAAAATATATTAGATATTAGATGTCGAAACCTGATTTTTCAATAATCATTCCAATTAAAAACCGCACATATTTTAAAGTAAATTATGAACCTCCTGGATTGAGTATTTTTAGAGATCATGAAATTGAAGTTTCCAATTTACCAAAAAATAAAATTAATCGAAGAGGAACAGATATTATTTTAAAGCTTTTGATTAACAATTTAGAATCTCTTTCCAATTTAACTAATAAATATGATTTTGAGGTAATCATAGTTGATTTTGGTTCCAATGATTACAATCAAAATCATTTAAAAGAAAAATTTCCAAAACTTAAAATCAATATAGTGAATGATGCTTCTTATTTTTCTAGAGGTAGAGGATTAAATATTGGTTATAAAAAATCAACTAAAAACAATATTTTCTTTTGCGATGCAGATTTGATGTTTCAAACAGATGAGGTTTTTAAAAATGCTTTAAAAGAATTAAAAAAGGAAAATGTTTTTTTTCCCATTGTTTTTGATTTAATTGAACCATCTCATCAGATTGGATATTGGAGAGAAAGTGGATATGGGATGATGTTTGCAACTAAAAAAACGTTGGATGAATTAGCTTTTAAATGGTCTGAATATGAAACATTGGGAAAGGAAGATGAGGATGCACATGAATTTTTTGATAGTAAAAATTTAGTATCTAGATATAGAGTAAAAGGGTATTATCACCAATGGCATCCATCCTCTAAATTTTTTAAGAATAGTAATTATTTGAGTGCCAATGTAAGCCCCAACTCTATAAAATTAATGTTTAACTTTGATGAATCAAAGATTAGTGATCAATTAATAAAAACATATATTGAATATCTTAGAAAAGATAATAAATTTTTAGTGTGTAGTGGATTAGAATATGATGTTCATTGTATACTCAACAGTAAGAAATTACCTCAAGTTGCTGCTAAAAAACAAATAGAAGAATATGAAAAAAAATATGTTAGAAAAATAAAAACGGGTACTCTAGAAAGATTCCATGTTTTACCAAAAGGATTCAATTACTTTAATTTAAAACAGCCACAAAATCCCAAATGGCTGAATAATGTCTTAGATTGGATGCTTCGTATAGAAAGAAATAACTTTACTTGGACATTACAGGGAGGTGAGACTCTACAGTTAAGTGCAATTTCGCTCTATTCAAAATTGGTGAAAATATTTGAAAATTATATTGATAATGATAATGATAGTATAATACAAATTGACAAAAATTCAATAAGAAATAAAATAATTTCATTTTTGGATCAGGAAGATAATATGTTCAAACAAAATAAAGATAATGATCGAATTATAAGTGAATCTAGACAATCATATAGTGCCTTAATTAATTTGGGATATAATATAATAGAAAATAAGAAATATGATGTCAAATTAGATAATTATTTTCCCAAACCATTGTATTTTATGGAGGAAAAGTATTGGGAGAATCCTTGGAAAGCAGGCGCTCACTTATCTCATTATATTTTCTTTTGCAATATGAAAGGAGATAAGGGTGAAATAGAAGAAGTATTTAATAATCTTCAAAAATATGCTAAAAAAGATGGATGGTACCATGGAAATCCAAGTGAGGAACAATTAGTAAATGGAATTATGAAAGTATTTACTGCATATGATGTTATTGGAAAAGAAATAGATACGAATGTATTAAAGAATATAACAGATCGTATGTTGAAAGTTGAAAATTATGAGGGAGGTTGTGGTGTCTATGATTATGCTTATGTTTTAGTCAAATGTTTAAAAGCAAATCATAAAGTTGAAGAAATTAGAAAGAGATTGTTTGCACTATATGATAAAATTCTAGAATACCAAATGCCAGATGGAGGCTTCAAGTATTCAAAAGATCTTAAAAAGAAAGATACCTACTCAGGAAAAGAAATTACCCCTCCCGGACCACTTGGTTGTATTCATGCCACTACTGTATTTTGTATGGCTCTAACTATGCTTAATAATGCATTAGATTTAGGGATTGGAATTAGCTTGGCATACTCTTAATATTTTAGTTTTTATATCATGTAAAAATGAATTCACAGGAATACCATTTTTATCAACATTATTTCTTCGCATATATTCATTCCATAAATGTATGAAATGATTTTCCGCTGGTATTTTATCTATTTTGTTAAAATAATCGCCTTCTTCTTTGAAACTGGGATTAATAATACATTCAAAATGTTTATTGGCACAACAATTGGAAAACTTCCAATTTTTTACGTATTTCGATAAGGCATATTTATCCACAATATATTTTACTGTTCTTGGTCCAATTCCCCAAACAATTTCACCATTCAATACTTTTTCTTTCTCTCTTTTACATCTTTCAATAGCATCAAATGCAATTATATCATTTTTAGGTATTTTCATAATACAGGATCCCAATTTTTCATTTTTATAACTTTTATCTGGCTCTGTAATAAAAACGTATTTATCTTTATTAAAATCGTAATATTTTGTACAAATTATATCAAGATCTACCCAAATTGCATTTTTCTTATACAATAATTGGAACCTAAATATATTTGATACTGCTGAGAAACTGCTGTTTTTATATGCAAAAATTTCACTTTTTGGAAGAATTTCATCTGCATCTTTAACATTTACGCCTTTTGGAATATTTTTTACTTTATCATAAACATAAAGATCATATTTGTAATTATTATTTAAAAAAGATTTTATGGAAAGTTGTTCGATTTCAGATAATGCTGGTCCAATCCATAATCCAGAAACAGTTATTTTCATTAAATATTATTTTTAAAATTATATAAGAACAAAAACGCTAAAAAAAATATTATGGATATTATGATTTTTATAATTTATGAAGAAAAATGGGTAAGTAAAAAAATTATCGAATGTTGGATGAAATATAATTCAGATAAATACACAAATGAAATTAAAAATGCCACAAAAATATGGCTATTTAATCACTATTTATATAAAAAAGTACCCAAAACTAATTTACCAATTATTACTACAATTCATCATCTAGATGAAAAAAAATTCAATCAAAAAGAATGGGATGAAATTGATAAGATAACTTCTTTCTATCATTCTATTTCATCCAAAACAACCCAATCTCTTAAAAAACATACTAATAAAAAAATTATAGAGCTTCCAATGCCATTAGACCCTAATGAAAATAGTTTTATCTATGATAAAAAAAGTTTAAGAGAAAAGTGGGGATTCAAAGATGAATTTTTGATTGGAAGTTTTCAAAGAGATACAGAGAAAGATAATAAAACACCAAAACTAGAAAAAGGACCTGATATATTTCTAAAATTATTAGATAATTTCAAAAATCCTACTGTTATATTAACCGGGTACAATCGTCAATATATAATTGATGGATTGAATAAAAAAAATATTAAATATTTATACAAAGAAAATTTAAATGATAAAGAGATAAATGAATTGTATAATATACTTGATTTATATATAGTAAGTTCAAGAGTTGAAGGAGGTCCAAGAGCAATTTTTGAATGTGCATTATGTAAAACTCCAATTGTTTCAACAGATGTTGGAATAGCTAATAAAATACTTGATTCAAAATCAATATATGATTTTAATAATTTGGGATCATTTAATAGTGCAAAACCAGATATAACAACAGCATACAAAAATGCTCTTTTATACTTAGCCCCTGTCTATATGATGGAGTTTAATATAAAATTATTTTTTTCTAATTAATTTTAATGAGAATTGCTATTTTATTTTTTGGGAGAATTAAAAATTATGATAAACATTTTCAAAACATAATGCAGAATATAGTTCAAAATAATCAAGTAGATTTTTTCTTAAGTCATAGTCGAGATCTTGATGAAGATGTTGATGGTTTTGTTAAATTATATAAGCCCATTGCTGTATTTAATGGAGAAATAGTTTATTTTGATCATTCAAAATATAAAAAGAGGAATGATAAACAAGGTCATCCTACAATGTGTATGTTAGTAAATAAAATGAGAGCATTTAAATTGTTGAACAATTATGTTAATGAAACAGGAATAGATTATGATGTAGTGATATCATATAGATTGGATGTAAAATCAAAAGATGAATTAAATTTGAACATTGAAAATAATAAGTTATATATACCAGAAGGTAAAGATTATGGAGGTATTAACGATCAAATGGCTTATGGAAGCTTTGAAGTTATGAAAAAATACATGATGATGTATAATAGTTTATATGATATTTTGGAAAGAGGTTGTGTTTTTCATCCAGAGACATTATTAAAAAAATATTTAGATAATATTAAAATAGATATAGTTCGATTTCCCTTTTTTTATTGGATAGTACGTTAGTTTTGATATCAATATTATTTTATATTATTGATTAAATGCTAATTTCTTTTTTTTGTATAGCAACAGAACCATTTAAAAATAAGTATCCCATTATAGAATCTATTAAATCAATTCTTCCATTGGCTGATGAAGTCGTAGTAGTACTGGGTAGGAATGAAAAAGAGAGTGAAAAAGAAATACGTAAATTAGGTGAGAAAATAAAAATATATAAAACTCATTTGTGGACTAAGGATTGGATATACGATGTAATGACTTATCATTTTGATTACGCTTTAAAAAAATGCACAGGAGATTTTTGCGTTAAGTTTGATATAGATTATGTGTTCAAATATGATGATGAAAAAATATTAAGAGAAATTTTTACAAATAATCAAAAATATCACAAAATATATTTACCGAAATATAATTATTTGGATAATTTGCATTGGATGATTTATAAGAAAGGGATTTACTGTATTAATAGAAAATTGATATTAGAAGAAAATGAAAATGATATGGATAGATTTTATGTTGGGAATAAAAATTACGTAAATGAATTAATAATTGATGGAAAGATGAGGGAATATATTTATGAAGGAAAAGATATAAAAGTATTTAACTATGATTGCAGTTTCATGGATAAAAACTTATTTATAGAAAAACACTATCGATGGTATAATGCTTATTATAAAAAATGGGGCAATCTTGATCATTTTGGATTAAAACCGGAGACATTAAAAAATAAAGAAAAATTATTAAAATTTGTAATTGATAGAACAAAAGATAGAATTGAGTATGCTGCTAAAAATGGGAATATTTATTTTGATAGTTTCAAATTTAATCCAAATTTAATAAGAGGAAAACTAAGAGAATTAAAAGAAGGTGATTATGGATATAATTTTTTTGATATGATTAAATTGAGTAGTATTCTTTATGACAAGTTACCAAACGATAAAAATATATTGTTAGAGAATAAGAATAAAATTAGAAAATATTTTAGTAAATTAGAAGGAGATTTTGAATTTTTAAGTGAAAAAGATAATACTAGGATGATAGAAATATTAAATGAGAATTTGAATGAGAAATTTTTGAAAATTAGTAAATTTTTATAAATTAATTAATTCTTATCATTATGAGAATTATTTATTTGTTTGATAGAAAAGAATATGTTGAAAAAATGTCCAGAGTTAGATTTCATTGTGCTTTTGCTATATCCAAGGAATGTGATTTTAAATTTTGGGGTATTAATTGGGAAGGATATGATGATAAAAAAACAGTTGGTGATAATTTGAAAAAATATGAAGAAAATCCTGATTATATAATCATTTATAAACCATTGAATTATTTGGGATTGAAAGATATAACAGCTAAGAAAATATTAATCTATAATGAAATGTATGAATTTGAATTTACAAGAAAAGAGATTGATGAAAGCTTGGCTGATTTTGTAATATGTCATCATGAGAATGATTATAAATTTTGGAAATCATTTTATAATTTTTACTGTGAGCATAAAAATAAAAAAGTAAAATTTTTTAATATTCCTCATAGTGCGGAGAAAACTATTTTTTATAAGAGGGATGTTCCAATCATGTATGATATTTTATTATGTGGAAGATATGGAAGTAAAAATAGATTGGGAGAATTACATTATCCTTTGAGAGATAGAATGTCAAAATTAATAAATGAGAGATTGAAAGAAAAATGGAGAGTTGGAATAGTTAAACATCCAGGATATTCACACGATGATAGTTATACTGATAAATATTTAAACATTTTTGCGGATGAAATAAGCTCAGCTAAAATTTGTGTGACTTGTACTGGAAAACCTAAAAGTAGATTTGGAAAATACGTTGAAATTCCAATGTGTCAAGGAGTAATTGCTGGAGATATTCCAGATGAACAACAGGATGAATTTAGAAAATTTGTAATTGAAATTAATATGAAAATGAGCGATGATGAAATAATAAAAATTTTAGAATACTATTTAGAAAATGATAATAAATTGGATGAATTGAGAAAAAAAGGATATGATTATGCGAAAAATTATACTATGAAAAATTATGCAAATCGTTTTTTTAAAATATTAAAAAAATAAGAGTAATTAATGTTTAAAGTAGCATTAATTACTGGTATTACTGGTCAAGATGGATCATACTTAGCAGAGCTATTATTAGAAAAAGGCTATTTTGTTTGGGGAATAATAAGAAGAAGTTCTCACATTAATACGCAACGTATTGATCATCTATATGTTAACAAAAATTTAATTTTAAGATATGGAGATCTTAGTGATCCTGCTAATTTGTTGCATATTATGTATGAAATTAAAAATACTTATCCAGATATGGAAAGATTGGAAGTTTATAATTTGGGAGCAATGAGTCACGTTAAAGTTAGTTTTGAAATGCCGGAGTACACTGGTAATATCGATGGCATGGGAGTTTTAAGACTATTGGAAGCAATAAGATCATCTGGTTTGCAGGATAAAACTAGATTTTACCAAGCTTCTACAAGTGAATTATATGGGAAAGTGCAAGAAGTACCACAAAAAGAGACGACACCAATGTATCCAAGATCTCCATATAGTTGTGCTAAGTTATATGGTTTTTGGATTGTAAAAAATTATAGAGAATCATACAATATGTTTTGCTCTAATGGAATTCTTTTTAACCATAGCAGTCCAAGAAGAGGAGAAACTTTCTTAGAGAGGAAAGTGAGTAGAGGATTAGGAATGATTCTAAGGGGGGAGAGAGATAAGTTAGTTGTTGGAAATTTAAATGCTTTGCGAGACATTGGACATGCAAATGATTATATCAAAGGAATGTGGTTAATGCTCCAACAAGATAAACCAGATGATTATGTTTTAGCTACAGGCGAATATCATTCTGTTCGAGAAATTATTGAGATTGCATTTGGGATGAGAGGGTTTAATATAAAATGGAAAGGAGAGGGATTAAATGAGATTGGATATGACGAGAATACTGGTAGAGAATTAATTTTTGTGAGCGAAAAATATTTTCGTCCAGCGGAGGTTGATGAACTTCTTGGAGATTCAACAAAAGCAAGAAAAGAATTAGGATGGAATCCTGAGACATCATTTTATGATTTAATAAAGGAAATGGTTGATTGTGATTGTCCATAGAATTATTTTCTAGCTTTTTCAAAATTATCTATAAACCAATGAACTGATTTTTTAATACCAACATCAATTGGAGTCCAATTTATTTTTATATTGTGCTCTTTTAAAAATCTTTTTAATTTTGAATTATCAGCTGTCTTTTTGAATTGTCCATCTGCACCAGTTGTATCAAAAACGATGAATTTTTCATAATCAAATTCTTTAGCAATCATTTTAGCAACATCTCCAATTGAATATTCTTCCTCTTGAGCTAAAATAATTGGTTCTTCGTCATCATAGTAGATAAAGATCCATCGAATAAGTTCTGCTAGATCTTCACTATAGATAAATTGTCTTAGAGGTTTTCCTGATCCTTTCACAGTAAATTTTTTCTTATGTTTTTTCGCTTGAAAACATTTATGAATCAAAGCTGGAATAACATGAGCATCTTCTAGATTATAATTATCATTTGGTCCATAAATATTAGTAGGTATTACACTTACAAAATTGTCTTTATATTGTTCTCGATAGGCTCTACTATGAACATCAACCATTCTTTTAGCATAAGCATATGCATCATTGGAAAAATGAGGAGGACCGTCATGAAGCATTTTTTCATTAATTGGGTAAGTAGTTTTGTCAGGGAAAACACATGTGCTAAGGCAACTTATTAATTTTTTTATTTTATTATTATGAGCAGCTTTAATGATATTAAAATTCATTAATAAATTATCTTCTAGCATATTTACTTTAAAGTTCATATTTTTAAAAAGTCCTCCAACGTTTGCAGCTAAGTGAATTATGGCAGTTATTTTATTTTTTTTAAGATATTCATCCAATTGGTTATAATCAAGTATATTTAATTCTTTTGACCTAGGAGTGAAAAGTTTGTAATCTTTCATTGATTTAACAAGAGCAGTCCCGACTAATCCTGATGCACCGGTAATCAATATTTTTTCATTTTTGTTGAGTATATGATAATCAAAAACTGAGTTCCACATAGAGGATAAAATATTATCACCATTAAACATTTCAACTACTGGAGTTTTCTTATATCGAAAATGCTCATTCCATAAATGAATAAAATAATTATCATTTGGAGCATTTTTTAATGTAAAAATTGGGAATTTAGCATATTTACTAACAATTTTATTTGAATAGAGTATTTGATAATGATGATTATTACAATTATTTGCAAAATTCCAGTGTTGTATGTATTTTTCTAGTTTAAATTCTTCAACTATTTTTTTAATAGTTAGAGGTCCCAACCCCCATTTAAATTCACCAGTTTCTATTTTGTCTTTATATGACTCACATATTTCAATCGCTCTTTTCATGATTGGATCTTCTTTTGGAAATTGAATTAAATTGGAAGTTGGTTTTTCTTTTTTATATTCTTCATCTGGCTCAGATACTAAAAGTATTTTTGATTGGGAAAAATCGTATGATTTTCTACAAAATATATCAGTATCAACCCATACTTCACCAGTTTTATAAATCATAGTGAACCTAAAAAGATTGGAGAAAGCAGAGACAGACCCATTTTTATATGTGAAAATTTCACTTTTAGGTAGAATATCTTCTCCATTTCTAACAGTAGTTCCTTTTGGAATATTATTAATTTTATCATAAGTATAAAGATTAAATTTGTATCCATTTTTTAGAAAAGATTGGATACATAGTATAGAAATTTTAGGTAGATCACCACCAATCCATAAACTAGATACTTCCATTAAAAAAATAAATATTTATTTTGAGGATTTTTCACGAAGTAATTTTGCTAAAAGACTTTCTCTATAATTTACTATATCAAAATTGGGAATATATTGTATATACCAATCTTGCCAAATTTTTACAAAATATGTTAGATCTTTTATATCTACAATGTAATCTTTTTTACCACCTTCAAAATTCTTTAATTTTTCAATATTTATAGGTAATTTTAGTTGAAGTTTCCAGTGTTCTTCATTACATGAATTAGAAAATTTCCATTCTTTCTTGTTCAAAATAAAAACTTTATTAACTAATTTCAGTAAAATCATATTTATATTAAATGTTGTATTATATCCATTAATAACATCATTATATAACATAAAAAAATGATGTACTATATACTGTATTTCTTTACATCTTTTTGGAAACTTCATTATTGAAAAATCTGGATAACTATCTAAGTAATTTGGTGTAGGACTACAGGAAACAAGTGATTCTTCTTCAAAATTATAATATTTTATACAATAAACATCTGGATCAATAACTATACCACCTAATATATACATTAATTTAATTTTAAAAAAGAATTTTTTCGAAATTTTAATCAATATTTTATTTATCTCTTCTATTTTAATTAATTTTTCAGCATTTTTTATATTTACTTTTAAATCAGTTGGACTTTTTGAGTAAGTATATAAATCAACTTCATATCCATTATTTAACCAGCTTTTTATACAAATATGCTCGATTGGAGTAATTGTTTCATCTAGACAATATGTAATAATTTTCATTTAAAAAATATTGATAAATATTTTTAAAATAACTTACGAATTATAATAATTTAAATCCCATCCTCTTCCTACAGCAAATGCTTCTTGATTCCGATCATCAAGTATCGATGACGTACTAACATCACAAATTATCAAATTTGGAAAAAGTACTCCCCATTGGTCGTCTTTTAGAATACTTTGCACATAAAAAAATAGTACATCAGTTGGATATATTTGTAAATCTAAAACTTCAAGAATAATATCAAATAATGACTCATCTATTATCATAGCAAAAGTACCATATGGACAAACAGGTATATATTTTCCTTCATTTTTAAAATAATTTTCATTTTTATTTATTATATCTTTAAATTGAAGTCTTTTTTTATGATGACTTACTCTTTTTTTTTCAACTTCTGCTAATAATTCTTCTTGACTTAGATTAGGTTTTTTTTTTTTTTTTTTTTAATTTT